>Ga0193743_1002889_pt1 | contig 11720 bp, 11 predicted proteins | sample L2c2metaG_FD_143038 | JGI IMG/M metagenome (GOLD analysis project Ga0193743, IMG submission 143038) | Soil microbial communities from a riparian zone of the East river system, Colorado, United States - L2c2 | ecosystem: Environmental > Terrestrial > Soil > Riparian zone | place: USA: East River...
GGGTACTTACGGCCAGATGGGTATGCGACGTAGCGTCAGCGCTGACCAGTCAGCCCCGGACAAGAGGGATAAACCACATGAGCATCGTCATCACCGGCGCCACCGGTCAGCTCGGCCGGCTCGTGGCCGCCGATCTGGTCGGCGCCGGCGTGCCGGCCGACCAGATCACCGTCGTCGCCCGCGACCCGGAGAAGGCCGCCGACCTGGTGGCGCTCGGCCACCGCCTGCACGTCGCCGACTACGACGACCCCGCGACGTTCGGCGGTGCGTTCCAGGCCGCCGACCGGGTGCTGCTGATCTCGGCGAGCCAGCTCGGCAGGCGCACCGCCCAGCACAAGGCGGTCATCGACGCGGCCACCGCGGCCGGTGTCGCCCAGCTCGCCTACACCGGCGTGTTCGGCGGCCCAAAGGCCTGGTTCAAGCTCGCCGACGAGCACCGCGACACCGAGCAACTCATCCTCGACAGCGGCCTGCCGCACACCTTCCTGCGGCACAACTGGTACAGCGAGGGCTACACCGCCGACCTGGCCGGCGTCATCGAGCGCGGCGCGATCGTCAACGCGATCGACCCGACGGCGCGGGTCGCCACCGTGCCGCGGATCGACTTCGCCGCCGCGGCCGCGAAGGTGCTCACCACCGAGGGCCACCTCAACCGGGCGTACGAGCTCAGCGGTGACACTGCCTGGACGTTCGGCGAGTTCGCGGCCGAGGTCACCAGGCGCAGCGGCAGCACGGTCGTGCACAGCCCGATTTCGACGGCCGAGCTGAAGGCCAACCTCACCGGTGCCGGCGTGCCGGAGTTCGTCGCCGACATCCTGGTCGAGGTCGACGAGGCGATCAGCAAGGGCGCGCTGGCCGGCACGCCGGGCGAGCTGTCGGCGCTGATCGGCCGCCCGACGACGCCGATCGGCGAGACGATCGCCGCGGAACTCGCGGCGCTCGGCCGCTAAAGCTCAGCCCCGGCGCAGCCGGATGGTCGCGATCTGGAACGGGCGCAGTCGCAGGGTCAAGCCCTCGCCCAACGCGTCCGGTTCCAGGTCGCGCTCCAGCAGGTCGGTCTCGGCCGCGCCAGCGACTGCGAAGTCCGGCTGCAGTCGCGCGGTGGCCCGGCCGCCGAGCCCCTCGTAGACCCGGACCACCACGTCGCCGCTGCGGTCGTCGGCCAGCTTGACCGCCTCGATCACCACCGCGTCCGCGGGCGTCGAGACGACCCGCACCAGCGGGGCGGCGGCCGCGCCGGGCACCGTCCGGGGCGGCAGGTTGATCTCGTAACCGGCCCGCACCGCTGACGCCACCGAGGCGCCCGGCACCAGCGCGTACCGCATGGCGTGCAGGCCCTGGTCGGTCTCCGGGTCCGGGAAGCGCGGCGCCCGCAGCAGCGACAACCGCACGACGCTGGCCGTGCCGCCGCCGTCGCGCGCCACCCGCCGCACGTCGTGCCCGTAGGTCGAGTCGTTGACCAGCGCCACCCCGTAGCCGGGCTCGGCGACCCGCACCCAGCGGTGCGCGCACACCTCGAACCGGGCCGTGTCCCACGAGGTGTTCTCGTGCGTCGCCCGCGACAGGTGCCCGTACTGCGTCTCGAACGCCGCCTTGTCGGTGTGCACGTCTATCGGGAAGGCCACCTTGAGGAACTTCTCCCGCTCATGCCAGTCGACCTCGACCCGGAAGTCGACCCGCCGCGCGCCGGGCGCCAGCGTGATCTTCTGGGTCACCCGCGACGCGCCGAACGCCCGCTCCACCCGCACCGTGTCGTCCGACACCGCGAGCGAAGCGACACTGTCCACATCCCAGGCGTCCCAGCGGTTGGGCTCGTCGCGGTGCAGCTGCAACAGGTTGGCCGGCCCGGCCAGCACTTCGCGCCCGGCGGCCAGGTCGACCACCGAGACGACCACCCCGCGCCCGTCCACGGCCACCCGCAGCAGCCCGTTGTCGAGCACCCAGCCGCCGTCGTGCGTCTCGGCCCGCGTCGACCCTTCGGCCGGCACCGGGCGGGCGGCACCGAGCGCCGGCACGCCATCGCGCGCGAACGGGGAGGCGTTGAACACCACGTCATCCCCGCCACCTGGTTGCCCGATCGCCGTGGAGATCAACCCTTCCAGTTCACGAGCGATCCGGGCGTACGTTTCGCGCGCCTCGCGGTGCACCCACGCGATCGACGACCCGGGCAGGATGTCGTGGAACTGGTGCAGCAGAACGGTTTTCCAGAGCCGATCGAGCGTCTCATAGGGATAGTCGGCGCCGCGCCGGACCGCCGCGGTCGTGCACCACAGCTCCGCCTCGCGCAGCAGGTGCTCGGCCCGCCGGTTGCCCTGCTTGGTCGCCGCCTGCGAGGTAAAGGTGGCCCGGTGCAGCTCCAGGTAGAGCTCGCCGACCCAGACCGGGGCGCCTGACCCGTACTCGGTTTCGGCGGCTTCGAAGAACGCGGCCGGCGCCTCGATCGCCACCCGCGGCGAGCCCTCGAGATCGGCGAGGCGGCGGGCCCGGGCGAGCATCTCCCGGGTGGGTCCGCCACCCCCGTCGCCGTGGCCGAACGGCAGCAGCGAGCGGGTCGCCTCGCCCTGGTCGCGGAAGTTGCGCACCGCGTGCGCCAGTTCCGACCCGGTCAGCTCGCCGTTGTAGGTGTCGGCCGGCGGGAAATGGGTGAACACCCGGGTGCCGTCGATGCCCTCCCACCAGAACGTGTGGTGCGGGAACTTGTTGGTCTGGTTCCACGAGATCTTCTGGGTGAGGAACCAGCGGGTGCCGCTCAGCTTGACGATCTGGGGTAGCGCGGCGGAATAGCCGAACGAGTCTGGTAACCAGGCCTCCCGGGTCTCGATGCCGAACGTGTCGAGGAACCAGCGCTTGCCGTGCACGAACTGGCGGGCCATCGCCTCGCCGCCGGGCAGGTTGGTGTCGGACTCGACCCACATCCCGCCGACGGGCACGAACCGCCCGGCGCGTACGTGTTCCGCGACCCGGGCGAATACCTCGGGGCGGTGCTCCTCGAGCCAGGCGAACTGTTGTGCGGAGGACATCGCGTACACCAGGTCGGGATGGGTGTCGAGGAGGTCGGCGACGTTGGCCGCGGTACGCGCGACCTTGCGCACCGTCTCCCGTTGCGGCCAGAGCCAGGCGGTGTCGATGTGCGCGTGGCCGACGGCGCTGATCCGGTGCGCGCTGGCGTTGGCGGGGCGGGCGAGCACGCCGGCCAGCTCGGCGCGGGCCGTCGCGGCGGTGCCCGACAGGTCGGCGGGGTCGAGCGCGTCCATCGCCCGGGACAGCGCGCGCAGGATCTGGTGGCCGCGCGGCTCGCCGGCGGGCAGCTCGGCGCGGAGTTCGGCGAGCACCTCCAGGTCGTGCACCAGCTCGGCCAGTGTCTCGTCGCGCACCGTGACGTCGGCGCGGACCAGCCGGTAGAGCGGGGCGTCGCCGGCGGTCGCCAGGTCGCCCAGGTTGGTCGGCCGGAACCCGTCGAGCACGGTCGGGTTGGCGGCGGCCTCGACGAACAGGTCCACCGTCGACCCGGCCACCGGCACCCAGTCACTGCGCGGATGTAGTCCCTTGTGGACCGAACCGTCCGGCCGGTAGGCGAGACCCTCGGCCTGGAAGCCGGGCGACGCGGCGTTCCAGCCCAGGTCGACGACCACCTCGACACGGGTGCCGGCCGGCAGGTCGGGCACCGTGCCGGTCAGGTGGAACCAGGTGGTGCCCCAGGGCGGCCCCCACGCGCCGCCGACCGGGAACGGTGTGAACGTCCCGTCCGCGAGCGCGACCGCGGGCGGCACCGGTTCGCCGGGCACGTGCCAGGCAGCCACCTCGAGGCCGGCGACCACGCGGTGCACCGCGGGCCGGAGCCGCTCCGCCAGGAGCCGGGAAAGACGATCTTCGACAACGGTCCGGTCGTCATGCACGACACGACCCTATCGACTTCCGTACCCGCGATGATTTGCCTTATTTGCGGGAAAAGTCAGGCGTGCAGGTCTGGAACACGCCGCCCGACCAGCAGGGCATGCGGTGGCGGATCGAGGTGCGCGACACCGGCGCGGTGAGCGTCTTCCGCCGCACCGGCCAGCGGCTCGCCCATGCCCCGCTTCGCCACCCCCGCGACCTCTGGGAACTCGGGGAGTGGCTGGTCGACCGAGGGATCGACCCGGAGCAGCTCTCCTCCCGTTGAATCGACGTGACTCGTTTCTCAGTGGGAAAACTTGCCCAACGCGCAAGATTGAGAGGATGCTGAGGGAGATCGACGACGTTCCGGAGGATCCCCCGAAATGAGTGCCACCACCACGACCGCGCGGGCGACGAGCCAACCGGGCCAGATGAGCCACCGGCAGACCCTGGAGGCGCTCAGCGGGCTGCTCCTGGTGCTGTTCGTCGCGCTGGTCAGCAGCACGGTCGTGTCGACCGCCCTGCCCCGGATCATCGGCGAGCTCAACGGCTCGCAAACCCAATACACCTGGGTGGTCACTGCGACCCTGCTCACCGCGACGGCGACCACGCCGATCTGGGGCAAGCTGGCCGACCTGTTCAACAAGAAGCAGCTCATCCAGATCTCCATCGTGATCTTCGTGCTCGGCTCGGCGATCGCCGGGCTCAGCCAGAGCGCGGGCCAGCTCATCGCCGCCCGGGCGTTCCAGGGCATCGGCGTCGGCGGCCTGCAGGCGCTGGTCCAGGTCGCGATCGCGGCGATGATCCCGCCGCGCGAGCGCGGCCGCTACAACGGTTACCTCGGCGGCGTGATGGCGCTGGCCACGGTCGGCGGCCCGCTGCTCGGCGGCCTGATCGTCGACACCTCGTGGCTCGGCTGGCGCTGGTGCTTCTTCGTTGGCGTGCCGATCGCGGTCGTCGCGATGGTCCTGCTCCAGGCCACCCTGCGGCTGCCGACGATCCGGCGCGACAACGTGAAGATCGACTATCTGGGCGCCACCCTGATCGCCGCCGGCGTCAGCGTGCTGCTGATCTGGATCTCGTTCGTCGACAGCACCTTCCCCTGGATCTCCTGGCAGACGTTCGCGATGGTGGGCGCCGCGGTCGTGCTCCTGGTGCTCGCGGTGCTGGTCGAGAAGCGGGCGGCCGAGCCGGTCGTGCCGCTGGGCATCGTCACCCAACGGACCACGGCCCTCTCGATCATCGGCAGCCTCGCCGTCGGCATGGCCATGTTCGGCGGCGCGGTCTTCCTCGGCCAGTACTTCCAGATCGGCCGCGGCTACTCGCCGACCGAGGCCGGCCTGCTGACCATCCCGATGATGGCCGGCGTGCTGCTCTCCTCGATCGTCGCCGGCCAGCTGATCTCCAGGACCGGAAAGATCAAGCCGTACATCGTGGTCGGTGCTGTCGTGCTGGTCGTCGGGTTCGCCATGCTCGGCACCATCGACCATCAAACGTCGCTGGTCTTCGTCGGGGCCGGGATGCTGCTGGTCGGCATCGGCGTCGGCATGACCATGCAGAACCTGGTGCTGGCGGTGCAGAACACGGTGGCGCTCAAGGACATCGGCGCGGCGAGTTCCTCGGTGGCGTTCTTCCGCTCATTGGGCGGTGCGATGGGCGTCTCGATCCTCGGCGCGGTGCTGGCCCACCGGGTGACCGACCAGATCACCCACGACCTGGCCGCCGCGGGCGTGCCGGCGGACGCGAGCTCGTCGGGCACCAGCGCGCTCAACCTCGACGCGCTGCCCAACGCGTTCCAGCACATCGTGCGGGCCGCCTACGGCGACGCGACCGGCCACATCTTCCTGATCTCGGCCGCGATCGCGGTGGTCGGCGTGGTCGCCGCGATCCTGCTCCGCCCGGTCACCCTGCGCACCAGCCTCGACCTGGCCGACACCGAGCAGGCGGTCACGACAGCAGCGGCCGCGATCGACGGCGTCGCCGAGCCGGAGCCGCCGGCCACCGCCCAGCGCCGGCTCTGACGGATCGGGCCCCTCGTCGAAGCTGGCGAGGGCCCGCTCTTGACCGCATGACGGTCCGGGATGACGATCGAGGTGCGGGCTCGAATCCGCTGGAGGTTGACCATGACCAGAGTGCTGATCATTACTGGGGATGCGGCCGAGGACCTTGAGGTGATGTACCCCTACCAGCGGCTGCTGGAGGAGGGCTACGAGGTGGACATGGCCGCGCCGACGGCCAAGAAGCTCCAGTTCGTGGTGCACGACTTCGTCGACGGCTTCGACACCTACACCGAGAAGGCCGGGCACACCTGGCCGGCCGACGTGGCGTTCGCCGACGTCGACCCGTCGGCCTACGCCGCGCTGGTGGTGCCGGGCGGCCGGGCACCCGAACACATCCGGACCAACGAAGACTGCCTGCGGATCGTGCGCCACTTCGCCGACGCGGGCAAGCCGATCGCGGCGCTGTGCCACGGCCCGCTGGTGCTGGCCGCGGCCGGGGTGCTGGCCGGGCGTTCGACGAGCGCCTACCCGGCGTGCGCACCCGACGTGAAGGCGGCGGGCGGGACCTGGGTCGACAGCGAGGCCCACATCGACGGCGCCATCGTCTCCGGGCGTGCCTGGCCGGACCACCCGGCCTGGATGCGCGAGTTCCTGAAGGTGCTGCGGGTGGCGGCGCCGGCCTGAGACCGCGCAGGCCTGGGGTCGTATTCGAGGAACGGCCGGGTCGCCGCACCCATGCGCCCGGCACGTCCGCGCCGAGCTCGCAGAAGGTGCCGATCGACGCCGCGGCGAAATCACCGGTTGGGCTCGACCGCCTTTCCCTTGGTCTTTGCTGTGGGTGCCGGGCCGCCGTTGCCGGCCTCGACCACGTTGCCCAGTCGGGCGAGCAGGGCGGGCAGGTCGACGCCGGTCAGGTCGGAGCCGAGTTGCAGGCCCTGGGCCACGTTGCCGGCCACGGACTTGGCGAGCGACGACGCGCCGTCGGTGGAGATGACCGTCATCTTGTCGATCGCGCTCATCGGCCGGCTCGCGGCCTCGACCACCTGGGGCAGCATCCGGACGAGCAGGTCGAGGACCGCGGCCTCGCCGTAGGTGGCGAACGCGTCGGCCTTGCGCGCCATCGCCTCGGCCTCCGCGTTGCCCTTGGCCAGGATCGCCGCGGCCTCCGCGGAGCCCTCGCGCTCGATCGCGTCGGCGATGGCCGTGCGCCGGCGCTGCTCGGCTTCGCCCTCCTTGGCGCCTTCGATCGCGTTGGCCTCCGCCAGCGCCGCACGCCGGGCCCGTTCTCCTTCACCGGTCAGCCGCGCCTGCTCCGCCTCGGCTTGGGCGGCGGCGATGGTCGCCTGCCGCGCGGCGTCGGCCTTGATGACCGTCGCGTTGCGGGCCGCTTCCGCCTCCTGCTCCACCTTGTAACGCGCCGCGTCGGCCGGCTTGCGGACCTCGGTGTCCAGTTGCCGCTGCTTGAGTTCGGCGTTGCGTTCGGCGACCTTCTGCTGCTCGGCGAGGATCGCCTGGTCGCGTTCGGCCCGGGCCAGCGGGCCGGCCGCCGCCGTCCTGGCCGTGGCCGCGTCGACCTCCGCTTGGATGCTGGCCTGCTTGAGCGACAGGTTGCGCTGCGATTCCGCGATCGCCTCCTCGGCCAGCAGCCGCTCCTGCTCGGCGGCCTGCCGCGCACGGGCCTCCGCGATGGCCGCCTCCTTGAGCACCCGGGCGGCCTCGGGCCGGCCGAGATCCTGGAGGTAGGAACCCTCGGCGAGGATGTCCTGGAGTTGGAACGTGTCGAGCACCAGGCCCTGGTTGGTCATCGAGTGTTCGGCCTCCTCGGCGACCGCGGACGCGAACGCGGCACGGTCCCGGATGATCTCCTCCACCGTGAGCCGGCCGACGATCGAGCGCAGCGAGCCGGCCAGCACCTCGCGGGTGAACTGCTCGATCTCGCCCTGCTGGCGCAGGAACCGCTGGGCGGCAGCGCGGACCGAGTCTTCGGTGCCGCCGACCTTGACGATCGCGACGCCCTGCAGGGTGGCCCGGATGCCGAGTTTGGTCACCGCGCCGGTGATCTCGACGTGGATGCGCCGGCTCGACAGGTCCAGGGACTGGATCTTCTGCACGACGGGTACGACGAATACGGAGGCGCCCATCACGACCTTCTGGCCGGACAGGTCGGTCTGCCGGCTGCCGTCGGACGACACAGTGGCCCGTCCCTTGCGGCCGGTCACCACGAAAGCCTCGTTGGGCCCGGCCACCTTGATCCGGGAGAGCACGAACATGACCAGGAGCAGCACCAGCAGCGCGGCGCCGCCGAGCCCGATGAGAAGTGGCATCTGGACAGCCCTTCAGGTGACGGGGTGGACCGCCTCGACGACGACGCTCGTCTCGCTCGCGGCCTCGATGACGAAGATTTCGGCGCCCGCCGGGAGTGGCCGGTCGGCTTTCGCGTACAGCTTGATCGGCTGTCCGCCGAGACGGATCCGCACTTCGCCGTACCCGGTGGTGGTTATCGGTGTGACAACCACGCCGAGCGTGCCGATCAGATCGGCCCGGGTGGGCGTGGCGTCCGTGTGCATGTCGCGGGCCGCGCGTGACAGGCGGACGGCGAGGTAGGCGGTGGGCAGCGCAGCGAGCACCCCGACGGCCGCCGCGACCGCGACCGTGTCGGGGGTGTGTCCGGGGAGCAACTCGTTGGTGATCGCGCCGGCGAACCCGAGCGCGCCGACGAAGCCCGCCAACGCCTCGACCGAGAAGAAGTCGGGCAGCCCCAGATGTCCGAAGTGGAGGAGCTCGGCGCCGATCAGCGACAGCGCGAGCACCAGCGCACCGGTTCCACCGACGACCAGGAACACCACGGTGGCCGTGTTCATTTGACACCGCCCTCCCCAGGTGCTGTATGCAGGGTAGCGGCCACCCGCCACGCGGCATCGACGCCTTTCGGTCAGCTGTCTGCGGTCGGGCGGATGCGGGAGCGAAATACCTGCTCAAACGCGGTTACCGATAGGCGCCCGAATTTGATCGGTGATTTCATGTCGAGAAGCCCGGAGCGGCTCCGCTCCACAGGTGGGGCCACGACAGGCGGGGCCCACGACACCAGGAGATCACGATGCCGAAATACCTTCTGCTCAAGCACTACCGCGGCGGCCCGGCTCCGCACCATCCGTTTCCCCCGATGGACCAGTGGGCACCCGAGGACGTGGAGGCCCACATGGCCTTCCTCCGGCACGTCGGCGAACTGCTGGAGAAGAACGGCGAGTACGTGGACGCGCAGGCGCTCACCCCGGCGCAGACCTGGGTGCGTTACGGCGGCCCGGACGCCGCGCCGGTCACGAGTGACGGCCCGCTGCCCGAGACCAGCGACCTCGTGGCGGGCTGGTACATGATCGACGTCGACTCGCACGAGCGCGCGGTCGAGCTCGCGGCCTACGTGTCCTCCGAGCCCGGCCCCGGCGGCGAGCCGCTGTATGAGTGGATCGACATCCGCGAGGTCATGTCCGACGCACCGGCGGGCGACTGACCCGGCGTGCTCGACGAGCCGACGCGACCCCTGGACGAGGGCGCCCTGCGCGCCCTCGTCCCGCGGGTGCTCGCGACCCTGGTCCGGCGGGGCGAAGACTTCGCCACCGCGGAGGACGCGTTGCAGGAAGCGCTGCTGGAGGCGCTGCGGGTCTGGCCCGAGCACCCGCCGCGCGACCCGCGCGCGTGGCTGACGACGGTTGCGGCCCGGCGGCTCGTCGACGCCCGTCGCAGCGAGGCAGCCCGGCTCCGCCGCGAGGAGGCCACCTACGCCGAGCCGCGGCCGGTCTCCACCGAGGCCGGCGACGACACCCTCTTCCTGCTCTTCTGCTGCTGCCACCCCGACCTCGCGCCCGCCTCCCAGGTGGCGCTGACCCTGCGCGCGGTGGGCGGGCTCACCACCCGGGAGATTGCCGACGCCTTCTACGTGCCGGAGGCGACGATGGCGCAGCGGATCAGCCGGGCCAAGCGCGCTCTGCGCGGCCGCAGCCTGGACCAGCCGGGCGATCTCGCCGTCGTGCTGCGGGTGCTCTATCTGGTCTACACGGCCGGCCACGCGGGCCGGGTGGACCTGGCCAGCGAGGCGATCCGGTTGGCCCGCCAACTCACCCTCGCCACTCCCGAACCGGAGGCGCGCGGGCTGCTCGCGCTGATGCTCCTCAACCACGCCCGCCTGCCGGCGCGGCTCGACTCAGCCGGTCGCATCGTGACGCTGGACCGGCAGGACCGCGGCCTGTGGGACACCAGGGAGATCGCCGAGGGCGTACGCGTGCTGCAGTCAGCCCTTTCCGCCGAGCGCCGCGGCCGCTACCAGGTCGAGGCCGCGATCGCCGCCCTGCACGACGACGCGGCGAGCGCTGAGGAGACCGACTGGCCACAGATCCTCGCCTGGTATGACGACCTGGTCGGCCTCACCGACGACCCGGTGCACCAGGACCCGGCCGCCGTGCTGGCCCGCGCGGTCGCGGTCGGTCATGTGCTGGGTGCGGCCGCGGGCCTGCGGGAGACCGACCGGCTGCGCGAGGTGCTCGGCGACCGCCACCGGTGGCACGCGGTCCGCGGCCATTTGCACGAACTCGCCGGGGATCTGCAAGCGGCCGGCGCGGCGTACGCGAAGGCCGCCCATCGGGCCACCGACGTCGCGGAGCGCGACCACCTGGTCCGCCAGGCCGCCCGCGCCCGGGCCGGCGCGACAGCGTCGAACACCTGACGGCTGCCTCGTCACTAGGCCTGCCGCACCCACATGGGGCTATACCACTCGGTGAAGTCTTCGCCGACCTCGCGGATGTCCGGGTCGTCGTGGGTCATCGCCTGTTGGACCAGTTCGTGCAGGGTGGACCAGTGCTCGAGATGGACGAGGAGTTCGGCGAGTCGGCGATATTCGTCATCCTCGGCCGCGGGCAGCAGCGCTGCGACGATGCTCCGCAGCTGCGGTTGAATCTGTTCGCGGGGAGCCTGGGCGATAGCTTGCCTGGCCTCGAGCGCCCACGTATGCGTCAACGCGTGGTCGACGAGGCGGTCCAGGAGGGTGGGCACATCGTCGGGGAGTGCCCGTAGGAAGTCGAGCGCGGTGCCTCGATCCCACGCGGATCCGTTCAGTGCTTGGCCAAGCATCTCGGCGCGGGACCGGGCGTCCCGGTAAAAGTCGACGCGTCGGCGGGCGCGTTCCTGTTCCGCGGACACCAGGGCGGCCCACAGCTGCCGATCGTCCGTCTCGCTTGTCATATGCGCGAACGTACACACTTGAACCCGCTACCGCGCGGGCGTACGTTGACGCTGATCAATTCTTTCGCCTGGTTGGGAGTGGACGCATGGACGTGCTCGTGTTGATCGGCCGGCTTCTGTTCGTCCCGCTGTTCCTCGGTTCGGCGATGGGTCACCTCACCCAGACCGAAGGCATGGCGGCCTACGCCAAGTCGCGCGGCCTGCCGTCGGCCCGCATCGCCGTCCTCGGCACCGGCGTCATGCTCGCCGTCGGCGGCATCCTCGTGCTGCTCGGCCTCTGGGCCGACCTGGGTGCGCTGATCCTGGTGCTCTTCCTGGTCCCGACCGCCGTGCTGATGCACGCCTTCTGGCGCGAGACCGACGCCCAGGTGCGGCAGAACGAGATGGTCCAGTTCCTGAAGGACCTGTCGCTCGCCGGTGCGGCGTTGATGCTGTTCGCGTTCTTCGCCTACCTGGGCGACGACCTGGGGCTGACCATCACCGGACCATTGTTCGACCTGAACTAGGTTTCGAAGCGGGTCGGGTCGCCGGCGCCGCGGCGGAGGATGACCGGTTCGTCGTCGCTCCAGTCGATCACTGTGGTGGGGATCGTGCCGCAGTCGCCGGAGTCGACGA
>Ga0193743_1002890_pt1 | contig 11719 bp, 16 predicted proteins | sample L2c2metaG_FD_143038 | JGI IMG/M metagenome (GOLD analysis project Ga0193743, IMG submission 143038) | Soil microbial communities from a riparian zone of the East river system, Colorado, United States - L2c2 | ecosystem: Environmental > Terrestrial > Soil > Riparian zone | place: USA: East River...
TAAGATCGCCAAGATAAGATCAAGAGATATGATCAAGAGATCAGGATATCTTCATATCTATAAGATAAGATCAAGTAAAGTTCAAATGTTCAAAGTAAAAGTAAAAGTAAAAAGAGTGTCGTAACACTATGGTGACGCGACTACTCTGACCTCAAGTCAGGGTGACCCGTACAACACTGATGTTATACACCTAAAATTACAAAAAAGAATTATCAGCAGAAAGTTTGGTTTGAACTGGTTTGAACCAGGTTTTCAAAAGTTTGGAAATTGTAGAACTGAGAACCGAACCAACAGCCCAATAACCATGGACAGAACTGGACTGAACCTGAACTGACAGTTTGGTTCTTTCAGTTCTCAGTTCTTGCATCAGTTTAAAACCAAACTTTGGCATCACTATTTGATATGAATCCAGTAACATCCAAAGGTTTTCTGTTGTCTTTGAATGCTGTGTTGGTCTGCAAGAAATTGCTCACCATGTAGCTGCTCCAGACTAGGAATAATGGCCACAGAAATGACATCTCCAGAATCTGATTCAGAGTCTGAACCCTCTTCATGTCATGGTACATTGTCACAAGGAGAGGGAGGTGAATAAATCTACTCATCTGATTCCCCAGTGGATTTCCACATATCAGCCTCAAGTTGGGCCAGAAATTTGACAATAAAGGCATCAACAAGCTCACTAGTTTTCTGTTGATGTTCTGTGAACTGTGGCACATTGGGTAATGAGGAGGGCAGACAGCGAGATACAATCTTTGATGGTGTTATAAATCTCCAGTGAACTGAAATTTCAAACACATAAATGAGGGTACTTAAGCTATCAATGTTGACATGGTTGCAATCCCAGTAATCAAATTTGCATCCACCATTTTGAAACAGCCATTGCACCAACTTTGAATTCCCCTATTATAAATTAAAAAGTATTTTATATACATTATTTTATTTTAAAATATTGAATTTGCTGTAGGACAAACTGCTTTTAATCGCAGAGCCCAGCAATCCAATTGTTGCTATTTTTTTTCTTCTATTTTTAGTAATTTTTTTTAACCCGCTGGGGACTCCTCCCACCCCTGGTTCGCGATTCAAATTTCCGGGGCCCCATTGGCCGCTGTAAACTGCTTGTATTGTTGTTGTCATTGACTTCATATTGAAAAGTTGCATGTATGTTTTGGCTTGTTTGGCTGCTAGGGTTTGGAGATGAACATATTTCGATTTCGAGGCGATCGATGGTGGTTTGGAGGTATTGGATTTCTTCTTGACTGAAGGAAGGAAGAAAAAAAAAAGTCATCAATATTACTGATATAAGGAAGATGCATATATCTGTAAACTCACTAAGCAACCTGCTTCACAACCATTCCCATATTCCTCGCCTCAAGTGTCTTAACCTGTTTCTGATACCCATCTGAAGCAACCGCCCCTTCCCTCGCCAACTTCTCTGCCTTGTCTACATTCTGCTTCAACAGATCATGCGTCTGGGATAATTTCACCAGCCTCTCAATCAACGCTCTATCATCATTGATCAACGCCATGACTTGGCCTGCAAATGCTTCGATGGTGAACGTTCCATTGTTTCCATTGTTGCTGTTGTTGTCTAGTTTTGGGGAAAATGTGGGGGATTGAAGTGTTGCGTCGTTGAAGGATCGGACGTCAGATTCGGAGAGGGAGGATACAGGACCTGGGCTGTGGGAGCCAGCAAGTGTGGGTAAGCTAGTACGACGGGATTCTTGATTTGTATTTCCAATATTGGCCGCGCGGGCTTCGGGCGATGGAAGGATGGTCCAGAGAGGCCGGAGGATGGAGATTATACGTTGAACGTCCCTGTTACCGTTAATATCATCTGAGCTGCTAACATTTGTTGCCGTTGAAGTTGTACGTGAACGCGGACGTGGGGACGCGACCTTTGGTTTGTATAATACATAAGTTTGAATCACCAGAAGGGATAAATAAAATGAATACCCTGAGCATTAACATTCTCCTTGCAACATCTCTTTCCTTTCGTGCTTCTTCAAGCTCACGAGACAACCTTTCCCTCTCATCCAATCCACTCCTCACTTCCTCCTCCAATCCCCTCGCAACATCCCATTCCAATCGCGCTCTCGCATACGTCTGTAATTTGGTCTGCACGATCTGGATATGCATCCGAATAGCATTCGAGAGTCGTTGTAACGGCGACGAAAGTGTGGTTCCATACCCATATGTGTTGATTAGGTCTTTCAATGCTGACAGGCCTGCGTTGATTTCCTCGCCGGCTTGTTGTAACACCCCCCCATCTTCTTCCCGTAGTCGATCTATTTCATTATGCAATCTCTCAAGGTCTTTCATTTTCTCAACTTCGCGAGCCGCCCTTTCTTGTACCCAAGCTGTACGGTCGGTTTCCCATTGTTGTTTGAGCGTCTTGAGTTGTGATTCTTTCTCCCCAAGAAGTTGGCGTTGACTGCTCTCCCGAATCTTTGTCACTTCCCCTGTTTTTCGCCTCCATGTCAGCTAGGTGAACTTGGAGCTCTACTTCCTTACCTTGTTCCCATGCTCTTTTCTCCTCACGCAATTGTCGCACCTCAGAATCGAGCTCTTCGAGACGATGAATTTCTGTCTCTAGGGCAGCAATAGTTTCCTCCCCAGCTTTAAGATCCATACCCATCACCCCCACCCCTTGTTTCTCCAACCGTATCATGGACAATTCTCGTGCCATCTCGGCTTGCTTCTTTTCAGCAGCGGTTAGAGAATCTTTGGTAACCTTTAATTTTTCCCTCAAAGACGCTATCTCAAGTTCAGCAGTAGTAGCTTCTGCTAATAGCTTCACTTTAGGAAATGTGGTATCAGCACGGCCGGAGAGTGGGCTCAGTGGTGCACCATTGAAACGGGATTTTGAAGGTATGCCAGGTGTGAAATAGGAAGAACTGGTAGGCGTGCTTTGACTTGAGGAATCGTATTGCAAGCCGTCTGCCAGTCGATGAGACATTTTTTTCTCCATGCTTCGGACGGAGAAACTTAGAACGCCGGCTCGGTGTTCCATTAGTTTCTTGTGTACCTCGTTGACTTGATTGGAGACTTTCCAGTGTTCTTGTTGTGCAGAGTCGACACGAGCTTGGGCAGCATTAATTTGGTCTGTAATTTTTTGAGATACCTCCTTATGTGGGGCGTTTACTTTGGCCAGGGAGAGGGCTACATCACGGAACCTAGTCTCAAGAGCCAGTTTTTTGGTTATAACATCAAGATGTGAAGTCAATAGTTGATGTTCCTATGTACATTTGGCGTCGGTTGTCAATTCCATATATATATTGAATATTCCTGACCTTTTTGAAATCTCCGACTTCTGCTGCAGTGAGTATATCGAAATTGCAACTATCGACGACGGCCTCGCTTGCCATGAGACTCATCAAGACTTCTTCTCTTAGGTTGAGTGTACCAGAATTATGTTTCCATCCTGACTCGGAGAGGTTGACAGATTCTATTGGAGTGCGGTTGAGTGAGGAAGAGGATGGAGGCGGGGTGTTGGGTATGTTATGTGGCCTCGTAGGGCCGGGTATAGCAGATGAAGTAGATAAATTCGAAAGGGTGGTCTCTCTTTCTTGAGAATTAGAACCTGACGTTTCGTCTGATTTATAGAATATGGGAGGATGTTTTTGTTGAAGTGGAGAAGTAGTTGAAAGCCTTGAAGGCCCTAGTTTCGGAGAAAAAAAAGGTTGTTGTGGAGTAAGTGGACCTGGTGGAGGTGAGCGGGTAGAACGAGAAGATGCTGAACGAAATCTGAACAATCCGCTCATAACGGTGGAGAGAGAAGGAGTTGTGTGGAAGATACTTAAACCCTGGAACATAGCCACAAATGCTGGGCGGCGCTCAACACTGCTCTCTACAAAGAACCACCTATCATACTAGTACGAAGTAGATTATAAGGTTCGTGTTTTGTTATTGTTCAACTGAGATAACACTCACCTGAAAGTTTTCAGGTGCTAACTCGATACCATCAAAGAACCGTTGTCGCTGTCATAGAAGGTAGCGGTAGGGAGCGGAAGACGCAGTGACAGCCGTTTGGTAATGAACTGTTCATAATTGATAATAAATTAATTTTGGGACAACCCACTTCACTAATATAGGTGCTGGTGATTTTCCGCAGGGTAAAATGTGCGGACTTGTATACTCAAATGGAGTACCTCTTCCTATACGCACAAATTGGGTGCGGACAAACAAAGCCAAATCTATTTTGGACAGCCTGTTGAGCTCTCGAGAATATGATAATTATAATTACGGATGAACAGGGTAGGATATTGGTGTAAGCAAAGTAGTGCGAGGTGTGGGCGAAAGCCCGGGGCTTTCCGACCCGCCGGATGTCCCAATCCTGGAGAAGATGGGAGGGTGCCAGTGGGAAAAACCAGAATGGCAGTAACAAGCCTCCTGAGCGGGCAATGAGCCATTGTGCTCAGAGAAAAAAAGGTGTGGAGGGGCAAAGAAAAAGAGCACGACGCGAGGACACTAACCGTATGATTGTGCCTTTACTTCGCGTTATTTTCTCTCGTTTCGTCCCCTATTACGCTTTTCATATTTCGTGTAGTAGTAGTGCAACTATTGCATCCTATGTTTTCTGCAAAAAAATAATCGTACCTCTTATGCCTGTGACTTGGGGAGTATACATAGTGGTACAAGGGCTTGTCTCTCCCGTGGCGCATAGTTCAGTACAATAAAAAACAAACTTGTAATGGTTTTTGGGACCCTGCCTAACTCGTTCTCATTCTTCATGACTATTACTCCCCTGATGACCTAAGTATGTATTGATCAACAGGCTACCCCCAAAAATCAAACATAATCGCAAAGCTTGCCCATTTCTGATTAGTATTTGCTACTTGCCTCGTTTCAGACTAAGCTCAGTTGCATTGGCCTCGATTGTGCTTGGCTTTGGCCTGGCTTTTCTTGGCCTTGACTTTACTTTTTACGAGCCAGAGCCGTGCCATATGGCTTAGGCTTGGCCTTGGTTTGTTGACTCGAGGCCTCTAGTCAAAAATTTGGCTTGGTTCAGGCCATGGCTTACACTCGGAAAAGTAGACTTTACATAAATTGTCATCAAGAATAAGCTTATCCCACGAAAAATTTATCATCGAGATCAGCCTAATTGCCATTGTCTAGTAATACCAGGGCCGCGGAAAGTACCCCAAAATTTCGTGATTTTTTAAAAATTTATTGGCCCCAGGCAATGTTTATCCGAAGTAATACCTCGATAAGATCCATATCGACCTCAGTAGAGATTAAAACTAAGATCCTCATGGTACAAACACTTTCCATCAACAAAAAAAAGCGACTGTACGGTACTAGGTACATCATTTACCACTCAGCTTGGCCAGGAATAAAAAACCTGAAGCCAGAGTCAAGTTCACAGCTTGGCTTTGCTTGGCCTCTGGCTTTCAGGGTCTCTTCTACCAGAAAGACTTTGATCTGATCAGTATTGAAATCTAATCTATGGGTCACGTGCGAGTGTTTCCAACAAAGATGGTTGGGCAGTGGCCCTCCATATTTATTGATCTTCCCCAACAACTCACGTACTTCGAGGAACCCCAATACTTGGCCAGGACGTTCGAATATTATGGCAGGATTGAGCTCAATGCCGTCGACTTCAAATCCTGGATCAATCCATACCAGTCAGTCAAGAACGGTTCAGTTCGAACGACAAGCTAACTGAGATTTACATATATAGTCGAACCAATCTACCAGGTTAAACTTCTATCTGCTCTACGTAGCGGTATTATATGCTTCATTTCGGCACATTTGTGTCATCACCGCTGATCAAATGTTCAGGAGACCCCGCCGCCATACATCCATTTCTTGTTGAAATCAGCAAAGATAAACAGAAATCTGCAGATGGAAACATAGACACAGGAGCTGCGGCATTGCATCTTGCGGTTAGGTGTGGTTCAGGTTAGTTATTCATTTTCTTGTTGAGTGGCCACTCGAGCTGAAATCGTTCAACAATTTAGTGTCTACTGTTCAACTGCTGCTTTCTCATCGTGCAATCTCGCCCAACGGGATTCATCCACCTGGGTCCGGAACCACACCGCTACACTTGGCGGCATGTCTGGGTCGTGTTGATGTGGTCAACTTGCTCCTTGAGCAGGAGAATATTGATGATAGCCTCCGAGATAGTCAGGGAAAGACATGTAGAGATGTAGCTCGAGGGAAAGAAGTTTCTCGGGCTATCGACGGTACTTTGTTCTATGTCATGCCACATTTCTCCCATTGTTGACCAAAAAGAAAATCGATTCAGATTCCCGCTCATTTCTCAACGCATCCTACCGATCCCTCCTCAGAAGCTATATTCTCTCTCCTCTCTCCGATCCTCCAGTTCCTGGTCTCATTCAGCTCCTAGAATCTCCAAGAGTCACATTTTTGGACCTCTCATATCTCGACGACGATTCGGGAACTTCTCTCCTGCACGAAGCTGCCCGTCGCAAAGATCTGCGTCTTATCGAGCTAACAGTACGTGCAGGCGCAGACGTATTTGTCAGAAATCGCAAAGGCAAGATGGCTCATGAAGGTGCCGGTAAAGATGATCGTGTCAAAGTATTCCTGAGACAATGTGTGTGACCCACTATGTGTCAGTGGACCGGTAGTGCTTACATTTATCTTTTAGTCGCCAATCACGATAAAACTCTGATACCTAACACTGCTCCTCTAATCGAGCCCCCTGTATTGAAAGGATATCTCAACAAATACACCAATGTCGCCAAAGGGTACAACACTCGATGGTTTGTTCTTAAAGGTGGCGTGTTGTCATGTACGTTTTTTAAACCAACATCTAGAATTTATCTCTTTCTAAGATATTTCTTACAGATTACCGCCATCAAGACGATGAGACAGTTGCTAGTCGTGGCTCGATTTCAATGAAAATGGCCGTACTGCGAGATGTAGAACGGAGTCGGTTTGAAGTTCATTCCATACCTTCCCGGTCACATCACCAGCACTCGGGAACACAGAAATGGTTCATGAAGGCAAACCATCCCGTGGAAGCTCATAGATGGACACAAGCCATTGCGAAGAGTATCGAATGGTACAAGATGCGTGAAGGCGCAGATAGCGATGCTTCCTCGATAATTGGAGGTGGAAGTGTGATAGAGAGGAACAAGAGCACGAGAAGAAAGAGTGCAGAGAGCGATTCAAGTATGATGCGGACAGCTCCTTCGATGCATTCACATTCACCAAGTTTGTCTGGTTTTTGGAAGAAGAATCTCCATGGGAATGGAAACACGACGAGAGATCAAGATTCGATGGCTGGGGATTTGAATTTGACGGATGCGAGTCCTGATTTGGTACGCAACGGTGGTGATGTTGGACCTCCCGAACGAACCACCAGTCCGTTAGCTGATGAGGAGCAGGGAGATGGAGAGGATACGTCATCAGCTGCGGATTCCGAAACTAAAAGTCCACCTTATCCCAATATCGATCTACAAGGCAATGCGACTGCTGCTCAGTTGGAGTTGACAGTTCAAATACTGGCTAATCTGTCTGCGTCTGCTTCGGCTGGTGCGGTTCCACCATCGCAGTTCCGTGAAACTTTCTCAGCTCTACTCGATTCTCTACAAACCACCCAAACTCTACTGTCCGAATACACCTCCATGGCCCAATCACGCGATAGTTGGCATACGAGACAGCTTAGGAAAGAAAGGGCTAGACAAGATTTGTGGGAGGAAAGCTTGAAGATAGTTGTTAAAGAGGGAGAAGGCTTAGAGAAAGAGTTGAAAAAGAAGAGTCGAAATAGAGGCAGTCGAGTTTTCGCAGCTGGTAGTCCTGCTGGTACCATCACTGGAGGGTTAGGCGAGGGGAAGAAAAGGAGACCATCAACTTTAGGTCTCATCACTGCACCAGATTTAGTCGTTGAGAAGTCACCATCACCGATTTCGGTTGGAGGGCCTCCGTCATCGTCTAGAATTCCTTCCGGTCTACCTATCACCCTTCAGCAACAGCAAGAAGAATATGCTCCACCTCCTGTTCCTATGACTACTGCTCTTCGCAGAATGCCTCCCTCACGAAATGCAACTATTGTTGCACCCATCACCCCAGCCATTGACTATGACAATTTCCAGGCAAAGACTGTGGCTGAAGACGAGTATGACCATGATACGGATGAAGAAGACGAGTTTTTCGATGCGATAGAAGCTAATGCTTTACCTAACTTGTTGGTGTATGAGGCTTTGACAAGTCCTTCCTCTGGCAAGTTTCCAGGTGCTCGTGATGATAGAGGTAGTGTTGCTGGCGGCAGCAGCTTGGCAGAGCAACAACTGATTTTGACGAAAGTTGATCAAGGACCTTATGTTGGATATGCTAATATGCGAACGTCGTTGAAGTTGTCGTCGGAGCGCCCCAATGCGAGTTTGTGGAGTGTTTTGAAGCATAGTATTGGGAAGGATTTGACGAAGATCAGTTTTCCGGTTTTCTTCAATGAGCCGACGAGTATGTTGCAGAGGATGGTGCGTTTGCTTCTAGGTTGGGGTTTTTCAGCATGTTGATACATTCTTTTTTTTGTTGTTGGTAGTCGGAGGATATGGAGTTTTCAGAGTGTTGTGCGTTATTCCTTTTTCGATTTGCGATACATGACCTTCTGTTGATGCTTTTGATTAGTGGATGTCGCATCTCATGAGAAAGACCCGCTACGCCGTGTTGCGTTTGTAGCAGCTTTTGCTATGGCGAATTATTCATCGACGATTGGACGGATCGCGAAACCTTTCAATCCTATGCTGGTTAGTTTTCCTTTCTCATTCTTGGAGATTTGTTCCTGATGATCCGCAGAGTGAAACTTTTGAATACGTTCGTCCGGAGAAGCATTATCGATACATGTCTGAGCAAGTCAGTCATCATCCTCCTATCTCTGCGTGTTGGGCAGAAAGTCCTTTATGGCATTATTACGGCGAGGTATGTTTAAATGAAATAATATGCGCCATTTTTTTTGTGGCTAATGTGGTTTGGATAGGTCGATGCTCAGAACAAATTTATGGGCAAATCGTTTGAAGTTCGGCCTACGGGTGTCGCTCATGTCAACTTGCTACTGCCGGAAGAAGATGAACCTACGTATCCGAGGGCACCTCTACTTTATGGGAAAGATAAAGTCATTGAACATTATTCGTGGAAGAAGGTGACGACGAGTGTTTCGGGTTTCATACTGGGTTCACCGACTATTGATCACTATGGCGAAATGACGGTGCGTCACTGGTTGATGGATCCGATTATGTTGATTTTTTACCTGACTGGATAATAGGTGACGAACCATCGAACTGGGGATCAATGTATACTTACATTCAAGCCTAGAGGTTGGCGAGGCAGAGATGCCTATGAGATTTCAGGCCAAGTCGTTGACCGGAGAGGCAGAGTTGCCTATGAATTGCAGGACGTTGGAATTCGCAACTGGTGGCTAAAGCAGTAGGCGTCGGAGGCGAACAACTTCATCCTGATATCTCGGTCTCAGGAACAACCACTCCTTCTCCTGAATACATCCTCCTCTGGCGAAACTCTGAAAAACCTTCAGGATCTCCGTTTAATCTAACCCCTTTTGCTATCACCTTGAACGATTGTCCTCTCGATACTCTCAAACCATATGTATGTCCTACCGATTGTCGTCTCCGCCCTGATCAGCGAGCGTTTGAGTTGGGATTATATGAATTAGCCAATGTACTTAAACAGACACAAGAGGAGAAGCAACGATCGATTAGGAAAGATAGAGAGGAAGGAAGGATGAAACCACATCGTCCGAGATGGTTTACGGCTGAGACGGATGCAGATACTGGGGATAGGGTATGGGAGCCTGTGAGGATAGGTGGTGGTGGTGATGAAGAACCTTTGGAGTATTGGGTTGAAAGAGATAGGGTTTGGAAATTGGGAGGGAATCAGGAGTGGGTGGATGTGGATGATATTTTTGTGGAAGAGCCGGAGGTGATCAGGGAAATGCAGTTACAAAGGTCGATGAGGGATGGATAGAACATTTGGATCTAGGATTTAATTAATGGTTTTTTTTTTTTTTTTTTTTTTTTCTCTGTCTTTTTCTCCTCTGTCGTTTTTTTTTCCACATCGGTTTCTTTCCTCGTCTTTTGTATGATGTTTGTAGATTTCCCTTTTTTTTCTTCTTAGTACGACTTTAAAGTTCTCCTCTTCTTTGTTTTTAGATGGATTATTTTTCTAATCATCAATCTTGTAAAGAGCAAAAAAAAGGGTTATTATCTACTACGTAGAGGGAAGGTGTACTTTAAAAACTTGTGCTATGTATAGTAGGAGATTATACTAATTTTTGTCATTTAAACACCTTCGGAGTCCGTTGTATGACTTAGGAATTCTTTTGAATATTCATTTGCACAGAGAGAAAACGGACAGCATATATATACTACATACACACACATCAAGGAAGAACATGAATCATTCAAAAGACAAACATATGCTAGCGATTGAATCTCATTGTAAAATCGTTCAGTGGCCTACGGTTCATAGCTGGTACCGGTCGATTTTCTAGAAGCCATCTTCCCAATGCTCTATCGCTATCCAATGCTATCGCTTGCCGATGCCTGTTAATATCAAATGTTATAAGTATAAGAGGGGGTAGTACGTGTATATGTAATGGAGTCGATGAAAAAAAACATTTACTTTTTCATATGATACTGTGCTTCAGACACTGGAACTGGGATCAATTGGCCTGCAAGACGATAACAATGGACGCAGCAAGGAACATCTAGCAGGGGTCCTCCACCTGCCGGTGGATCAACCGCGATGATAGAGTTGTTGTGTCCATGATACTGCTGGGCAGAGTCGAAACGTCGGATTTTGTTTCTGAGAGAACCGCAACTGTGATCATCGATGAATTCAAAAGAAGCTGTGGATTTCCTAGATGGATGATTGACCCATTATTGGAAATGAATTATTTATATATATATTTTTTGAGAGAGTTTTTGAAACGTTACTTTTCGGGTGTCAGGTTTCTGATGATGAGGTCAAACCAAGCTCTCTCAGTGCAAATGTGGGTAATCTAGTGTACGAGAAAAAAAGGAATGAGGGGGGAAAAACCCAGCATTCAAGGCATCTCTTACCAGCTGCCCGAATGTCAGAGGACCTTGGTACGAAGGATGGCCACATCGACATGCGAGTCGTAGGTTAACTATGGCCGTATCGTTTTGATTAAAACCCAATACTTCAACCACTTCTTGTGCTACTTTCAAGATCCTAGTAAAATCAACCACTTTGACTTCTTCACGTGGGACATGGACCCAATCTGCAAGAATAGGGTGAACATCAACGAGTAAATGGGAAAGAAACAAAGGGTAGCCTTTGATGGGTCTTTCTTCTGCTTGGATGCGGCATAAACGGCACCGACACACGATGGGAATGATACCCCACTCTACAAGTTCAGCGAATAACATAACATCGGCGCCACCTGGATCATTAGAATCATGGTAAATCAGTGAGATCGTTGTACGAGCTGAAACATCTGCAACAAAACGTCTGGCGTGCATCAAACTGATATCTACTACTCCTCGGAAGTATTCACTGTGCATCTCAGCACCAGGGAAAAACCTGATCATTTGATGGTGCACCTGCTGCCAAGTAGGCGTTAGCGACCGATGGGGTTCGGGAAGCCTTGATCTGTGCTTTAGATAGGATTCTTGAGTTGATTGAGTGAGGTCCTCTAGGGAGCGACGACGTTGGATGAGATCGTAGATTTTTTTAACTTGGTGGCGGATGGTTTGCCATTCTAGTTAAAAGA
>Ga0193743_1002891_pt1 | contig 11719 bp, 8 predicted proteins | sample L2c2metaG_FD_143038 | JGI IMG/M metagenome (GOLD analysis project Ga0193743, IMG submission 143038) | Soil microbial communities from a riparian zone of the East river system, Colorado, United States - L2c2 | ecosystem: Environmental > Terrestrial > Soil > Riparian zone | place: USA: East River...
AATTCATGCGCCTCCAGCCGATGCGCTCGCTCCAGCTCATCTACATCGTCCTGTTCCTGCTGCTCGGCGGCCTGATCGGCGAGTACCTGCTGCGGGAGAAAGTCTGGCAATGGTTGCTGCTCTTCGTTCCCATCAGCATCGGCATGTATTGCGTTGATCGCAGCATCTATCCTGCGAGCCCGCATCTGGAGCTTCCCGGCCGGACGGTCACCAACCCGTGGCTGCAGGCATTTTTCTGGGTGCGCGACAACACGCCCCACGACGCCGTCTTTGCGCTGCCGCCACGGTATCTCCTGATGCCCGGCGAGGACCTGCATGGCTTCCGCGCCATTGCCCAGCGCAGCATGATCGCCGATGAGATCAAGGACTCGGGTGTCGCCTCGGTGTTCCCGCAGATGGCTCCCGAATGGGAGCGCGAGCAACAGCTCACCCAGGGATGGGATCGCTACACTGCCCCCGATTTCTTTGCCCTGACCACACGCAGCCCGGTCAGTTGGGTGATTGTCCAGCCGCAACAGGCCAATGGCCTCGACTGTCCCTTTCAGAATGCCGCGGTGTCGGTGTGCAGGCTAAAGCTCTAGAGCGTTGGAATATTTTCGTAACGAGCCCGAATTTCCCGCATCATAGGAGAACTCCCGCAAAGCGTGAGTCTGGAGATCGCAATTTCTCGTGGAAGGAGGCAGCATGCGGCATCGGCAGCAATGGTTTGACGCAGTTCAGGCCCTCAAGAGGGCAGCCGTGCTGTGTGTGGCGCTGCCTCTCGCAGCTCAGGGTGCACTGGCGCAGGGCAGGGTCATCTATCCCGATCCCTCCGTAGCAAAAACAGAGATTCGTGACGCGCTCGCACGAGCGAAGGCGCAGCACAAGCGCGTCATCCTGGACTTCGGTGGCAACTGGTGCGGCGATTGCCAGGTGCTCGATATCTACCTCCACGACCCGGCGAACAAGTCGCTGCTCGAAGAGAACTTCGAACTGGTAGACGTGAACATCGGACGCTACGATGCCAACCAGGACATCGCCGATCACTACGGCATTCCGCTCAAACGCGGCGTACCGGCACTGGTGGTCTTGTCAGCCGACGGCAAGGTGCTGCTGGCGCAGAGAGACGGGGAGTTCGAGAAGATGCGCACTCTGCAGTCGAGCGACCTGACAAAATTCCTCAACGACTGGAAGCCCACGCATAAGGGTGGCGCCCGCTCCGGCCGGTAACGAAAGATCGTAGCTGTGGGGAACAGAAGAAGCCCTTCCGTTCCCCCTGCTCGTTCCCGAAGTCTTCTGCGGCGACCCTACTCCAGCACGCTAAAGCTGCCCGCTTTGTCCGCCTTCGAGCTGCCGCCCACGTACACATCGAAGGTTCCCGGTTCAACGACGCGCTGCACATCCACGTTGTAGAACGCCAGGTCGTCGAAGTGCAGCTTGAACTCGACGTGCTGGCTCTCACCGGGCTGCAGGAAGATGCGGTGAAAGCCCTTCAGCTCCCGCACCGGCTGCGACACACTGGCCACCGTGTTGTGCAGGTAGAGTTGCGCTACCTCCACGCCTGGGACTGAGGAAATATTCTTTACGTCCACGCCCACCGTGATCTCACCGACATCCTTGCTCGTGCCGCCGGTGTGCTCGATTTTGACGTTCGAATACGTGAACTGCGCATACGACAAACCCCAGCCAAAGGGATACACCGGCGCATTCGGCGCGTCGATATAACGCGAGAGATATTTCTCCTCGCTATTCGTCGGCGGGTGCGACAGGTCAGCATCGCCGGCGGGGCGTCCTGTCGGCAGTTGCGCCAGATACAGCGGCTCCTGGCCCACGCTGTACGGGAACTCCACCGGCAGTTTGCCTGCGGGATTCACTTCTCCCGTCAAGACGGATACCAGTGCCGTACCAGCTTCGACGCCGGGGAACCACGCCTCCAGAATCGCCGGCACGTGCGTGGCCGCCCACGGAATCGCGGTTGGCCGCCCATCGAACAGCACCAGCACCACCGGCTTGCCCGCGGCTGTCACCGCCTGCATCAGTTGCTGCTGGTTGCCCGGCAGCGTCAGATGCGCGCGGCTGCTCGCCTCGCCGGTCATGCTGCCCGCCTCACCCAGCGCCAGGATGACCAGGTCGGCATTCTTCGCCGCAGCCACGGCTGCCGCAAATCCGCTGGAGTCCGTGCTCAGGATGTCGGTGCCCTTCACGTACGTAAGCTTCGTTCCGAGCTTGTCGGCCAGCGCGCCGCGCAGCGTCTTTGTATTGGCCGCATCGCCCTGCGCGCCCCACGAGCCAATCATGTCCTCCGCGTCGTCGGCCAGCGGGCCAATCAGCGCGACCGATTTCAGATCGCTCGCCAGCGGCAGCAGCCGCCCCGTGCCTGGAACGGCTTCATTCTTCAGCAGCACGAAGCTCTCTTCCGCAGCCTTCTTTGCCAGCCCGCGCTTCTCCGGCGTGGGCTGATACGGCGGCAGATTCTCATCCGTATACGGATGCTCAAAGAGGCCCATGGCAAACTTCACGCGCAACACGCGGCGTACTGCCTCGTCCACCACAGACATCGGTACCTTGCCGCTCTCCACCAGCCCCGCCAGGCGCGAATGGTAGAGGTTGCTCTCCATATCCATATCGACGCCCGCCGTCAGCGCCTTCTGCGCAGCGGTTGCACCATCGCCGGCGATGCCATGCTTCATCAGCTCGCCGACCGCGCCGTAGTCGCTCACCACCATGCCATCGAAGCCCCACTCCTTGCGCAGGATCTTCGTCAACGTGAACGGATTCGCGGTCTCCGGCACGCCATTCAACGCATTGAATGCGGACATCACCGTTGCCGCGCCCTCATCCACCGCAGCCTTGTAAGGTGGCAGATAGACCTGTCGCAGCCGGATCTCCGACATGTCCGTGGTGTTGTAGTCGCGTCCGGCCTCGGCCGCGCCATACGCGGCAAAATGCTTTACCGAGGCAGCCACGGAATCGGACTTCGACAGGTCACCCTGCTGATAGCCGCGGATATACGCGCGCGCGATCGCGCTTCCCAGGTAGGGATCTTCGCCCGCACTTTCCACGATGCGGCCCCATCGCGCGTCGCGCGAGATGTCTACCATCGGCGAGAAGACCCAGTTGATGCCGTCCTGCCGCGCCTCAGTGCCGGCCACACGGCAGGCCTGCTGCACGATGTCAGGATCGAAGCTCGCCGCCATGGCCAGCGGCACCGGGAAAGTGGTGCGGTGGCCGTGGATCACGTCCAGCCCGAACAGGAGCGGAATATGCAACCGCGACTGTTCCACCGCGATGTGCTGGTAGTGGTTCGTCTCCTTCGCGCCGGTCACGTTGAACAGCGAGCCGATCTCGCCCTTGGGCAACATCGCATCGAAATCCAGCTTCTGCCCCGTCGGTCCGGTGATGGTGCTGCCAGCGGTAAATTGCGACAGTTGCCCGATCTTTTCCGGCAGCGTCATCTGCGCCAGCAGTGCATCCACACGCTCGTTTAGTTTTTTGTCCTCAAGCTGCGAGCTTGCGTGCGGTGTAGCTGGAGGCGCTGGCGTTGGGGACACCTTGTGTTTGCGCGTCAGGCCGGCAATTGCCGGACTGCAGCCAAGCAGGAGTACGAGCGCGGCGGATGCGATGGAATGGCGGTGCGAACGGTTCAACAGGCAGTTCTCCTGTGGTGGCAAAGCCATCCGTAATCCTAACAGTGCGCATGGCCTTGCGTTGCCCTGCGTCCTGCCCATAAGGTTGAATTGTCTCTGCTGAAACTGCCCCCCGCAGCCATTCGCCGCCGGCGCCCAGGCACCTTTCTCTCCACCCCGCGGTGCGCAAAGTGCTTTCTCCGGCGGAGTTGCGGCGTTACCCTGAGAGGAAGGAATGCTGCGTCCACTCCAGCAGTTGCGGCGCGCCACGCTGCACGCGCTCTCTCACGATGTGCTGACGCTCGCACGGGCGGCAGCATACTCGGCCATCCTCGGCCTTTTTCCGGCCCTCCTCGTGATCACCACCGTAGTGGCCCTGGTCCCGCAGAGCGACACCCTCATGGGTGAAATCCGCGCTGCCCTCGCCGACTTCCTGCCCGGCAATGCCATCGACGCTATCCAGGATTACTTCAACACGCGGCATGTTCGCTCCCTGCAGGCCGTAAGCTCCGCCGGGCTGGTGACCCTCTTCGGCTGCATGAGCCTCATGACCTCTTTCATGCAGGGCTTCCGCCGTGCCTTTGCTTCGCCTGTCTTCGACGACACGCGGAAAGAGTGGAACCAGACCCGCGAACGTGTGACCGCGCTGGTCCTGATCCCCAGTTGCCTGGTCCCGATGGCGCTCTCCACTGCGCTTGTCGCCTTCGGCCACCAGATCGAGGAATGGGTTGTCGACATCACTGCTCACGGCTTCAAGCCCTACGTCCTCTTTTTCTGGCGCATGTCGCGCTGGTCCATCGCCATCGTGTGCACGGTCGTCGTGCTCGCCGTCATCTACCGCTTCGGCACGCCGCGACGCCAGACCTGGCGCGACGTGCTGCCCGGCGCGGTCATGTCTGCCGTGGTCTGGTTCGTCACCACCCTGGTCTTCGGCTGGTATGTCACGCGCTTCGCCGACTACAGCATCATCTATGGATCGCTCGGCACCGCCGTCGCGACGCTGGTGTGGCTGTTCATCACTGCGCTCGCGGTCTTCCTTGGAGCGGAGTACAACGCACAGGTGGAAGCCGATCACATCGCTCAGGCGGAAAGCGCGACCTCGAACCGGCAGGAACTCATTCTTCCCTGAGGAGATACAAGGAGGAGAACCGGGCAAATCGCGGGGTACGAGAAAGCGGATTTTCCATAGGTGTGTGCCGAGCCGGCAGAGGCAAACGCGGCTTTTCCGTCATGAAAAGCCGCTCCGCTCCGAACCCTCTAAAGGATGGCAATGGGAAATCTGCTCTAGAATGGCAACGTCGGTAAGACCACATAACAGCCCCACCTGCAAAAGGGGGCCGGAGCTTTCACGGATGCTGCCTGTCGGAGTTGAGTCACCGTTCGCCGCTGTAGACAATCGTCGTACCAAAATTGTTGCAACCCTGGGCCCCGCCTCAAGCAACGAGGTCACCTTCCGTCAGTTGGTGCGCGCCGGCCTGGATGTTGCCCGGTTGAACTTTTCCCATGGCAGCCATGAGCAGAAGCTCGAGCTGATCAAGATGGTCCGCGATGTAGCGAAGGAAGAGAACAAGCCGCTCTGCATCCTGGGCGATCTGCAGGGACCGAAGATCCGCACCGGCAAGCTGGTGGACAAGAAGCCCGTCCAGCTCACCACCGGCCAATCGCTCACCATCACGCCGCGCGACATTCTCGGCACCGCCGCATGCGTCAGCACCACCTTCACGACGCTGGCCGAAAATCTCACCGCCGGCGCCCGCATTCTGCTCTCCGATGGCCTGATCGAGTTGCGCGTCACCGCCATTCGCGGCGACGACGTGGAATGTACCGTGATCAACGGCGGCATGCTCGGCGAGAACAAGGGCATCAATCTTCCCGGCATTCACGTCAAGACGCCCTCGCTCACTGAGAAGGATGAGATCGACCTGAAGTTCTGTATCGACAACGATGTCGATGCCGTCGCCGTCTCCTTCGTCCGTACTGCGGAGGACGTTCGCTACACCCGCGATCGCGCCCGCGCCTTCGGCGGCGATGTCTGGCTCATCGCGAAGCTCGAAAAGCCGCAGGCCATCGAACACCTGGAAGGCATCCTCGAAATCGCCGATGGCGTCATGGTTGCCCGCGGTGATCTGGGCGTTGAGGTGCCGCCGGAAAAGGTTCCCGCGCTGCAGAAGCACGTCATCCGCCGCGCCGGCGAATATCGCAAGCCGGTCATCACCGCCACCCAGATGCTCGAATCGATGATCGAGAATCCGCGCCCCACGCGCGCCGAAGCATCGGACGTTGCCAACGCTGTCTACGACGGCACAGACGCCGTCATGCTCTCCGCCGAATCCGCCGCCGGCAAGTATCCCGTCGAGGCGGTCAAGATGATGGACCGCATCGTCGTTGAGAGCGAAGCCGTCATGCTTGCCGAACCGGACACCTACCGGCGCCGCTCCGCGCATGTGCGTCTCTCCATCTCTGAAACCATCTGCGAGTCCATGGCCCACGCCGCGGAAGACCTCGACATCGGCGCCATCGCCGTCTTCACTGAGACCGGCACCACCGCGCGGCAACTTTCCAAGTGGCGCCCCAAGCCGCCCATCTTCGCGCTCTCCAGCGTGCCCAAGGTCATCCGCCGCATGAATCTGCTGTGGGGCGTGCACCCACTCGCCTGCGCCAAGATGTTCACCACCGAAGCGATGGTGGAGGAGGCCGAAGACATCCTGACCACAAGTGGTTACGTGAAGCCGCAGGAGATCCTCGGCATCGTCGCCGGCACCCGCACCTTGACCGGCTCCACCAATTTCCTCCGCCTCCACGTCATGGGCGACCGGGCCCCCGGACACCATAGCGAAAGCTCCGCGCAAGAGCTGACTACGGCGTGAAAGGTCAATAACAAACAGGGGCGGGTGAAGGCAAAGTCACTCCTTCCCGCGCATCTCGACCAGCGGAAGTGTTCATCGACGCCCACGCCGCCAGGCGCACCGGGAACACGTCACATTCGAATGTACTTTGTTGCGCAAAAGCATCGGCAGCTCAGCCGCTTCCATGAACAGCGCGTGAATTATGTAACGGCTGAAGATACAATGACAAGTTAATGACATGCTCATGACAAGGGTCGCGCAGCCCTCTGTTTAGCTTCTCCGCAGGCCATCCACTGGCCTGAAGCAGGAGGAGTCTCTATGGAAAAATCAGCAGCACTCGGTCAACGTTCTACGGCCCGCCGGTCGTTTCTGAAAGGCGGCGTGCTCGCAGGTGGCGCACTTGTCACTGCAGGCTTGCTCGGTGGAGGATCGTCCGCACTGGCCCAGCAGGTAGATGACGACAACGATAACGAATTTACCGATGGAGACGCAGCCATTCTGCGCTTCCTCGCCGCTGCAGAGTTGATCGAAGCCGATCTGTGGACACAGTACGCGGAGCTCGGCGGCAACACCAACGCAAGTCTGAATCCCTACCAGAAGGCGTTACAGAATCTCGATGGCGACGGATCGCAGTACATCACAAGCAACACGCTCGACGAGGTCAGCCACGCCGCTTTTCTGAACGCCTATCTTGAATCCCAGGGCGCCGAGCCGGCAGACTTAGACGCCTTCCGCAATCTGCAGGGCAGCAAGGCAACCGGAGCGCAGAACATCGGCCGCCTTACCAACCTGATGCATCTCAACGTCGATACCAGCTGGTTTATCCGCTATCGCAGCACCACCAACCCTGACATGGGCGCTACATTTCCGCAGGCAGTCACTATCATCGACCGCCCGGCGATTCCTCGCACTGATGCCGACATGGCCAATGCAACACAGATTCAGGTAATCGCAAACACGGCGGCTTTCCACTTCGGCACCATTGAGCAGGGCGGCTCCAGCCTGTACGCCAGCCTCTCGCGCAAGGTGACCAGCGAGCAGGTGCTTGAAATCACGCTGGGCATTGGTGGTGATGAAATCGCGCATTTTCTGGAATGGGTCGACTTTGCAGGCAACGGCGTGCAGCCTCCCGTGGCGCCGGTCAGCTTCGCAGGCCTCACCTTCCCCGACTTCACTAAAAAGGGTCCGCTCTTCCAACCCAACCTCATCTTCCCTGTGCCAGCCGAGTTCATCCACCCCAGGCTTCCTCACTGCGCCGTGATCCGTCCGCTGACCGATAAGTTCGCGGGCGCGCGAGCCACCGTCACCTTTCTCACCAACATGAACCTCTTCGCCGGGCAGTCAAAACAGTTCTTTGCCGAACTGCAGCGATTGGCGGATGCGGCGGATGCAGCTCGCCGCCGGGACTAGCAAAGACCTCACGCAACGTATTCCTTCGCAGAGCAGACAGGCCCAGGTCGTTCGACTTGGGCCTGCCTTTATCTCAGCGGGGAAAGCGAAAATAAAATCTATCTGACGATCCTTCTGCGGTGGATAATGCCTGCACATCGCGGAGGCATTTGTCGTGACATATCTAAGTCGCCTTGCCAAAGGTATAACTCTCTCGTTGTGCGCCGCTGCTTTCCTTGGTTTCTCGTCACCGCTCAGCGCCGCACCCGCTCCACCGCTTCAGATGAATGGCGGCCAGGCTTCCGGCTTTCTCGGCGCATGGTGCGCGCAGGGAGATCCCAGCAAACACGCCTCTATCTCCGGCAACGGCGTCTTCCTCACCCTCACCAATGAGAATGGCGACACCTCTCCGGGCAATCTTCAGGGGAACAATCAAATTCAGGCGCCTGGCTGGCAGTTCGTCACCGGCACGCTCAGCGGAGATGGCGGCCAGATCAACTGGTCGAACGGAACCTACTGGGCGCGCTGCGACAACGGCGGTGGCGGTGGCGGCAGACGCCGGCCCAACCTCACCGGCACCTGGTATGCAAATGGAGATCGCTCCCGCTCCTGTTCCATCCACCAGAACCGCGGCAATCTCACTTTGCAGAACGAGGTAGGCCAGAGCGCGACCGGAAACTTCAACGGCCGTCAGATCACGACCAACTGGTCCGGATCCGCCATCAGCGGGACGATCACGCAAGGCGGCAATCGCATCAACTGGGACAACGGGACCTACTGGGTCCGCTTCCGGGTCTATTGAGAGAGCGCCGCTATCGCAACGCATCGTAACTCTCCCATTCGCTTTATCGACCGCGAAGAAGTAGCCCGCCGTCTCACCTACGAGGTCTGCATCCCGCTCGTGCGCGACGCGATGATGACCTTCTCCGCGGGCGAGACGAAGCAGCTTCTCCGCTCCATCATTCCGCTCGCGGACGGCCATCTCTACGGCATCATGCCCGGCGCGCTCGGCGCGACCAAGCCCTTCGGCGCAAAGCTCATCAGCATCTTTCCGGAAAACGCCGCGCAGGGAATGCAATCGCACCAGGGCGTCATCGTCCTCTTCGAGCCCGACACCGGCACCCCCGTATGCATCGTCCATGCCGGCGAGGTCACGGCCATCCGCACCGCGGCAGCCAGCGCCGTCGCCACCAATGTACTGGCTCGCAAGGACGCGACGCGCCTCGCCATCCTCGGCACCGGCGAGCAGGCCGCCACCCACGCGCGCGCCATCAGCAAAGTCCGCGCGCTCGAATCCATCACCGTCTGGGGCCGCTCGCCGGAGCGCGCGCATGCTCTTGCAGAAACGCTGCAGTCCGAACTGAACCTTCCCGTTACCGCTACCGACACCGTCGAGCAAGCCGTCGTAAACGCCGACATCCTCTGCACCGTCACCGCCGCCACCGAGCCCATCCTCAGATCCGAATGGGTGCAGCCCGGCCAGCACATCAATGTAGTTGGCTCCAGCCACGCCGGCCCCGTCGAGATCGACAACGCACTCGTCGCCCGCGCGCGCTTCTTTGCCGACAGCCGCGAAGGCGTCCTCCAGCAAGGCGCAGAGTTTCTACGCGCCAAACAAGCCGGGCTCATCGACGACGACCACATCCTCGCCGAAATCGGCCAGGTCCTCGCGGGCGCCGCAGAAGGCCGCCGCTCAAACACCGACATCACCATCTACAAATCCCTGGGCCACATCGTGCAGGACCTCGCCAGCGCCTGGTGGCTCTACTCCCAGTCGGAGCGTTAGCTCATTTAGACTGGTGCCGCTATTTCGGTCATCGATAAATCTCGAGCCACTCGCGCTGCGGACGAACCAGTTGCCGCGCTGAGCCGGCGTGTTGTTGCAGTGGATGTGCTCCGCGGTCTCATCATGATCATCATGGCGCTCGATCACACGCGCGACTTCTTTTCGAACGCTCTCGTGAATCCAACCGACCCCACCCAGTCCTGGTCGATGCTCTTCTTCACACGCTGGATCACGCACCTGTGTGCGCCGGGCTTTGTCGCTCTGGCAGGAACTTCCATTTACCTGCAGCGGCAGCGTGGGCGCACGCGTGGTCAAACGGCACAGCGGCTGGCATCCCGCGGGCTCTGGCTGCTGTTTGTTGAAGTTGCGATCGTCAGTCCGGGCATATTTTTCACCTATCACTTCCACTTCCTGCAGGTCATCTATGCCATCGGCGGCAGCATGATCCTGCTGGCGGCGCTGCAGTATCTCCCCACAGCGTGGGTGGCCGCGTATGGCTTTGCCATAGTGGCGCTGCACAATCTCGCGGACCGTGTCTCGCCGGATCATCTGAGCCATGGCGCAGCCGCGTGGAAGCTGCTGCTCAGTGGCGGCGCATTCATGGACCACGGACGGCTCTGGGCGCTCGTCATGTATCCAGTGCTTCCTTGGAGCGGAATCATGGCGCTGGGATTCGCCTTCGGCACAGTCGTGGCGCTGCCCGGTCCAAAGCGAAGAGCGCGCTCTCTATGGCTGGGGCTTGCCGCTCTCGCATTGTTCGTCGCGCTGCGCCTCGCGAATCTCTACGGCGATCCGCAACTGTTTCAGCACCTCAAGACTGCGCAGCAAACGACGATGAGCTTCCTCAACGTGACGAAGTATCCGCCATCGCTCGAGTACGTGTGTGTCACGCTGGGTGTGCTGCTCGTGCTCTTCGCGCTGGCCGACTCTCTGCTGGAGCAGCGGCGCATCCTGCCCGCAATGCATGTGGTGGAGATCTACGGACGTGTGCCGTTTTTCTATTACGTAGTGCACTTCTATACCGTGCATCTGCTGTCAATCTTCGCAATGATGCTCGCTCTGCATACGATTCACGTGAATCCGCCCACACCGATCTTCAACCCGCCGCCGCCCGGAGCGGGCTTCGGCCTGCCCATCGTCTACCTGATCTGGGCATGCGTGGTGGCAGCCCTCTACCTGCCCTGCCGCTGGTTTGCCGGTGTGAAAGCGCGGCGTCGCGACTGGTGGCTCAGCTATCTCTAGTGCGGTGACTTCGGCATAGGCGCATCCAGGAATGGCGTCACCGCAGCAACCAGCGTCGGAGCCGCGCTGAGGCTGTAATGCGTCAGCCCGGGCAGAATCGCGAGTTCATTGACCGATCGCTGCGACCCATCCAGCCCCGCATCTCTTTGGCCGCCGCCCAGCAGGCTGTAGAACTCCACGATATGCTGCAGCGTAACCGCATCTGCATCGGCAAAGACCAGCATCGTTGGTGAGCGGATTGCCGCGACCTCCTTCGACCAGTCGAAGTCCTTCCGCCCCATCTCGCCGAGCTTGCCGAAGAGTACCTCCCAATGGACATTCGGATACATCTTGCTCAACGGCGATTGCTTCATTTGCGCACCGGTCGACGCATCCATCTTGTCGAACGCCGCCAACACTTCCGGATACATGCCGCTCCGCCGAAACCGAGCCGACGCGACCACCAGCTTGCGCACAGACTGCGGATGCCGGAATACCGTTTGCAGCGCGACGGCCCCGCCCAGTGAATAGCCCATCACATCCGCCTGCTTCAGGCCGAGATACTGAATGAGCGCGGCAATATCATCCGCCAGCGCCTCAACGGTCATCGGCCGATCGATATCTGCCGTATGCCCGTGGCCCTGCAACTCTACCGCGATCACCTGCCGCGTCTTCGCGAGCGCATCCACATTCGGCCCGAACATCGTGATGCCCACGACGCCGCCGTGGATCAGCACCAGCGGCTCTCCACTGCCGTGAATCTCGTAGTACATCTTCAAACCATTCACGGGAGCGTAACCGGTCTTCATCGCTGCGGGCGGGGGTGGCTGTCCGCTTGCCAGTGACGACGCAGCCAGCACGCCGGCCGAGGT
>Ga0193743_1002892_pt1 | contig 11718 bp, 20 predicted proteins | sample L2c2metaG_FD_143038 | JGI IMG/M metagenome (GOLD analysis project Ga0193743, IMG submission 143038) | Soil microbial communities from a riparian zone of the East river system, Colorado, United States - L2c2 | ecosystem: Environmental > Terrestrial > Soil > Riparian zone | place: USA: East River...
AAATAAATTTAAGACCTAAGGGAGTTGAACCCTTATAATATCCATTATGAGCGAACTGCATTAACCATTATGCTAAAGTCTTTAATTTTACCCTCATTATTTTTATATTGTATTTTTATCTCCATGTGGAGTTGTGGAAGTTGTGGATTTGTGGAGTAAATCCTAAGGTTAAAATATAACCTCCATAAGAAAAACCATGCACCTTTTTAGGTACTATAATAGTTCCATCTCCTTCAATAATTGAGACCTCTGCTGCGTTGCTCAAGAAATAACACTGCAGGAACCACTACTGCTAATTCTTTGGAGAGTTATTTTCTACAAGCTCTATTCAATTCTATTTCTAATGATTTCTCAGATTTTTAGCACCTGAGACACCTGATTCAAGGCGGCGTGCCTTGAGGCGGAGTAGAGTCCTCTGTTAGCGCTCTGACACACTTTCCTCACAGCCTGCCAGGAGCATGATCGGAGCGCTCAGTTGATCAATACATATTGGATTTTACTTTTTCTATATGTATGTAGTTATCATGTTATTGGAACAACATTTTTTGTCACCTCGTTAGCCTGATGGGTCACAGGCTCCTACCTAGAATGGAAAGTTATGTATGCGGTCTTGTTCACCGGTCACCTCTCTAATTAATAGCAGTGCTGAGCGCTCTGGGCAACGTTAGACTCGATTTCTAATTTGCTTGATATCTGCTCATTTTCTTGACTTGATCTACTATCGAGCTCACGGACCAGGGTGAACCATGTCGACTATATCGACTGCTCTTCGTCACTTCAAAGAACCTACCAAGGAGCAGTTGACTGAGATATTCTTCTCTTTGCCACCATCAGGCACCGGCGAGTCTCAATCAAGTGGAGAGGATGTCGATAAAATGGACATCAACGCTGTACTTAGTATTGCAGATGGGATTGAGGATTCATATGTGTGTGATAGTAGTCTTTCGATTGCTTGATTGTCAGCCTGACAATGTCTTCCTTCTGAAAAGGCCGGGAAATTACATATAATGCCACCTTTCCTTGCCTTTACATCTCTCGACAAGAAGTCTGTACGCTTCACGATCCCCCTGTCGACGATCCGCCGTGTCGAAAGGTTGAACGCACGTGCCGGAATTTATGCACTGAGTTTGTTAACTTGGCATGGCATGAAGATCGTCAGTATAAATTTCCAATCAAGGCACGATATATATTAGCTAACATGCATCTTAGATCGTCCAATTGACTTCCCTTCGTCCGACAGCAGATCAATTTTGTGCTCTCCTCCGGGATGCACTCAAGGTCGAACTACAGCGAGGTCAAATGAAGCAAGTTAAAGGATTTGTGAAAACATGCTACTCCGAAGTCCTTGTGTCAGATTCTTCCACGGTTCCCGAGAATGAGCGTGAGGATGGAAGTCTTATAACGACAGAGAAGGACGGGGATTCGCAAGAAATGAATTTTCACGGAGGTCTGGGTCTCAAGTTCAAATTCCCAGGAGACCCAAAGAAGTACGTTCTTATATACATGATAAATTTCTTCCAGACTAAATTGGCTTTAGGCTACGCGAGGCTTCAAAAATTAAGTTGTGGGCAACATATCTACGAAGTAGGTTTCAAGGCCACAATTCGTCCCGTCGTTTTTGCCTGATTCCTGTTAGCACATGGTCGCAGCCTCACACTCCTTCGTTATCCTCAATGTACGCGCCTCGTCCAGGTTGGTCTCCCCAATCGACTACGTGGAGAAATGTGGGAAACCCTATCGGGATCCATCTTTCTTCGTTATACGCATCCCGGGTACTATGAACGAATTTTACAAGAACATAAAGGAAGAACAAGTACCAGCACCGAAGATATTGAGAAAGATTTGCATCGAAGCTTGCCAGAATATGCTGGTTATCAATCAGAGGAGGGTATTGGCGCTCTTCGCCGAGTCCTGCAGGCATACTCGTTTATGAATCCAGAATTGGGATATTGCCAGGTTTGTCTCAAAAAACTTTCCGCCAATACAATCATTTTCATATAAGCTCCACAGGCTATGAATATTCTTGCCGCTGCAATCTTGATGTGAGGTCCTCTCTTATGCTGCTCCGCTTCTTGCTGACTTTCAACACTAGTTATATGTCTGAGGAGCAGGCATTTTGGTTGTTGGAAGTTCTTTGTGGTCGGTTGCTTCCTGGATATTATGCGTGAGCCTTTGTTCTTTCGTTCAAAATATAGAATCATACCTTTGCTATGACAGGCCATCGATGCATGGTACCCTGCTTGATCAACGCGTGTTCGAGTCCCTTGTCCAACGGTGCTTGCCTCTGATTCACGATCATTTCCAAGCGGTGGACGTTCAGCTATCTGTAGCCTCATTACCATGGTTTTTGAGTCTGTAAGTACCCAACAATCCACTCATGCAGTCCTTCGCCTCTAAGGTAAATTTCTAGATACATCAACAGCATGCCTATGGTATTTGCCTTCAGAATTGTTGATTGCTTCTTTTGTATGGGACCCAAAGTCTTGTTTCAAGTGGGGTATGTCATATCTTCTTACCATAAGTAAGGAAAATATCTAATATAGTTATGATAGTTTGGGTCAGTTCATTTTCTAACTTAATCTGTGATCTGCTCAACGGATTTAACATGGCATATCGTAGCTATCCTGAAAATCAATGGAGAGCAACTTCTGCAAATCCAAGATGACGGAGGGTTTCTTAAGTACGTCTATACCTCGCACTGGGAGATCCGACCTTCATATCGTTGCATCGTAGCTTGATGAGAGACTACTTTGCATCTTTGGGAGATTCGGCACACCCAGAGTCCTCCGATCCTCGAGCCCGCGCCATCACGCGGTTCCAAGAGTTGCTGCTGGTGTCGTTCAGGGAATTTTCTGTCATCACCGATGAAACTATCCTCTCCGAGAGGAAGAGATTTAGGGCCGAGATCATACACAGCATCGAATCGTTCGCGAAACGTGGGGCAGTTCGTAACCTCAAGAGCTTGGGCAGATTCGACAAGGAGCAGGCTGGGCTGATCTACGATTCCCTATACAAAGCCATGTGTTTCGTTCCACCATTCGTTTCATCATTGCCAACAGTCGCTCCCACTCCCAGTCGAACGACATTCACCACAGTGGACGGACATGACGAGAAACCGGAAACAAGGATCGGATTGCGAACCTTCCAGCGTTTCCTAAGTGAAATTGCGACGTGGGCAAGGGATGAGAGGATTGTTACGAACGGGTTTCAGGCAGGTGTTCTGATCATTCGATCTGGTTGAACTGTCTAATTTTATTTTAATGTTTATTAGCAACGGGTCGATCGTGAAGTGGCAGAGCATGAATTCATTGACAGACTTTTTTTTTTCTGGGATACATCATCTCGTGGAGCCTTGTCATTCCAAGTCAGTGTTATTTACTATTTTTTGTTTCAATAATGCCAAACTTATTGAACGTAGGACTTGGTTTCCGGTTTAGACGGAGTCATGTTCAACGACCTCATGGAAAATATAGAATGGTTCTTCAATCTGCATGACAAGAACAAGGATGGATACCTTACGAAGGATGAAGTCTTGACATTGTCGGAATCATTCTTGGTTTGTTGCCTTTATCATTTTTTACATGGGTTTATCCATCTAAGATCCTCGCCCTCTTTTAGTTCATTTTCCGTTTTGAGATTGGTGATGCATATCTGGGAGCTGTAAGTCGATTTATGGCAAATGCCTTTGAATACGGCGACGCCCTTCTACCTCAACCTCCGAACAACATCGAGAGCAAGACATCTGATGTCGACGCTCCAATATCACCCCAACTTGGGTCCAATCAACCTTATCTCAACTTAGCGACGTTTGTGCTCTTAGTTACTCCCCTTCATCTTTTGCGATCTACCTGACACGCGTCCGTTGTTGACAGGTTCCGAATGGTCGTTTTGGCTGAGGAGGTTCTTGAGTCTTTCTTTGAGACTGACCTTTCAGAATCGTTCAAACTGCATCTTGTACTTGACATCGAGCTTCCCCATGCGCAGAGTGGCTTCCTAGGTGACATCTGGTCATCGATCGCCACAGACACCAACAAGAAGATGTTCAACTTGTTTACGGATGAAATTGGAAAAACCATAGGGAAACATCAGGTGCGAAGTTGTCCAAAGTGGTATCATTTATCTGGACTAACTACAAAAACAATAGGTTGTTCATAAACCTTCAATTGGAAAGTACACCAAATTGGAAGAACCAAAGGCTCGCGAATCGTTGCTGACTCCAACACTACGACAATCCTTTTCGAGGCCAAGTCTTATTGAATCAAGTACCACTACCTTGGCAACGTCGACGTCGTCGACTCTTACTGTTGACACGACACTCGAACCCCCGAGAGGTCTGCCACCTTTCGCTATCGATGATGCCAAAGATGACGATGAAGACGATGAAGATGAACTGGGTATAAACGATAACGACGATCAAGTCATGGACGAGGTAAAAAAGATTTAATAATCTGCTATTGGACTTCGGAGCTATCAGATTTATAACTCTTTTTTTATTATAGGTTGACGCATTCCTAGAAGCACACGATTCAGGATTGACTGACGCCGATAAGAAAGTTGCAAATGGTAAGCTTTGTGCTGCATTTTATTACGCGGCCAATGCTAAAATGTGAAACTAGATTTATTGCACGCAGAGCCACTGAAACCGACGAAGTAGTCATTAAAGTTTCATTCTTCCTCCCCGATAGTGGGTATAGCATTGGTTCTAAACCTTCCGCTAAGTGATATCCAAGGCAATGAATGGCTCTGTAGTGTGTACAGATACTAATCACATTTGGATATGAATACATAAAGACAATACAAGAATTGCAAGATAAGAATCTAGACAATGAAATCTACAATGTTGTTTACGCAGCTAGTTGTCCTGGATCAACCCAAATCCTGATTCCCAGGTCAGAATCAATCGACCCAGTCGCAATCATGTTCTGTGTAGGATGTGTCTGGACGTTGAATAACACATGAGTTGCCTTTTTTTTTGTGTCATGCATTCGAACTCACCGCCACAGCAACGACAACATCTAAAAGTGGAGAATGAGCTCTTGAGCAACCCGAACTATTTGGAGACTCGTCATACCAGTATGGCCTTCCAACACCTGGACAATTTCTCGTGTTTGCAAATCCCATATGTAAGTTTTATTGTCCTCGCTGCCGGCTACTATCCATTTTCCGCCGGTGACACTAAAACAGGCCGAGATGCAATATTTTGCATTGACATGACCTATATAGGTTTTCAAGCAACGTGTGGTCTGGTAATCCCAAAGACGGATAGCACTATCGTGTGCCGTCGAGAGAATATATTTTGAGTTTGGCGAAAACTGAACATGCTGACTTGGATTCCATTTCAAATCATCAGATTTGGGAACAGTGAAAAAATAGTAAAACGCATATGAATACGTACCAAATGGCATCATGACCTTCTGCTAGTGTTTTGAGACACTGTCCATCACTTGTGTTCCATATCCGGCTGTAAGGATGTATGTGAACGGAAAGTTTCTTGGATAAAGAATATAAACATGCATAAGTCCGTCTAGTGCACAAGAGACGATGAGTGACGCGTCCCTATTGAAGTGGACAGCTGTCACATAATCTAGGTGGGCATGGAGTGTCTTCATGCATTTGCCTAGGATAAAAATGACAGAGCTGACAGATTAGAAAAATAAGGAGGAGGAAAAAAAAAAGCTGACCTCGAGCTGTGTTCCATATTCTGACATCACCGTCGCAGCCACCAGAGACAAGAAGATTTGAAGCAGAGTTGTAGTTCAGGCAGAAGACCCATTTGCTGTGTCCTTTTAACAATTTATGTGTTATACCCTGTGGCAGAGGAGCAGTCTTTCAGTGTTCTCTCGAACGAAAGAGGGATAGTCGAGGCCGACCGTTTCGACATTCCAGATCCGAATCGTAGTGTCATCTGATGCAGAAGCTAGATAAAAGCTATCCGATGACCAGGCGATATCTGAAAGTCCTTGTGTATGCCCTGTTAGATTTCTCAAAAATTGACCCGTCTCTGGGGACCATATTTTTACGACCTTTTCTGCGCCTGCAAGTTGATGAAGTGAATGAGATAAGGCGATAAAAAAAAAACGATGCAGAATGGACGAACCACAGGAGGCTAGTAGCTTCCCGTCCGGACTGAATTTCACGGACGCGATCGAAAGCGCGTGGCCCCGAAGTGTGTGGCGGAGTGTATAGTGAGGTCTCTCCCGCTGCAAATTTGCACCGGCCGGGGGTGGCGGTGGTGGTTGTACTACTTGTACGCCTGGGGGAGCAGAAGGAGGTACAGCTGCCTGATTTTCAGGTACTTGTGGGTCATCCTCAGTAGTTTGCGATGCGGTATCATCATCCGTTGACGAGTCATCCATTCCAGCCAATGGATCCATACTATTTTGTGCAAAAAGTGTCCTTTATCCGAGTCTTAGAAATTGGTTAGTTTAATATCTATGTAAGTTATGGTTGTTTGTCGTAAATTGGTTTAGGAACCTGTTCATAACAAGCCAAAAGTCGTGACACGGCGTACGGGAACCGCATGTCAAACGGGCACCTTTCCCCGGAAGTTGTCCGACAGCACGGTCAAAGTATGATATCATTGGTAACGTCCAACCAAATCATGAAGCTTAATATTCAGCGGATCACGTTACAATTGTAATATCCCCTTTCAATAGACCCCAACCTATCCGACAACATATATCTATGAACGACTACGCATATCTAGGCCCTCTACTTCGAATCGCTCTTTCAGTTTACTGCTCTTCTTGCATGTCCACAGTAACCTGATATCGGGTTTGAGTTTAAGCTAGTATTCTTCAAGTTACTCTTGAAGCAGGTGTCAAGCATTGGGGAGAGGCCGATCTTCGCAATATTTTTCCTTCACGGAAGAAATGTCACCGTTGTGATGGACTTTCCAAACGTAATTTGTGAGCAATAAAAGGCGATGCGAGTGCTCCGATTCTTCAACCGTTTCCTTGTCCCAAATGAAATTCTCTACTGGTCTTTTCGCTCTGGCTTTGTCTTTTGACTCAGTACTAGCCACTGTACCAGAATGGGGTCAATGTGGAGGAATCGACTATACTGGACTGACCAGTAAGTTCCTGCAAACAACGACAGTTCGATTCAATATCCAATACCCTAATCTTGAACTAGGCTGCGTCCCTAGCACTGTATGCACCATGGTTAATAGACATTACCTTCAATGCCAGACCCCAACGACCACCGAAACCATGGCGTACCCTTCTTCCACCGAGTTTGTCACAACCTCAGGAACAAATTTCATGCTTGATGGATCAAAATACACAGTCGTTGGGTGAGGAAAATTCGATTCTTTTGGACCTCAGTTGTGTATCAATAACGATCCATAGCGGAAACGCTTATTGGATAGGATTGACCGGTCTCAGTATTACGGACATGAATGCTGCTTTTGCTGACATTGCGAAAGCTGGAGGAACAACCGTCCGCACATGGTAAGAAAATCTTGAACTGAAATAGATGATCTGGTAAACATCTTTTGTCCTATAGGGGTTTCAACGAGGTCACATCTGCTAAAGGTAACTATTATCAGATCTGGTCAGGTAGCACACCGACAATCAACAACGGTGCGACTGGTTTACAAAATTTCGGTTTGTTTATGGCATTTGATTCAATCACTTTCTGTTACCGACTCAAACGGGTTCAATAGACAATGTCGTCTCTGCCGCAAAAGCCAACGGAATCCGTCTCATTGTTGCCTTGTAAGCTCCTTGAGGATCTCCACCAGGCATCAATAACTCATTGTCATATTAGGACTAATAACTGGTAGGACGTATTCCTTCCCGTAGAGCATTCCTGACTTTCTACAGGTCCGATTATGGTGGTATGGATGTATATGTAAAACAGATTCTAGGCTCTGTCGATCACGATCTCTTCTACACCGACGCAAGAGTGATTGTAACTAGTTTCAAATTAGTACTCCGAATCAATCGCTCACGGTGGTTTTATCTAGGATGCGTATAAAAATTACATCGAAGCCTTCATTGGCCGATACATTGACGAACCGACAATCATGGCTTGGGAACTGGCGAACGAGCCCAGGTGCACGGGCAGCACTGGGTAAGCCTTTTTCGTTAAATATGCGAACTACTCAGTTTGTTAATATATCTCAAAGTAACACTACTGGAACCTGCACTGCGACTACTATCACTAACTGGGCGAAGGACATTTCGGCTTTTATAAAGTCTATTGACTGCGACCATCTTGTCGCCATCGGTGATGAGGGATTCTACAACGAACCTAGTGCAGCCACGGAGCCTTACCAGTGTGTCTTATTCAACCATTTTTTCAGGCCATTTTCTGACTTCGCAACGCAGGGGAAGTGAAGGTATCGACTTCGATGCCAACCTTGCAATTAGCACGATTGACTTTGGCACTTTCCACGTAAGTTGTTCCCACTTTCTTACCCGCCGCCTGAAAATGCTCAATGCTTATCTATCGCTCATGTAGTCTTACCCATATGTGTGGGGTCAAGCTGGCAACGAAACTGCTTGGGGTACACAATGGATTGCGGACCATTTCACTTCCCAAACCCGAGCTGGAAAGCCTGTGATCCTTGAGGAATTCGGTGTCACCAGAAACCAACGAAGTACTTACACCGCCTGGTGGAATGAGATCGTCTCTTCCGGCTTAACTGGTGACTTGATTTGGCAAGTTCATTTTTTTTTTTACAAGTAATAAACTGCCGAGATTGACGGTATCCATCATTCAGGCAATCTGGTTCTCATCTTACAAGGCATGTTCTTTATCTTTCTCTACCTTGGCTGAAATTTTGACATTGGTGTTGGCAGTGGTAATACACCGAATGACGGATACGCCATCTACCCCAATTCATCTGTATATCCTATTCTGGCATCACATGCGTCAGCAATGAAGTCTCGCACCTGAGAGAAAATCTCCAGTGCGCCGCTACAATACTCAGATTGATAATTTAGTTACTTATCCCCATCCTTCCTTTTTTTTTTTAACCTCAAATGGACATGTGGACAGTAAACTAATATCTGCATCTTTTAGATAGATATTTCTACCTTTTTTTTTTTTATATCATTCTTCTGGATGCTATCCTATAGTACATATATAGATATAGATATAGATATATTATTGGTAGGTAGATATTGTTAGCATTGTTGATAATGACACTCCTGGGGCTGGCATCCTTTGTTATTCTAACACATGTTGAAGTACAAACTGTATGTTTCTTATTAAACATTGTTTACTTCAGTTCTACTACTGTACTCTTTTATTCCCTTTTGTCCTTTTGTCTTTCACTATATGATCATACTATGACCATTTTGGTCATGCTACTTGACCTGTTATTACCAGATATAGAGATTTATGTTTGAGTATATATCTCTCATTATTACAGTAGTTATTACCTCAGTCCATTACTTTGAGACTGAGGTCAGTACTTCATACTTTCTTATTACTTGGTTATTAACAACGACTACTAGTTGTATCTTGTTCTATAGGTACAACTTATATGAATATACAGTCCATTACTTTGAGACTGAGTTGTATCTTGTGTTGGAATTATGTCACAGCTAGGAATCAAGTTCCACTTCTTTGTGAGAGTTGTCTACCTAATGTCATGGTCCATGCTTGGTCACATTCTTTCCAAAGAACAATCAAAGGACGGCTCTGACGGAGTCTCCGATGATGGCCGCCTCACCATTGTTCAGCGCCACCATTACCACTGGCCACCCTCGTCGGACTCATATCGGAGCTCCGTCGGAATACTTCCTCTACTCCGATACCACCAACAAACTTGCATTCTTATCATTGTCATTACCAACCAGCACCATGTGCTATCTACCACAGCACAACCAGAGCCCCACCACACTCCACACACATTCCATGTTCCAGGCCAATCATGTTGAATATATATGAGTTTAGCTCGTTTATATTATCTTTATATGTTTTATCTCTTTTGTTTATTCATTTTGATTCAGTTATGTAATCACTTGTCAAAACCATCACATATTTTATTTAGGAGTCTCAACTTTCTATTTGAAGTTGAGATGTGAGTAGTATAGATTCATTCATTCATACATATACTAATTGTTACCTAGAAATCTGTTCTAGGTATATATCTATAATAAAACTTTCTATTTGAAGTTGAGACAAATCTGTTCTAGCTGTGAAACTATTCTAACAGGTTATGGGCCCTGCCGAATTAATGAATAACCTATCATTAAACTCCAACTCAGACTCAACAATGCTATCGGTGCTGAAGCTCCGTGATGATGGAAGCAACTGGTCAGACTACCAGCCAAGGATCGAAAGAGCAATGGGGTCAAAGGGGTTGTGGAGACACGTATTAGGAACTGCCACTGCGCCGAACCCGTATATGCTTCTAAATGGATTCCCAGTACTTTTGGATGGGAAAACGGGAGCCACAGAAGAACAGATAGAGACACGAGAAATCAGAATCACGGATTTTGATAAAAAGGAATACTTAGCCCAGCACATTATCTTGTCAACAACTTTGACACGTCTTGGAAGCAAGATAAAAGAGTTGAAGACCGCGAAAGAGATGTGGGAGATAGTGGTGGCAGATGTGACAATGAAGAGCACATTGTTTCTATTAGATGCCAAAGAACAGCTGATGAGCATGAAGCTCAGTGACAATGACGATTCAAAAGCTCACCTTGCCAAAATCAAACAACACTTCCAGCTGATGCTGCAGCGTCAAGAAAACCTAATAAAAATGGGTTCGACACTGTCAGACACCCACTTTAACACCCTGATAATGACTTCACTACCCGAATCATATTGCCCCACTCTCCAAACGATCACGGCAGCTGAATGAGCAAGTGCCCTGGCTGGAACATCACCTCAGAAAATGAAGGTGAGCGACTTAATCACATTCCTCATTGAGGAAGCCCAACACCGTGTCATAAATGACAAAAGATCAAAAAATTCCAACCATGCATTGGTGGCAAATGGAAAGAAAGGTGGTAAGGGCAAGCCCAACCGGAAAAAAGGGGGTGACAAAGGAAAGAAGGGTGATTCGGAAGCCCTATGCTATAACTGCAAAAAACCAGGCCATAAGAAAGCCAACTGTTGGGTGAAAGGTGGTGGAAAAGAGGGCCAAGGTCCTGGTCAAAAGAAATCAGCAAAAACCAAAACAGCGACTGTCACTGTGGCAGATAATGACATAAATGAAATGTTCGCATTTACATGTACCTCAGACTATGCCCATGTTGCCAAGACACTTCAAGTGTCGAGATCCAAGCTTGGATCGTGTATTGACAGTGGAGCAAGTGATGTATACTCTCCAGACCAAGAGAAATTTGCAAACTACAAGCCAATAAGTCGAGATATCACCACAGCAGATAGAAGGAAGTTGAAAGCTATTGGTATGGGAGATCTGGAGATAGATCTACTGAATGGGTCAAAACAAACCAAAACTTTATTCAAGGATGTGATTCACTCACTGGAGATGGCCTTTACCCTCATCTCAATAAGCAAGCTTGACAAGGCCAAGTACAAAGTCTGAAGTCGTGCGAGGCATTGGCTTCAACTTGTGGGTTGCGCCACTCTCTTGATGGATGCCTTGAATTTCAGAGGTCCGGATGGAGTAGGAGAGTCCGGAGTCGAGCCGAGAAGAAGCTTAAGAAAGGCAAGAGCGAGTTAAAGAGAAGTAGGTTGCTAAGTTGATATTCGAACTAGCGAAATACATACAACAAACTGGAGTATTTA
>Ga0193743_1002893_pt1 | contig 11715 bp, 14 predicted proteins | sample L2c2metaG_FD_143038 | JGI IMG/M metagenome (GOLD analysis project Ga0193743, IMG submission 143038) | Soil microbial communities from a riparian zone of the East river system, Colorado, United States - L2c2 | ecosystem: Environmental > Terrestrial > Soil > Riparian zone | place: USA: East River...
TGGGGAAAAGTGGAAAAAAGAAAAAGAAATCGGTGTTGTGACGTCAACAAACAGAAAAAGAGAGGATTTCAGCAGACGTGATGAAAAAAAAGAAAAGGATCGCTATGCAAAAGAAAGGTCCCACAAATCCGTGAAAAAAAAAGAGTTGTACAATGTCCATCGATCTTTGATGAACTACGGGATACACGCGTCCATCAATCCTCGGTAAGTCATGAAAGGAACCAAGGGTTGTTGAATAGGATAAATGACCATAGCACTAATGGATGAGTTGGGTGATGTTTGGATAAGTGGCCGAGGAAAGATTTAGATGAGGTTCTCTGAGAGCCGGAAGCCGAAAACCAACGCGCAAAACAAAACCTTCAATCCATATCCATATCCATCTCAATATCCATACCCACTCCATCCCACCGAGGTTTCGCTTGGTTGGTCATAGGAGCGTTAAAACGAGCGTTATAACGTGTATGATGGTAGGTCTCATTCTGAGTCTCGGTTCCCTCGTCCTCCTCCTCGTCGTTGTCGTCGTGATGTTCGTCCCCTTCGTGGTTGTGGTCGTCATAATGTTCGTCGTCATCGTCGTCATCCATATCATCTGCATCTCCTTCCACATCGATACCCATACCCATCCCAGCTCTACCATTCCTTACCAACACTCTCCTTCTCCCATACCCACCTTTCTCGTCATCTTCTGCCCCGTCTTCAACATCAATCTCAATATCTCCATTTTCGCTCTGGGCACTGACGCTACCACTTAGAGAAGATAAACTCCTCCCGTGAGAAGCAGAACGCATAGATGAGTTTGGCAGGGACCAAGTTGGGTGGTTCCCATTCCCATTTGAGATGTTAGGACATCCTGCACCTAGAGTAGGGACAGGAGCAACTACTGGTGCATGCCCGTAGTCGTAACCATACGCGTCATGAGGGGTTCGGGTAGGTGTAAACTGGTGGACAGGCATCGACTTCGGATACGCTGCCGAATCCGTGCCAGTTGCATAAGGCATTGAAAGATCGCCATTACTGTTAACTCCCAGTAATAAACCAGGTCTCACTTGGGTCACAACAAATTTACCGCCTGAGGCTTTAAGCGCATAGTCGTGTAATCTAGGACCCGAAGGTTGGGGGTTAGGGACTGAGGATGAGATTGGATGAATGGAATGAGTTGGGGTAGATGAGGTATGGAAATGAGAAAGACCCGATGTGGAAGTCGCAGAAGAAATGCCCGAGCAAGGAAGACCTAAAGAAGATGGAGAAGGAATAGAAGACGCAGAGGTAGACGCAGAAGGGACAGATGAGGTACTACCTCCGACGGGTTCAACTTTAGGTAATGAACCACCTGAGAGAAAAGAAGGCCATTCCGAACGGTCTTCTGGGAGTGAAGCTGGCTGTTTACCCATGAAGGATAGGATGGCTGCTGCCTATAAGGAAAAAAAAGAAGGGTGGGTTGACGGTTCGGTAACGTGGGGGAAAAAAAAGAAGAAAATTTAATTACAGCGTACCTCGAGTAACTGAACTTGCTGATGTTTGCTCAATACAAACTTGGATGCTTCTCGCCACTGACGAGTGTGTTCCCAACGATGTTTGTTAAGGCAGTTCGGATGACGGTACACCTGGGATGAATTATTTGTATTAAATTAAATTAAATTCCAAGGAAAAAAACGGACCTTGGAACAACTCTCGCATTTATAATCGATACCGCGTTTCTTAGCTCCCGCTTTTCCATTTGAGATTGGGATGGGAGTGGTAGAGGTAGTATTAGTAATATCGCTGTGTTCCGCATTGCCCACGGCTAGTCCCGCAGCAGCAGCAGGAGCCGCCGTAGCAGCAGAAGCTAGCAAAGAAAAGTTGCTACCATCGCTTGATGATACATGTACAGGATTGGGTGCAGAACCTGAAATAATATGAATAGAATTGGAATGAGGTTTAGGAGCGAGAGGTTTGCATATGCCACCAAAGGAAGTTGAAGTAGTAGTTTGTATTGTGGTCGGAGGAGAGGCGGATAGGGACAAGGAAGCGAGAGAAAGAGCAGCTGTATTTGATGCTGGTCTATTGAGGAATGGTAGGTCAAGTCGGAATAAAGAGAGTGTGTGTGTGAACGTACAGAGGACGAGTACAAGCTTCACGAGCATCGCTGAGTCTTCGTCTCGTCTTTCCTGTCGACCCCAAACGACGATGGTGTTTACTAGTTGAAGATAGTTGCGTTGGATGTTGGCGTGGTGAAGAGGAAGTGGGAATAGCGCCCAAAGGAGGGATTGGAACAGAGGAAGCTGCTGCTATAGATAGGGATAGTAGACTGGTGACTGCATCGGATTGCTATAACCAATTCAATTAGCGTGAAAAGAAGGAGGAGGAGCAATGAACGAACTGTAAGAGGTGGTGCAGCCATTGAGAGCAGGTCGTCGTTCATGTGCAACCAACCCCAACACAACAACAAAAAAAAAAATTTATAATTTCAGACGATTCAACCGACAATTTTTATTTTAAATTTAGCTTCCATGGCGAATGATTTCCTTTTTTGGTTTCCTCACTCCCATTGGCTCATCCCGATTTCATTCATCCCCCGACTCTAGCCCCTTACTTCGACTACTCAAAGCTCAAATCCTACAAGGTGGGGACACACTGAACTTACTTCGACTACTCAAAGCTCAAATCCTACGAGGTGGGGACACACTGAATTTACCTATATCTCGACATATGTATCTCACCCGTGACCCACTTACACGAACCCGTCAAACTTTTTATATACTTTTGTGTAAAAAAAAAATTATTTACGACATTTCTTTACTAAGGTCTCTCTCGTTTACTACATTTTCGGTTAAGGCATATGATGGCGGGGGGCGCACACCTTAGTTCAAAAAGCACTGTTTGCTGTACCTAGTGCAAATGCCATTGCAAAAAAGAATGACGACGGGCAGAGATGCACTAAATGATTCAGATGTCGATATTCCCACAGGCTATGTCTTGAACTCCTTAAAGGTACCCGCCTCTGGCCCTCTTTTGCCTCCTTTTGGTACCAATATATCGGCTCGGGTCCCAAAAAGCAACCGAGGCCGATGTACTCTAAGTCTCTACCCAATGAAGGAAATCCACGTCTACTCATCGTTCGGCAGGACCTTCCCCTTTCTGAACTTTCCCAACCGGTGGCATGCCGGTGACTGCTTCCATTGCATTGGAGGCAGTGGTCATGACCCACAAATTTCTCCAAACGGTTCGCCGACGGGGTAACTACCTGCACAGCAGATAATCTTGCCTATCGCCTTGCTATGACCATGCTACGTACTTAGTAACGGAGCTATAAACCTTGGCATTCGATACCATCTTCATGGGACAAAAAGTTCAACCTACTGTAGAATTTCGAAACGCATATAAAGTTATTACAAATCGAGAATGGGGGTTGATATTTTTGCTTGACGTACGACTCTTTCATTTATAGCCTGAGAATGACATTGATTGTTTCACGCATGCATTATGATGACTATTACCCTCCCCAGCCATTACCCCGTCCACTTGAACACAATCTCGCATGACAGACATCCGAATCCGACCCCAAGATACGAGATAAGTATCTTACCGAAGACGATCCTGGAGGACGGAATATATCCTCCGTACTCCGTCGGTGGAGTATTATTGGGCGACTATGTATGTTGGATACTACTGTACAGCTTCCAATTTTTTTCCGGGTTCCCTCTAAATTTATACTGAGCAACCCAACAGAAACGCCCCAGCCCTTGGCCTTAACACTTAGGCTCTCGTCTCTCTCTCTCACGGCTAGGGATCGGGTCGGGTAACAGTGGATGGCTTGCTAACCCTCCGAGTCTTGCCCTTTTATATTTTCCCTTACTACATTGCTCCCAGTAGTTAGCCTACTTGTCAGATAAGTACCTGGATTTGAGTACTTTTAGATATCTAGTACATAGAAACCAAAGACAACCATTTTTGGTCCGTGAGCGCGCTACGGTACCGTCGGAAATGAATGATTACCATTCGTATCTATAACGACTAATCATTGTTCCCCGCACCGCCCATGTCAGGTCTTCAAGTTAGTTGTTACTCCTCAAAACTGACGGCGGTGGGTGAAAATGCAGATCGATACTCGCATGGGGCTGCTGATCATCAGAAACAGTCAGAACAAAATTTCAAATATATATATAATAGGTTACGATAGAGAAGTGTTAAAATCAATTGAAAGGGACTCAGGAGGTCCCAGCCGGTACACACGTAATTGCTGTTTTAAGTTTCGGTCTAGGTATCCCAGATAGTAAATGATAATTGGGTAAGGAACAGTGTAAGGAGAATACGCGATAAAAAATGGCCGGAGTAACCACAAAACATGATAATTCATGAACAGAAATGAGGCCAGTGGACAGACAAGCTACGTGACGAAACAATGAGCGTGAAATTACATAGTTATAAATTTTTTGATTTAGGAGTGGGGAAGTCCAAGATGCAGGGGCATATTTAGCTTCGTTCAACAAATGTGGGCCTTTGGAAACAATACTTTCAAAGTTGCATATGAGCTATCGGATAACTGTGCGCCCAGTTCTAACCGTGACAACTGCTTGAAGTGGTTTCGAGGATCAACTGCATTTAAATAGTTGAGGAAGATATGACCAGGACACTCTTCTTGATCCCGGTATGAGCTCCATACCGGAAATGGGTGTTGATGAGAGGGACCAGAGGGAGGGGAAGAGTTGACAGTAAGAGATTCGAGGCAGGGCAATTCCGCTAAGAAAGAGAGTAGGAACGCTGTAAGGAGTTCCATCGGGATCGTCAACCGGTTTAACCGTCCGAAAGATTTCAAACCATCGACGAAGGCATTCTGAGCGTTGACCATCTCTATGGAATCGCGTTGAAGCCTGAATGCTGTTGGTAGTGTGAGGACTATTTCCTCCATATCAGAAATCGCGGCCAGCGTTTCCAAGATCCCTCTGAGGTGTGTCACCAAATCCAGGGAGAAAGTCACTTTCTTAAGAGACTGAACAATCTCGAGGACGTGGATAGCTCTCATAATGAAGACATCTCTGGAGTGAAGAAAGTATTGAGCCCAATTGGGGTGAGGACCGAGGAATACAATTTCTTTGAGGCCCACCGCAGGAAGCGCTTGGTGTTGGATGAACTCCTCGTCAAGGAGTTCGATTGGGATAGTGAGTTGGCAACTGCTGTTGATGCTACCAAAACCAGTTCGTTGTTCGCATACTATGGCCTCGTAGTTGTAATTGACGACGCGGTTCTGGGTATATGAGGCGGATGGAGTATTTATTTGGGATACATAGGAAGGGATCATAGAAGGAAGCCCTTGTTCTTCCGGGCGTTGTATGTATTCTCCGGGTCGTTGTACTTGTTGCGCTTGAACCCACGGATGGACTGTGTGGTTGTCAATGCCCATTGCGGGAACAAAGGTAGGGTAGGTACCGGGTTGATCCATTTTTGAGTGGCAATGTCACACCGGAGGGTAAGGATGGACTGGTTAGGATGGGGGATGTTTCTTTGTTTTAACTGGATAGATACGAAAACGGGGAGGCGTTGAGAGCGTCGCGAGAAATATGGCACGAAACCCCCACCATTCCACGTCTTTTATAGCCATCTCTGCATCGAAGGTCAAAGCTTCACCTCTACCAATTGAAGATGCCAAAGCGCTGAGCACAGCACAGGTTCCCCACGAAGAACCTCAGTTTGGGTCTGATGCGGGAAAAAAAAATGTTACGAGAGGTCAAAATCACGGTCAGTCATGGCTCGGGAATGCTATAACTTACCTATTCTAATGTGGTCGTAATTGGATAAATGGCGTCCGTGGAGAGAAAACTTTTTCTGATCATTGAGTCCGCGTGACCAAGTGAAAGAGTTCGAGCTTCCGAAAAGACAAGTTGCCCGTCCGTCCCTAATTAGCTCGTGTAGAGTGTACCAAAAACCCCATGCAAGTCAGACGGGTGCTGTTCTTCGCACTAAATGTCAGACAGCAGCATAGCATACTTATTCTTATCATGGTTCGGGACTCGACAAAGCATTCTCCTGGAGTCGTGAACTGACAGCCCTGGGGAATATGGTTCAACAAAGGGGGTTTCTACATGGAAACGTTTCAGTTGCTAAGAGGATTTGAGAACGTGAACATGGGTTTAAAGTTTAAATAATCATCAGTGTACGGCACTGTTTTTTTTTTCTCATAAGCTTTGGCAAGGACACCGTGACAACCCGTGAAGGTTCAAGTGGTCTGATTGGCTTGACCCAGAGCTTTTTCAAATGATGGTGCCGTCACGAAGCACAGCGCCGCCATGGAAATTCTCGGAGGTTTTAAAGACTGCATTGAAGCTCGCTCGATTTTCATCATGGGCTCAGAAGTGTTCAAGTGGTTGTTGTCGCGACTGAAAATGGCAATGCTTGTTCCAAGAAGCCTCACAAAATAATAAAATCAAATAACGCGTCAATTTAAATCACGTGCTTAACGCGCCTTTGTGCTGCTTGACTAATTTTTTGTTGTTGTTTTCCGACCTCGATCGGGCTTTCTACATATCTTTGTGAAATGAATGATATTAAACATAGGTTTGCAAAGTTCCAGTATATTCAAGGCCTCCTCCACTGGCAGCGCAAAAGTGATCAAGGAATCTTCTTGTCAGGAAGTGCAACTGGATAAAGCCTTGTGGATTCCAGTATGAGCTTGGTGTTGACGCTGGAAGGGAGGATGACTTGACAGCCAACGCTTGCAAGCTGAATATTTCACTAGGTTTGAGGGCAGTAAACAAGTCCCAAGCTCTCGCGGAATCCTGGTGGTGGTTGCAATATCCGACAGCGGCCGATAGATAGAGTTTGTTTTTTTTCTATAAGGGTGAATATTGCGTGCAGGAGCTCGATTTCGTTTATGCCCGAGAGTAGCGGAAAGTAGTCCCGATATGGTCTGAAAATTCCAAAGGAGAGTGTGATGTGCTCGACGGATGGAAGTTCAAGCTGTTCGGAATCTGTATGAGCCGCGGCACCAAGAGAACCCCCATTCTGTTGGAAGAGTTGAGACTACTCCGGGTTGGAGGAAATAATGCGTTGAAGGCCTGTGAGTTTTGGATAGAAGGTTTACGGCTTGTCAGGGCGATTGGTTAGTGTGATGGTAAGTATGCTTTCGTCGAGGGTTTCTGCCATAGCGCGAATTCGCTTGAGAACTTATGTGAGCTCGTAGTTATTAGTGCACTTCTCAAGTGATACAAGAGATCCGGGAACACCCTTTCCGGACTCGTCGGTAGTGAGGGGAACGAAAACCACGGAAAGACAAAGTTGTTTTGAGTGTGGCTCTAAGGATGCATCAATATTGACGAAGCAGGGAAAATTTCTAAGGTGGGAGGGGGCGACGGGGCAGAGGAGAAAGGCCAGGGGAGCCGAGAGAATTGGCTGTCGCGTTAGTTGCGTACGGTAGTCGACCGCCTACCATTTGTTCTTAATTGACCACACCCTCGAGAGCTACCACACCCTCGAGAGCTACTTTTTGGAGTTTGCTAATCAGGGTTCTGTGGCATTCGAGATGTTTGCTATACGCGACAAACATGACGTACCAGAGTCAGAGCACCACGACTCCTGTAGTATTAATTGGCCTTGACAGGTTTATCCGCCGTTGTTTCTACGAGCTGATTCACGTAAATGAAAGGGCAGATAAATACCCTTATAAAGGACATTTATGGTCATATACTGGCAACAATAGCCAAAATATGCCTGAGATTTTGGGGAAAAAAAATTCGACCGGATTGACGGCGTTCTGGATCTTTCGCGGGCTTGGTCAGATATGGTGTACAGATAATCAAACATTTTTATGGCCTCGTGCTTTAAAGATTTCGGGATGAGTTGAAGCCAGAGTTTGAAGTCACACTGGTAGTATCCAAATGAGAGCGGCAGTGGCCACCATAGTCGCAGTGGTTTCTTGCTGTATATGACAATCGTTGTTGCCAAAAGACTTGCAAGTTTGGACCAAATTTCAAGTTGTATTAAACTTAAAATATAAATATTAAAGTTCAATACAACTTGGAGAGAGTATATCATACAACTAGGCTAGCTTTGGCTATTAGCCGCTGATAAAGGAGGTGTGTACAACACGATGCAGTGGGCATGATGTACACGAGGCCCAAAATTAAAATGAGGCGTGACGTCATGGACTCGGAGGTGAGCACATCATGTGATTATCAGTAATTTACGATGATCACGCGCGTCACGCGTCAAGGTGGACCAGGACTGTGGCGGCTCACACTTCAGGGTCTTGGTCTAACGGCGATAAGGAATTGACATGTCAAGTAGAAAAAGAGAGCATGAATGCTCGGCAAAATAAAGGGTGTATTGGCTTCGGTGTGGAATGCAACCGCAGGCCATTTGCGATAGTAATGAAAACACGCGGCGGACGACGGCGTTTCCTCTTTGGACATTTATGTACTGTATTCCAATATCCGACTCGCTTTAATCACTTCTGGCTCAATAATATTACTATTGATTAACTTGCAGTCACCGTTGAAAATTTGAGGTCAATATATGATCTTGAAGGCCATGGTGCAATGATTCAGATCAATGAGATTCAGAGGTTGCTTCAAATTTTATTCAGGGTTCTATTAGTTTCACTATACAAGGCACCATTGACATCTACAATCACGTCATCTGCAGGGTTGTGATATCTATGTACAGTAGCAAATTTTGAAACTGAAATCTAATTAATATACATTGAAGTTATATAGATTATGTTCACTGTCAGCTACGTGAGACTTAGTTTTGACTCTGAGTAAAACTAGCCAGCGCCGCGGGAGTAGGCGGTATGTGCGGTTGGTTTACTATTTTTGTAGAGCCGCCAAGCATTATCTAGATAGCTATATCGATCGTTGCAGAGTGAGATAACGCCATTTCAATTTCAAAGGACCGAGGTTAATTATCATGCTTGAATGAGTTCAAGAACTTTTTTTTTACAAAAAAAAAACATCAATCGAGTATGATGTAGTAAGGTCATAGCAGTTCATGCATCAGGAATGAAATGATAGTGAACACATCTATATTTCATTTGTTGCCAGAACTCAATCAGGGCATCCATTTCTACCGTACGACTGAATATTACATCGTACCCAAATGCATATAATTACATTGCCAACGACCTCGCGTCCATGTTTTTTTGGTCAGTCGCAATCTGCTGAAGCATTACTATTAGAGTCAAAACTATGTAGGATACCAGTCCAGTATGGAAATATATCATTAAATTAAATTCTACCCATTGACATACGAGGAGCTGAGTCGAGCAGCCCTCGGGAAAGTGGGAAGGTATGTTTGTCGTACATCTGGCCCAGTAACACGCCTAAAATGAAGGCGATGAGGAGGGGAAGGAATGCGGAGACCAGAGATGGAGGGTCCTCATGGCGGGAATGATAACCTCGCAGTACCTGTGATAAGGACGAAGTCTCGAGGATTGAGTTCAGACTTGAACTGATCATCTTGGGTACGGGGTTTCGATCAGATGGTGAAGATGGATGCAACACACTGCTATTGATTACTCGATGCGAAGAACCGGCGCTTCGAGTCACTTCAACCTGGGATCCAGGGATATCACCGCGCATCCCCTGGAGAAGGCGTTCAAAGTTGATTTCGAACTTGAACCCAAGGCCCATCCCCACTGAGAACGCGGGTAAGCCATCCAAACTCCTGATGTTGTATATTCCCCACCAGTTCTTCATGCCTTGAGGATGAATGAGTGAGGTTGATTCGCCGATAGGGGACACGAGAGAAGAATGAACTGTCGATGTGTTCGGCTCTCGATCTACTGCTTCCTTCCTCGCGGCCCAGTCAATAAGCCGCGAGCGGTGAGAGATGAATTGATAGTATGGTACGGCGTATCCACATGTCTAGTCCAAATTATCAAAGTTGTGAGGATATCGTCCCGAGACTAAACAAAGAGCCTGAGGGATGCTACATACCGTTCCGACCTTATGTATGTCCAAACCTATCGCCGCGCGTGATCCGGGTTGCCTAAGATGTGAAGGTAACAAGGCATCGTATTCGGGGCTACCAATTTCATGGAAAAAACCTGAAGACGAACGCTTCAATAATGCATTTGACATAGACGAAAGCGATAAGATATAGGGACTGAAAATTTTGACCTCCTCAGGGAGGGGGGTACAGAACAAATGTAATAAGAAATTAACGGACCTTTTCCGTAAAGTCGTACAATCCGAGCTGGCCCTTCGAATGCATGGAAAAGAATGGTAATGCGACCATTCTCCCGTATATGGGAGACAGTTTCAGCGCCTAAAAGACGGTCAGTGGATAAGACGCTAGGTCGCGGCTGATCACATACCTGTGCCACTAAGATCTTCATACCATGCCCGACGCGAATTGGTGACATGAAATGTGCCTTCAATACCTTTCGGTGATATGTTCACATGGCCGTCGGGCGATAATGGTGCGGATGCGACCCAGAACATCTGTTGTTTCAGGATCCATTCGATGAGGTGCTCTGGAATTTCTTCGAAGAATTGCATTTCTCAAAGAATAGCGCTGAGAAGAGGACAGACAATTTGGGTAGGGGGGGAGAGGGGTTGTCGGAGGCCAGGATAATGAAAGGTTGGCCTTTTAAACCCGGAATTGCTGTCAGTAGTCCCGGTGCGTCCTGCAATTGGCCCATTCGTTCCTCTCCCCCGTTATTAACCAATAAGATGGCCAGATCTGGATCGGATGAGCAGCTGAATAGACAGATATGGACAATGTGTGGGCTTCCTGAATCACCACTGCCGCCGGCGATTCCTGATGCCGCAATCGTCTGAGGGTGACAGGTAAAGTTTGGACGCGATGCGCTTTGGGTTTTTACCTAATCATAGGGCTAACCATCGGAAGATCTGCTTTTGACAGAAAAGGTCTCTGGCCTCAGCGTTGCCACTGTGTTGTCTGCTATTTCCCTGACTATGATGGTACTTGTATAAACTCATAGCCAAGAGAAGCGAAACCAGCGGTGATGCGATTCGACGGAGCTCCTGCAAATTCTCAGCTCATGGCTGTTTGAAGTCAACAGAAAGAATCCTAGGTGACCATTCTTTGAGGCACTGAACCTCAATGATTGAATCTCAATTTAATAGACATCTTCTCAAAAATTTCCAAGATCAAATACTAGTCTCCGTTAACGTTATTCGCTCTCATTGTCAGAATAAACACGTATGCGACTTTGGACCTGAGAGACCACTGTTTCAGATGCGGACGCTATATTCACGATTACCTGGGAAATGAACCAAAATCGCGTCCAAAATCTGCGAAACTCACAGGACTAGTCGCTAGAGCTGCGACGATGGCGGGTCTTACACACAGTGATCTCATTCAGCCGATTTTGATTTATTATTAATATGTGGGGTTCTGCTCAAAGTTTGCACCTGCCGGCCGAATGCCGAAAGTTGATATGCATCTCAACACAAACATGTTTTCAATTTTATTTTTCTCATTTATTTTATTTTATTTTATCTCTGCATATGTAGAGAGTACCCTTAGCCACTAAAGGTGTATGGAAAGTCCATTCTATTAGCCATGTCAGAAATTTCCAGACTGCTTTATGAGGCTAACTGCTCTTTTACCTTGCATTATTATCAATAAATCCTTCCTCCAGCTCTACTTGTTGTGACTCTTCCAAAAATTCTGCACAAAATAAATTTGAATATGTATTCTTTATTCTCCCAAAAGAAAATCTGGGCCCTGTTGCACAGGTGATGGCCATTATGAGTAACTTACAATATACTATTC
>Ga0193743_1002894_pt1 | contig 11715 bp, 8 predicted proteins | sample L2c2metaG_FD_143038 | JGI IMG/M metagenome (GOLD analysis project Ga0193743, IMG submission 143038) | Soil microbial communities from a riparian zone of the East river system, Colorado, United States - L2c2 | ecosystem: Environmental > Terrestrial > Soil > Riparian zone | place: USA: East River...
TCACCACCCCGGCGAAATTCACATCGGTCTGGGCGCGGCTGTAGGTCTCGACGGTGACGGGCTGGGCCGGTGTCGCCGCCGTCTGGGCCGACGCGGCGGAACTCGCGATCAACGACATGGCCGCCAAGATCCTCATGCTGGTCAGTTTCATCGTGCTTTCCCGGGCGAAAACTTCCCGATGCGCGGCACCGTAGGCCAATCAAATTTGGAAATTAACGGGCAAGATTGGTAACAAGCCTGTCAGATATGGTAGGTTCCCGGCATGGATCTGGATGCCACCCGCATGTTCGTCGCGGCGGTCGTCCAGGCGGGCAGCCTTTCGGCGGCGGCGGTCCGTCTCGGAACCCCGCTGCCCACGCTGAGCCGCCGCATCCGCGAGCTGGAGCGGCAACTCAAGGTGCAGCTGCTGGAGCGCTCGGCGCGCGGCACCAGGCTGACCGACGCCGGGGCGAGGCTGTACGAGCACGCCAGCCGCGGCATCGAGGCGCTGCTGGAGGCCGAGCAGGCGGTGGTCAGCGACCAGGCGCGGCTGAAGGGGCGCCTGCGCCTGTCGCTGCCCCAGACCTTCGAGCCGTGGTGGGACCTGCTGGCTGCCTTCCAGCGCCGCTATCCCGACATCGAGGTCCATGTCTATTCGACCGAGCGGCGCATGGACCTGGTCGAGGACGGCATCGACGTCGCCCTGCGCGTCGGCGCGATCGTCCACGAGGCCATGGTGGCACGGCGCCTGCTGTCCTTCCGCAACGTCCTCGTCGCCAGCCCGACGCTGGTGGAGCGGCTGGGCCTGCCGGCCGGGCCCGAGGCGCTGCAGCGCTACCCCTGCGCGGTGTGGGCGACGCGCCTCGATGTCCCGGCCCGCTGGGACCTGGGCGGGCAGGTGGTGGCGCCCCGGGCGGTGCTGTCCACCAACGACTACCACCAGCTGTGCAGCCGGGCGCTGGGCGGCGACGTGGTGACCGAGCTGCCGCCCTTCCTTGCGGCCGGGCCGATCCGGGAGCGGCGCCTGGTGCCGCTGCTGCCGCAGCACCCGCTGCCGGAATGGCCCCTCCACCTGGTCTATCCGCCGCACCGCCATCCCTCCACCATCGTCAGGACCTATCTGGACTTCTGCCAGGGCTATCTCCCGAAGATCGTCCAGGCCTGCGATATCGGCGGCGGCGGGTGAGCGGAGCGGGGCGGCGGGCCCGCGTCAGGGCTTCGTGGCCGTGTCCTGGTTCCGGAACGCCGCCTCTCCGGCGTCCGACACCTCGACCCATTTCTTGTCGGGCGCCGCGTCCGCGACGTAGCTGTCGTGCCAGTTCCACCATTTGTAGGTCGGGGTCTGGGGATAGCCCTCGGGCGAATCCTCCCACACCTCCTGCCGGCCCAGCGGCGTGATGTCTAGGTAGTTCCAGGTGCCCCCCATCTGCTCGTCGCCGCGGTTGTCGATGAAGTAAGTGCGGAACACGCGGTCGCCGTCGCGGGTGAACACGTTGGTGCCGTGCCACTCGTCCACGCCGAAATCGGCGTCGAAGCTGTCGGTGACGGTGAACCACGGCATCTCCCAGCCCATCCGCGTCTTCAGTCGCGCGATGTCCGCCTGGGGGGCGCGTGAGACGAAGACCAGGGTGGTGTCGCGGGCGTTGAGATGGGCGAGGTGGGCGACCTGGTCGGCCACCATGGAGCAGCCCCGGCAGGCATGGTCGGGCCAGCCGAACACGCCCGGCTCGAAGAAGGCGCGGTAGACGATCAGCTGGCGCCGGCCGTCGAACAGGTCGAGCAGGCTGGCCCTGCCCGCAGGCCCCTCGAACGCATACGCCGTTTCGACGGCCATCCACGGCATGCGCCGGCGCTCGGCGGCCAGGGCGTCACGGGCGCGGGTCTGCGCCTTTTCCTTCACGAGTAGCTGCTCGTGGGCCGCCTGCCACGCCTGCGGCGACACCACCGGCGGCGTGCGCATGGTGGCCTGGGTGCCGTTCCGTCCGGTCTCGGCTGATGTGGTCATGGTTGCAACCTCCTGATTTGGGCGGGCTCCCGCGCCTCGCGGCCGAGGCGGGATTCCATGTCCCTGCTCATCGCTGGTTGTTGGTCGTGACATAGATTTGGGCCGGACATCGGACAGGGGGGAGTGACAAGTGTGGCGTGAGTCCGTTGGCGTCATCGTTTGCGCGCCACGATGTAGGGACGGGCGTCGTTGCCCTTGGTGGCGTGGCTTTCGGTGGCAAGGATGTCGAAGCCCGCGGCCCCTATCAGCCGGCTCAGCTCCGCCGCCCGGAAGACGCCGGCATAGGGTGCCTTTCCGATCGCGTGCATCACGGGCAACACAAGCCGGATGATCGGGTTCATGTCCCCGACGCAGGGTGTCTTGGAGATGAACAGGCCCTCCGCCGCAAGCAGGGCATGGATGCGGTGCAGCGTGCCGGACAGGTCGCGGACCAGATGGAGATAGTTGAAGCCCAGAACCGCATCGAACGGCCCGGCCTCTGAAGTCAGCGCCTCGGCGGTCGCGGTGCGGAAGTCCAGCGCCAGGATCGGGGCGGCGGCGCGCTTCTCCTCGGCAATCGCGATCATGCCGGCGGAAACATCCGTCGCGAGATAGCTTCGCACATCGCCGGCAAGCTGAAGCGCCGTCGTGCCGGTGCCGCAGCCCAGCTCCAACACCCGGTCGCCTGGTCCCAACAGAGCGCGGGTCCGGTCCAGCGTGCGTTCGTATCCGGCCTGATCGGCAATCGCACCCTTGGCATATCTCCGTGAAGTCCGGTCCCAGAAACGGGCGTCACGCGCGGTGCTCATCGTGGGTGCTCCTTTGCGATGCAGCCTGGCATATGCGGTGAACGGCATGGCAGCTTTCGGGATGGCGCCGGCCGGGCGTTGCATGCCGGCCCGGCATGGCTTTAGCTGGCCTGGATGTCACGAGCGCGGGGCGCAGGCCATGGACCAGGAGACGCAGCCCGGGCGGATCGTCGTCCTCAACGGCGCGCCGCGGGCCGGCAAGTCGAGCATCGCTGCGGCGATCCAGGACAGCTTCGACGGCCCCTGGATGAATTTCGGCGTCGACGCCCATGTCCGGCACGTCACCCCGCCGCGCTACCGGCCCGGGATCGGGCTGCGGCCCGGTGGCGAACGCCCCGACCTGGAGCCCTGGGTGCCGGTGTTCTACGCCGCCTTGTACGAATCGGTCGCCGCCCATGCCCGGCTGGGGCTGAACGTCGTGGTCGATGTCGGCCACCACGACGCCCATGCGGTGCCGCGCGACACCTTGCGCGACTGCGCCCGGCGCCTCGCCGGGCTGCCGGCGCTGCTGGTCGGGGTGCGCTGCCCGGTCGAGGAGATCATGCGCCGCCGCCGGGCGGAGCAGCCGGGGCGGGAAGGGGAGTATGCCACCGCCGCGGCGGCGGAGCCGGTGCCGGCCCCGGTCCTGCTGTGGCAGCAGGAGGTGCACCGCCCGGGGATCTACGACCTCGAGCTCGACACCTCGCAACTGAGCCCGGGGGCCTGCGCCGCGGCGATCCGCCGGCGCCTCGATGACCCCGAACCGACCTCGGCCTTCCGCCGGCTGGCCGAGGCTGGGTAAGCGCCGGTGCATGCGCGTGGCCCGGCCGCCAGGATCGAGGTCCACAGCGCGTCGCGCAGCACCTGGATGATGTCGGTCTCGTTCATGCCCGGCCTAAGGTCCAGACCTCAGGGCCCGGGAGAATGCGCTGGTGCTGACCGGCTGGGATTGTGCCGCGAAGATGCTTAAGCTCGGGGTTTCCGGCTGGACTGGCGGCCACGGTCGCGTGTCGTGCCCCGGCGGCGTCGGCGCAAAACGCCGGGGCGGGCTGGAACAGCCGCAGTCCCCAAGCGTTCGCGCTGAGGGAGAGGAAACGCCGTTCGACCCGGACTCGCGCCGGGCCGTCTGGCAACGGGCTTCGCCAGATGAGGCCGATCCGGTTTTCGGAGTGGAGACGTCACCATGCCCCAGCATCTCTGCGATATCTGCCAGGCCCGGCCCGCCACGGTCCGCGTCACCGTGCTGCAGAACGGCCAGCGCCGGCAGCTGGATGTCTGCGATTTCCACTATGCCCAGCTGACCCGGCACCAGCGCTATGTCTCCCCGCTCGAGGCGCTGGTCCGCGGCGGCGGGCTCGACGACGTCCTCGGCCAGGGCGGCCAGGGCAACGGCGCGCCGGCCGGGCCGCCGCGGCGGGGACCGCAGCGGTCCGAGGGCGACGCGCTCAACATGCAGCAGCATTTCAGCGAGACCTCGAAGGAGCTGGTGCAGCGCGCGGCGGAGCGGGCGGTCAACGCCGGCAAGCGCGAGGTCGACACCGAGCACCTGCTGTATGTGCTGTCGGTCAGCGATGTGGTCCAGGCGATCCTGCGGCGCTTCAAGATCTCGCCCGACGACCTGCGCAACGACATCGACCAGAACGAAACGCGCGGCGCGCCCGGCACGATCGGGCCGCGCACCGAGGTCGGCGTCTCGCCGCGGGTGAAGAGCGCGCTGGACCATGCCTTCCTGATCTCGCGCGAGCTCGGCCACAACTATGTCGGGCCGGAGCACCTGCTGCTCGGCCTCGCCGCGGTGCCTGAGAGCCTCGCCGGCAACTTGCTGAGCAAATACGGGCTGACGCCGCAGGCGCTGCGGCAGCAGACCCTGCGCACGGTGGGGTCGGGGGCGGAGGAGGGGCCGGTCGAAGTGCCGTCCAACACGCCCCAGGTCGACAAGTACAGCCGCGACCTGACCAGGCTGGCGCGCGAGGGCAAGCTCGACCCCGTGATCGGCCGGTCGCGGGAGGTCGAGACCACGATCGAGATCCTGGCGCGGCGCAAGAAGAACAATCCGGTGCTGATCGGCGAGCCCGGCGTCGGCAAGACCGCCATCGTCGAGGGGCTGGCCCAACGCATCGTCAACGGCGAGGTGCCGGACACGCTGCGCGACAAACGGCTGGTCGAGCTGAACGTCAACAGCCTGGTCGCCGGCTCGAAGTTCCGCGGCGAGTTCGAGGAGCGGGTCAAGCAGGTGATGGACGAGATTGCCGAGCACCGCGACGAGCTGCTGCTGTTCATCGACGAGGTCCACACCATCGTCGGCGCCGGCCAGGGCGGCGGCGAGGGCGGGTTGGACGTCGCCAATGTGTTCAAGCCGGCGATGGCGCGCGGCGAGATGAACCTGATCGGCGCCACCACGCTGAACGAGTACCAGAAGTACATCGAGAAGGACGCGGCTCTGGAACGCCGGTTCCAGCCTGTGCTGGTGGCCGAGCCGACGGTGGAGCAGACCATCGCCATCCTGCGCGGGTTGCGCGATCGGATGGAGGGCCACCACAAGGTCACCATCCAGGACGAGGCCTTCGTGGCGGCGGCGGAGCTGTCGGACCGCTACGTCTCCGGCCGCTTCCTGCCGGACAAGGCGATCGACCTGATCGACCAGGCCGCGGCGCGCGTCCATCTGTCCACCACCTCGCGCCCGGCCGAGATCCAGGAGCTGGAATCGGAGGTCGCCCAGCTGAAGCGCGAGCAGGCCTACGCCACCTCGCGCAAGCAGTACGAGCGCACCAAGGCGTTCGAGGAGCAGGTGGCCGAGAAGGAGAAGGCGCTGGCCGACCTGACCGACGAGTGGAAGCACCGCATCGGGTCGAGCACCGCCGAGGTCACGGTCGAGCATATCGCCGAGATCGTCTCGAAGCTGACCGGCATCCCGGTCACCGAGCTGACGGCGGAGGAGAAGGCCAAGCTGCTGCAGATGGAGGAGCGGCTGCACCAGCGCGTGATCGGCCAGGAGGAGGCGATCCGCGCGGTCAGCGACGCGGTGCGGCTGGCCCGGGCCGGGCTGCAGCAAGGCCATCGGCCGATCGCCAACTTCCTGTTCCTGGGCCCGACCGGCGTCGGCAAGACCGAACTGGCCAAGGCCCTGGCCGAGGTGGTGTTCGGCGACGAGGATGCGATCATCCGCATCGACATGAGCGAGTATATGGAGCGCCACGCCGTGTCCCGGCTGATCGGCGCCCCGCCGGGCTATGTCGGCTATGACGAGGGCGGGCAGTTGACCGAGCGGGTGCGCCGCCGGCCCTACAGCGTGATCCTGCTCGACGAGATCGAGAAGGCGCATGCCGACGTCACCAACGTGCTGCTGCAGGTGTTCGACGACGGCCGCCTGACCGACGGCAAGGGCCGGGTGGTCGATTTCAGCAGCACCCTGATCATCGCCACCTCGAACCTCGCCTCCGACATCATCATGGGCCGCCAGAGCCCGATCGGCTTCAACGCCACCGCCAACGGCATCAAGGGCGACGTGATGACCGTGCTGCGCCAGCATTTCCGGCCGGAGTTCCTGAACCGGATCGACGAGATCATCATCTTCCACGGCCTGACCGGCGAGCAGATCAAGGCGATCGTCCGGCTGCAGCTGGCCCGCCTGGTCAAGACGGCCCGCGGCCAGGACATCGAACTGGCGGTCGACGACAGCCTGGTCGACCACCTCGCGGCCGAGGGCTACCAGCCGGAATATGGCGCCCGCGAGCTGCGGCGGCAGATCCGGCAGCTGCTGGAGACCCGGCTGGCCAAGGCGATGCTGAACGGCGAGGTCAAGGAGGGTGACCGCGTCACCTTCCGCTACGACAAGGGCGAGGTCGCCTTCAAGGTCGAGACGCCGAAGCCGGCCAAGCCGGCCGGGGCGAAGCCGGCGAAGGCCGTCAAGGCGAAGGCAGCGAAGCCGGCCAAGGCCGCCGGGAACGGCAAGGCGGCCCCGGCCAAGCGCGCCCCGGCCGCAAAACCGGTCAAGGCTGCCAAATCGCCGGCCGCCGGCAAGAAACCGGCGAAGGGCAGCCCCTCGGCCCGCACGCGCGGCTGAACCCGAGGCATCTGCCCAGCTTTTGGGCAGGCGCGGGCCCCGCAACCGTCCGGGCCCGCGCCTGACTCAACCGACGCATGCGTCGGGCCGGCCCTCGATCGCAACTTCCCGCTGGCACTCGGCGGCCCAGCCGCCGATAACAGCGGCTCGATTTGGTCCGAGGATTGGATATGATCGCGCGCGTCATTGCCGTCGAGCCGTTCGACATCGTCGTGTTCGGGGCGACGGGAGACCTGTCCCAGCGGAAACTGCTGCCGGCGCTCTATGAGCGCGACAAGGCCGGGCAGGTTCCGCCGGGTGCGAGGATCATCGGCACGTCGCGGCGGCCGATGTCCGATGCCGAGTTCCGCGACTTCGCCCGCAAGGCGATCCTGGAGCATGTGCCGTCGGCCGAGCAGAGCGGCACAGTGCTGGAGGACTTCCTGGCGCGGCTGTCCTACGTCCCGGTCGATGTCGCGGCCAGCAAGGGCTGGGAAGGGCTGGGCGAGGCACTGGGCAACGATGGCGGACGCATCCGCATCTTCTACCTTGCCACCTCGCCCGACCTGTTCGGAGAGATCTGCGAACAGCTCGGCGCGCATGGCCTGGTGACCGAACGGGCCCGCGTCGTGGTCGAGAAGCCAATCGGCAAGGACCTGGAGTCGGCCCGGGCGCTGAACGACGCTATCGGCAAGGTCTTCCCCGAGGAGGCGATCTATCGCATCGACCACTACCTCGGGAAGGAGACGGTGCAGAACCTGATGGCGCTGCGCTTCGCCAACGCCCTGTTCGAGCCGCTGTGGAACGCGTCGCACATCGACCATGTCCAGATCACCGTGGCCGAGAGCCTCGGGGTCGAGGGCCGCGCCGGCTACTATGACGGTGCCGGCGCGCTGCGCGACATGGTGCAGAACCACATTCTGCAGCTGCTCTGCCTCGTCGCCATGGAGCCGCCGACCTCGATGGAGGCCGCGGCCCTGAGCGACGAGAAGCTGAAGGTGCTGAAGGCGCTGAAGCCGATCACCGACGGCATGGTGAACACCGCGACCGTGCGCGGCCAGTATCGCGCCGGCGCCTCGGCCGGCGGCGCGGTGCCGGGCTATCTCGACGAGCTGGGCAACACCACCAGCCACACCGAAACCTTCGTTGCGCTGAAGGCGCAGATCGACAACTGGCGCTGGGCCAATGTTCCGTTCTACCTGCGCACCGGCAAGCGGCTGGCGGCGCGGATGTCGGAGATCGTCGTCACCTTCCGTGCCATCCCGCATTCGGTGTTCGACGAGTCGGCCGGCGTGATCTCGCAGAACCACCTCGTCATCCGGCTGCAGCCTGACGAGGGTGTGAAGCTGTGGCTGATGATCAAGGATCCGGGCCCGGGCGGCATGCGGCTGCAGCACGTGCCGCTGGACATGAGCTTCGCCAAGGCTTTCAACGTGCGCAATCCGGACGCCTATGAGCGGCTGGTGATGGATGTCGTGCGCGGCAACCAGAGCCTGTTCATGCGCCGCGACGTGGTCGAGCAGGCCTGGACCTGGGTCGACCCGATCATCGATGCCTGGAAGGCGTCGAAGGAGCCGCCGAAGCCCTACACCGCCGGCACCTGGGGCCCGTCCGCCGCGATCGCGCTGATCGAACGCGACGGCCGCACCTGGCATGAGGACGAGGACTGAGCCGATGTCGATCGCGCGCCACGACTTCCCGACCGCCGAGGCGCTGGCATCCGGCCTCGCCGACCACATCGCCGCGGCGCTGACCGCGCGGCTCGCCCAGGGCGGGCGGGCGGCGCTGGCGGTGTCCGGCGGGCGCACCCCGACCCGGCTGTTCGAGATGCTGTCGCAGAAGCCGCTCGACTGGGCGCGGATCGACATCACCCTGGTCGACGAGCGCTGGGTGGGCGAGGATTCCGACCGGTCGAACGCCGCTCTGCTCCGCAAGCACCTGCTTCAGGGGCCGGCGGCGGCGGCGAATTTCGTGCCGCTGCATGTCGATACGCCGACGCCCGAGGACGGGCTGGCGCAGGTCTCAGCAAGCATCGCCGCCCTGCCGCTGCCCTTCGCCGCGGTGGTGCTGGGCATGGGCGATGACGGCCACACCGCCTCGTTCTTCCCGGGCGGCGACCGGCTGGCCCAGGCCCTGGCCCCGGCCGCCGGGCAGCTGCTCGAAACCATCCGTGCGCCCGCCGCCGGCGAGCCGCGGATCACGCTAACGCTGCCGGTGCTGCTGGCGGCGGACGCCCTGTGCCTCCATATCGAAGGGGCGGGCAAGCAGCACGTGCTCGAGGCGGCGCTGGTCGCCGGCCCGGCCGAGGCGATGCCGATCCGCGCCGTGCTGACCCGGTCGGTGCGGCCGGTCGAGATCTTCTGGTGCCCGTGACCATCGGCGTCAGAAGCTGATAGTCAACTATAAGAATCTGCCATAACATATTGATCGTTATGAGATCGGGCTGAACATCCTTCGCTTGGCCCGGTCCGGTGGCGAGACCGTCCAGCCAAGGAGCCAGCCCGATGGTGCAAGCCCGCATAGCCGAGGTCACCGAGCGGATCGCGCGGCGCAGCCACGATGCGCGCTCGGCCTATCTCGACCGGATCACCGCAGCCGCCGAGGCCGGCCCGACCCGGCGTCGGCTGGGCTGCGCCAATTTCGCCCACGGCTTCGCCGCCTGCGGCGTCGACAAGGGCGCGCTGCGCGAGGGCGAGGGCCCCAATCTCGGCATCGTCACCGCCTACAACGACATGCTGTCGGCGCATCAGCCCTTCGAGCGCTATCCCGAGCTGATCCGCGAGGCCGCGCGGGCCGTCGGCGGCACCGCCCAGGTGGCGGGCGGCGTGCCGGCGATGTGCGACGGCGTCACCCAGGGCGAAGCGGGGATGGAGCTGTCGCTGTTCTCGCGCGACGTCATCGCCCTGTCGACCGCGGTTGCCCTGTCGCACCAGATGTTCGACGCGGCCGTGTTCCTCGGTGTCTGCGACAAGATCGTGCCCGGGCTGGTGATCGGGGCCCTGTCCTTCGGCCACCTGCCGGCGGTGTTCATCCCGGCCGGGCCGATGCCGTCCGGCCTGCCGAACGACGACAAGGCCAAGGCCCGCCAGCTCTATGCCGAGGGCAAGGTCGGCCGCGAGGCGCTGCTGGAGGCCGAGGCCCAGTCCTATCACGGGCCGGGCACCTGCACCTTCTACGGCACCGCCAACACCAACCAGATGCTGATGGAGATCATGGGCCTGCATCTGCCGGGCTCGTCCTTCGTCAACCCCAACACGCCGCTGCGCGACGCCCTGACCATCGAGGCGGCGAAGCGGGCGCTGGCGATCACCGCGCTGGGCAACGAGTTCATTCCGATCGGCCGGCTGATGGACGAGCGCGCCGTGGTCAACGGCGTGGTCGGGCTGCACGCCACCGGCGGGTCGACCAACCACACCATCCACCTGATCGCCATGGCGGCGGCGGCCGGCATCGCCCTGACCTGGGACGATTTCGCCGACCTCGCCGAGATCACGCCGCTGCTGTGCCGCGTCTACCCGAACGGCAAGGCCGATGTGAACCATTTCCACGCCGCCGGCGGCACCGGCTTCCTGATCCGCGAGCTGATCGGCGCCGGCCTGCTTCATGACGACGTCGCCACCATCCTGGGCGGCGGCCTCGACCGCTACACCGTCGAGCCAGGCCTCGGCGCCGACGGGGCGGTGGTGTGGCGCGACGCGGCGGCGGCCAGCGGCGACATCGCGGTGCTGCGCGGCGCGGCCGAGCCGTTCCAGGCCACCGGCGGCTTGCGTGTGCTGGACGGCGATCTCGGCCGCGCGGTGATCAAGACGTCCGCCGTGGCGCCGGAGCGCCATGTGATCGAGGCGCCGGTCAAGATCTTCCATTCGCAGGAGGAGCTGCAGGCGGCGTTCAAGGCCGGCGCGCTGGACCAGGACTTCATCGCCGTGGTGCGGTTCCAGGGCCCCAAGGCCAACGGCATGCCGGAGCTGCACAAGCTGATGCCGCCGCTCGGCGCGCTGCAGGACCGCGGCCGCAAGGTGGCGCTGGTCACCGACGGCCGGCTGTCCGGCGCCTCGGGCAAGGTGCCGGCGGCGATCCATGTCACGCCCGAGGCCTCGGTCGGCGGGCCGATCGCCAAGCTGCGCGACGGCGACATCCTGCGCCTCGACGCGGTGACCGGGCGGCTGGAGATCCGCGACATCGACGCCGAGGAATGGGCGGCGCGCGAGGACGCGACCGCCGATTTGGCGCCGTCGCATGTCGGGGTGGGGCGAGAGCTGTTCGCCGCCTTCCGCAACGCCGCCGGACGTGCGGATGCGGGGGCGTCGATCTTCTGAGGCCAGGGGTCCATCAGAGTCGTCATCCCCGCGAAAGCGGGGATCTCGTGACGGTTCGACCGGAAAGAGATCCCCGCTTTCGCGGGAATGACGATGAGAAGTGGATGCCCGGCGTTAAACGATCCCGAGCATGTGGATCAGGCCGAAGCTGATGGCGCCGAGCACCAGCAGCGAGAGGGTGACCGCGGCGGTCACCCGCGGGCCGGCCTTGGCCACGCTGCGCAGGTCGGTGCTGAGGCCGAGCGCCGCCATCGACAGCACGGTCAGCCAGGTGGCCACCGCCGCCGTGGGGGCGAGGGTCACCTGCGGGATCAGCCCGAACGAGCGCAGCACGGCGAGCAGCAGGAAGCCGTCGATGAACCAGGGCACCAGCTTGTGCCATGGCATCCGGCCCGCGGCGGGTGCGGCCGCTCCGTCGGTGCGGCGGCGTGTCACCAGCGTGAGCATCAGGATCACCGGCCCGAGCATCAGCACGCGCATCAGCTTGACCAGGGTGCCGAGCTGCACCGCGATCGCGCCGATCGGCGCCGTGGCCGCGAGCACCTGGGGCACGGCGTAGACGGTCAGCCCGGCCAGCACGCCGTACTGCACGCCACTCATATGCAG
>Ga0193743_1002895_pt1 | contig 11709 bp, 8 predicted proteins | sample L2c2metaG_FD_143038 | JGI IMG/M metagenome (GOLD analysis project Ga0193743, IMG submission 143038) | Soil microbial communities from a riparian zone of the East river system, Colorado, United States - L2c2 | ecosystem: Environmental > Terrestrial > Soil > Riparian zone | place: USA: East River...
CTCATGCAGCCGCGAAATAAAATTTGACCAGGATAAATGGAATTACGGCGACGGCTTAACATTTCCTAACCGGGATAGGATGCTGAACGACCTGGTCCAGAACCAGAAATTGAAGGGCCTGAAATATCAGCAGGTAATTAGCCTGCTGCACCGGCCGCAGGGGGCCGATTCAACCATGATGTATTATGAAATTGTGCGCCAGATTGAACTCGGCAGTAAAAAGCCCAATAAAAACCTTATTCTTTACCTGAGCAAAGATTCGGTGGTAACCGATACCAAAATTGTAGAAAGCGGTAATAAGAAATGATCAACACTATAATTTTTGACCTGGGCGCGGTTTTGATCGACTGGAACCCGCACTACATGTACCGTACCATATTTGATGATGAGCAGGAAATGAAAAACTTCCTGGCCTGTGTTTGCACTTCAGACTGGAACGAGGAACAGGATGCCGGTCGCTCATTGCAGGAAGGCACAGAAATACTGGTAACCCAATTTCCGGAACATGAAGCCAATATTCGTGCATTTTACAGCCGTTGGGAAGAAATGCTGGGCGAACCTTTTCATGGCACAGTTGATATCCTGCGGCGTTTAAAAGCCAGCAACCAATATAAAATATATGCCCTTACCAATTGGTCGGCCGAAACTTTTCCGGTGGCTTTGCAGCGGTATGATTTTCTGGGCTGGTTTGATGGTATTGTAGTTTCAGGAGCCGAAAGGATGCGTAAACCCGCTCCTGAGTTTTACCAGATCCTGCTTGATCGTTACCAGATAAACCCACAGGAAGCCCTGTTTATTGATGATAATTACCGCAACGTGCTGGCCGCAGAGAAGGCCGGCATTACAACAATTCATTTTATATCATCAGAACAGCTGGAAAGGGAATTGGCAGAACTTCGTGTTTTGTAAAACAAGTCTAAAAGTATGTGGCTCGCAATGGTACGGTGTTACCCCCCTTTTTGCTGTATACCATATTTTGTATATTGACCAAGTTTTAACTGACTTCACCTAGTAACCATTATGCGATCTTATCACAGAATACTTTTCGTTGCAGGCGCTATGTGCCTGGGCGTATTCCAGGGGTTTTCACAATCAGCAAACAGTACCGAAAATTTGCCAAAAGATTATCTGAGCAAAGAGTTTCATGCCGGACGGCGGCAAGCCCTGCGCGACCTGATGCCGGCCAACTCGGTTACGGTGATCTTTTCGTACCCCGACCAGGTTTTTTCAAATGATGTGAATTACGTTTATCATCCCAACCCCGATCTTTATTATTTTTCGGGTTATAAAGAGCCCAATGCGGTGCTGCTTATATTTAAAGATGTGCAGGCTGATGGCGACAGTAGTTATAACGAACTGTTTTTTGTACGCCACCGGGACCCGCAACGTGAGCAGTGGACCGGCAGAAGACTTGGTGTTGATGGTGTTAAAGCCCAGTTGGGTTTTAAGCGGGTTTATAACAGTGAGGCTTTCGTGAACTTTCCGATTGATTTTAAAAAGTTCAGCGCTGTGTTTTATGACGAAACGCCCGAGGACGTGACCGGCGATGGCTCTGCTGGTGAATTAAAGAACCTGGTAAATGCCTTTAAAAGTAAAGCTAACATTCCTAGTATAGATAAGCAACTAATGGGCGATCTGAGCCTGATCAATAAACGCGCTATGCCCGGTAACCTGGCACGCATCGTCAATTATTTAAAACCGAAACTTGATAAGGAAGCCTATAAAAACAGCGCCATTATACAGGAATTGGTAAATAAGCCAGATTCTGCAACCCTGGTTGATGTTAAGGCAAAGATCAACGCGGGCTTTTCGGGTATATCGAATTATAATAACTATACCAATACTTTGCGTGGCATAAAAACACCGGAAGAACTGGTGCTGCTAAAAAAATCTATAGAGATATCAAGTATAGCGCACGCCGAGATAATGCGGTCTATTAAACCCCAGATGTCTGAAAGAGAACTGGAGGGTATTTTCATGTATGTGCATAAAAAATATGGCGCCGAGGATGAGGGATATCCGCCAATAGTTGGCGCCGGTGCAAATGGATGTATTTTACATTATGAAGAGAACAGCGCGACCAAATTAGATAACCAGCTTACCCTGATGGATGTTGGCGCCGAATATCATGGCTACTCGGCCGATGTAACCCGTACGGTACCAGCCAATGGAAAGTTTACTGACGATCAACGCGCTATTTACCAGTTGGTATATGACGCGCAGGAAGAGATTTTTAAGCTATGCAAAGAAGGAACTCTTTATGCCGAACTGGAAAAGAAATCGGAACAGGTGCTGGCTGCCGGCCTGATCAAATTAGGTATTATAAAAGAAGCATCAGAAGTTAGAAAATATTACCCGCACGGGTGTTCGCACCATTTAGGCCTTGATGTGCATGATAAGGGCGGATACGATGGTAACCTGAGCGCCAATATGGTAATTACCGTTGAGCCCGGTATTTATATACCAGCAGGCAGTCCCTGCGACAAAAAATGGTGGAATATTGGTGTCCGTATTGAAGATGATGTACAGATAGGTAAAGACGGCGGTATAATTTTATCAATAGATGCACCACGCAAATGGCAGGATGTAGAGAAAATGGCTGCCGACAAAAGTATTTTTGATAATGTCCATTTCCAGGAGTTGAAGTAAAAACAAACTTGTCGAGGTACGAAGCAATCTTAGGACAAATATGAGGGCTTGTCATCCTGTCGAAGGATCGTGCGCAGAGGCCCAGCCACCATGCTTCGACAAGCTGCCAATGACAGGCCGGCTGAGATGGTTACATTAAAACAACAAAGCCTACCTAATACATCATCAGGAAGGCTTTGTTATAATCCAGAATTTAAACCCCTATTTAATCCGGCTGTTTAATTCCGAAAGCGGCATGGTAACCATACGGCCGACTGGCTTTTTGCCCCTGTAAGTTATTACCCTAAGGGTGGTAGCATCTTTTGGCGCATCAATTGGTTCGGTATATTTTGGATAAAACCTATCCGGGAACGAATTGTCAAAGCTGTAATAAATGTCCAGGCCCTCTACCTCATTGGTCAGGGTGATCTTCAGGGTTTTATCCGCGTTGCGGATAGCATCAAATGATGGATCATAAACGCTTGGTGCATATTTTGTCTCGGCCACATCAAAACGGTTAAACTGTTTTTCTACCTTACCAAAAAAGTAGTTCCAGTTCTTCTTCTCCTTCGGCGACCATACCGACTCGGCAATGGCCATACCCCTCGGCCAGGTCATATACTCGGCCTGGCGAATGTTGTAAACCTGCTCGGTCCATAAATTTGCCTGGCCACCTTTAATCAGTTTGGCGTCAACACTGTCGGGTACCGGCTCAAATTCATAGGTTTTATTTAAACGTAATGTAGCGTAAACGTGTGTTTCATTCACGCGGTCGCTTTGCATGTAATCAAGGTAGGCAAAAGTTGTAGGGCTCATTACCACTTCATGACCCATTTTGGCGGCTTCAATGCCACCTTTAATGCCTCTCCAGCTCATAACGGCGGCATTAGGACCTAAGCCTCCTTCAAGAATCTCGTCCCAGCCCATGAATTTTTTGCCCTTTGATTCTACTATCTTTTCCAGGCGTTTCTCAAAATAACTTTGTACTTCCTGTTGATCTTTTAGGTTTTCCTTGGTCATGAGGGCTTTAATAGCATCACTTTGTTCCCAAAAGTTCTTGGCACACTCATCGCCACCCATGTGGATGTATGGGAAAGGGAATAACTGTGCTACTTCGGTTACTACCTTATCTAAAAAAGCATATACATTCTCGTTGGCCGGGCAAAGGGTATTATCAACAATGGCCTTATTATGCGAACCGCTCCAGTCCATGAAAGGCTCTCCAGAATTAACTACATATTTATCGGCTCCCGGAGTACAGGAAAGTTCCGGATATGCTACAACCGCGGCAAGGCTATGTCCCGGTACATCAATCTCTGGTAATATATCTACAAATCGGTCTTTGGCATATTGAACCAATTCTTTAATATCATCCTGAGTATAAAAACCGCCATAGGTACGTGGCTCATCAGCTGCCGGCGGAGTAAATGTACCAAACTGGCCTATCTTTTTAACATTAAGGGCTCCTACCGTAGTTAGCCTTGGCAGGCTTTTGATCTCAACACGCCAGCCTTCATCGTCGGTTAAATGCATGTGCAGCAGGTTAAGTTTATACTTCACCATAGCATCTATATATTGTTTTACTTCGGCCTTGGTAAAAAAGTGACGGGCTACATCAAACATCAGTCCTCTCCAGGCAAATCTGGGATAATCAGTAATTTCCACACAAGGGACTGTCCATTTTACATTTTTAACCGGCTCAATGCTTTCAATCTCTGTAGGGAGCAACTGCATCAGGGTTTGTACCCCATAAAACAAGCCGGCCGCTTCATTAGCTCTTATCACCACTTTTTTTGCTTTTACCGATAATTTGTATCCCTCTTTACCTATCAGCGTGTCCACCGTTTTATTCAGGATCAATCGGATAGATGCGGTAGGAGCAACACTTTTGATGGTAACTAATGAACCAGGTGCTGTAGACAGTTTCTTTTTAAGATAAGCCGTTACCGGGGCAAGTTCAGGCTGCGCGCCGGCTTCCACAATAACATTTTTATGTAACACGAACTGGCCCGCAAATCGGGCAGACTTTACCGGTTCAGGAATAATGGATAAGCCGCTTTGGGCAACCTGGCCAAATGATAAAAAGTGCACAAGGCAGCTACATAGCAATAAGGATAATTTTTTCATACAAAGGGTTGTGTTTTAATTGGAAACGTTATGCAAATTAAACTTTTTAAATAATATTAAAAAGTTGCAGACTAAATTTTGTTCTTTTATATTGCATGTAAATACATCCCGTATTTGCCCCCTGCAAAATATACCTGATCGTATTAACCAATTATTCATTTACCAAACCTTAATGCATAAACCTATGGCAACAGACAGAAGAAAATTTTTAAAGCAATTTGGCACCTCGGTTATTCTTACTTCGGCATCGCTTACCAGCCTGGCTGCAAAGGAAGAACATGAAAAACGGATACTACAGGCCGAAAAGCGGATCAGCTCTAACGATAAGATCAGAATAGCTACCATAGGCATGGGTATTATGGGTTTTAATGATACACGGGCGGCCCTAAGTGTTCCGGGTGTTGAACTGGTGGCTTGTGCCGATCTGTATAAAGGCCGGCTTGACCGGGTTAAAGAACTTTATGGTAACAATATTTTTACCACTGCTGATTATAGGGAGATATTAAACCGTAAGGATATAGACGCTGTTATAGTGGCTACAAGTGATAACTGGCATAGCCGCATCTCTATTGAGGCCATGCACAAAGGCAAAGCGGTTTACAGCGAGAAGCCAATGGTGCACCACATCAGCGAAGGGCTTAAGGAGATAAAAGCCCAGCAGGAAACTAAAGCGGTTTTTCAGGTGGGTAGTCAGCGGGTGAGCAGTATTGCTTTTAAAAAGGCTCAGGAACTATACCAGGCCGGTGCCATTGGTAAGATCAACGCGATTGAGGCATCATTTAGCCGGCAAAGTGCGCTGGGTGCCTGGGAATACACTATTCCGCTGGATGCATCGGCGCAAACTGTTGCCTGGGATCAGTTTCAGGCCGGCAGCAAGGTAAAACTTGATTATGACAGTAACCGCTTTTTCAGGTGGCGCAATTACCGCGAATATGGTACCGGCGTAGCGGGCGACCTTTTTGTACACCTGCTTACCGGCATTCATTTTATAACCGGCTCCAAAGGTCCGGACAAAATATTTTCGATAGGCGGTTTAACCTACTGGAAAGATGGACGCAATGTGCCCGACGTAATGAGCGCGGTGATCTCCTATCCCGAATCACCGGAACACCCGGCCTTTCAAACCACACTGCGGGTAAATTTTGTGAGCGGCGAAGGCGATCGAGCTTCAACCAAAATAATAGGTTCTGAAGGGGTTATTGACATGAGCGATGGCGGAGGGTTTACTATACATAAAAGTAAAATGCCGGTGGCGCCGGGTTATGGCGGATGGGATTCATTCGAAACTTATCCCGAAGCCATGCAGAAAGCCATTGTGGAGGATTATAATAAAAAGTATTCTGCAGCCGACCGTCAGGCACCCAAAATGGATGATGTTATTTATCGCGAACCTGAAGGCTACAATGACTCCAACGAACATTTTGCCAATTTTTTTGATTCCATGAAAACTGGAAAACCCGTGGTTGAGGATGCCGTATTCGGTTTCCGCGCCGCGGCCCCTTGCCTTGCCTGTAACGATAGTTACTTTGAAAACAAGGTTATTAAATGGGATCCGGTAAATATGAAACTGGCGTAAAATGCGGGGGGTGTATCCCGATGCCAAATTTTTTTAAGGCTGTAACGCATTGATAATAACATGCGTATATTAAGTATAACCATAAACTAATCATGAAATGAAAAGAATGTTTGTACTAGCCATTCCGGTTTAATGCTATTTTCCTGCAAAAAAGAAAACACTTTTCCCCAGGTCGAAACCATAACCAGAGGGAGCAAATGGAATCTCCGGATCGGAAGCTCATCCGCAGATGTTTATACCCAGCTTCAGCAATTAGGTAAAGAAAAAGACTTTTATGACGTTGCAGTAAATCAGCAACCTGTTTCAAGTCTGCAAGAGATACAACATCGTTTTGAATTTTATCATGCCATTACGTTGGAAACCAAAACCGGTGCTTTGGATCGGGTTATTATTCAACTTGGGCAGGATAAAATAAATTCGATTGAGGCTGGCGGCGCACTACCTGATGAGATCCCTAAATGGCCCCAGAATGCATCAGACAACATGGCCATAAAGAAGGGGGACCCAATAACCGGAATTTACGATAAGCTGCTGGCTGTTTACAAAATGCCGGCCTACAGTAATTACCGGATTATTTTATCGGATAAGCCATTGAACAAGCCCTTTGATCCGAATATGGTGAATTATGAGGAATGGGGATTCTCTTTTTTTGTAGATGTTAAACCCGGAAAAAGTGGAAGGTTTTCCGTTATACTAAATTTTAAAAACGGCGAACTAAACAAAATTACAAACGAGTATAGTGAGTTTGACGTTTATAATTAAACGTCATTAAAAGCAAACGGGGATTCTTTTAGAATCCCCGTTTGCTTTTAATGATGATCAGTTTTGATTAACTGCCATGCTGATCCTCATGAATTTCTTCTTCGCGGAATAATTTAGCGCTGAAGTAATCATTATTCATGCGGGCTATGTTGGTCAGCTTAATTTCTTTAGGGCATTCAGCTTCGCAAGCTCCGGTATTGGTACAGTTGCCGAATCCTTCTTCGTCCATTTGGGCTACCATAGATTGTGCACGACGATAACGCTCAGGCTGACCTTGCGGCAGCAGGCCTAATTGGGTGATCTTTGCCGATACGAACAACATGGCTGATGCATTTTTACATGCTGCGACACAAGCACCGCAACCAATACAGGTGGCAGAGTTAAAGGCCTCATCAGCTATAACTTTAGGGATCGGGATAGCATTGCCATCGGGTACACCACCGGTATTTACCGATACGTAACCACCGGCCTGTTGTATCCTGTCGAACGCGGAACGATCAACCGCCAGATCTTTTATTACCGGGAATGCTGATGCGCGCCAAGGCTCAATGGTAATGGTTTCGCCATCGTGAAAGGTACGCATGTGCAGCTGGCAGGTAGTAACCGCGCGTTTTGGCCCGTGAGGGTGCCCGTTAATATATAAAGAACACATACCGCAAATACCTTCGCGGCAATCGTGATCAAAATGGATAGGCTCATCGCCTTTATGGGTTAAACTTTCGTTAACAACGTCAAGCATTTCCAGGAATGACATATCAGCCGAAATGTTTTCGGCCTTGTAGGTCACAAATTTACCCGCGGCTTGCGCGTTTTTTTGACGCCATACTTTAAGCGTCAGGTTCATATTTCCGTTACTCATCTTTTTTGAGATTTAGTATCAAGTATATAGTGTCAAGTATCAAGACTTTTCTTTCTCTTACCTTGTCGCTAATTTCAATTTATGTTTGCTTTTATATCAGTATCAAGTATCAAGATTTTTTTCTTCTGTCTTGATACTAACTACCTGATACTACCTAAGCATAATTACGTTGTGATAAATGTACTGATTCAAATACCAGTTGCTCTTTGTGTAATACCTCGGGTTGGTTTTCACCTTTAAATTCCCAGGCTGCTACAAATGCAAAGTTTTCATCATCACGTTTGGCTTCACCATCTTCGGTTTGCGATTCCACCCTGAAGTGGCCCCCGCATGATTCACGGCGCATCAGCGCGTCATCAACCATCAGTTCGCCAAGTTCAATAAAATCAGCTATACGGCCGGCACGCTCTAACGAAGCATTTACTTCTTCATTTTCGCCGGTTACAATAGCATTCTTCCAAAAATCGGCTTTTAATGCCTGGATCAAACCTTTAGCTTTCGTTAAGCCCTCTTCAGTACGTGCCATGCCGCAATATTCCCACATGATGTGGCCAAGATCACGGTGATATTCGTTAACTGTTTTGTTGCCTTTTAAAGCCAATAATTTATTAATGTAGGCTAATACATCTTTTTTGGTTTGCTCAAAAGCGGGGTGGCTGGTATCCACCTTTTTAGGGCCAATTTTAGCCAGATAATCACCCAATGTATATGGAATTACAAAATAACCATCAGATAAACCCTGCATCAAGGCAGATGCCCCCAGACGGTTGGCTCCATGATCAGAGAAATTACATTCGCCCAAAGCATAAAGGCCCGGTATGTTAGTGCTTAAGTTATAATCAACCCATAGGCCGCCCATGGTATAATGCACTGCGGGATAAATACGCATGGGTTGTTTGTACGGGTTTTCGTCAGTGATCTGGATGTACATATCAAACAGGTTACCATATTTGGCTCTCACTGTATCTTCGCCCAAACGTTTAATTGCATCGGCAAAGTCAAGAAACACGGCAAAGCCAGAACCACCTACACCGCGGCCATCCTCCACCATTTCCTTAGCGTTACGTGAAGCCACGTCACGCGGAACAAGGTTACCAAAGGCCGGATACTTGCGTTCCAGGAAGTAATCACGGTCGTCCTCCTTTACCTGATCAGCTTTAAGTGCGCCTTTGCGTAATTGCTCGGCAATTTCTTTTGTTTTTGGGGCCCAAACGCGCCCGTCGTTACGTAACGATTCAGACATCAGCGTAAGCTTGCTCTGGTGATCGCCGGTTACCGGGATACAGGTAGGGTGAATTTGGGTATAGCAAGGATTGCCAAAGAATGCACCACGTTTGTGGGCCCTCCAGGCAGCAGTAACGTTTGAACCAATGGCATTGGTTGACAGGTAGAAAACGTTGCTGTAACCACCTGTACACAATAACACCGCATGGCCCGCATGTGTTTCAATGGCACCGGTGATCATATTACGGGTAACAATACCTTTAGCATGACCATCAATGGTAACCACATCAAGCATTTCGGTACGGGTGTACATCTTTACTTTACCGGTATGGATCTGGCGGTTTAACGCAGAGTAAGCGCCTAAAAGTAATTGTTGTCCGGTTTGGCCGCGGGCGTAAAACGTACGGGATACCTGCGAACCACCAAATGAGCGGTTATCCAGCAAGCCGCCATACTCGCGTGCAAAGGGAACGCCCTGTGCTACACACTGGTCAATAATATTTACGGATACCTCGGCAAGGCGGTACACATTGCCTTCGCGGGCACGGTAGTCACCACCTTTAATGGTATCATAAAACAGGCGGTAAACGCTATCGCCATCATTCTGATAGTTTTTTGCCGCGTTGATACCCCCCTGTGCGGCAATAGAGTGCGCACGGCGTGGACTATCCTGGAAACAAAAAGATTTTACGTTGTAACCCAACTCGGCCAGTGAAGCCGCAGCCGAAGCACCTGCCAAACCCGTACCTACAATAATAATATCGTATTTACGCTTGTTGGCCGGGTTAACCAGCTTCAGGTCAAATTTATGCTTGCTCCATTTTTCGGCTAATGGGCCTTGAGGAATTTTAGCATCTAAACTCATTTCTTTTATAATTTATATTTTGTGAGTGGTTAACTATTAGTGAGTGGTTGATTTAGTTGATCAGGTGAATGATCGTTCTTCACCCTATTACTCAATACCCTTCGCTCAATCAACCATTTAACTTAATCAACCATTTAAACGCGGTGTACAAAAAAATAATACACGGGCATAGCAGCAAATCCAATAGGGATAATAACCGCGAAAAACCAGGTGCCTATACCATATACTATAGGTGTATATTTACGATGTACCCAACCCAGTGTACGGAATGCGCTTTGGAAACCATGTAAAAGGTGAAAAGATACCGCACCCATGGCTATTACGTAGAGTATTACATACCATACATTACTAAAGGTTTTAACCACCCGTGCATGCAGGTCTTTCACCCTTACTACCTCTACATTATTTTCGGTAGAAACAGAATGACTGAAATCTGCAGACACAGGCGTGTAAGCCGCTACTGCAGTTTCGCCTGTTGCCAGGTCAGTACGATACTCTTTAAAGGCAACTTCGTTGGTGTATTTGTACTTGAACCAGAAATCGCCCATGTGTATCACCAGGAAGATAAATAAAATAGAGCCAAGCAGCCCCATGTTTTTTGATGACCAGCTGGCATCTGATTTAGGCTGAATCGCGTAACCAACCGCACGCGCCTTACGGTTTTTAACAGTTAAAATAATAGCATACAACGCATGTACCAGGATTGACAGGTATAAAATGTACGCAATAACTTCGATAGGTGGAAAGTGTGTTAAGAAATTGGCATACACATTAAAACCAAAACCATTATCGTTGCTAAATAGTAACAGGTTGCCTCCAAGGTGCACTATTAAAAAAGTACACAAAAACAAGCCTGTTAAAGCCATGATCAGCTTTTTTCCCAGCGATGAGTTAAAGGTTTGTTTAAATTCGCTCATTATGAAATAGATTTATTTTAGGCAAAAGTATTTATTAAATGCCAAAAGATAGAAATGCAATTGGCTTATTACCCGCGAAAAGTCTATTTAGAATCAATCTAAGAAATTGCATTCCAATAACACATCATTTACGGCATAATACCTTCTATATTAAAGGTGTAATTAATCAATAGCGATCACTTTATCCTTTAAAACAGCGAATATTTTGTCGGTTATTCGGCTGCGGATGGCAACCTTGCCGGTGAATTTACCGAAAGACGGCAGAACGGCCTGCCTGCTGCTAAAAGCAAAACAAGGCAGTGTAATTGACTGCCTGCCCCGGCCGCTTAAACTAACCCCCGGATGGATGTGCCCGCAAAAAACGTAACCCGCAGCATGTTGTAACTGTATATCGGGTAGCGGATGGTGAAGCAGGAGGAAAGGGTCTGTTAACAATTCATCATGCAGTTCAATATTTAGTTTTTGATAGTGGCTGTCGGCAATAATATCATGGTTGCCCCTGATCAGGATGATCTGCAGGCTGGGGAACTGACTGCGCCAAAGGATGAACCAATCCCAATCATTATTCATATCGCTGTGGAACAGGTCGCCAAGGAACAATAATTTTTCGGGTCGGTATTCATTTATCAGGTCCGACAGGGTTGCCAGGTCACTTTGTTCCATATCCCGGGGTACCGCGATGCCAGCCTTGCGGAAATGCCCCACTTTGCCAAAATGGACATCGGCAATAATTAATGCCTTTTGCTGTTCC
>Ga0193743_1002897_pt1 | contig 11704 bp, 14 predicted proteins | sample L2c2metaG_FD_143038 | JGI IMG/M metagenome (GOLD analysis project Ga0193743, IMG submission 143038) | Soil microbial communities from a riparian zone of the East river system, Colorado, United States - L2c2 | ecosystem: Environmental > Terrestrial > Soil > Riparian zone | place: USA: East River...
GAGCATGCGCGAAAATTGGTACATGCGACCGATCTTCAAGAAGCCATGCGAATTCAATCGGAGTTCTTGAAGAGTCAGTTTACGAATGCCGGAGAGCATATGAAACAGATCACCGGCGGGGTCATGTCTGCTACGAAGGACGCATCGAAAGGCAAGTTTTAACGAACGATTGGCGCGACTGCAGGCAAGGCGGATCGACCGGGGTGTTCGCTAGATAGGCGGGGATGAATAGCTCTCTGCTCACAAAATAGTCTTGCATAGACTTACCTCGCAGATTTTAATCACAGAGCAGGTCCTTGACGGGCCACCGAGTGATACCATTCGCCGTCTGTCAACTTTTCTGCTGATCCCTGTCGGCTACAACCGGCAGGGATTTGCATATCGGCCGCGATCTGATCAATCTGACTTCCACACCGCATTGGAAAATGGCAGTTCGATGCGTGCCGTCCATGCGAGTTGACCATATTCGCCATGGTCGCGGAGCCTATCATCGGGCGCGCATTCGCGCGTCCCGTTGGGGCGGACCCATTGGCTGAGCGCGGAATTCATCGATGCCCATAAAAACCGGGCTAATGGCGTTGAGTGCTCTCAGGTGCTTGTGTTCGGCGAGTAACAAAGTCGCCCGGAAGGCGCACCAACGCAACGCGCTGTCCCGATGAAGTTGCCGAACAAAAGGCACTTGTGGGCTTCCAGGAAATAGACCTTAAACTCCCTTCGCGCGGCGCTATGTTGTTGATGGCCGCCAATCAATAAAAAGGATAGACCGATCATGAGCGCCAGACCGCAATTACCGGATCGCCTGCCACGAACGAAAGGCGTGCCGACTGCGCTTGACGGTCTCCTGGTGGTGGATTTCACCCGGGTCGTCGCCGGCCCGGCCTGCACCCAAACGCTGGCCGATTTTGGCGCCGAAGTCATCAAGATCGAGAACCCTGACGGTGGCGACGATACGCGCAGCTATGAACACGCCGATCTCGCCGGCGAAAGTGCTGCCTTTGTCAGTCTGAATCGCAACAAGCGCGGCATCGTGCTTGATTTCACCAAGCCCGCAGGGCGCGACGTCGCGCGCGAATTGATCGCGCGGGCAGACGTGGTCGTGGAGAACTTCTCCGCCGGCGTAATGAAGCGATTTGACCTCGACTATGCGTCGGTCGCGCCAACCAACCCGCGCCTGGTCTACTGCTCGATCTCGGCTTACGGCCGCCAGGGACCGTTTGCATCCCGTCCGGGCTTCGATCCGATCACCCAGGCCGAAAGCGGATTCATGTCGCTCAACGGCTTTCCTGACGGGCCGCCGGTGCGTACCGGACCACCCGCGATCGACATGGTGACGGGCATGTCAGCCTGCAACGCCATCCTGCTGGCGCTGTTCGCCCGCGATCGGCTCGGCCGCGGCCAGCATGTCGAGGTGGCGCTGTTCGACGTCGCGCTGGCGATGACCGGATTTTACGGCATGGCCTATCTGATGACCGGCGTGAATTTTAGCCGTCAGGGTAATTCGCCGAACGGCGCTCCCTCGGTCGGCCTCTACGAAGCCTCCGACGCGCCGTTTTATATCGCCTGCGCCAATGACCGGCTGTATCGCCGTCTCGTCATCGAAGTGCTCGGCCGGCCTGATCTCGCCAGCGGTGAATTCGCCGACCGGCGTTCACGAACGGCCAACAAGGAGAAGCTGCGCGCGATCCTCACCGGGATTTTTACCAAGGACAGTCGCGAGAATTGGGTGACGAAGATGAAGGCGGCCAACATCCCCGTCGGCTATCTTCGCACCGTCGAGGAGGCGTTCAACTCGCCGGAGGTGCGCGAGCGCCATCGCCTCAGCCAGATTTCGCACCCAGCCGCAGGCTTCGTTCCCAACATCGAATCGCCGCTGCGTCTTGAGCTAACGCCGGCCGCCGATCCCATCGCAGCACCCTTGCTGGGCGAGCATACCAAGGCAGTCCTGCGCAAGACGCTCGGCTACGACGATGCCCGGATCGCAATCCTTGCCGAGTCGGGCGCTTTTGGGACGATACCGGGCGACGGTTGAGGTCGGGTGGGAGCAGCCAAGAGCCCGCCAATAAGCCGCCCCTCGTGTCGGATTGGGGACATTAAAGCCGAACGCGCAGATTGCGCCATGCCGAACGCCGAAACCGGCCACGGCTCAGCCGATCGGGCTACCTAAAACCTCTCAGTTTGGCTTGCCGTAGGAGTTGTTCCTTGGCATACTTTCAACTTCGTCGGGTTCGGCCCGGTCAATTTCCAGGCGTGCCATTCGAAGTATCAAGGTAGCTGTGGTCAGCCCGAGACGTTCAGCCTCTTTAGCAGCCGTATCGACCTTCTGGGCCAAGCCCTCACGTTTGCCTACAAATGCCATTACCGTTCCTCACTGAAGGTGCGAGATGAAAAATCCCACATTTGTTGCAGAGCTGCAGAAAAGACTCGGAGCTCCATCGAGCGAAACTGTCGAAAGCCTGCGACTGTTGAAGGCCTTCCTTAAACTTGCGCCCAGCCAGCGCTTTGAAATCATCGAGCTGGTCGAACGCCTCGCGACCGATCCCACCCCTGCCGGAGGCCGCGACCCCACGTTGTCCTAAAGCCCCTCGTTTCCTGACAAGCGTTACCCCCGTTATCTCGGTTGCTGGGCCGGCACGGCCGCCGGGGGACGCGTTGCGATCGCGTAGATCGCGTCATCCAGCGCCTCGGATTGGTGAAGCGTACCGGCGGGCAACATGATGGTGTCGCCGGCACCGCAGATGCGCTCGCCGCCCTCCCAGATAAAGTTCAGCCTGCCGCTGATAATCATCAGGATTTCATCCACGGGGTGAGTGTGGAAGTGGTGCACCTTGCCCGCGGCGTCGCGCTGCAATTCGACGCTGCCTTGCGTTGGAAGCAATTCCAGGATGGCGGGGTCGATCGAGAATTCCGTCTTCGTACCTGCGATGATCTGCGTCATGCTGCTTGCTCCCTGTCTGCGGTTGGAGAGGTTTTGTTCTGCGCGAGCTTGGCAAAGGGACATCCGGTTTCGACGTTATTGTCGTCGGCCAGGAAATATTGTTGGTACTCCCGCCCGTCGCCGGCACCGTAGCGGCCGAGCAGCGGCGAGGGGCTGGTGCTGTCGTAGGGAATAAGCCGCTTGCGCACCTCGGCGAACGCAGCCGCTGCCGCCTTTTCCGTGCCGAGGATTTTCTCGAATACCCATCGTGGCTGGAAGGTCAGCATGAATGCGCTTGAACGCCGGCTTTGCCGCGTCACATGCGCAGGTGTGCTGCACACCACGAATATCGGTTCACCTGCAAACGAAAACTCCCACATCGGATGATCGATCTGTTCGGGAATCGTGTCCGGCCACGGGCTCTTGTCCAGCTGCGCAAGCCGGTCGAGCGTTAGCCACATTTTCCGGTAGTAGGCGTCCAGCGTCTGCACCGGGCGCGGTCGGGTAAATACCACCAGCGATGTGTTGGGTCCGAACGAACGGGCTTCGGATACGAAATGCGCGAGCTGAGCGCCGAGAATCTCGACATCGAACGGCTCGAGAAACAGATAGCGTAACTGGTCCTGGCGGTAGCCAGTGACCCCGAAGATGCAGGGAAAGGGCCTCGCTTCGCTGCTCATCTGCGCTTCGAATTCGGAAAACATCACGCTTTGCCACGTGCTCACCGCGTGGCTCGAACCGACCTCGCCTTTTCTCAAATACAAGCGCGACATAAATCCCCCTCTGTCGTTTAATGCTAGTTGCGAACTATCAATTTGCTCCTCATCAGCAGCGGGCCGGCGAGGCCTGGCAGCGACATGAGCAGCAGAATTCCAATAAGAACGCTGTAGCCGGCATCGCCGACCGAGCTCGGGCCGTGCTCAACGCCGGTCCCTGCAAGCTGGCCGACCGCAACCATGGCGAGCCCGATAACGGGCTGCGAGGCGCCTGCGAAAATTCCCGCCGCCGTCGTGTTGACGGACGCGCCGACACCGATCAGATCGGTGGTGTAAAGCCGCTTGGTACATTTCAGCACCAGCGGCACGGTCCCGCCGGCGACAAGGCCGAGCGCTGCGAACACGATGTTGACGTAAAGGAAGCCCAGCGCATGGGCGACTGGCGGCAACAGCATCGCGATCAGGATCATCCGCAGCAGGCAAATACGGACGAGGGCGGTGTCGAGCGCCGCCGCGCGGTCTGCCGCATGACCAAGAAAGATTGAGCCGACCGCATTGCCGATCATGAAGACGAGCAGGGGAGTGCTCGCCGCGGACGGCGAAATATTGAAGAAATGCGCCACCATCGGAATTCCCCAGACACCCGCCAGCGTCGTCACCACGGCAAAGTGGGATGCGAAGGTCATGGCGCATCCCCAGTTCGCTATTTGCGAAAGAGATGCCCTGCTGGCCGCGAGTACACCGCCCAGGGTTTTGGTGCTGCGCGACACCGGATCCGGTTTGAGGACAACCGCAGCAAAAGCGAGGTTCGCCACGCCAACGCAGGCGATGAAAACAAAGCATGCGCGCCAGCCAAAGCCCGTCACCGCGGCGGCAAGCGGCGTCGTCGCCATCACGCCGCCGACATAGCCCGACACCTGTGAGATGCCCGACATCATGCCGAACCGTTCGTCGGTGAAACTAAGCGCAACAAGCTTCAACAGCGCCGTGAATACCAGCGCATCGCCGCTGGCAATGATCAGCCTTGCTGCAAAAACGTCAAGCAGGTTCGGCGCTAGCGCGAACGCCGCACTTCCCAGCGAAGACGCCGCCATGCTGAACAGCACCACACGCTTGACGCCATAGCGGTCGACCAAGAGGCCTGCCGGAATTTGCATCAGCGTGTAGCCCCAGAAGTAGCTCGAGGCGAGCATCGCAACACCGGCGGCATCGGTGCTGAAGTCGTGCATGAAGTTCAGACTGATGGACTGCGGGGACACGCGCTGCAGGAACGCGATCGCGTAAGCCGTCGCTACCGTCGCCCACGCCAGATAGGCCCGGTCCGCTGACCGGTCCCTGGGAGCGAATACGACCTGCTGCCCGGATATCGCCATTACGCTCTCGCGAATCCGACCGAGAACAGGGCGTCCGCCGAATCCGGAATTATGCGCTGCATCGCCGCATCAACCTGGGACGCCGCGCCGTGATAGGCTTGGCGATGATGTTTGATATGACCGTACGCGCCGCGCATGATCATGTCGGGCATTTCGAGGCTCTTGCCGGGATAAAGCAACGAACACATCTCGACGCAGGCGGCCTGCAATGCGGGATCCCGGGTATGACCGAGCAAGGAGGGCACAACTTTTTCGCAGATCTTGGCGTTCGCCGCCCACACGATGGGATTGCGCGTCCGCCATCCGTAGAGGATGCGCGCATCGCTGCTATCGGCAGCGCCGGAAGACTTCAGCACTTCAGCTGTGAAGAACCCGTACAGGCCGCGGCCCTGATGGCCCGGAAGCACCTCGGTGCCGCTGCGATAGATGGCAGGCCGGCCTGCAATCCGCAACTTGCGGTAGACCGAAAACGCCACCAGTCCGGAAGCATCGTAGACCAGAATGAGGCTGAATTTCTTGTCGAACGGAGAGGAGGCTGCCGTCCAGTGCGGCTCCGTCGCCTTCCAGTTGATGGCGATGATATTGTTCATCGCATCCATCAGGGACCGCCGCTCGCCGTGGCTGACAAGCGAGGCATCCGGAAAACTGTAGACCGCGTAATCGGCCCACGGGGATTTGATGGTTCCGTATTGGCGACGCAGCTCTTGTGACATGTCATCACCCCGCTATTCAGCCAGCTATACAGGCGAGCCTTGAATCGCTTAAAGGACAATATGCCCTCGAAATCTGCCAACCCCCGGCGGCCCGGTGTGCGTGAAAAAGCATCCGCAAGGCGGGTGGCGATCGTCGCCTTTCCCGGTGTGACCCTGCTCGATATCTCCGGTCCGGCACAGGTGTTCGCGGAATTGCAGGAAATCGAACTACCGAGCGCGAGCTATTCGCTGTCGTACCTCTCGACCTCGGGGGGACTGGTGCAAACCGACGTCGGAATGATGGTCGACACCGCGCCGATCAGCAGCGTTCGGCCGCACCAGGTCGATACCCTCGTGATCCCGGGCGGTCCGGGCATATGGGCACTGCGGCAGGACGCCGTCCTGATGAACTGGATTTTGGAAGCGCTGCCGAAGGCGCGGCGCATTGCATCGGTGTGCCTCGGCGCATTCGTGCTGGCCTGGACCGGTACGCTGGATGGAAGGCGCGCGGTGACGCATTGGCGCTACTGTCCGCGACTGGCCGACGGTTTTTCAAAAATCCGGGTCGAGCCGAACGCGATTTTTATCAAGGACGGAAATGTCTGGACTTCGGCCGGCGTGAGCGCAGGCATCGACCTTGCACTCGCCATGATCGAGGAGGACTTTGGCCACACCACCGCGCTCGACATCGCGCGACGGCTGGTGGTGTTTCTCAAGCGTCCCGGCGGTCAAAGCCAGTTCTCTACGGTGCTGGCAGCGCAAGCTTCTGACGTTGAAGGACGTTTCAGCGCGCTGCACGCCTGGATCATCGAAAATATTGCCGGCGATCTCAAGGTCGAAACGCTCGCCGAAAAAGCCGGAATGAGTCCCCGAACGTTCGCGCGCGCCTACACCACCCGCACCGGAATGACGCCGGCACATGGCGTTGAGGCGTTACGCGTGGAAACCGCGCGGCTGTTGCTCGAAAGCAGCGAAATCGGCGGCGTGGTCGAAGTGGCGCGGCGGGCAGGGTTCGGCGATGATGAACGCATGCGGCGGGCTTTCATGCGCCACCTCGGCGTATCGCCTTCGGAATACAGAAGCCGTTTTTCGAACGGCGACTTCCTTAAAATCTGACTCAAAATGTAGCCGACAAAATCGATACATTTGCAGCGAAGCTGATCATGCCCGGTCTGTTTGAACGCAACCGCCATGATGTTTCCCGGGTTCGTCCAGAAAATGCGCCAAGCTCCGTCATTTTTGGCCACAATCGAAAACCATGATTGCGCCATGAAGACGTTGGCCGTTATTTCGATTCTGGCGCTGCTCACGATTTCCGGGGCCGCCTACACAGACCAGCTTCTGACGAGCGATCAGCAGACGCAAAGGGTGAATTGAACCCGCCTTTTGCCGTCATCTTTTGGGAGATGACAGGCTATGCTTTCGGTGGACCAATTTCTCAGGCTCATAAGCCTGCCAGCCGTCGTTGTGGCGTTCCTGATCGCGTCGCAGGTTTCAGGCGGGGTATTTTCTCGCCCTGCGCCCGTGCAAGTAGCCAGCAAGTAGTCCCTTAAAAGTGCCCCCCGGGATGTTTCTCTTGAGCGGTCTTTGGACGATTCCGGGGCGGTCATGTCAGCTGTTTTACGACGGCCTTTGACTTATCGGTGGGTCCTCGAACAGATTCGTGACTGATCCCCAACTTCTTCGATGGACAGCTTGTTGACTTCGGTCGCGGCTTAGGATCCTGCAACGACGTCATACCTCCGGATCCGACAGCACGGTCGGCCGAAGGCGAGTCCGACCACAGCATGATGGTCGTGGCGGCGAGCAGGGCGACCGCCACGAATGCGGAGATCATCAGACGCTTCATGGGAACCTCCATGCGGTTCGACACCGCAAAAGTTAGCTTGAGCTGCGACACGCTCGTGTGAGCTGCTTCACATCTCACCTTTATGTGTTGTTACCCTGAATTACCGGCGCGTCGTCGAGTTCGCGATGTCTGCTGATCGAACAGCACCATCACCTTTGGCGGCCTCTGATTTATTGCCTGGGTCTCGAAAAGATCATTGACTGATCCTCAAACTCCTCGGTCGGGAGTTTGTTGACGTCGGTCGCGGCGTGGAGTTTCTGTATCGACATCGTGCCTGCGGATGCGACAGCACGGTCGGCCGAAGGCGAGTGGGACCACAACATGGTGGTTGCGATGGCGAGAATGGCGACCGCTACGAATCCAGAAATCATCAGACTCTTCATGGGAAACCTCCATTCGGTTCGACCTGCAAAAAGTTTGCACCATGCCGTTAGCTCGAACCGAGACGCACCCATGTGAACTGGTTCACACCTCACCCTTATGTGTTGTTCCAACACGCTTCGCTTCTGCGCCCTACGGCCCTGAATGTCGGCTTGTGGCGCAAAAGCCGGTGGCTTCCCGAGTCAGTCTGCGGCGGCTATTGTGCTGATCACAGGGAGAGAAGCACCATGAATGACGGGACCTATAACCAGCCGATGGTCGCCGAGCTCGGCGCGAGTGGCGAAGAATTCCAGAACCTTCACGAGTTCGTGCGCAAGGCGCGGGCAAACCTCAATCAGAACGCCTGGGACTACATCGTCGGCGCCGCCGAGACCGAGACCACCATGCGGCGCAACCGCATGGCGCTCGACGAGATTGCATTCCGGCCGCGCGTGCTGCGCGACGTCGCCAAGGTCGACGCATCTGTCGAAGTGTTCGGTCGCAAATTACGATTGCCGGTGATGCTGGCACCGGTCGGCGCGCTCGAAATCTTCGATCCCGGCGCCGCCGCGGCGGTCGCGTGCGGAGCGGGCGCGTTCGGCGCCGCCCATATGCTAAGCTCGGTGTCCGAGCCCGGCCTGGAGAAGGTCGCCGAGGCGGCACCCGGCGCGCTGCGCATTTTTCAGCTTTATGTCCGCGGCGGCGACGCCTTCGTCGAAGACCATGTCAATCGCGCGCTGGCCAGCGGGTACACCGCATTCTGCCTGACCGTCGACACCGCGCATTACAGCCGTCGCGAGCGCGATATCGCCAAGCGTTACGTCCGCGCCAGCCGTATCCGCGCCACTGGCGGCGACTTCCAGAAGGGGCTGGAGTGGCGCACCGTCAAGCTGATCAAGGACAAGTACAAAATCCCGTTGATTCTGAAAGGCATCGCCACCGCGGAAGATGCAGTCATCGCGCTCGATCACGGGGTGGAGTGGATCTACGTGTCCAACCACGGCGGACGCCAGCTCGACCACGGCCGCGGCGCGATGCAGGTCCTGCCCGAGATCGCCGCCGCCGTCGCCGGCCGAGCGAAGATCATGATCGACGGCTCGTTCTGCCGCGGCACCGATATTGTCAAGGCGATTGCCGCGGGCGCCGATCTCGTCGGCATCGGCCGCTTGCAATGCTGGGCGCTTGCGGCTGCAGGCGAGGCCGGGATCGTGCGGATGCTGGAACTGCTGGAGGATGAGGTGGTCAGGTGCCTGGGGCTGCTCGGCGTCAGGAGCTTCGCCGAACTCGACAAGTCCTATCTGCACGCGGCAACGCCGACCAATCTGCCTGATGTGTTCAGCGCATTCCCGCTTTTGGAGATTGAGCCTTATCGTTACTGACGGCGGGGCGTGGCTGCCCAATATTGGAACTTGCGCTTCACAAAATCAATCAACTGATAAGCTCTGCTATAATTGCCTTCAGTTCGCTTTCGTCACCTTCGAAGCTGGCGATCATGGCGTTGAGCATTGTATTGGGATCAAGTTTTTCAAGGTCAAGCGGTTGGCCGGCGCGATCCGCCAACAACGCAAAGAAAGTCAATTGGGCGCGACCGTTGCCTTCGCGGAACGCATGAATCGCGTTTAATTCAGCGAGGAAATGCGCGGCCTTCGCGCTAAATTCCGCAGGCGGCAACTTCTCCAGAAATTTCGCAGCCTTAACACCGGAGAACAGTGTGGCGGCCCGAGCGTCAATATGTTCGGGGAAACAGAACGGATTGCCCTCCTTAGATATTCGCACCGTTCGCGGCGTGCCGGCCCAATCGTAGACATCCTGGAACAAATGATGATGGATGGCGCAGTAATGCGCAAAATCCAACGCGCCCTCGGGTAGCGGTTCATCTGCGCGGGCGCTGGAAATCTCCGCTTCGAAATCATCGAGTTCAGCCTGGTCGCGCAGACCCAGCTTGTTTACAAGCACTGCAGAATTTTCGTAGGTGTAGGGATCGTCGATCGCATCATACATGCGACGACAGCTCAGGCCTTGCGATAGGCGCGAACGATCGCTTTGCGATATTCCTCCGCTGAGAGGCCCTTGCTGCTGGCTTCTGTAGCCCGCTTTTTCATGGCCGGCTTCAATCGAATGCCCTCGACCGCGCTAATCTTGGCAAAGCTGGCATGACCGATCACAAAGCCGGTCTTGCTGTTGTTCTTGATGGATCGCTTTTGCTTTGGCATACACGGAAACTAACACATTTTTTGGTGTTTGCCACGCCGTCCTGAGACCAGTGAGATACTTTCGGAGCGAGGCGGCCCTTATTGTCGAGAATGCCGGCGGGATCAGGCAAGCCGGTCTCACTGTATCTCGATATTCGCCGCCTTGATCACGGCGCCCCATCGATCGACCTCCTCGCGCATGTATTTGGACGTCTTCTCGACCGTGCCGCCGAACACTTCCGCTGAAAGATTCTTGAGGCGATCCTGCAACTCGGGCTGGCGCAGCGCCTCGTTCACATCGGCGTTGATTTTGTCGACAATGTCTTTGGGGGTCTTCGGCGGCGCCACGATGCCGTACCAGGCGACTGCTTCGAAACCCGGCAGCGCTTCAGCGATCGTCGGCACCTCCGGCAGGGCCGGAAGGCGATTGGGCGAAGCCACCGCCAGCAATTTGAGCTTGCCGGAATTTACCAGCGGCAGCGAGACGCCGAGATTGTCGAACATCAGATCGACGTCGCCTGCGAGCAGGCCCTGCAGCGCCGGAGCCGAGCCGCGATAGGGAATGTGGCGCAGCTTCACCTTTGCCATCAACTGGAAAAGCTCGGACGCAAGATGTGAGGTCGTTCCATTGCCTTGCGTGGCGGCCGTGACCTTATCGGGATTTTTTTGCAAATATTCGATCAATTCACGCAGGCTCGATGCCTTGACGTTGTTCGGATTGACAATCAGCGCGTTTGGCACTTGCGCCATCACAATGATCGGTTCGAATTTGGCCGGATCAAATGCCAGCTTCGGATAGAGATTTTGGTTGATCACAAGCGGCGGTGGCGGCGACGAGAGCAATGTGTAGCCATCGGGGGCGGAACGATAGGCCTGTTCGGCGCCGATGTTTCCGGCGGCGCCGGTGCGGTTCTCGATAATGACCGGCTGGCTCCATTTGCGTGATAGCCAATCCGCGACCAGCCTCGGCACGGCGTCAGCCGTTCCTCCGGCGGGGAACGGCACGATGATTTTTACAGTGCGGTCAGGATAGCCATCGGCCTGTGCCGGGCTCTCGAAGCCGTCAGATGCAGCGAGGCAAAGTGCCAACCCGATTGCAGTTCGGCCGACGAAAAATCGGCCCCGCCTGAACACACTGCGCATGCGAATTCCCCCCGATATCTCTGCCGCACTTGATCCGCGCCTTTGTGGTGGCAACACTGCTTCAGTCTGTGTGAAGATACAACACGATATCCGGTCTGGTTCGGCCCGTTCATTTTAAGGAGTTGTGATGATGCAGAAGCGGCCGAACGTTGTAGTCGTTGGCGGCGGGATCGGCGGGTTGTTCGCTGCAAACGCGCTGATCGCTCACGGCCTCCAGGTGTCGGTCTACGAGCAGGCCCCCAGTCTCGGCGAGGTCGGCGCCGGGGTGTTCCTGACGCCAAACAGCGTGCGCCAATTGCAAAGGGTGGGGCTGGGTCCGTCGGTGGAAAAGTGGGGAGCCAGGGTTGGGCCTGGTTCTCAATACTTCCGTCACGACGGGGCGCCCATCGCTCCGGTCCAGGTAACGGACTCCTCGGGCTGGAACGCGACATTCGGGATGCACCGCGCCGACCTTGTCGAGATATT
>Ga0193743_1002898_pt1 | contig 11703 bp, 11 predicted proteins | sample L2c2metaG_FD_143038 | JGI IMG/M metagenome (GOLD analysis project Ga0193743, IMG submission 143038) | Soil microbial communities from a riparian zone of the East river system, Colorado, United States - L2c2 | ecosystem: Environmental > Terrestrial > Soil > Riparian zone | place: USA: East River...
CCTTGCTGGAAGCGGCTGCAAGCTGACGGCGCCGGCATATTGATGGATTGGAGACAAGATGCGTTTCGAAAAAGGTCATAAGGCGGCGACCCGGCAGCATATTCTCGAGGTGGCCTCGAAGTCTTTCCGCCGGCACGGCGTCTCCGCCGCCGGGATTGCCGGGATCATGGGCGAGGCGGGCCTGACCAATGGGGCATTCTATCCCCACTTCGCGTCCAAGGAGGCTCTCGTTCGCGAAACGCTGGCGAGCCTACTTGCGGACCAACAACACCGCCTCGAAGAAGATCAGCGGACCGGCATGGATCTCGAGGGCGCGATCCGTAGATACCTAAATCGCGCCCACCTCGAAGACCCTGCATGCGGGTGCCCTTCGGCGGCATTGCTCCCGGAAATCGCCCGCCAGCCCTTGGCCACCCGGCAAACGTACGAGGAGGGGCTGCGAAGCTACGTCTCGGCGCTGGCCGCACTGCTTCCAGACGCGGGTTCAGCAACAAGCGGTCGCCGCGCGACGGCCATTTTCGCCCTCATGGTGGGAACTCTCCAGCTCGCGCGGGCCGTGTCCAATACTGCCGAGGCGGAGCAGATCCTGGAAGGTGGCGTCGAAGCTGCGCTGCGTTTGGCGTACGCACCGTCTACGCAGCGACGCCAGAAATCGGCCAAGCGCACAGCCTGACCCCGGAGCCCACCACAGTAGCATTGACCTTTATGCGCTTGAATCATCGCTTTGGGGCGCGCTGTGCATGCCGAGCTGGTCCCGCACGATGAATGGAAGCCGCTGTTCCGCGACCAAGGCATGCGTCACCCGCAGCCACGCATCCGCATGCTCGACGGCTTCAACGAGGGCTGGATCGACTTTCCGGAGAACGACCGCGATGTCCTCAAGGGCAGGATCAGTGCAGCCGAGGTCATTGCCGACCTTGTGGAGCGCGATGTTCGGAAATCACATGGCTGATCGAGGATGGATCGTTCACGGACGCGCTCCTATGTTAGATAGCCTCGTGACGGTCTTTTTTGTGGTTGCTGCCTATCGATCAGCCGGCGCGATCAGAAGAAAAAATCGACCAATTGGTGTCGATAGTCGCTGAAACCGACCAGATTCCAATTCGGCGAAACTCCCCTTTGAAATCAAGAGCGCGAATTTCTGACGGGTCGGAGCGACGGTCCTTCGTCCCGCATAGACAATTTTGCACCATCAAATCAACGCATTATCATGGCTTACAACAATCGAATGGGAGTGATGGTGAAGGCGTCGTCCCGAACGTAAACGCCTGCCCTGAGGCGGCTTATTCACAGGCGCCTCGGCCACCCTGAACGATCTTTCTGTCAACCCAATCGGGCGGACCGCCAGCGGTTCGTCGAGAAAGGGGTTCCGGGCCACGCTTCCATCGTAAGTTATAACTCGTTATAACCTCGGCATGAAAGTCGACGTTCGCAAAATCGGCAACTCGCTGGGCGTGATCCTGCCTCGGCCGGTTCTCGAGTCGTGGGGTGTCGGCGAGGGTGACCAGCTTGAGGTCACCGACAAAGGCGTGCGCCCGCGCCGAAAGGGCGGCCTGGCGCCGCAGGCGCTGGATGAGTTGAAGCGGTCCATTGCGCTCGCCGTTGTGCGGGATTTTACGCCGGCGCAGATCCGCGCCCAGATCCTGGCCAACCTGCACCGCTGGCGGAAGCAGGGCGCCTGGGTGTCAGCGTACGACGAGTGGCGCAACATCGCCCGGCGCGGCGACGACGGCGAGCTTTTCGCGGCAATGCTGGGGCACGACGACACGGCCACGCGGCTACGCGAGTCGATGCCGTTCGTCGGCCTGCTGCCGCAGTCGGAGGTCCGGCGCCTGCATGAAGAAGCATCAGCTTGATCACATCCTGCGAGCGGCCGGTGACATCACCGGGCAGAAGCAGTTCGTGATTGTCGGCAGCCAGGCGCTGCATGGCAAATACCCCAACCTCGCCGACGATATCGTGAAGTCCGCGGAGGTTGACTTGTTCGCGCCGAGGCAGCCGGATGCCACGGAGCTGCTGAACGAGATCGGCGTCGATTCGCCTTTTCACGTGACCTACGGCTTTTATGCCGACCCGGTCGATGAAGGGACGGCGGTGCTGCCTAAAGGATGGTAGGGCCGCCTGGTCAACCTGCCGGCCGGCGATACGGGTGGCGTCAGGGGCCTGTGCCTGGAGCCGCACGATCTGGCCGTCTCCAAGTATGTCGCGAGCCGCGACAAGGACAGGATCTTCACCCAAGAGCTCGCCAGACGCGGCCTTGTCGACCGCGAGAAGCTGCTGGCCTTGGTCGAGCAGACGCCGATATCGGCTGAGCTCAAGGAGCGAGTCCGAGCGGACATCGCGAGCGACTTTGCTTCTTCTGACAAGAAGTAGAGTCGCGTCGCCAACCGCATCGGATCCGACGCCGGCCGGACTTGGTGGTCGCAGGCCCGCGATTCTGACCTACGCTGGCGACTGCTCAGCCAACAGAGAAGAAGCGAACTCAGGCCGGTGGCCAATGCGAGGAACCCTCAAAGAGCCGACCTTTTGACGGTATTTCTGATGGCATTCCGATTCCGCTCAACTGAAAGAGCAAGCCGAATCAATTTGTTGGCTGCATTGTTGATGATCGAGTGGGAGTGATGGTGAAGGCGTCGTCCCGAACGTAAACGCCTGGGCTTCTGCTGGGATCACTTTGGCAGCTTCCGTCATTTGGCCCGACAACCATGTGAATTCACTGCCCTTGGTGCGTCACGTTATGGGTACCGCAAACGGCGGTGCAGTCCGTTCTCTTCCCCTCTTGGTGGTAGACGATTGATTTGATGACGGTAGTTGGGGGGCTGTTCTTAGATAAGGACGGGAAACATCGCCCTGATCACCACCGGCGTTCGCAGCACCGGCGACGGCACGACCATCGGCCCTGGAGACACTTACCAGCTCACCGTTCCCAGCTCATCCGGGAACAGCGGCGGACCTGTATTTGACCATACAGGCAAGGTCATTGGCATTTTCACCTACGGGACGGCGCGCGAAACCACGACCTATGCCATTCCGATCAAGTTCGGCCTGGACCTTTTGAAGGTGCAGCGCAGCATATCGGAAAAATAGCGACCCGAACCGTTTGAGCCGTTCACTTTTCTTGCCCTCGAGCGCGGCCGTTTATCAGTTTGGCCAGTTCAACATGGCGCGTCTCACAGTCAGGCTGCCCGCGGAGTGTCCGCTTGTGGGCACCGAGCTGACGCCGCCCAGCCGCAGGAGGATGTCCGCTTTCAAGGGAGAAGCGGTCCTTTCGCTGGATCATTCATTAGTCTCAAACTGACCCGAAGCCGACATCCATGTGTGCTCGCGTACGCGAGGACGATTCTAGTCCCAGCCCTCGTCGGGCCGCCGCTCACAGTATCTCGACCAACCAATCTGCGGATTTCAGCGATTGTCCCTCGCGCCTGTTTCGTTCGATTTGAGCAAAAGTCTTATGCGGTGGCCGCCCATTGAGGATTAGACTGCTCTCCGCGCTTTCGCTCCCGGACGGATGGGAAGGAGGCAGCGGTGGCTCGCGGCGCCGAAGGCCGTTGGAGCTTTCCTCGGGTGGTTCAAAGCTCTCCTGAGGTCAGGCGTTGCGGACGGACCTACCGATGTCCAGATGTCGCGATTGTAAACATCGCGCACGGTCTTGCGCCGCGAGAAAACAAAGCACTGAACAAGGAGGCAATGTCTTAAAATAGAAGGAGGAGACGATGGCTATTCAAATCCCGAGGCAGTTCCGCCGCGTGATCGTTGCCGCGTCGGTGGGAAACGTCATCGAATGGTACGACTTCTATATCTTCGGGAGCTTGGCCGCGGTTCTGTCGGTCAAGTTCTTTGAACAATCCCACCCGGTCGCAGCTCTGCTAAGTACGATTGCGCTGTTCACCGCCGGATTCCTGATCCGTCCACTGGGGGCATTCCTCTTCGGATGGATGGGCGACCGGGTCGGTCGCAAGTACACGTTCCTTGTTACACTCAGCGGAATGGGGTTGGGCACGGGCGCGATCGGGTTGATCCCGACCTACGAGTCGATCGGTCTGACCGCCGCGTTCCTTCTCTTCGGCTTGCGGATGATCCAGGGCCTGTGCCTGGGCGGTGAGTATGGCGGCGCCATCACTTACGTCGCCGAACATGTCCCGGACGAACGCCGCGGCTACTACACAGGCTGGCTGCAGACCTCTCCGACTCTCGGGATCGTGGTGTCGCTGGCCGTGATCATCGCGACGCGCACGTATTTTGGTAATCAAGTGTTCGACAAATGGGCGTGGCGCGTTCCGTTCCTGGTATCCTTCCTGCTGGTGGCCATCGCAATCTACATCCGGCTCCAGCTCCAGGAGACGCCGATCTTCGCGGAGATCAAGGCCAAGGGGCAGATGACCAAAAATCCCTGGAAGGAAGCCTTCCTCAGCTCCAACATCAAATACATTGGGATCGCCACCATCGTGCTGATCGGGCAGGGAGTGGTCTGGTACAGCGGCCAGTTCTGGGCGTTGTACTTCCTGCAGCAGGTTTCCAAGGTGGACCCGCTGACCTCGGCCTACATCGTGGGAGCTGCGCTGCTCATTGCAACGCCGAGCTTGATCTTTTTTGGCTGGCTGTCCGACACCATCGGCCGCAAGCCAGTGATCTTGGGAGGCATGTTGCTCGCCGCGATCACATACTATCCGCTGTATTTCTGGCTGGGAACGGTCACGCAGCCTGGCAACATCAACTATCCGATTGCGGTCTTCATCATCTTCATCCTCGTTTGCTACGTCGGGATGGTGTATGGGCCGGTCGGGGCGTTCCTGGCAGAATACTTTCCCGGCAGGATTCGGTACACGTCGGTCTCGGTGCCGTATCACATCGGCAACGGCTGGGGTGGCGGATTGGTGCCGTTCATCACCTCGGCGGCTTTCGCGGCCACCGGCAGCATCGGCTACGCGCTGATCTACCCGATCGCGGTTCCTGCCGTATGCTTCGTGCTCGCCCTCTTCCTGATGCCGGAGACCCGCAAAATAAGCATCTGGCAGCCGATAGAGCCTAGAACCGCATCGTAACAAAGTCGCCCATGTGCGGGGCCGCCAGGCCCTGCACACTTTTTTCAAGGCTCTGGCTTTCCGCGGTGCTGCGCTTGATACGGTCTTCATGAGCGCGAGCGGAGATTTTTGGCCTGCCCCTTATTGAAATGTTGGTCCAGACGGTGATGCATGCCGACCGCTCGTTCAAGGTGACCATCCCTTCTAGTTTGAGAAACGCAAATTTCATGGCCTAAGCGGCGGGCGTACAATAGTCGAAAGCACCAATTTGATCTCTGCCTATAGGGGCACTCGTTATCAACTGCGCGCTTGCGGGCGAGATCGAAGAGGCCAGGCTGGCGCTACATGCCTTGCGTCTCGTGTCCGACATCTCGCTGAAATCGAGCAGCGAATGACGACTATACAATCTTGATCGCTTACTGTCGCCGTGGGGATGGGACCGGTCGCGCCAATGACCGCTATTGGCACAAATGCGAAGTGCCGACCTGGTCCAGGAATGTCTGCTGTTTGGGGTAGACCGGACATATCGCCGACATGTCCTGAACGACGCGAATGACCCAACGCGGACATTACGAAACAGCTTAGATCGTGTAGGTGAGAGTCGTCGCGCAGCCGGTCGCGCCTCTATAGGGCTCGGCGTAACCGACCTCGTTCACCTTGATGGTTCCCTTGCCCGCCCTGGACGTGAAGGGGATGAGCACCTGTTCAACCGACGCCACCTCGCCAATCAGTTTGACGAAGTCGGAGTCCGGCGGACGTGTCCGCCGCGTGCTCGAAAGGCCGCGTGATTCAGGCGGGACTGATTGGACGATACGAATACTCTGAGAGTGAATCACACCAAGAGCGATCAGATCCGTCTCGCCAGCAATCAACCTATGCCGGCGCGCTGGGCGGGTGGTGAGTAAGCCAGTGTCGCGCGATGTCGATGCGGCGCGCAATCCACACGCGATCTCCCAACCGCTTCAGCTGATCCATGAATTTCTGGAGTGCCCAGAATCGACCGGGACGACCGATGATCCTGATGTGAAGACCGACATTGAGCATCTTCGGCTCGCCGCGCCGTCCCTCCTCGAGCAGCACTTCGACGGCGCGCTCGAGATACTCGAGATAGGCGCTCGGCGCCCCCCACGGGTCATTGGCGATAAACTTGAAATCGTTGCTGTCGAGGGCATAGGGAATGATCAACATGGGGCCGCCAGGCGTCGAGAGATCGTAATACGGCAGATCGTCGGTGTATTCATTCGAGTCGTAGATGAAACCCAGTTCCTTGAGGATTTGGCGCGTATTGAGGCTCGGTGCCCACATCGAATAGAAGCCAAGAGGGCGCTCTCCGGTGACCCGCTCGATGATGTCGTTGGCCTTTAAGATGTGCTCCTTCTCTGTCGCGTAATCTTCAAAGTAGGAATGGCAGTGCCAACGGTAGCCGTGCGAGGCGGGTTCATGCCCGCGCGATACGATTTCCGCCGCGATCTCAGGAGTTCGCTCGACTGCTCGCCCGCACATATAAAATGTCGCCTTGCTGTTGCAGCGATCGAAGAGGTCGAGGATCCGCCATATCCCGGCACGGAGCCCATACTCGTGAAACTGCTCCATTGCGAGATCGCGCATCCCGCCCGGCAGAGACGAGACGAACTCGCCAAGCTTGTCATTGCTCGGCTGGCCGTCCTCCAAGGAGGCCTCCGCTCCTTCCTCGAGATTGACGACGAAGGACACCGCCAGCTCGGCCTTGTTCGGCCACGTCACCTTGGGACGCTGCCGACCATAGCCAATGAAATCCCGGCGCCGATTAGCGTTGACGTCGTTTGCCATGTGCCCCTCCATTCCCACTTAGCATCTGCGATGCATTGGCAAAGCCGAAGGCGATCGTTTCGCGGACAACGTTGACTGTACCCCCGAACGGCACCAGCTCGGTCGCGGCCACGCTGCTCCGCTCCCGCAAGACGGCACTTGGTCGCCGATAGAGATTGACTCGCTGGCAACCTAGGCCGAGATTTCACCATACGCAGCTGTGGAAAGATGGCACACAAAGAATTGGGGCGGGAAACTTCGCAGACCTTGTCGACTGATCGCTATTGCCCGTCATGAGGTAGGTGGAGCGCCCGGCCCTTGGGCCGTCACCTTTTGCAAGGGAGCGCGCGATGACCAAAGCAGCGGAGGAAAAGCGCAAGAGTAAGATCAAGCGTCGGCAGGTTTTGAACGTAGCAGCGGCGGGCGCCGGCCTCGCGGTGGGTTCGGGCCTGGTACGGGGCTTCCCGACAGTCTGGGCGCAGAACATCAAAGACATCAAGCTGCTCCAGGTTGGCGGGTCGTATTCGAACATCGTCGAGATCGCCAATCAGGCGACGAAGGAGTTGGGCTTCACGGTCGAGATGCAGGCAATCGATCCGGACGCTCAAACCAATCGCACGCTGACCCAGCCGAAGAGCATCGATATCAACGATCTCGGCACATTCCTGCTCTACTACTTCGTCGGCCGGAACATCGTGCAGCCGATTCCGGTGAGCAAGTACAAGTACTGGGACAAGACGCTCCCGCTCTTCACCAAGGGCGAGTACGCGGACGGCCGCAAAGTCTCGACCCAGGGCACGTCCCCCATGAAGGTTCAGTACTATGACTCGGCGGAGGGCAAGAAATTCGCCACGCAGCCGACCGAGTGGCTGACCGGCATTCCGACCATGTTCAACGCCGACACGCTGGGCGTGCGGCCCGATCTCATCGGCCGCCCGGTCGAGAGTTGGAAGGAGCTGCTGAACCCCGAATTCAAGGGCAAGGCCGCTCTCGTCAACACCCCGTCGATCGGCGTCATGGACGTGGCGATGGCCCTCGAGGCCCGCGGCGATCTCAAATACGGCGACAAGGGCAACATGACCAAGGAGGAGATCGACAAGACGATCAAGATAATGCTCGATTTCAAGAAGGGGGGACATTTCCGCGCCTTCTGGACCAATTTCGACCAGTCGGTGAACCTGATGGCGTCGGGCGAGGTGGTCATCCAGTCGATGTGGTCGCCAGCGGTGACGGCGGTGCGCTCTCGCGGGATTGCCTGCACCTACGTGCCGCTCAAGGAAGGCTATCGCAGCTGGTCGAGCATACTCTGTCCGATGGCGCATCTCAGCGGCATGAAGCTCGATGCGACAATCGACTACATGAACTGGCACAACTCGGGCTGGACCGGCGCGTTTGTCGCGCGGCAAGGCTATTATTCGACGGTTCCCGAAACTGCGAAGGCGTTCCTCAGCGCCGACGAATGGGCCTACTGGTACGACGGCAAGCCCGCCGCCATCGATATCAAGGACCCGTACGGCAACCTGATGGAAAAGAAAGGCAAGGTGCGCGACGGCGGCTCGTTCGCGGAGCGTACTGGAAAGATTGCATGCTGGAACACGCTGATGGACGAAGACCGCTATCTGACGCGGCGCTGGAACGAGTTCATCTCAGGGTGATCTGTCGGTATCCGCACTCGGCGGGGCGAGCAGCTTGCCCCGCCGAAGTCTTTTCCGGTGTCGAGCGGCGGAGGAGATGGTGAAAGCTTCGTCTTGGCTCGCGTCCTGGTTTCAGGTCGCGCCAGTCGCCCTCATTCTCGTGCTCTTCTTCGGCCTGCCGATGATGGTGGTCGTCGCCGTCAGCTTCTTCGACTATGGCCAGGGGCGGCTCTATCCAACCTTCATCTTCGACAACTACCTCGAGATCTTCTCGTCGAGCGTGACGCTGCGGCTCTATCTGAGCTCGCTCAAGTTTGCGCTGATCGTCTGGGCGGTAACGCTGTTCATCGGCTTCAACATCGCCTATTTCCTGGTGTTCCATGTTCGCACCCTGCTTTGGCAGATCGGTCTTTTCCTGCTGTGCACGGTACCGTTCTGGACCTCCAACATCATCCGAATGATCTCCTGGATTCCCTTTCTCGGACGCAACGGCATCTTCAACCAGACGTTCATGGGTCTCGGCATCGTGTCCCAGCCCATGGATTTCCTGCTTTTCTCGGACTTCGCCGTGGTTGTGGCCTACGTCCATTTATTCACGCTTTTCATGGTGGTCCCGATCTTCAACTCCATGGCGCGCATCGATCGCAGCTTGCTGGAGGCTGCGTACGATGCCGGAGCCGGACGCTGGCGGATCCTCACCGAGATCGTGCTGCCGCTGTCGAAGACCGGCATCGCACTCGGCTCGATCTTCGTCATCACGCTGGTGATGGGAGACTTCTTTGTGGTGAAGGTCATGAGCGGCGGGCAGAGCGCTTCGGTGGTATCGGCGTTGTCGAACGAGATCGCGGCAATCCAATATCCGCCCGCCGCAGCCAACGCGATGATCCTGGTCGCCATAGTGACTTTGATGGTGTCGGGGATCCTCCGCCTTGTCGACATCCGCAGAGAACTCACCGGCTGAGGGAGGATACGTCAATGAGACATGCGGCGGCGGGCCCTCGGCCATGGACGTTCTATGTCTTCGCCTCGTTCTTCGCCTTGTTCGTCCTCTTCCTCTACGGCCCGATGACCGTCATCTACATCCTGTCGTTTCAGGGTCCGACAGGTGGGCTGACCTTCCCGATGACGGGCTTCTCGCTACGCTGGTTCCATGCGCTGGTGGCGGCCGAGCGCGTCGGCGACATCGGCGGCTCCTTCAGCCGATCGATCGTGCTCGCGGTGATCGTCGCCATCCTGACGGTCGTTCTCTCGGTGACCGCAGGCCTTGGCTTCCGCCGGCGCTTTCCTGGATCGGGAGTCGTTTTCTACCTGGCGATCGCGAGCCTCATCATGCCAGGTCTTTTCGTCGGCCTCGGCATCGCCGTGGGCTTCCAGCTGCTCGGTCTCGACATCGACTGGTACACCTCCGCCCTTGGCGCCCAACTCACTTGGACGCTGCCTTATGGGCTCCTTATCATGTTCGCCGTCCTGGGGCGGTTCAACCGAGCCTATGAGGAGGCCGCGACCGATCTCGGCGCCACGCCTTGGCAGCGATTGCGCGAAGTCGTCCTCCCCATCCTGTTGCCCGGCATCATCGGCGTCGCGCTCTTCGGGTTCACCCTCTCCTACGACGAATTTCCCCGAACCGTGCTGACGGCCGGCACCAAGAACACCCTGCCGCTGGAGGTCTGGGCCATGACGACCAACGTTACCTCCCCGGCGCTCTTTGCGGTAGGGACCGTGACCACCATCGTCTCCTTCATCGCCATCGGTATTGCGCTCATCTCAATCGCCGTCATCCAGCGCCGGCGCACGCGCAGTACCGGAGAGCCGATCTGAGGAGCGTCACATGCCATCGGGAACCAGGAACGGCGAGATTAGAATTGTCGGCGTCACCAAGCGCTTCGGCGACATGGCGGCGGTCAGAGATCTCACCCTGACGATTCCGGACAAGGCCTACTGCTGCCTCCTGGGACCTTCCGGCTGTGGCAAGACGACGATCCTGCGCATGATTGCGGGGCATGAAACGCCGACGACGGGAGAGATTCGCATCGGCGGCGAGCCGGTCGTGGGATTGTCACCAGTGCAGCGCGGCACGGCGATGATGTTCCAGAGCTACGCGTTGTTTCCGCATCGCAGCGTGCTCGACAACGTCGCCTTTTCGCTGAAGCTGCGCGGCGCCAGCAAGGCCGAACGCCACAGGCAGGCGCGCGAGCTCCTGGCCAAGGTGCGTATGGAGCGCTTCGCCGACCGCCTCCCGGCGCAGCTGTCCGGTGGCCAGCAACAGCGCGTGGCGCTCGCCCGTGCGCTCATCACCAATCCCCGCGTGCTCCTGCTTGACGAACCTCTCTCGGCGCTCGACGAATATCTGAGGTTGCGCATGCGCGGCGAACTGCGACGCGTGCAAAAGGAGCTTGGCATCACCTTCATTCACGTGACCCACACGCAGCTCGAGGCAATCGCGGTCGCCGATCTCGTCGTCGTCATGGCGCAGGGCGCTATCGAGCAGGCGGCGAGCGCCCATGAAATCTTTACCGCGCCCCGGACTGCATATGTGGCGCGTTTCATGGGCGGCCAGAACGTTCTCTCCGGAACCGTGGAGAGCGTCGCTGACGGACAGGCAATCGTGGTTGACGAGCACGGTGTCTCGTTTTCGACCGCCCTAAACCGGGAAGAACCCGTCCGGGGATCGCGTCTTGTCGGCTCGATCCGCCGCGATCGGATCTCCGTAAGCAAGGCGCAAGGCTGTGCCACGGCATCCGGCAAGGTCAATTCCCTTCTCGGCGAGGTCCACGCGATTGAATATCAAGGAACCTACGTCAAGCTCACGATTGAGCGGCCATCCGGCGAAGGATTCGTCGCCAACATCATCGACGAGGACTTCTTCCGCGACCCGCTGGATATCGGCGATAGCGTGCTCGCGCGCTGGTCGGCGCGCGATGTTCTCATCCTCGAGGGCGCGGCCGACGCAGGAGAAGCATCTATGGACGAGGCTGGGGGAGTGCTCATTTGAGCCTCCTTCCCGGCGGCGTCGGACACCCATGACTGGGAGTTCATCATCGTTCCAGGGACACGCTTAGCGGAGGACGAAAATGGCCAAGGAAATTCTGTGCGGCTTCGGTATCGACGTCGATGCCGTGGCGGGTTGGCTGGGCAGCTATGGCGGCGAGGATTCGCCTGATGACATTTCGCGCGGCCTGTTCGCGGGCGAGGTCGGCAGCCCGCGGCTGCTCAAGATGTTCGAGCGTCTGGGCATCAAGACCACCTGGTTCGTCCCCGGC
>Ga0193743_1002900_pt1 | contig 11696 bp, 10 predicted proteins | sample L2c2metaG_FD_143038 | JGI IMG/M metagenome (GOLD analysis project Ga0193743, IMG submission 143038) | Soil microbial communities from a riparian zone of the East river system, Colorado, United States - L2c2 | ecosystem: Environmental > Terrestrial > Soil > Riparian zone | place: USA: East River...
GGCTGGCCCGAACGCATCGAGCAGGCACGGGCAGCTTAAAGTCAAAACCTTCCCATGAAGGTGAAACGCGTTTACACAAAATTGTTGACACTACCTAGCCACAAGGAGCTAGTTACGGAATGCATTGCCTTAGAACCGTGGTGTTGGCAACCGTCCTACCGATGAGTCTGGCAGTGTCAATCCTGGCACAACAGCGGGGCAGTTCCGCGCCAGCCAATGCAACGCCGCCTCTTGTGCTCGCAAATGACCAACTCGAATTTTCGATTTCGACTATGGGGGGCAAATTTCTTAAGTTGCAGCTACGTGGCTCCGAGCCGCTGAATCCCTTTCACACCATCGGTCATTTCCTTGCGCTTGACGGCTTCGGCGCCCCATCCTCTCAGGAACAAGCAGCGGGTATGCCCTTTCACGGCGAGGCTTCAAGGCAACCGGTAGACATCCTCTCCAGGCACGATTCGGGACCTGTGCACTCGATCGTCATGCAGAGCTTCCTTCCTCTCGCGCAAGAAAAACTTACCCGAACGATCGAATTAGCCGACGGCGAAAATATAATTCATGTCAGCAGTGAAGTGGAAAGCGCGCTGAACATCGACAGGCCAATTTCCTGGGCGGAACATGCCACAATCGGTCCACCTTTTCTCAAACCAGGGAAAACATTTGTGGACATGCCGGCTACAAACTGCCAGGTCCGTCCTTATAAGCCCGGGCCCATTCCGGGGCGCTTGATCTATGGCCGCGATTTTAAATGGCCCATGGCGCCAGCCAACAATTTCGAGAGGGCTGACATACGATCTATCCCGAGCGATAAAAAATTTCTCGACCTGGCCAGTTGCCAGCTGGATCCTAACAGAACGCTTGCATTTGTCACAGCTCTCAATGTGGACAAACGACTGCTGCTTGGGTACGTCTTTCCTCGCGAAGAGTACCCATGGGTGATGAGCTGGATGAACTATACGGGAGGCCAGCATGCCGCGCGCGGTATGGAGTTTTCCACTCAACCTTTTGACATCTCACATCGCGAAACGGTGGAGATGAACCCGCTATTCGGCACGCCGGCATTTAAGTGGCTACCGGCGAAATCGAAGATCCAATCGCGTTTCCTCCTCTTTTATACCGCTGTCCCGGAAGGCTTCACGCGGGTCGACGAGGTAAAAATCGAGGCCGGAAAGCTGATTGTTCAGGATCATGCTTCAGGACAACAGATTGTGCTGGCGTCGTCGCGCGGACTGTAGACCCTTGGCCTAAATTGAAAACCGCTTGCTGGGAGAATTGAGGCGTGCGAAATCTAGGATTGATCGGCGGTTTGGGGCCGGGCGCGACCGTTCATTACTACCAGGAACTGGTGAAGATACAAGCCGGTGAACTATTGATAGTTCACGCGGATGTGGAACGCGTTTTGGGAGATGTGCAGCGCGGCGACCGCACGGGGCTGGCGGCGTACTTCGCTCGGTTGATCGATCGGCTCGCCGCCGGCGGCGCCGAAGTAGCAGCAATCTCAGCGATTGCACCCCACATTTGCATCCGCGAGCTGGAGAAGATTTCGGCGCTTCCGCTAGTCAACATCATTGAGGAAGTGGGAGCGGAGATTCGTTTGCGCGGATATAAGAAAGTTGCGTTGTTCGGCACTCGATTCGTTGTGGAATCCCGCCTGTTTGGGATGTTGGACGGGGTAGAGGTAATGGTGCCGGAGCAGGTGGAGACGATCCACCAGATCTATCTGCAGGTCGTGAACGGCGGAACGGAAGGGAGAACGATTCTGTCGCAAATCGCGCGCGATCTGCCGGTTGATGCGATCGTGCTCGCCGGAACGGATCTTTCTTTGATTTTCAGCGAAACAAACACAGATTTCCCGCATGTCGATTGCGCAAAGGTTCATATGCAAGCCATTGCGCGAGAGCTGCGATAGGTAGGAATCACCCAGCCTTACTGCTTCTTTTCCATGTCGGACTTTTTGTACGAGTCGTCGAGCATAGCTGAGACCTTCGTTGTCTTTCCTGGCTCAAGCTGTATCGGGGCCGGCACACCTTTCTCTTTGTTATAAAGTCCGAGAGAAGTGCCCGCCGGCGGTTCTGATTGGGCGTCCCATTTGCCGGTGGGATCATACGCGATGCCGACGTAAACCGGACTCTTCTGGACATCTTGGAACTTGGCCGTCCCGGACTTAGATGTGACGGGCATTGTCACAAACGGCGGCATTCCGCTGCTGCCTTCTTTGGCAAAATCCGGTGTATCCCAGAGACTCACGTATATTTTGTGCGCTTCATCCACTGATCCGGCACCTGTGTACTTGACTCGCACCTGAAGACTGGAGCCTTTGTTGCTGGCCTCAGTGGGCGCCTGCGCAAGCGCAGCAAGCGCAAACGACATCGCAAAACAAAGAACTGAGTAACGTGTCATTGAGCAACGTGTCATGTTCTATTCCAATCCGGCGCCACTGGCACCCGAGACGGAGCATATCACGAAAATCCGTGACGCAGTTTTCTACTCACCGGCGAAAACGCGCGAACTCTTTCCGACAAATTCATGTGCAACGTAGTGAATCGGATTAGCAGAACGGCCTTGCAACACGGGAACAACAAACTCAACCAGACCTGGACCATATAGTTCAGCTCGAAAAGAGACTGTTCCCAAACAGGGGCTCCCGGGAACGGCCATAGCGGCCAGTATTTCGTCGCTGCCGCCATGCCCGACAACGGCAAATTTCTTCGACTTCCCGACCACTTTCGCCGCTTCGACAGCACCAATTGCGCTTTCGTCGTTGATGCCGGCAATGAGAATCTTGGTCTCGGGCCGCCGGCGCAAGAAGTTCTCAACAGCGGCCTTCGAAGTGACGGCATCTCCGCCTCCGTCGATGTGGTGAATCACTCTTTCGCCCAGCGGGCCTAGACGCTCTTCAATGCCACGAACCACGCCGACGAGCCGGCTCTGCACGGTTCTTCCGGCTTTCGGCGACTCGAGCAGCAGCAACGATTCCGGCCTCGTCTTCCACTCTTTCATGGCGTATTCCGCCAAGGCCAGGCCAGCCGAATATCCGGCACGGTAGTTATCAACTCCGAAATAGAAGGTCCCGTGATGAGGGTTCACGATTGAGATCAACGGAATTCCAGCCTTGGAAAAGATCTCGGCGATTACTGGGGCCACTTGCTCGAACAACTGGAACTCGATTGCGACGTCTACCTTGCTAGCGACGATCGCTTCCGCGTTCTCGATCGACTTTTGGGCATTTCGATCGTTGTCCCAGGTAAGCAGATCTATTCCGCTGTCGTTCGCTGCTCTCTCTAAACTCCGCTGAATCTCAACCGCTAGCGCAATCTGTTTAGACAAGTTTGCGAATCCGATTTTCAGCCGGCTCCGCAGGCGATTCAACCGGTATTTGCGGCCTACCTGGCGTAAATAGTCGCGCGACGTCAGGGTATGCAGAATGCGATAGGCCGTGGTGTGGGCGATGCCGGTCCGTTGCACTACTTCTTCCAGTGTCAGAAACTCTTTGTCAGAGCCGAAGCAATCCAGCAAATCGATGGTCTTTGCAACGATCGGAACCCAGTAGCGATCGGATTTGCGGTTGATCAGCGGTGCCTCAGCGCCTAGCTTGACTCGCATCGCGAGAACCTCCTTGACCCATTTCTGCGGCCTAGTATATTCCCCCCGTATGCAAACGGAAATGAGTTCATATGGGAACTGGAGGCAAAGGCGCCGTTATAAGGCGGGATTAGTGTATGTTGCACGACACAAGGCCGGAGGCGGGAGATGACTAGGGCACTGCTCGCCGCCGCCACATGTCATGTCGTCACTTGGTGTAGGTCGCCAGCACAACACCGCCCATCATCACCACTGCTCCAATCGCGTTCGTAAGCGTAATGGGCTGCGTGGGGGAACCTAGCCATCCGTAATGCGAAAGAACCATGCCGCCTAGGATCTGACCGGCGATCAAAGTGACAAAGACCGCACGGGCGCCCGCTTCCGGTATCATCCAGGCTATCGCGAACACCAGGCACGCCCCGAGAGCGCCGGCAGTCAGCAGGAGCGGATGTACATCTTTCAGGCCCGCTAACGCATTTGACCGCCAGCCGCTCAAACCGATCACAAGCGCGGCACACGCGCCGACGCACCAGAACATTGCATTCGCCACTCGAGGGTTACCGATGGCATGTCCGACCTTACCGTTCATTGCCAAGTGCACGGCAAGCACGATCCCAAGAAAGATCGTGAAAAAATAAAACAGTACTTTCATAGTCCTCTCCGAAACACGTGAACTTTAGATAGATCCAGCCCAAAAGGAAGAAACAGAAGTCACGAAGAGGAATCGGAATGGGCTGTGTGAGTAGTCCAACATGGTCTCCAATTTACTTCTAGTTCCCAATAGAACTAATTTCAGGCCTTCCTATCGGTGGTAATATACTAGCTCTCGAAAACTAGTCAAGGAGTTTCTGCGGGCGAAACGGAACCACGTGGAATTTCTTGACAGGCGGCATTTTGTATACCGGTACGCCAAGTGAAATAGCCGCCATGACGCTCCCGCCTCCGACTTATTGGTCTCTGGCCGACCGGCTGTATGCGCTTGTCAATCGGCAACTAACCGACTATAGTAACTATCGCTAAACGCGGCTGGAAACAGTTCGTAGGGGGAATCACGCGCATGACTCATCCATCCAATACATAAGCCCTACACTCCCCGCAACCAGACTCAATTCCAGCTGTAATTTATACCAAAAGGGAAGACAGCAAAAGATGAAGGCTCTTGTGAAGTACGCTGCCGGAGAAGGAAACGTCGGCATCAGGGACGTTGCCGAACCAGAGTGTGGAAAGACTCAGGTGAAGCTTGAGATTGCATATTGCGGCGTGTGCGGAACAGATATCCATGTTCTTCACGATACTTTTCGCAACTATCCTCCCGTAATTCTGGGCCACGAGTTTGCGGGTACCGTGGTGGAAGTGGGCGCCAATGTTTCCGGCGTAACGAGGGGCGAAAAGGTAGCCGGGTTGGGGGCAACCGCTGTTACGTGTGGACATTGTCAATACTGCCTTTCGGGTTATTTTATCTTCTGTTCTAACCGGCGTGGAATGGGGCACGGCGTCGACGGCGCATTTTCGAACTACGTCGTCATGCGCCCGGACCAGCTTTACCAAATTCCGGAAAACTTCACGTTAGAAGAGGCGGCGCTCAGCGAACCCTTTGCCGCTGCCGTGCAGGCGGTCACGGAAATCACCAATGTCCGCTTAGGCGATGTTGTGTTGGTATCCGGTCCCGGTCCTATCGGCCTGCTCTGTCTCAAGCTTCTTGTGGCCGAAGGAATCAAGACCATCGTCTCCGGAGCACCTGGAGACACCGCGCGTCTAGCCGCGGCAGCCCGGATCGGCGCGGCGGTCGTCGTCAATATCGGTGAACAGGATCTCGCCGAAGTTGTTCGCGAGCACACGAAGGGCATTGGCGTCGACGTGGCGTTTGAGTGCGCCGGACATCCGACTTCCGTGCAGGCGTGCCTTGAAGCTCTGCGGCCAATGGGCCAGTACACCCAAGTCGGAATTTGCGGCCGCGACATTATGTTCCCCATTGATCAGATTTTCTATAAGCAATTGAAAATGTCCGGGTCCATTTGTTATACGGCGCGCACCTGGGAGCGCATGATGAAAATATATGCCCAGGGACGGCTTCGCCTGAACGACCTGATTACGGACAAACTCCCGATCTCCGATTGGACTCGCGCTTTCAAGCTATGCGATGAGAAGAAAGCGCTTAAGGTGCTGATGTATCCGGAAGCATAACCGGACCGGCCGGAAAAGAGGACCCCGAAAATGAATACAAGCACAGTAACTGATCCAGCGATATCGTCCAAAAGCCTTTTGCAGCAGATGGCTCTGTCGACTCCCACCTGTCTTTGGAACGACTCCGCGGTGCTTTCCGAGTTGACTTACGCCATCGAGCATGGAGGAATTGGCGCCACGTGCAACCCAGTCATCGTCCTCGATGTGCTGAAACAGGAAATGCGGCTATGGCAGCCTCGCATCGAGGCGCTGGCTCGAGAGATGCCGACCGCTACAGAGGACGTGATTGCCTGGGCTGTCATCGAAGAAATCTCGGTCACGCGTGCACAGCTGCTGCTTGGCAGCTTCGAGAAATATGCGGGACGCAATGGGAGGCTTTCCATCCAGACCGATCCCCGCCTCTATCGCGATCCGCAAGCCTTGCGTGAACAGGCGCTGCGCTTTAGCCGGCTGGCGCCCAACATGATTGTGAAAATACCCGCCACCAGCACGGGCATCGTCGCCATCGAGGAGGCGACTTACCTCGGCATCAGCATCAACGCGACCGTTTCCTTCACCCTGCCGCAATGCGTCGCCGTGGCTGAAGCCGTTGAGCGTGGATTGCGCCGCCGGGAAACGGAAGGTAAAGACATTTCCAGCATGGGCCCGGTGTGCACCATCATGGTCGGCAGACTCGACGACTGGCTGAAGGTGCAGGCCGAAAGGCAGGATATTATCACCGACCCCGGATACCTCGAATGGGCGGGTGTCGCTGTTTTCAAGAAGACTTATCAACTCTTTCGTCAGCGCGGTTATCGCGTCCGCCTTCTTTCCGCGGCTTTCCGCAATCACCTGCACTGGAGCGAGTTGATCGGCGGCGATGTCGTCATCTCTCCGCCGCACAGGTGGCAAGTGCGGTTCAATGGCAGCAACATCAAGGTGACATCGCGCATCGATGATCCAGTCGATCCAGCGGTAGTTGAAGAGCTGCTGCTGAAATTTCCCGATTTTCGACGCGCCTACGAAGAAAATGGCATGCAGCCCGCCGAGTTTGATACTTACGGCCCAACGGTGCGAACGTTGCGGCAATTTATAGAGGCGTGCCACGAATTCTCCGCGCGCGTTCGGGATATTCTGCTTCCGAATCCCGATACCCGGCTGACCTGAATCTCGGCGCTACGCTCTTCTCTTGTCAGGTAGGTTGAATCCAGCCGCCGGCGCCTGGATCGCCAGCCGTGTTTAGCCTGTGCATCTGACTTACGGTCAGATGTAGGTCGAGAGACGCGATATTCTCGGCCAACTGTTCGGGCTTGCTGCCGGCTATAATCGGCAGCACGGGCGGGTTGCTCTGGCGCATCCAGGCGATAATCACTTGATTCAAGGCCGCTCCCAACTCTCCCGCAACCTCCGATAGAGCCTCCATGCGCGCATCGGCGTCGGGACCGGCGAATTGAGGCGGTAGACTTTGCGCACCTTTCAGGTAGGCGCCGCCAAGTAAAATCGAGTACCCGACCAAAGCGACGTGGTTCTGACGCGCGTAATCCTTCAACTCTTCGTTGATGCAAATCTGTGGACCAAAATCGGCTCCATACCGCGGCCGCAGATAGGTATATCGCTGCTCCACCGCGGAATAACCGGCCCAACCTTTCAGTTGGCTCAGCAGGTTGGCTTGGGCAATTCTCCAGCCGCTCAGATTGCTGGCCCCGACTCCGCGAATCTTACCGGCCTTCACAAGGCGGTCGAACGCAGTCATGGTTTCCTCAAGGGGAGTAGCCCGGTCGTCGCGGTGCGAATAGTAAATATCGATTCTGTCGGTCTGCAGGCGGCGCAAACTCTTTTCGCATTCGCGTTCAATCTCGATCGCGCAAAGACCCCCGGGGCAGCCAGGATAGTCGAACGCCAACTTCGACCCGATCACCATCTGCTCGCGGGTACCGCGGTCCTTCATCCAACGCCCAATAGTGGCTTCGCTCTCACCGCCTTGAAAGCCATCCAGCCAGCTCGCGTAGAAGTTGGCCGTGTCGACAAACGTCCCTCCGGCGCTGTGAAAAAAATCAAGCAGCCCGAAGGAAGCCGATTGATCGCGTTTGCTTCCGAATAGGTCTGTCCCAAGACAAAGGGCGCTGACTTCGATGCCGGATTTTCCCAGGCTAACCTTTTTCATTGTTTGGTCCAAGTGATTAGGAGGAGGATGCTGCAAGTGGAGTATACCCGGCAATCGGCCTGAGACGCAATCTCAAAAACATCTCAAAAACATCTCGAAGACTTCGCTGGACAAAGCCTGAATACAAAGCGCTGGACTAGCGGCGACCAGTTGAGCGAAAACTAAGTATGTTTAAGCTCTTCATTGGTGGCCAATGGGTGGTCACGGCGGAAAAGCGTTCGGTGTATTCACCATTTGACCGGTCGCTGGTGGGTGAAGTTTCCTGGGGCACGGGAGCCGATGCGCGGAGTGCCATTGACGCGGCGGAACAGGCCACGGCCTCTCCAGTGCCGGCCTATCGCCGGGCGGAAATTCTTGAGGAAGTTGCTTCCCGCCTGAGAAACGCCAAAGCGGAGTTTGCAAGAACCATTGCGCTGGAAGCCGGCAAACCCATCACGGCGGCGGAAATTGAAGTGGATCGCGCTGTCCAGACTTTACTCTTTTCCGCCACCGCTGCCCGCACGCTTGCCGGAGAAGTGGTGGATTTAGGCGCTCACCCGGCGGGTGAAGACAGGATGGCCATAGTTTTGCGTGTTCCCATCGGCATCGTCGCGGCCATTGCACCATTCAATTTCCCCTTGAATCTCGTTCTGCATAAAATCGGTCCAGCGTTTGCGGCAGGCTGTGCCTCGGTCCTAAAACCCGCGGACAAGACGCCCCTCTCCGCGCTGCTGCTCGCGAAGCTTTTTCAGGAGGCGGGACTTCCGCCGGGGTGGCTGAATGTGATCGTCGGGAATGCGCCGGAGATTGCCGGTGTCTTCCTGAGCGACGATCGCGTCGCTGTCATTTCGTTCACCGGATCGGCGGAAATCGGATGGATGCTGCGAGAGAAGGCTCCGAAGAAAAAGGTGCTGCTTGAACTCGGCAATGCCACGCCCTTGATCGTTCTGGCGGACGCGGACCTGGACGCGGCGGCAGCGGCTGTTGCGGCTCACGGATATGGCTTTTCGGGTCAAAGCTGTATCTCCATTCAGCGCGTGTACGCCGACGCGGCCATTTGCCAGAGGTTGATAGACAAACTGCTTCCGAAGATCAGCCAGCTCAAGACGGGAGATCCCCTCGATCCGTCAACGCAAGTGGGACCACTTATTACCGAGGCCAGCCGGGATCGGGTGCTGCGATGGATTCGTGACGCGCAGGCGCAAGGCGCAACGCTTCTGGCAGGGGGCTCTATTGATGGCACGGGCATTCTGCTGCCCACACTGCTGACGAACGTGTCGCCGGAAATGAACGTGTCGTGCAAGGAGATTTTTGGCCCAGTTGTTTCCATCACGCCTGTGTCCGGATTGAACGAAGGCATCGCACTGGCAAATGGAACGCGCTACGGTCTCCAGGCCGCCTTGTTCACCAATGATTTATCCGCGGCGCTGATAGCCGCCAAGCGTCTCGAGTTTGGAGCAGTAACGGTGAACGAGTCGCCCACTTTTCGGGCCGATCACATGCCGTACGGGGGCACTAAGGATTCCGGGAATACCCGCGAAGGTCCGCGTTACGCGATTGAGGAGTATACGGAACGCCGCACGATCGTCTTGAAAATGCCGCCATCGTAAATAGGGCGGAGCGCGCACATCTCGCCGGTAAAATAGACCGCGTGACCTCGACGATTGATCCGCTGCCGACCGGCCTGGAGTTAAGCCAGAAACGCGAGGCGTCGCGCCTGGTAGAAGAAGAATGGCTGTCCGGCTGGGATTCGACGCGCGGGATTGTGTCGGTGTGGGCGCAGGGGGATGGCCGGGCGACGGTGTGGCGCCGGGTGCCGGAGACAGGTGAACTGGTGCTCGAGGAGGCACGGTTCCGGCCGTGGCTCTTGCTTGACCGGCTGGACGACCTGCGGCATCTTGGCGCGCAACTCAGACCGGAAGGAGAGCCAGGCGCGCTGGTCACATATCGTGAGCTAGATGGGCCCGGCGAGTTGCGGTACCTGGTATCCGCTGACGACGTACGGACGGTGACCTCCGCGGTGTTGCGAGGCGCCACGCGGCGGCTCGGGCGCTATATCGGCCACTTGCGGGAACTGGGACAGGAGGCCGTGCTTGCGTTGCCGCCGGAAGAGCAGTATCTCGTCGCAACCGGGCGAACGTACTTTCGCGATCTCCTGTTCGATCAACTGCACCGCATGCAGTTCGACCTGGAAACGACTGGCCTCGATCCCGCCTGCAATCGCATCTTCATGGTCGCCGTGCGAGACGCGTCGGGCGTAACGGAGCTGCTCGAAGCGCGTGACGACAGCGCCGAGGCTGAAGCCGACCTGATCCTCCGGTTTGTCGCAAAAGTGCAGGCGGCGGATCCTGACGTCCTGGAGAATCACAATTTGCACGGGTTCGACCTGCCGTTCCTCGACCGGCGCGCGAGTCTTCTGAGAGTTCCACTTGCGCTGGGGCGGCTGGGGGCGTACGGATTGCGCCAGCGCGCGGCCCGCCGCGGAGCTGTAAGCAGTGCGGATGCCCGCCGCCGCATTCGATTCGTCGCGCCGGGCCGCGAACTGATCGACACGCTCGATGCGGTATTGCGATACGATTTCGCCACGCGCGATCTGCCGGAGCATGGACTGAAAGCAGTGGCGCGGCGCCTTGGCATAGCCGGACCGGATCGGGAATACATCCCCGGCGACCGGATCTACCAGGTATTCCGTAGCGATCCGGCGCGCGTACGGCGCTACGCGGCCTCGGATGTTGAGGAGGTTGCCAAATTGGCGTGGATGCTTGGCGGCGCGTCGTTCGCGCTGGCGCAAATGGCTCCCCGGCGATACGAACGGCTGGCTGACGCGGGAGCTGCGACCGGCGTGATTGATCCCTTGCTGGTACGGGCTTACTTGCGCGCCGGGATGGCGTTACCCGCGCATCAGGCCGGCGACGGCACGCCGCATACCGGCGCGGCCTTGCACCTATTCGCCAGTGGCGTAGCGCAGGGCGTTGTGAAGGCTGACGTTGCGAGCCTGTATCCGTCGCTGATGCGAGCCCACCGGATCGGTCCGGTGCGGGATCACCTGGGCGCGATGCTCGCACTTGTGGACCGGCTGGTCGAGCGCCGGCTTAACGCGAAAGCAAGCGCCCGCGCCGCGCCGCCGGATTCGGCCGAGCGCTACACGCACGAAGCGCTCTCGGCCGCCATGAAGCTTGTCGTGAACTCCGCCTATGGATACCTCGCGGCAGGCGGCAGCCTCACCCGGTTCGCCGATGTACACGCCGCGAACGAGGTGACCCGCCATGGCCGGAAAACGCTGCAACTGATGTGCCGCGAGTTGGCGGCGCGCGGCGTGACGCTGCTCGAGGCCGACACCGACGGCGTTTATTTCGCGGTACCCCTGAGTTGGAACGAAGCGGACGAGCGGCGGGTGATTGCGGAGGTGGCAGCGCTCCTGCCACCACTCGTGCAACTCGAGTTCGACGGCCGTTATGCCGCCATGCTCTCGCACGAACCTAAAAACTACGCGCTCCTTACCTACGATGGAAAGCTCGTCCTCCGCGGCGTTGCGTTTCGTTCGAGCCGTGCTGAGCCTTTTGGAGAGACGTTCCTGCGGCGCTCGATCGCGCGATTGCTCGCCGGGGATGTCGCCGGCGTACGCGAAATCTACCTGGGCACGCTGAACGCACTACGCCATCGCGAGCTACCGACCTACGAGGTGTCTTCGAGGGTACGGCTTACCAAGACGCCGGCACGCTACCTCGAAACTCGCGATAGCCGGCGGGAGCTCGCGTATGAAGCGATGCTCGCAAGCGGCCGCACGGAGTGGAGCATGCCGGCGTCTTGG
>Ga0193743_1002901_pt1 | contig 11695 bp, 8 predicted proteins | sample L2c2metaG_FD_143038 | JGI IMG/M metagenome (GOLD analysis project Ga0193743, IMG submission 143038) | Soil microbial communities from a riparian zone of the East river system, Colorado, United States - L2c2 | ecosystem: Environmental > Terrestrial > Soil > Riparian zone | place: USA: East River...
CGTGAATAGATACCGGCCGGTACTAATGGTCGATGGATGCAGGGGAGAGGCCGGTGACTGCACCCCGCGGGTCTCACGCGTAACGCCGCCGAGCAACGACACCTCCGCCGTCCGCCCGCCACGGCAGCACCCGAAATCACCATAAGCAAAGGAATGGACATGCCACTTGTACCGCTGCTTGACGGCAGTGAATTTTCTGAGGCCGACCAGGATGTCCTCGCCGCTGGCGAGAAGGCCTACGGAAAGGTGCTGAACACTTGGGCAGCGATAGGCAACAGCCCAGGCCTTTTCGCGGCCTATCTTCCCTTCTTGCGGCAGGTCAATGGGCCGGGCCTGTTGGAGCCTCGGATTAAGGAGCTGACTGCGATTCGCGTCGCCGTCCTTAATCACTGCCGTTACACGGCAAGCCACCGTTCTACTGCGGCGTTGGCGAATGGCGCGACCGAGCAGGATCTGACCACTGTCGCCGGGGGTGACTATGACGGGTTCACCGAACGTGAGCGTTTGGCGTTGCAGATGGCAGACGAGATGACGACGGCACTCCCGTCGATTAGCCGCCAGCAGAGTCCCACGGGTATCTCAGTGCAGCTGCGCGACGCGGCCAAGAACCTGTTCAGTCCAGGGGAACTGGTGGAGCTGACCATGAGCATCAGCGTGTGGAACGCCTTGTCGCGATTCCACCGAGTGATGGACTTCGACCTCGATATGCCCGAATCGCCGCCCGCCGTGGAGTCCGCACTGTAGCCACCGGCGCGGCCGGCCTCCATAAAACCCAATCGGAGGCACTGGCCCGTTGGCGGGCATGTGAAGCCGCTGCGGTACCGCCGTCAGAATCGCTGTCTGAAGGCCAGATCGCTCGCCAACGTGGGTGCGCATGCGCAGCTCATCTGGCGGCCATTGGGCCGCCGGTCATCGGCTTCAACACCGCCGATCAAGTCGCGGTCAGGCTCAGCCAGCGGCAGCGAGACCCGGGAAACAGCCACGTCCAGAGTCCCTGCGTTGCAACGCCTCAACGCTCATCACAGCGATGGCGAGGCGTTCCAAATTGGGTGCTTGAAGGCAACGGCCGACCGCGGGCAGCGGTGGCTAAGTGGGTTGCCCCGCTTCTCTCTTCAGCCGGATGAGCAGCGACATGAAGTCCAGTTCGCCCAAGCCGGTCGAAACACATGCCTGCAGCAGTTGTTGGACGATCGCGGTGACCGGCAACGGGACACCGCCAGCAGCGGCAGACCCCAGGATCAGGTCGAGGTCTTTGTGCATGAGGCGGGTACTGAAGGTGGACGTGTAGTCCTCGGCCAACAGCGGAGCGGTCTTGTACTTGATGAATGGGGAGCCGACCGCTGACGCGGCAGTGATCTCCAACAGGACGGCGCGGTCGACGCCGTGAGCCTCCGCCAAAGTTAGGGATTCGGCCAGCAACTCGGCGGTGCCGGCGATCACGAGGTTCAGCGCGAGCTTGACGATGCGCGCCGCTTCGCCGGCGCCGGCCCGGTAGACATTGGGGCCGATATCGCTTAACAGGCCTTTCATGGCGGTGTAGTCGTCGTCGGCACCTGACACGACGATCGTGAGGTTTCCCGCCCGCACCACACCGGGGTTGCCGCTCACGGGAGCGCGCAAGTAGCGGATGCCCTGCGTCGCGGCGATCTCAGCGACTTGCTGTGAGGACTCTGGTGAGACCGTGCTCATGTCGATGAGGAACTTTCCCCGCCCACGCGTGCCGTGTGCAAGCCCATCAGTCCCCAACGTCACATCGGTCAGCGCGGCCGAGTCGGCGAGCATCGTGATGACGACTTGTGCTTCCCACGCATCGCCGGGGGTGTCGAGCTCGACGGCTCCGCTGGCCACCAGGCCACCCGCCTTGCCCTTGGTGCGGTTCCACACGCCGACCTCATGGCCGGCGTCGATGAGCCGTTCGGCGATCGCTGTTCCCATTTGACCTAGCCCGAGCACGCTGACTTTCATCGATCGCCTCCTCCGCCGAGGGACCGGGCTCACCAGGGGCTGGTGACGCTGCCGGAAGCTGGTCGGGGCGACCAGTCAGAGCCCTCTTCGACGTTCAGTATTGATTAACATGGGTGGGATAAGTCAAGGTGGTCCCATGACCGAGTCAACCGAGACCCCCCAGGCGCCGCGCGCCATGAGCGTGCACGACGGGAAAAGCCGCCACTTCGCCGAGCATCCCAGCGAGCCAGGATCGGGCGTCCGCGTCGCGCCGTTCCTGACGCCTGAGCACGGTGCCACCCATCTATCGATCGCGCTGGTCGAGCTTGAGCCCGGCGGGCAGGTCTGGGGTCACCGCCACCCGTTCGAGGAGTCGTTCTTCATTCTCGAGGGCAATCCGCTGGTCGCCATCGCCGACAAGGCCTATGCCCTATGCCCTAATGACTTCGGGCTGGTGCCCTTCGGGGCCGGACACGCGTGGAGCAACCCGTCGGACCGGCCGGCCCGATTGCTCCGCGTGCACGCTCCGCAGCCACGCCCGATCGGTGGTCGCGGCAGCTGGGGGGTCTTCAATGCTCCCGAGACCGCCGTACCCACCGCTGGCCAACCCGTCGATGAGCTGGACCCGACCAAACCCTTCGTCGGTCACTTCGAGCAGTCCGACATGGCCCCGCCCGGGTCCATCTCGATGCCCGGCTATCACGGGGCAAATGTCCAGAACGTGCAGATCCGCATGATGGTCGACGAGTTGCTGGGCGCTCGGCAACACGCGATGTTCATCGTGCAGTTCAAACCCAATCCCGCGGTCGTAGCCAAGACGGCCAAGGAGCATTTCCACCCCTTCGACGAGATCTACTACCTGCTTTCCGGCGAGACGCAAACGTTCTGCGACGGCGCGACCAACCGTGCCAGCGAGGGAGATCTGATCTTCGCCCCGGTGGGTGCGTCGCATGGCTTCGCGCCAATCGGCGCCGAACCGTTGTGCTGGGTGGAAGTCCAGTCGCCACTGCCACCGGCCAGCGAGGGATTCACCTTTCACAGCGACTGGTCGGAGCAACCAAACATCGGGTGAAGCGTGGGGCCTGCGCCGCACTCCTCCCGCTGGGTGTCGCGCAGGGTCCGGCGGCTAGTACCGTGCGCGCGATCAGAGGCGGCGATGGTGCCGGTGGCGTAACCGCCTGTGGACGTGTTCAGTGAAAGTCACCGATCCCGCGACGACACGGCGTCCACGCCGCGAGAATGCCGAATCAATGGAGAAGGGACTGACGGCATGGAGTCGGATGCCTGCGCCCGATTGCGCGCCGCCAGGATGGCGGCGAAGCTGAGTCTTCGCGAGCTAAGCCGACTGGTGGGAATCTCGGCCAGCATGCTCTCGCAGATCGAAAACGGACGCGCGCAGCCGTCGGTGGCAACGCTGTATGCGCTGGTCTCCACGCTGTCCTTGTCACTGGACGAGCTGCTGGCCGGTAGCGCACCCCGCGGCGATCAGCCGGTCACGCCGGTGGTGACCGCTGCCAACCGCGCGGTGTTGGTCATGGACACCGGAGTCACCTGGGAACGCCTCACCGCGGGCCCGGATCCCGCGGTGGACGCATTGCTAGTGACGTATCCGCCGGGCAGTGGATCGTCATCCGGTGGCGGCCTGATGAGCCACGCAGGGCGAGAGTACGGCTTCCTGTTGTCGGGACGGTTGACCGTACACCTGGGGTTCGAGTCGTTCGTGCTCGAGCCGGGCTCATCGGTCAGCTTCGATTCGGCGATTCCGCACGCCTACGTCAACCAGGGCCCGGAGGAGGCTCGTGGGATATGGCACGTCGTCGGCGGCAATCTCACCTCGGCCCAGACTGCGCCACCGTCGCATGCCTCCCCGCGTGCGGACTTCCCTGTCGTTGAAGGGCTTTGCGTAAACGGCGCGGTTGACGGACCAGATGCATCGGGTGTTAAGTAATGATTAACACGATGAGGGGATAAGGGTACGTCCTCATCTTGGTGCCATTGGCTTGGATGGCGTCGCGACGAAAGGACCACCCTCATGGGAATTCCGACGTTTGGACCTAACACCGTCGACTGGGAGACCCGGATCGACATGGACCGGCTGCGCACGGAGCGGCTCTCACGGCTGAAGGCGCAGCTGGAGCGTTCCGAGCTGGGCGCGGTACTGGCCTTCGATTTCGCCAACATCCGCTACATGAGCGCCACCCACATCGGGACCTGGGCCGTTGACAAGATGATCCGGTTTGCCTTGCTCGTGCGTGGAGGCGAACCGATTGTATGGGACTTCGGCTCCGCAGCAAGACATCATCAGCTGTATAACCCGTGGCTCGACTACTCCAACACTCACCCCGACGGCGATCCCCACGCGGCGCACCACGGCGCCGACGCGCGCAACCCCAGTGGTGCTCGCGCTGGCATCTCCACTCTGCGTGGAGCCATCAATCCCCTGGTGGGTATGGGTGAGAGCGTCGCCGCAAAGATCAAGCGGGAGCTCGAACTATACGGTCTGCTCGGCGAACCACTGGGAGTGGACGTGATCGAGCTACCCGTCCTCGCCGCGTTGCAGGGGGCCGGGATCACCGTGGTCGACGGCCAGCAGGTCTTCCTGGAGGCCAGGCGAATCAAGACCACCGACGAGATCAGGTTGTTGACGCACGCCTGCTCGATGGTCGACGCCGCATACGACAACCTGTACCAGTTCCTGCGCCCTGGGGTTCGGGAGAACGAGTGCGTAGGCGTCGTCGCCAAGACGCTCTACGACTTGGGCTCGGAGTTCGTCGAGGGGGTCAACGCGATCTCGGGAGAGCGGTGCGCACCACACCCGCATGTGTTCTCCGACCGGATCGTGCGGCCTGGGGACCCGGCGTTCTTCGATATCCTGCATAGCTACAACGGTTATCGGACCTGCTACTACCGCACGTTCGCGGTGGGCAGTGCGTCGTCGGCCCAGCATGACGCCTACACCCGCTGCCGTGAATACATGGACGAGGCGATTCGCTTGGTCCGCCCGGGCGCGACAACCGCCGACATCGTGTCGGTATGGCCGACCGCCCAGGAGTTCGGATTCCCCGATGAGGAGGCCGCTTTCGCGCTGCAGTACGGCCACGGCGTCGGCTTGTCCATCTGGGAGAAGCCGGTGTTTTCCCGGCTGGTGTCTCTGGAGCATCCCGAGGTGATCGAAGAGGGGATGGTGTTCGCCCTCGAGACCTATTGGCCCTCTAGCGACGGGTGGGGTGCGGCGCGGATCGAAGAAGAGTTGGTCGTCACCGCCAACGGCTGCGAGGTAATCACCAAGTTCCCCGCAGAGGATCTTCTAGTAGCCGGGCAGCGGTACTACACGGTCTCGGGGCCCTTGAGCACCCAGCGCGACTCGCAGTCGCACCTCAACACCACCCCGGCGGCCACGCCGACCTGACGCGGGTTTGGCAGACGAACCGGTCGCCGGGTCACCGCGCACCGCCCGCCAGCAACCATCGCCGGCCGATCCGGGGCGGCGCTACGGCGGGACTCGTGGGCTGGGGAAGGCCGCGCGCCGATCGACGCGCCACCACGAAATGAATCGAGGGCATCGGGCCGATTGTCCTCGGAGGCGGGCGGTTACGCGTCGTGGATTGGGGCGGATTCGCGGTCGAACGCTTTGCCGCCGGGGGAGGGGACCAGCTCGAACTGCATCCCCCCACGGGGACAGGAAATAGACCCACCGCTGACCCAGGCTGGGACCCTTGCTCGCGGAGGGTTCACCAAGGACACGCACCCCCTGATCGCGCAGATACTTCACCGCTGCATCGAGGTCGTCCACGTAGAGCGCCACGTGGTGGCCGCCGACGTCGCTGTTATCCAGTCGCCGGTGTCGTCCCGGAGGGGACCCAGGCTGTACATCTACTCGCACCCCAAGACGTCCACAAAGAACGTGGTCGCCTCGTGCAGGTCCGGCACGGTGATCCCGATGTGGTCGAGGCGGCGAAGGCCGGGTAGTGCAGTCATGAGTCCACGAATACCCTATATGGCGCCAATATGGGCGATTTATCATCTAACGATCGCTATTCAACCATGTCATGACATTGTTCTGGATCCAATTATTCTCTAGAGTGGGCTGAACCGTCCATCTATCGGAGAGTGCTATGAGCAGCCGTACAGCGTTGGAACCGGCGTCGCCGTGGGTCCAGGTCGCCGCCACGACGGAGGACTGGGACTCCGCCGACCCCGCTCTCCTGATCGACATGTTCAGCCAGCTCACGCTGATCAGAGTCTTCGAGGAGTTCGTGCTCGGTCTTGCCGGCGAAGGTCTGGTGCACGGCCCGGCCCACTCCAGCATCGGGCAGGAGGGCGCCGCAGTCGGCTCCGTCCTCGCCCTCACCAGTGATGACTCGGTGAACGGTTCCCACCGTGGACACCACCAGTTCCTCGCCAAGGCGTTCGGCCACGTCGCGCCCAACGGCATCGATCCGAAAGCCGATGTGGCAGAAGACGTGCGCACTGTGCTGCTGCGAAGCCTGGCCGAAATCTGCGGGCTGTCCCGCGGATACTGCCGTGGCCGCGGTGGGTCGATGCATCTGCAGTGGCGTGAGGCCGGTGCCATCGGCACCAACGCGATCGTCGGCGGGGGAGTGCCCCTGGCCGCGGGCCAGGCCTGGGCCCATCGCTTCTCCGGTTCGGATGCGGTGGCTGTCACCTACTTCGGCGATGGTGCCACCAACATCGGCTCCACCCTGGAGTCGTTCAATCTGGCCGCCGCTTGGAAGCTGCCCATCTGCTTTTTCATCGAGAACAACCGCTATGCAGTCGCCACCACCATCGAAGAGGTGACCGGCGAGCCGCGACTGTCCGCCCGTGGCCTGGGATTCAACATTCCCAGCTGGAAGGTCGACGGAATGGATACGTTGGCCGTACATCTGGCTATGACCGAAGCCGTCGAACACATGCGTAGTGGCTTGGGGCCCACCATGATTGAGGCCGACACCTATCGCTACTTCCATCAGAACGGACCCTTCCCGGGCAGCGCGTTCGGGTACCGCTCCAAGGACGAGGAGAAAGCCTGGCGCGACCGTGATCCGATCGCCCAACTCAGCAGTCACCTGATGCGGCGCAAGATTCTGAGCAACGAGGACATCACGCACTTCACCGCCCAGGCGAAAGCGGTGATGACCGACGTCGCCACCGAGATCCTCGAGCCGTTGCCCGGCGGAAAGCCCGGGCAGCGCCAGATCAAGCCGGCCGAGTGGCCCGATCCCGGTTTCCGCGACGTCGGCGTACGCGGCGACCTGTCGGAGTTCACCGATGCGCAGTTCACCGATATCGACACCTTCACCGGCGGACTGGAGGAGCGCAAATTCGTCGACGTCATCGCCGCCGTGTTGTTCCGGAGGATGGAGGTAGACCCGTCGGTCGTCGTCCTCGGCGAGGACATTCACCGCCTCAACGGCGGCACCAACGGCGCCACCCGCGGTCTGAGCGACAAGTTCCCCGAGCGGATACTGGGCACACCGATCAGTGAGAATGCGTTCACCGGCCTTGCCGGCGGAATCGCGCTGGACGGGCGGTACAAGCCCATTGTCGAGTTCATGTACGCCGACTTCATGTGGGTGGCCGCTGACCAGCTGTTCAATCAGGTCGCCAAGGCGCGCCACATGTTCGGCGGTGACAACGATGTTCCCCTCGTGCTGCGCAGCAAGGTTGCCATGGGAACGGGTTACGGCTCGCAGCACTCGATGGATCCCGCCGGCGTGTTCGCGACGTCGGCGGGCTGGCGGATCGTCGCTCCCTCAACGCCGTTCGACTATGTCGGTCTGATGAACACGGCTCTTGCCTGTAACGACCCCGTCGTTGTGCTCGAGCACGTGGACCTCTACACCAGTACCGGTGATGCCCCCGCCGAGGATTGGGACTTCATGCTGCCGGTGGGGAAGGCCGCCGTGCGCCGTTCGGGCACGGCGGTCACGGTCATCTCCTATCTCGCGATGGTCAATTACTGTGTGGACGCCGTCGACGTCGGCGGTGTCGACGCCGACGTGATCGACTTGCGCTGGCTGGACCGCGCCAGCCTGGACTGGGACACCATCGGCGCCAGCGTCAAGAAGACCAACCGGGTCGTGATCGCCGAGCAGGGGGCCCGGGGCACCTCGTACGGCGGCTGGCTGGCCGACGAGATTCAGCGGCGGTACTTCGACTGGCTTGACCACCCCGTCGAACGGATCACAGGTGGGGAGGCCTCACCCAGCATCAGCAAGGTCCTCGAGCGGGCCGCCATCGCCAAGACCGAAGAAGTGACCGCCAAGCTGACCGAAATCCTGGAGGCCTGACGTGGCCACGTTGATGCGGATGCCTGCGATCGCCGCCGGCGCCGAGACTGCCATATTATCTGAATGGCAAGTACAAGAAGGGGTTCCCTTCGAGCAGGCCGACACCATTGCCACGATCGAAACCGACAAAGCACTGTTGGACATGGAGGCCGACGAGCCGGGCGTCATCGTGCGATTCCTTATCAGCGAGGGTGCAGTCGTCGAAGTCGGGGCGGCGATCGCGCTCCGCTCTGCCCCCGGTGAAACAGTCGACGACATCGACGGTGCACTTCGGGGTCTCGGTGTGGCCGGGCAGCCACTGGTTCCCGACGAGCCCCCGCCGTCCGCAGGGCCCACTTCCCAACCCGAAGCCGCCTCTGCCGAAGACCATTCCACGGCCGATAACGGATCACCGGGCCCCGCCCACGCGGCATCAAACGAGCGGCTCTTTGCGACCCCGCTGGTGCGGCGCCTGGCCCGCGAGGCGAGCCTGGACCTCAGTAGGGTGGCGGGCACCGGGCCCAACGGCCGGATTGTGCGACGCGACATCGACGCTGTGCTGACCGAGCCAGCCCCCCCTCAGCGCGCACCGGCGCCCGATAACGCTGGCCGGCCGATGCCCGCGGTTGTCCCCGGCCCCGCCGAGACCGGATTCGAAGACATTCCGCATACCCGCATCCGCGCCGCCATCGCGGCGCGGCTCACCGCGAGTAAACACACCGTCCCGCACTTCTACCTTCGCGGCAGCTGCCGTGTCGACCGACTGCTTGCCCTGCGCGCCGAGCTGAACGCCGAAGCCGAACACATCGGCAAAACCAAAGTGTCCGTCAACGATTTGGTGGTCAAGGCCGCCGCGCGCGCGCACGCCTTGGTCCCCACGATGAACGTCGTGTGGACAGAGCATGCTGTCCGCCGGTTCGACACGGTCGACATCGCCGTGGCGGTCGCCTCCAGGCGCGGTCTGGTAACCCCGGTCGTGCGCGACGTCTCCCGGCGCAGCATCATCACGGTGTCGGCCGACCTCGCGGACCTGGCCGAACGTGCCCGGCTCGGCAAACTGGCTCAGCATGAGATCGAAGGAGGCGCGTTCTGCATCTCCAACCTGGGGATGTACGGCACCGAGGAATTCTCGGCCATCATCAATCCTCCGCAATCGGCAATTCTGGCGGTGGGCGCGGCTCTCAGCAAGCCCGTGGTGGAGGCCGGTGAGCTGGCGGTGGCGACGGTCATGCAGGTCACGCTCTCGGTCGATCACCGTCCCATCGACGGGTCGATTGCCGCGGAGTGGATGCGCGCCTTCGTCGGCATAGTCGAGAATCCGGTACAGATCCTGCTCTGACGGCCCAACTTCACCGGCACCGCACAATCGATCTCAGCCGCGAGCCGCCTGCCTGGCCCAGCCGGACGTGATGCGATGTTGCCATCGCCGGCATACAGCGCTGACACATTCGGCTGGCGCGCCCAGTGGGACCACGCGTCATCCGCGGGCTACGCGCGGTGCGCGCGTTGTCGTCTCATCACCGTGCGTTTCCGTGCCCGACGTCTGCTGGCCGCAAGGACTGTTCAACGGCGACCGCCGGTGGCCGGATAACTGTGTGCGCCAGCAAGTACTCGCCGGCTCAGGGGCCCGCGGACGCGCCGACTGAGTATCGCTCACCGCCGAATCCGGTATTGGACACCGGCGCTGGTGCGGGAGCACCCTGAGCCAGGCCCCCCGTGGTGAGGGGCGCGGGCGCTGCCCGTGGCGTCGGATACACGCCGGACGGGTGAGCAAGCGCCGAATATGAAACTCAGAGAGGGACGCAAAGAGATGGCCGTCAGCAATGTGGCTGGAGAAAGCCTGGAGGACAAGATACAGCGGCACGGCAACGTTGCCAGCATGCTGCGCAATGCGCCGCAGGGCGCCTACGACTACCCGATGCGCAGCGAGTACAGCAACTGGCGCGACGAGCAGCGGGCCTGGAAGAAGACGTCGGTACTGTTCGACCAGTCGTTCCACATGACTGACATTTACTTCAAGGGTCCCGACGTCAGGCGACTCTTCAGCGACCTCGGCGTCAACAGCTTCACCAACTTCGGGCGTAACAAGGCCAAGCAGTTTGTCGCCTGCAACGAGGACGGCTACGTCATCGGCGACTCCGTCCTGTTCGGCTTCGAAGACGATGAGTACAGTCTCGTCGGCCGGCCAGTGACACCGAACTGGGTGGCCTTCGTGGCCGAGACCGGCGACTACGACGTGACGGTCACCCGCGACGATCGGACGATCGACAACACCGGCAAGCGGCTGACCTTCCGCTTCAACATCAACGGCCCGCTGACCCAGCAGGTGGTGGAAAAAGCGGCTGGGGCCCCGCTTCCCCGGATCAAGTTCTTCAACATGGCCGAATTCGAGATCGCCGGCGTGCCGATCCGGGCGCTCAACCACACGATGGCCGGCGCGCCGGGCCTGGAGTTCACGGGCCTGGAGCTGATGGGCCCATTCGAGGACGCGAGCAAGGTCCGCCAGGCACTGTTGGCGGCGGGCAAGGAGTTCGGACTGCGGGAGGGCGGCGGGCGCTCGTACCCGACCGCGGCGCTGGAAGGCGGCTGGATCCCATCGCCGCTACCGGCGATCTATACCGGTAGAACGCTGAAGCCATTCCGGGAATGGCTCAGCGGCAGCGGTTTCGAGGCGAATGCATCGATCGGCGGTAGCTTTGTGTCCGATGACATCGAGGACTACTACCTCACCCCATGGGACCTGGGGTATGGCCACATGGTGAAGTTCGACCACGAGTTCGTCGGCCGTACTGCGCTGGAAAAGCTCGCCAATGAACCCCATCGGCAGAAGGTGTGGTTGCAGTGGAACACCGAGGACACGGCCGCGGTGATCGTCGATAGCCTGTTTGGCGACACAGACCGCGCAAAGTACCTCGACATCCCGGTATCGAACTACACCAGCGGACCGTATGACAAGGTTCTGCTCGGCGACCAGCTCATTGGATTCTCCGCCAACGCCGGTTACACCGTGAATATCGGTAGCTGGTCGTCAATGGGAATGATCGAGGAAAACCAGGCCGTCGACGGCGCTGAAGTCACCCTCCTCATCGGCGAGGAGGGCGGCGGCTCAGCCAAGCCCACCGTGGAGCGCCACGCCCAGAAGACCATTCGCGCGACCGTCCACACCAGCGCCTACGTCTAGGCGGGGTACCTCCGCCCGTTCGGCCCGCTGCGGGCCGGGCGGGCGGAGCCGTTTCCTCACGGTTCAGGCTCCCCACGACTGGGCGGCCGGTTGATTCCAACCATCCCGGAATCGAGCTGCTCGCCGACACGTAGTCCGGTCCTCAGATCAGCAGTGTAGATAGTAGGAGACGAGCCCGAAGTCAGTCGCATTGGCCAGCGCGCACCTCCGTGCCGCACATCTACGCGATCGGCGACGTCACGGCCAAGCTGCAGCTCGCCCACGTCGCCGAGGCCATGGGTGTGGTGGCCGCCGAAAC
>Ga0193743_1002902_pt1 | contig 11693 bp, 10 predicted proteins | sample L2c2metaG_FD_143038 | JGI IMG/M metagenome (GOLD analysis project Ga0193743, IMG submission 143038) | Soil microbial communities from a riparian zone of the East river system, Colorado, United States - L2c2 | ecosystem: Environmental > Terrestrial > Soil > Riparian zone | place: USA: East River...
ACACCATGAACAGATGCAGCCTCGGGCAGGCTCATGCTTCCCTGTACTGTAAATGACCAGTAAGCGCCATATAACCCGGCTAATAAGAACACCAGGCAAACTACAGCCATTACGGTATTCCACTTAAGGCCTTTTTTGCCCTGTATTTGAAGTGTCAGATCGTATATTTTAAGAATTTTACCTACTACAGCTACTCCAAGGCATACCAGGAAAAATAGCAGCAAATAATAGGCAACACCAGTCCAGTCAACCTGTGGGGCTTCGGGTTGCCCGGTTGTACTTGCAGCTGCTTCAGTTTGCGCCATCAGCAGGTTTGTACCCAGGAGCGTAAACGCTGCGAAGAACGATAGTAATGTTTTAGAATTTATAAATTTTCTGAATCCCATTTTAATGTCAGTTTGGTATTCTGTATTTTGTTGCAAAAATAACAATTATTATATGTGATGATGAAGGCTCTCCTGCAGGAACGGATGTTTTTTAGGAATAAGCGATTTGAACCTGCTTAACGCATTCAACGTCAGGAAAATAAATAACCCGCCAAAGCCTATAAAAACACCAAGCTCAATCAAGCCAATTTCTGTATACCATTCAGACTGCGGACCTACGGTACCAGGCATTATCATTATAAAATAATCAAGCCAGTGACCCACTACTAAAATCCAGCAAGTTGCCCTCAATACTCTGGTAACACGTTTTGAATCGCGAGACATGATAATCAGCAATGGAGCCATAAAGTTTAAAATAATAACTAACCAGAACCATGGTTTAAATTCAGGCTCCCATCTTCTAAAGAAATAAACAGACTCTTCAGGTAAGTTAGCATAGTAAATAAGCAGGAACTGTGCAAACCAAACATAGGTCCAGAATATGGAGAAACCAAATATTAACTGACCCAGGTTATGCAGGTGATCTTGTGATACCCATTCCATATAACCTTGTTTCCTTAACCAGATGATCATTAAGGTGATGATTGATAAGCTGCTTACCCACATGGCGGCAAAGTTATACCAACCAAACATGGTTGAAAACCAATGCGCCTCTAATGACATAACCACATCAAAAGAAAATATGGGTTGGGTAAATCCAAAGATCACCAGGAACGCTGCCGAAATGGTAAAGCTTTTTCTGTAGTAGAATAAACCACCCAGTTCATCTTCTGTTTCAGAATATTTTGCAAGTAACCAGCCAAAAATGCTATAGCTACCTAAAAATGCGATTAAACGGATAAAAAAGAAAGGCACATTTAAGAACCCTGATTTACCCGCTAAAATGGGGTCATAGTTTTCGCTGCCCGGTGTAGTAACACCTTGCGCGTGCCATATTTTATATAAAAAGGGAGCAACAACCTGCTTGCCTTCTACTTCGGTAGTGTGGGTTAAGGTTAAACCTGCTCCTATTATCACCAATAATATAACGGCTGCTATAGGTAGTACCCTGGCAAATGCCTGTGGCACACGCAGCAAGGAAGCAGACCAGCCAGCCTGAGCTACATATTGTAAAGCGCAGAAAAACACACCGGCTGTACAAACACAGGCAAAGTAGTAACCCATCAGCAATAAATTGGCAAATGTACGTTCACCGTTACCGGTTAAAAAGCCACCGGCTATGGTTATAACACCAATAACTATGGCTGCTATGCTCAATGTTTTTGCCTGTCCGGTAAATTCAAATTGCTCGTCAAAACTATTATGAGTCTTCATTCAATTCTAATTCTTATAAAGTTTGTAAATGGTGAACATACATGATCACTTTCCAGCGTTCTTCGGGAGCCAGCTGTGAAGCGTAAGATCCCATTGCATTTACACCGTAAGTAATGGTATGATATATTTTACCGTCTGTTAAGTCTTTCATAGCGCCACCGCGTGATGACTGGCCCTTTGAGTATGATGGCGGAGCAGGATAACCGTGCTGCACTACCAAACCATCGCCCTGACCATTAACACCATGGCATGGTGAGCAAAAATGCTCAAACAAAACTTTGCCATCTTTATAGTTAGCCTGGGTTTGGGCAATTACGGTTTTCACCTCAACGCTTGCCAGCTCGTAGCCGTCTTTGGTGTTCGGATAATCAAACTTTACAAAACCTACGGGTATTGTTCCGGCTGGTGGTACCTGCGCGGTTTTTCCGTCCTTGAAATTCGGATTCTTCTGATCCGGATCGTATGCGAGATGCTCATACATATTAGGGGCGTACTCCCATCCGGTACTCCTTTTATCTTTGCACGATGTAACTACAATCGAAGCTGCGATAATGATAACTATTGTTCCTAATATTCTAAATTTATTCATAGCTAACATATTTTCTGTCGTTATGCTTAACTTCACTTGCTCCGGCTTCTTTTAATATACTGTTAATATCTTCGTGTGGCGTGTTTCCTTTAGCGTCAATGGCAATTACAAACTTATCGTTAGTTGCCCGAAGGTCCATTACCCTTGGCGCGCGGCCCGGGAAAAGGTGTGTTGCAAAAAAGAAGGTAAATGCCATACCAAAAGCGGCAAACAACACCGTCCACTCAAAGGTTACCGGGATAAAATCCGGAATAGGAAAGTAATTCTTACCACCAATATCCATCGGCCAGTCATGTCCCAAAAAGTAGTAAACCAGCGTAAAAATGGTTGTACCGCCCATACAGCCAAACATAAAAGCTGCATAACCTAATCTTGAATCCTTGATACCCAGTTTGGCGTCAATACCGTGTATGGGCATCGGCGTGTAAACATCGTAAATAGGAATACTATTTTTTTGTAGTTTATCGATCCCGTGCATCATGTCATCGGGATCATCAAAAATGCCTAATATAAATTTGGTGCTACTCATCAGTTATTATACTTTTTCGTATTCAGAATGGTCAATACTATCAAACTTGATCAAATTTTCTTTGTAGAACTCTACTTCAGCTGGCTCCAGATGGGCGTTTTCGGCTATTAATTTCTTCTTAGCCTGCTCGCTTGAGCTCTTCAATAATAGTTTTACTTCGGCCATAGCTACAGAGGGTAATACCCTTATAAACAACAGGAACATGGTAAAGAATAAACCTATTGATCCAATAAATACGCCTACATCAATCCAGGTCGGGTAAAACATAGCCCAGCTTGACGGAAGGTAATCACGGTGTAATGAAGTTACAATGATCACAAAACGCTCAAACCACATACCTATGTTTACAATGATGGATAATACCCAAGAAATGGAGATGTTGGTCCTTACTTTTTTCGACCACATCATTTGGGTCATCAATACGTTACAGCCATACATCATACAGGCAGCCCACCAATACGGACCAATAAACCTGTTTAAGAAAGTGTATTGCTCATATTCGCCGCCAGAGTAGTAGGCTATAAAGAACTCGGTAATGTATGCTACGCCTACCACTGAACCCGTTACCAGAATAATTTTATTCATGGATTCGATGTGGAACATCGTGATATAGTTTTCCAATCCCAATACTTTACGGGTTACCAGCAATAGTGTTTGCACCATGGCAAAACCTGAGAAGATAGCGCCCGCAACGAAATAAGGAGGGAAAATGGTAGTGTGCCATCCCGGTTCAAGCGATGTGGCAAAGTCCATTGATACAATGGTGTGTACCGATAATACCAGTGGTGTTGATATACCTGCTAATATTAAGGAAACAGTTTCAAAACGCTGCCAGGTTTTAACAGAACCGGTCCATCCGAATGATAATACCGAATAAATGCGGCGGCGTAAGCCTGTAGCACGGTCACGGATGGTAGCGATATCAGGCAACAGACCTGTGTACCAGAATACCAATGAAACCGAAAAGTAAGTTGATATCGCGAATACGTCCCAGATAAGCGGTGAGTTAAAGTTAACCCATAAAGAACCATACTGGTTTGGTAACGGAAGCGAGTAAAGCGCCATCCACGGGCGGCCCATGTGCGCGCCGATATAAGTGGCCGCGCAAATTACCGCGAAGATGGTCATGGCCTCGGCCGAGCGGTTGATGGAGTTACGCCAGTTTTGACGGAACAGTAACAATACGGCCGATATAAGCGTACCGGCGTGACCAATACCTACCCACCATACGAAACCGGTAATGTCCCAGGCCCATCCTACTGTTTTATTTAGTCCCCATGATCCAATTCCATACCAAAAGGTGTAGCTGATAGAAAATATCCAAAGCATTGCGCCTAAGGATGCTACTGTAAAACCGATCCACCAGGCTCTTCCTGGCATATTTTCTACGGGGCGCAATATATCGTCAGTGATCTGACCATAGGTAATGTCCTTACCCGTTATTAACGGTTCCCTTATTATTGATTCACTATGAGATGCCATATATTTTAATCTCTGTATATAAAAATTTTAAGCCTCTAATTCAGATACATTTCTAACTTTTACCTGGTAACCTATACCTGGTTGTACGTTTAATTCTTCAAGCACATAGTAAGTTCTTTCGCTCTTCAATGCTTTTGAAACTTCCGAGTTAGGGTCATTCCTGTTACCGAAAACAATAGCGTTTGCTGAACATGTTTGCTGACAAGCAACCTTGATCTCGCCATCTTTAAGCGGGCGTTTTTCAATTTTAGCTTTTAATTTACCAGCTTGTATACGTTGAACGCACATAGAGCATTTTTCCATTACCCCACGGAAACGGGTTACAACATCAGGATTTAATACCAGTTGCGTATGCTCATTGTTCAGGTAGTTATCAAAACGTGAATCGTTCCAGTAGTTAAACCAGTTAAAGCGGCGTACTTTGTACGGGCAGTTATTTGCGCAATAACGTGTACCTACACAACGGTTGTATGCCATCTGGTTTAAACCTTCTGATGAGTGAACGGTAGCCAATACCGGGCAAACTGTTTCGCAAGGCGCGTGATCACAGTGCTGGCAAAGCATTGGCTGGTGTACTACTGTTACATTATCAAAGTTATCCAGTTTGGCAATTTCATACTCTTCGGTAACTGATTCTGCTTTACCTTCTTCTTTGTAGCTGTAATAACGGTCAATACGTATCCAGTGCATTTCGCGGCGGCGGCGTACTTCGTCTTTACCTACTACAGGGATGTTATTTTCGGCGCTACAAGCTACCACGCAGGCACCGCAACCGGTACAGGCGTTAAGGTCAATAGCCATCACCCAGTCATAAACAGGGCGGTCATGGCTTGGTATATCCCATAAGCTTTCTTTATCGTAATCTTTATGGCCACCCTCGTTTCCGCTGTGCGCGGCAGGGTTCTTTTTGTATTCAGTAAACGTAGCTTCGCGAATTACACTGCGACCCTCATAAGAGTGGTGCGTCTGTGTTTGCGCAAGCGGCGATTTAATATGTGTATCGCTAAATGATGAAACGGCGGTGGTTTGGAATGTTCCGTTACGGAAGCTGTAGAAGGGGAATGCATTTTTACCCACATTATCACCTACCGGACCAGCTTGTGTACGGCCGTAACCAAGCGCTATTGATATGGTTCCCTGTGCCTGGCCTGGTTGAGCCAGTACCGGTACATCAACGGTATAACCATTAGCTTCAACCTTAATCACATCACCTTCCTGCAGTTTCCATTTCTTGATATCGGCAACTGAAATAGCAGCGTAGTTATCCCAGGTAACTTTCGATACCGGATCAGGCAATTCCTGTAACCAGGGGTTGTTGGCACGTTTACCATCGCCAATGGCTTGAGATTGATAAACCTGTAATTCGTATTTACCATCAGGAGCAGTAAGTGAGCTGCTATGGCTTAAAATAGTTTGCGCAACACCGTTCAAATCGCGGTTAAAGGTATAAGTACCCGGGGTATTAGCCGGTGTTTGGATCAAACCTGTTTGCAGCAGGGTTTCCCAGCCTTTTTGGCCAGATAAACCACCTTTTGGAAGCAGGTTAGTACTCCAGTTATTGCGTACATAGGTGTAATAATCCTTAACCGCATTATCAGACCATATTAATAAGCTATGCTCAGCCTGGCGGGTGTTATAAACCGGGTTAATGGTTGGCTGTACAACGGTATAGTAACCTTCAAGCGCGTTGGCATCACCCCATGATTCCAGGTAATGATGGTTTGGCGCAATTACATTTGATAGTCCGGCTGTTTCATCATTATGATCAGCAAATGATACTTTTAAACGCACTTTGTTAAGCGCGGCTTTAAAATCAGCTCCTTTAAAGTAATCGTAAGCAGGGTTAACATTCAGGAATAATACTGCTGCTACCTCGCCGCGGCTCAATTCATTTACAAACTCAACAAACACAGCATCGTTACCGGCATATTGTTTTGATGGGTTATCCAGATCAATAGTAGTACCATAGCTGCCCAGTTGGGAGTTGATGGCATTAACCAAAATCTGTGTAGCTACATCATTTGAACCTGCAACAACCAAAGCTTTTCCTTTAGCAGCCACCAATTCTTTAGCTGCAATGGTTATCGCGTTATCGGCTGCTTTATTAGTTAATTTTTTCGAACCCGGTAAAGTAGTACCTGAAATAGCATTGTAAAGACTGATCAGCGCGATACCTTCTTCTGATGGTTTGATCGGCATACGAACGTCGGCATTGGTACCGGTTAAGCTCATACCACTTTCAAACTGGATGTGGCGCGACATCTTTTTGTTTACAAGCGATTTATTGTTACGGTTTGATACATACTGGCGTGTAAATTCCTCGCCCGAGATCCATGTTCCAAGGAAATCAGCGCCAAAGCTTACAATTACATCGGCTTTATCAAAATTGTAATGAGGTAATACCGCTTTACCAAAGCTATTTTGGTTAGCCTGTATAATACCTGTATAGGATATGGCGTCGTAAGTAATATGTTTAGCGGTTGGGTAAGCCGTAATAAAATCGGCGATAACCGCTAAAGTAGATGGGCTGTTAATAGTTGATGTTACTAAGCGGATATTTTTGCCAGCTGCTTTAATAGCGCCAAGTTCTTTGATCACAAAAGCATCAATTTCGGTCCAGCCGGCATCGGTGCCATTTAATTTTGGATCTTTTAAACGGTTTACATCATACAGGTCCAATACCGAAGCCTGGGCCTGCGCGCTTAAACCGCCTTTTGAAAAAACATCATTAGGGTTACCTTCAACTTTGATCGGGCGACCTTCCCGTGTTTTAACCAATATAGCCTGTCCTTCGTAAGTTGAAGAATAGTAGTTGGCAACACCAGGTGTAACCTCTTCAGGTTTTATAAGGTAAGGAATTGATTTATGTACCGGCACGCGTTGACAAGCAGCCAGGGTTACCGCACCAACACCAAATCCAAGCGCCTTTAAAAAGTCGCGGCGCGGAGTTTTAGCTGATAAACCATCACCACTAAGCACTTCCTCAATTGGAATTGGCTCGGCAAATTCGTTTTTATTTTTCTCAACAAATTCTGGTGTTCTGTTTAGTTCTTCTAAACCTTTCCAGTATTTTTTATTGCTGTCCATTTAAGCTATATAAACTGTAATGCAAAAATTCTTATTTATTAATAGTGACATTTACCGCACTCAATACCACCTAATACCGCGGCAGTAACTTTCTCGCCCTTCTTGATCTTATCGTGAGCAGCAAGTATGCTATCGTAGTAAGCGTTTCCTTTACCGTTAACTTCGGTACGTTTGTGGCACTGTATACACCATTTCATGGTAAGCGGTGAGTATTGGTAAACCTCTTTCATGGTTTCAACCGGTCCATGACAGCTTTGGCATTTAATACCACCAACCTTTACGTGTTGTGAGTGGTTAAAGTAAGCCAGATCTGGCAGGTTGTGAACCCTGATCCATTGAATAGGTTTAGCCTGGGTGCTGTCATACTTCTGTGTTTTAGGATCGTATCCCAAAGCATCATATATTTTATGAATCTCAGGCGACTCGGTTTTAACAACCTTGTGGCAGTTCATACAAACGTTTAATGATGGTATTGAAGCATTTTTTGATTTATAAGCACCTGAGTGGCAATACTGACAATCTATTTTCATGGTACCGGCATGTAGCTCATGCGAGTATTTAATAGGTTGTACCGGTTGGTAACCTGTGTGCACGTTAGTGTTCCACAAAGTAACCCAGCCCCAGCTACCCATGGCAATGGTACCGCATACCAGTATAAAGAATACCAGTTTCTTATTTTTAAGTACCGCCTTAATAAATTCTTTTTTCTTATCAGTAGCAACGCCATGCTCATCAACTTCACCAGCCTCTTCTTCAATGATAACGCCTTTACCTTTTAACAGCAGTCGCTCTAAAGTGGCTACAACCTTGTTTAATACCAGTATTACAATAAATGCGATAATGATAACAACAATTAAGCCCCATATAACCATGCTGCTCGGACCAGTTTCTGCAGCCGGTGCATTAGCTCCGGCGGCTCCGGCGGCAGGTTTTTCCTGCATCGCTTTGTACTCACCGCGTACATAGGCTAAAATATTGCCTACATCACCGTCAGAAAGCTCGGTAAATACCGTCATGCCTGCCTGGTTAAACTTGTTGTAAATTGCTAAAGCCTTAGGGTTTTTAGCAGCGATCAAAGCCTGGTTGTTCTGTATCCACTGAGTAAGATACTTGTCATCCGTTTCCTGAGTAAGTTGCGGACCAAGCGCAGGACCAATTAATTGCTGATCGATCTTGTGACAGGTAGTACATTTGGATTTGAAAATCGCTTCGCCTTTTGCCACATCGGCTTGAGCATAAGCATTTGAAAAACCCCAAAAAGCAAACCCGGCAATCAGTAAAACCGACCTTGAGAATTGTTTAAGAATCAATGAGAAACTTCTCATAAAGTGTATTTATGCTAAATAATTTTTATATTAATGTTTTAAACCGCTGTAAAGATGTATGCACCATCTGACATTTACAGGGACAAAAGTAAAATTTATTACAGTATCGCTGACACATAAATGACAGCAACGTATAATTTATAATCGTTCTAAATAATTACAAAAAGCCCTTTTAGCCATGCAGGAGGGCTTTTTGACTGATGATGTATTTTTTCTGATTACTGATTGTCTTACTTTCTTATTGAAAATTTCAATTATTGTTTTAATATCCAGGCAAATATAAGGGGCGCAACAATTGTCGCGTCGCTCTCTACAATAAACTTAGGAGTATGTATATCCAGCTTGCCCCAGGTTATTTTTTCGTTTGGTACAGCGCCCGAATATGAACCATATGAGGTTGTGGAATCTGATATTTGGCAAAAGTAACTCCAGAACGGAACATCGTGCATCTCCATATCCTGGTAAAGCATCGGTACCACACATATCGGGAAATCGCCTGCTATACCACCGCCTATCTGGAAGAAACCAATTCCCTTGCCCGATGAGTTTTTGGTATACCAGTCGGCAAGCCAGGCCATATACTCAATACCACTTTTCATGGTTGATGCCTTTAGCTCACCTTTAATAATATAGGATGCAAATATGTTGCCCATAGTGCTGTCTTCCCATCCGGGTACAACAATAGGCAGGTTTTTTTCGGCAGCAGCCAGCATCCATGAATTTTTAGGGTCAATTTCATAATACTGTTCCAGCTCGCCGCTTAGTAAAATTTTGTACATGTACTCATGCGGAAAGTATCGCTCGCCCGCATCTTCTGCATCTTTCCATATTTTGTGGATATGTTTTTGCAAACGGCGGAAAGCCTCTTCCTCGGGGATACAGGTATCGGTAACACGGTTATAATGATTTTCGAGCAGGTCCCACTCTTCCTGCGGACTCAGGTCCCGGTAATTAGGTACCCTTTTGTAGTGCGAGTGCGCTACCAGGTTCATAATATCCTCTTCCAAATTGGCCCCTGTGCATGATATGATGGCGATTTTATCCTGGCGGATCATCTCGGCCAACGAAATACCTAACTCGGCCGTACTCATGGCGCCCGCAAGGGTAACCATCATTGTACCGCCTTCGTCAAGGTGCGTTTCATATCCTTTGGCGGCATCCATTAATGCTGCTGAGTTAAAGTGCAGGTAGTTTTTTTCAATAAACTGCGAAATAGGTCCTCTTGTGATGCTCATAGTGTATCAATAAAATTCGGCACAAAAGTATACATTTTTATAATGTGGGGATGAGTGGATTTCAAATGTGCAGATTATTGATGTGCCGATGATTCCTTTGTCTGAACCAGGATTCGATTAGTGGATGATCATGATTTTAATAATTGCATATCAAATCCATAAATCCGAAAAATCTGTTTAACGGCGGAGCCCTCCTGAACACCTTTGAAAACAAATACTAACGTGAGCAATCCCGCTTCAGACCATCTCCCCATTATTAATTCCATCAGCACATTTGAAATTTGCACATCCGCACATCTATAAATTTTTATATTAGCGGCCACATTACCTATGAAAAAAATAATAACTACACTACTCATATTTATTGGTGCCCAAACCGCTTTTTCGCAAACGCATCTCCTGCCAAAATTTATCAGGAAAATGTATTTTGATAAGGATACTACCAAGAAAAGCAGCTTTGTGATTTTACCCGTACTAAGCTCGGCCCCCGAAACCGGGCTTGAGGCTGGCGGCGCCGGATTGTACTCTTTTTATACCGATACCGTAAGCCCCAACACCAGGGTATCTAACGTATTTGGTTATGCCACCATTACTACCAAAGGGCAAAACAGGTTAAGCCTGAGCACCAGCTACTGGACACCGCAAAATAAATATCATATTACCGCCGGTATAAGCTATATCAACTTCCCTTTTGATTTTTACGGTATCGGCAATAATACGCTCAAGGCTAACGCCGATCGTATTGGCCAAAAACGGGTTAAAGTAAATTTTGGCGCCGAAAAAAAGGTAGCAGATAATTTTTATGTAGGCCTGGTTGCAGGCGGTTATCATTTTAATTTTAGCGACGGGCAGCCAAACAGCATTTTTTATACCGACCCACGGGTAAGGTTTCAAAGAGGCGGCTCTACGGTATACATAGGCCCAAGCCTCATTTTCGACAGCCGTAACAACAATACCTATACAACCAAAGGCGCTTTAATAACCAGTTCGTTCGAAATAACAAAAGGCCTGTTTGGCATGAACTATAACGGCGGATTTTTTAACCTGGAATACACTCAATTCTTTTCGCTTGGTAAAAAGCTGGTATTGGGGCTTGATGTACAGGAACAAAGCCTTACCGGCAGCCAGTCGCCGTTTTTTTTAATGCCCGCATTGGGTAATGACGAAATTATGCGTGGCTATTACAACGGCCGCTACCGCGACCGTAACCTGCTGGTTGGCCAAACCGAACTTCGCTACCGCCTGAGCGACCGCATTGGTGTGGTGGGCTTTGTAGGCACAGGCGAGGTTTTTAATAAAGACTTTAGCTTTAGCGAACTGAAACCAAACTATGGCGGGGGCCTACGTTACTTTTTTGATATAGAAAAAGGCCTCAGCATCCGTGCCGACTACGGCATTGGTCAAAAAGTTGCCGGCGAAGCCAGACAAAGCGGCTTTTATGTGGGATTGGGGCAGGCGTTTTAGGCCCCCAACCTCCTGAAGGGGGAGTATGAGTACATATCTGTTTAAAAAATGTCATTTCCGATAGCGCCTGCGGGAGGAATGTGGTGGTTCAAAAGAGAACCTATCTCTTAAGCGATAGCGAAAAATTCTTCTGCACTGTGCAAAGCTCGTATGAAAAGTCGTACAAGATCTCGCTATCGCTCGTATGAAATGCTTTTTCATGTCCCCTGCGCGGACGTAATCTTTTCTTGCGGTCGACGCACGCCCGCCTGCGCTTCGCGCGGCACCCCGCTCTGTCGCACA
>Ga0193743_1002903_pt1 | contig 11691 bp, 13 predicted proteins | sample L2c2metaG_FD_143038 | JGI IMG/M metagenome (GOLD analysis project Ga0193743, IMG submission 143038) | Soil microbial communities from a riparian zone of the East river system, Colorado, United States - L2c2 | ecosystem: Environmental > Terrestrial > Soil > Riparian zone | place: USA: East River...
TGATCATGATGTAGCTGAGGCCCATTTCCTCCTTGAGGTCGAGCAGCAGGTTGATGATCTGGGCGCGGATCGAGACGTCGAGCGCCGACACCGGCTCGTCGCAGATCACCAGCTTGGGCCGCAGGATCAGGGCGCGGGCGATGCCGATCCGCTGGCGCTGGCCGCCGGAGAATTCGTGCGGATAGCGGTCGGCATGATCGGGGCGCAAGCCGACCTTGGCCATCATGTCCGCGACCCGTTGATCGACCTCGCTCCTGTTGGTGACGCCGTGCAGGCGCAGCGGGTCGGCCAAGGTGCGGCGCACGGTCTGGCGCGGGTTGAGCGAGGCGTAGGGATCCTGGAAGACCATTTGAACCGTGCGCGCTGTCGCCATGCGGTCGCGCCCGGAAATCGCCTGGCCGTTCAGGGCGATGCCGCCATGCGTCGGCGGGATCAGGCCCATGATGGCGAGCGCCAGGGTGGACTTGCCGCAGCCCGATTCGCCTACCAGGCCCAGGCATTCGCCGGGCTTCACGTCTAGACTCACGCCGTCGACCGCCTTCAGTATTTTGGTGCCGCCGCGGAGCGCGCCGCCGACGGTGAAATGGACCGCGAGCTCGTCGAGCTTCAGCAGCGGCTCAGCCATGATGATGGCACCGCACGAGGCCGTCCGCCGGCAGGGGGGTGATGTCCGGCGCGGTCGACCGGCAGATATCGGTGACGGCCGGGCAGCGCGGATTGAAGCGGCAACCCCCGGGGTAGGCCGCGATCGACGGCACGACACCCGAGATCTCGCGCAGCCGCTGTTGGCCGCGCCTCGAACGCTCGCCCAGGCGGGGCAGGGAATCGACCAAACCTTGCGTATAGGGATGGCGCGGCGTGGCGAAGATCGCCCCCGCCACCTGGCTCTCGACGATGCGGCCGGCATACATCACGGCGACGCGCCGGCACATGTTGGCGACCAGCCCGAGATCATGGCTGATCATCAGGATGGCGGTGCCCTTGGCGGCGCAGAGCTCGGCCATCAGGTCGATGATCTCGGCCTGCACCGTGACGTCGAGCGCCGTGGTCGGCTCGTCGGCGATCAGGAGTTCCGGCCCGCAGGCCAACGCAATGGCGATCATGACCCGCTGGCGCATGCCGCCCGAGAGCTGGTGCGGATAGTCGCGGATACGCCGCTCGGGCGAGGGCACGCGGACCTGGCGCAGCGCCTCTTCCGCGCGATCCATCGCCTCGTTCCAGTTGGCGCCCTGATGCAGCACGAACATCTCGGCGATCTGGCGGCCGACCGGCGACAGCGGATTGAGCGCCGTCATCGGTTCCTGGAAGATCATGGCGATGCGCTTGCCGCGCAGGCGGCGCATCTCGGCGGCCGACGCGTCCTGGATCTGCTCCCCGTCGAGCACGATCCTGCCGCCGCTGAGCGACAGCGGGCGGCGCAACAGGCCCATGATGGCAAGCGCCGTGATGCTCTTGCCGCAGCCCGATTCGCCCACCAACCCGAAGGCCTCGCCGCGGCCGATCTCGAACGACACGTGCTCGACGGCGCCGTAGGCCGCCTTGTCGCCGGCAAGGGCGATGTGCAGATCATCGACCGTGAGGAGGGGCGTGCTCATGCGCGGCGCGTGGTCGATTGCGGATCGAGGATGTCGCGCAGCCCGTCGCCTAAAAGGTTAAGGCCGAGCACGGTGAAGAAGATGGCGAGGCCGGGAAACACCGAGAGCCACGGCGCCGCCCGGATCTGGTCGCGTGCCTCGGACAGCATGCTGCCCCAGCTCGGGAAGGGCGGCCGGATGCCGAGGCCCAGGAACGAGAGGGCAGCCTCGGCCAGGATCGCGCCGCCGATGCCCAGCGTGGCGATCACGATCAGCGGCCCCAGGATGTTGGGCAGGACCTGCGTGAACATGATGCGCAGGTCGCCATAGCCAAGGATGCGCGCCGCCTGGATGTAGCCCTGGCTCTTGAGCGACAGCACCTGGGCGCGGGCGATGCGGCAGGAATAGGACCAGCTGGTAAGGCCGAGCGCGATCACGAGGCTGAGCAGGCCGGGCCCGAGGATCGCCATGATGGCCAGCGCAAAGACCAGCGAGGGGATGGCCAGCATCAGGTTGGTGAGGCCGCTCACCAGATCGTCCCACCAGCCGCCCCAGTAGCCGGCGGTGAGGCCGAGCGTGACGCCGATCAGGCTGTTGCAGATCTGGCTCACGAAACCGACGGTGAGCGAGATGCGCGCGCCGTAGACGATGCGGGAAAAGATGTCGCGGCCCTGCGCGTCGGTGCCGAACGGGAATTCCCAGCTGGGCGGCAGCTCGGCGTTCATCAGGTTGGCGTCCATCACCGGATCGGTGAGTGCGATCCACGGCGCGAAGATCGCCACGCCGATCGCCAGGCCGACCAATCCGCCGCCCACCCAGGTGTTGGAGCCCCACTTCATGCGATGGCTCAGCCGTAGCGGATGCGGGGATCGATCACGACGTAGGCGATGTCGACCAGCGTGTTGATGAACAGAAAGAACACCACGATCAAGAGGATGCAGCCCTGGACCGCCGGCATGTCGCGCTGGAACACAGAATCGACCATCAGGGATCCGACGCCGGGCCAGGCGAAGAGCTTCTCGACCACCACCGCCTGGCCCATCAGCGAGCCGAACTGCAGGCCGACGATGGTGATGACCAGCACCAGCGCATTGCGCAGCACGTGCCATTCGACGACGCGACGCTCGCTCATGCCCTTGCTGCGCGCGGTGCGGACGAAGTCGGCATTGAGGACGTCGAGCACGGCGGCGCGCGTGGTGCGCGCCAGCAGCGCCATTGGGCCCACGCCCAGCGCGACCGCGGGCAGGATGAGGTTGCGCAACCCGCCGTCGCCGTAGCCGAAGCTCGGCAGCCAGTTCAGCTGCAACGCGAACAGGTACATCAGCATCAGGCCGAACCAGAACTGCGAGAGGCTGAGGCCCGAGATGGCCGTGACCATCGACACCGTGTCGAGCAGGCTGCCGGGCCGCAGCGCCGCCAGGAATCCCAGGGTCACGCCGATCGAGATGGCGAAGGTCATGGCGGCAAAGACCAGCTTCAGCGACGGCCAGATTCGGACGCCGATCAGCTTGGTCACGGGCTCGCGCGTGCGGAACGAGATACCGAGGTCGCCGGTGGCGACGTTGGCGATGTACTTGGCGAAGCGCTCGGGCAACGCGTCGTCCAGGCCCATCTCCTTGCGCATGCGCTCCATCACCGCCGGGTCGATGGTCGTCCGGCCGTCCTCGCCCATGCCGGAGATGAAGCTCCCCGGCAGGACACTGAACAGCAGGAAGACCAGCGCGATGACGGCTAGGAGGGTCGGGATGACGTTGAAGAGGCGGCGTCCGAGAACGAGCAGCATCAGATCGAAATCAGCCCGTCGTCACTTGGCCGGCGAGCGGTCGTCGACCCAAACGTCTTCGGTGTACTGGTGCGTGATCTCGGTCGGATTTGCCTGCAAACCGTGGATCCACGGCTGATAAGCGAGCACCGCCTTGTTGTAGTTGAAGAACCACACCGGTGCCTCGTCATAGAGGATGTTGTTGGCCTGGCGCAGCAAGTCGGTGAGCTTGGCACTGTCGGTCGTCTGACCAGCTTCGTCGATCAACTTGTCGAAGGCGGCGTTGTTGAACATGACGGTGTTGCAGGCCGTACGCGGAGTCTTGGAATGGAAACATTTCAGCTGTGCGAGCGAGTCCGGACCGGTCAGGCTAGAACTGATGATTGCCTGGAATTCGCCCTTGAGCAGGATGTCGGTTAGTACGGTGGCCTCGATCAGCTTGGGCTTCACCTTGATGCCGACCTTGGCGAGATAAGGGATCACCGCCTCGACGATCGGTAGGCCCCAGCTCTCGTTCTGGCTGGTCGTCCATTCGAACTCGAAGCCGTCGGGATAGCCCGCTTCGGCCAGCAGCTTCTTGGCCTTGTCGGGATCGAAGGCGTAGGGCTTCACCGTCTTGTCGAAGGAAGGCGAGCTGAGCGGCAACCAGCTCACGGCGCGATAAGCCTTGTCCTTGACCAGCCGCTTGATGATCAGGTCGGTGTCGATGGCATGGTTGATCGCCTGACGCACCCGCTTGTCGGCGAACGGCTTGAAGCTGGGATTCATACGCATGGAGCGCGTGAACATCTCGGCGACCTCGAGGATGCCCTTGGAGAGTTCCGGGTCGGCACGATAGGAGACGTACTGGGCGGGCCCGAGGATCGACGTGTCGATCTCCTTGTTGCGAAACGCCACGTCGCGCGCCGCAGCCTCAGCCATGAGGGACACGATGATGCGGTCGGCGTAGGGCTTGCCGGGCTTGTAGAACTTCTCCCAGCGCTCCAGCACGACGCGCGAGCCCGGCACGTGCTCCTTGAACTTGAAGGGACCGAGGCCGATGGGATTGTTGGCGAAGTTGCCCTTCTCGACCTCTTCCCTGGGCAGGATCGCGGTCGTGCCGTCGAAGAAGGAGAAGCCCGGATCGGTGATGTCGGTGATGGTCATCTCGAGCGTGAAGTCGTCGATCTTCTTCAAGCCGGAGATTTCCTTGGCCTCGCCCTTTTCGACAGCGATCGCACCCTTGATCAGGCGGACATAACGCGCGCCAGGATAGCCCTTGCTGCCGTCCATGATGCGCGTGAACGACCAGATGATGTCGTCCGCCGTCATCTTGCGCCCGTTGTGGAAGTAGGCGTCGTCGCGCAGCTTGTAGGTATAGACGAGGCCGTCGGCCGAGGCCGTCACCGACTTTGCCAGCTCCAGCACCAGCTTGTTGTTGGTCGAATCCCAGTTATAGAGCGTGCGATTGAGCGACTTGCCGACGATCTCGTCCTGGGCGCGTGGCGTGGTATGTGCATCGAGGCTGCCGAAGCTAGCGGCATAGGGAGCGGTCATGCGGATGGTGCCGCCCTTGCGCGGCGTCTCTTGCGCCGCCGCAAGCCCAGCAGCAGTGATCGCAACCGTTGCCACCGCCAGCCAAATCAGTTTGCGCATCAACCATCCCCTCTTGAACATTCTCGTTGGCCGGCATTCCATCGTGCCGGACGCTTCAGTGCAAGAGGAATGCCGAATGACCGCATTACCCAACTGTCTTCTCATCGTGACTGCCGAAGTCGATGCCTCCGTCGAGGCCGACTGGAATCGCTGGTACGACGACGTGCACCTGCCCGATGCACTGGCCTGTCCCGGCGTGCGGGCCGGCCGCCGTTATGTCTCCTCGGGAGAGATCTCCGAAAGCGACCGCGGCCAGGGAAAGCGCAGCCTGACCAAGCTTTACACCACGGTCTACGAGCTCGATTCGCCGGCTGCGGTCGAAACCAAGGAATTCAAAGCCATGCGCGGCTGGGGTCGCTTTTCGTCCCAGGTCCGTTCCCAGACGCGAGTCGTGGTGCCGGTTCCCTAGACGCAACCGATTGGCCGTCCAGGCATTGTCCCTGCATGCAAGTCAGTGACGTCATGACCCGCGATATCGAGACGATCCCGCCGGACGCCTCGCTGCAGCAGGCCGCCCAGGCCATGGAGGCGATAGGAGTCGGCTCGCTGCCGGTGTGCGACGGAAGGCGGCTGGTCGGCACGCTCACCGACCGCGACATCGTCGTGCGCGGGGTGGCGGCGGGCCGATCGCCGATCGAGATGCTGGTCCGCGAGTGCATGACCAAGGACATCTCCTACGCCTTCGAGGACGAGGACGCCGAAGAAGTCCTGGCCCGCATGAAGGCCCTGCAGGTCCGGCGCCTGGCGGTGCTCGATAAGGAGAAGAACCTGATCGGCATCGTGTCGTTGGGCGACATCGCCACCGAGCCGCGCGCCGCGACCCTGCGCGAAGTCGGTGAGGCGATCGCCGAGATTTCCGAGCCGTCGCGGCCGCACAAATAGTCGACGCCGTAGCCGTCGCTCCAATAGCGGAGCTGGAACATCGCAGTCTCCGCTGCCAGTATTCGATCCATGGGCTGCGCAGGAAATGACACCTCGTCTGCCTTGGGTCGCTGTCTTGGCTCAGGCAAGGATGCCGAGGTCTTCGAATTGGGCAAGGCCGTCATAAAGCTCTACAAGGCAGGCGTGCCCAAGCACACCGCGTTTCGGGAAGCGGCGGCTTTGACGCAAGCCTACGCGATGGGCTTGCCCGTGCCGTGGGTTGACGACGTTAGGCAAATTGGCGGTCGTTGGGGCGTGGTGATGGACCGCGTCGACGGCCGTTCCTTTGCGGAAATCATGGGCGCCCACCCCGCCGAAGAAGCGGTGCATCTCGGGGAGATGGCGTCCCTGCACCGTCGCATCCACGCCTGCAAGGCGGTGCATTTCGGCAGCCTGAAAGCGAAGCTGGAAGCGAACATTCTCCGGGTGACGGCGTTGAGCGAGGGACGGCAACGGAAACTGCTCGAAGCTCTGGCGGGGCTGCCCGATGGCGATCGACTCTGCCATGGAGACTTCCATCCCTGGAACGTTCTTGGACCGCATTCCCGGCCGTCGGTGATCGACTGGACATCGGCGTCAAGAGGCAGCCCGGCCGCCGACGTTTGTCGCTCCTACGTGCTGATCAAGCCGAGCGCGCCCGACCAGGCGGCTTCATATGTTGAAGCCTATGCGCAGCTCGCCGGCGGAAGCCTGGAGGACATTTTCAGGTGGCTGCCGGTCGTCGCTGCGGCACGCCTTGCGGAAGGCGTGCCGGACGAAGTCGCTGGCCTGATGGCGATGCTCGAAAGCGGCGGTCAGGCCGGCACGACGTAGCCGTCGCGCCGCGGGTCGCAGCCGCCGGTAAAGGTGCCGGCATCATCGACCGCCACGCCCTGCATGCCGCCCACCCTCATGGTCCAGTCCGGTCCGCTCGAGAGATCGTGGCCACGCGCGCGCAGCTCGTCCCGCACCTTCGACTCGACCCGCGATTCCAGCAGTACGGCGCGGCCGTCCGTCAGGCGTGCGCGGGGCGCCTCGATCGCCTGCTGCAGCGGCAGGCTGAAATCGACGTACTGCACCATCGCTTGCGCCTGGGTCTGCAGGATGCCGTAGCTTCCGGGCGTGCCCAGCGCCAGCACCGGCCTGTCGTCCTGGGTGACGATCGAGGGCGCCACGCAGACCGGCATGGCGTCACCCTGCTTCACGCGATTGGGACTCCCCGGTGTGACGTCGGCCCAATAGAGGAAGTTGTTGAGGCAGACCCCGGTGCCGGGGACGACGACGCCGGACCCGAACACGCTGCCCAGGCTCTGCGTCACGCAGACCATGTTGCCCGCCTTGTCGGCGATCGAGAACGACGTCGTGTGGCCTTCGGAAGCGGGCGCCCTCCACTGTTCGGTCGGACCGTCGACCGGCTTGCCGTTGCGCACCCGCGCCCGCAGCCCCTCGACATGGCCGTCCGACAAAAGCTCGGCGAGCTTCTGCTGCGACGGCACGCCATTGGCGATGCGCACGCCCGCCGCCACGCGGATGGCGCGCAGCACGGTGTCGATATGTTCGGTGCCGTTGCGCGTCATCTTTCCGAGCTCGAAGCCTTCGAGGATGCGCAAGGTCAGCAGGTACTGGAAAGCCTCGCAGGGCGGCGGCGGCACATGGATCGTGCGGCCGCGATAGCTGGCTGCCAGCGGGTCGATCCACTCCGCCTTGGTGTCCAGGAGATCTTCCATGACGAGGCAACCGCCCAGCTCGGTCAGCCGCTCGATCACCTTCTTGCCGAGGGCGCCACCATACATCAGGCCGGGTCCTTCGGCCGCCAGGGCCTCCAGCGTCCGGGCGAGGTCGGGTTGTTTCAGCACGGCGCCCAGCGACGGCCGCCCGTCGCTCAGGCCCTCGAGATAGGTTCGCGACCATTCGGGATAGAGCGCTGCATGGCCGCGCAGCTCCGACGTCGCGCCACCCATTTCCTCGACGTTGAATTCGATCAGGCCGAAGCCGTCGCGGGCGATGGCGATCGCGGGCGCAAAGAGTTCAGGCAATTTCTTGGTGCCGTAGGTGTTCACCATCTCGCACCAGCCGGCGAGATTGCCGGGCGCGCCGACGGCCACCGGCCCGCGCAGGACCTGCTCGCGGCGATTCAATTTGTCGAGCGGGAACTTGCGCGGGATACGGCTCATGAAATTGAGCGATCGCACGCGCTTCTCGGAGGCGATGTAGCAGGTCGCCAGGCCCTGGCCCGCGAGGCCCGACATATAAGGCTCGACGACGTTCAGCGCCGCCGCTGTCGCCGCTGCGGCATCGAAGGCGTTGCCGCCGTTGCCGAGCACGCGCGCGCCGGCTGCCGCGGCCAGCGGATGCGCAGCGGCCACCATGCCATGCCGCGATGCGATTGTCGGACGCTTGCCATGCTGCAACATATCATCTCCCCGCAAAATCGGCCGGATCGTGCCGCGTCGCGGGCGGCGCGGCCAGCGCCAATTGCGCTGGAGCGGCTCCCGGGAGACAATCGAGGCATGCAGAGAGACGGGCGCAGACTGGAATTCGGCTGGTTCCTGCCGACCGCGGGCGACACCACGGCCTATGGCCTGGCAAGTGCGCAGGTCGCGCCCTCGCTGCCGCTGTTCGATCGCGTCGTCGAGGCGGCCGAGGCGGCGGGCTTCGAATACATGCTGGTGCCGGTGCAGACCGCCTGCTGGGAGGCGTGGATCTCGAGCGCCATGATGGTGGCGCGCTCCAAGTCGATCCGCATGCTGGTGGCGGCGCGACCGAGCTACATCAATCCCGTTCTGCTGGCCAAGATGATCGCGGCTTTCGACCAGCTCTCGGGCGGGCGCATCTGCATCAATCTGATCGCGGGACAGAGCGAGGCGGAGAACGCCTCGGAAGGCGTCAAGTGGGGCAAGGAAGAGCGCTACGAGATCATGGACGAGGAGGTCTCGATCCTGAAGGCGCTGTGGACGGCGCGCGGCCCCGTGACCTTTGACGGCAAGTTCTACCAGTTGAAGGATGCACAGATCCGGCCCCATCCACTGCAGAAGCCCTATCCCAAATTCTATCTCGGCGGCGGTTCCAGGCAGGCCTGGGAGATCTCGGCCAAGCATTCCGACGTGCATCTCTTCTGGGGCGATACCTACGAGCGCATCCGCGCCAACATGGTGGAGATCCGCGGCATGGCCGCCCGCCATGGCCGTGAGAATGACATCGGCTTCGGCATGCGCCTGCAGGTCGTCTGCCGGCCGACCGAGAAGGAAGCGTGGGAGTTCGCGCACGAGCTGGTGTCCCACGCCACCGAGGCGCAGAAGGCCTTCGTGAAGGAGCGCTTCGCGACGTCGGAGGCCAACCGCCGCGTGCGCGAGCTGGCGGCGATCGGCGAGACCATCGAGCCGCATCTGTGGACCGGCATCACCCAGGTGCGCCCCGGCGCCGGCATCGCCGTGGTCGGCGATCCCGAGCAGTGCGCCGAGACGCTGCAGAACTTCATCGATCTCGGCTGCCACTCCTTCTGCCTGTCGGGCTACCTGCACGACGAGGAAGCCCGTCGCTTCGGCAAATGGGTGATGCCGATCCTGCGCGAACGCAATCGCGAGCGCATGCTCGCCGCCTGAGGAGCTCTCCGTGCAACTCGCCTCCCGCAGCTATGACGCCGCCGACATCTCCGCCGTCCAGGAGCTCTATCACAGCAACGGCTGGACCGACGGCTTGCCGATCGTGCCGCCGACGGCGGACGCGGTGCAGGCCTGCCTCGACTGGGTGATGATGCCGCCCGATCAGCTGATCGGCATCGAGCCGGTGCGCGGCCTCGCCATCACCGCCGAGAAGCTCGCCATCAACGCCGTGATGGCGGGCTGCCTGCCGATGCACTTCCCGGTCGTGGTCACGGCCTGGATGGCGATGATGCAAGAAGACTTCCTGATGCACGGCGCCACGGCGAGCACGGGCGGCTGCGCGGTGCTGGTGGTGCTGAACGGCCCGATGCGGCTCGAGCTCGGCGCCGGCGGCACGTTCAATGCGCTGGGCAACAGCGATCGCGCCACCGCCGTGATCGGCCGGGCGATCCGGCTTTGCCTGATCAACCTCATGGACGTGCGGCCGGGCGCCATCGACCGCTCGACCCTGGGTCATCCCGGCAAGTTCAGCTACTGCGTGGCCGAGGATGAGGAGGACACGACCTGGCTCTCGCTCTCCGAGCAGCGCGGCCTGCCGAAGGAGGCGTCGGCGGTGACGGTGATGGCGGCCGGCGCACCGCGCCAGATCATGAACGAGTGGACGACCAGGCCCGAAGAGATCCTGGAAACCTTCGCTGCCGAGATGCGCGCCAACCTGCGGCACTATTCGATCCATCCCGGCAACTACGCGCTGATCATTCCCAAGCAGCTGCGTGAGCACCTGCAGGCGGCAAAGTGGAGCAAGACGGACATCGCCAACTTCATCCACGAGCGCGCGCGCATCCATCGCCGCGAATGGGCCGAGGTCGGCAAGGGTGCGGTCGTGCGCGACCGCGGCGACAGCGTCTATCCGGCGATGGAATCGCCCGATCAGCTTCTCGTCATTGCCGCCGGCGGACCGGCCGGCGGCTTCGGCGCCATCATCCCGCCATGGCTCGGCAACAAGAGTCATGCCGTCACGTTGCCGATCGGCGCCTGCGTCGATTGCGAACCGCCAAGAAATAACAGAGGTACGCCATGACTTTCCATGTTCTCGATCCCACGCCCGAAAAGGCCCCGCCGGTCGGCCAGCTCGCGCCGCGCCTTGCCACCCTGGAAGGCAAGACCATCGGCTTCATCTCCAACGGCAAGGAGGGGACGAAGGGCTTCTTCGCCCATCTCGACCGGATGCTGCGCGAGGAGCATGGCGTCGCCAAGGTGGTGAGCCGCACCAAGTCCAACTACAGCGCGCCGGCCGACGCTCATATCGTCGCGGAGATCAAGAATTGGGACGCGGTGATCTCGGGCATTGGCGATTGAGGAAGCTGCTCATCGTGCAGTTTGCACGACTCCGTAACGGCTGAACGTCTCCTGGTTCCTGCCTTCAGCGTCATGACCTCGCGGTTCGCCAGCGCCGCCGAGATGATGAGCCGCGTGCTGGGCATGCCGGACTATCGCTTCGCGATGATCGGCCATCCGGTCAGCAGCGCCACCGACGATGACCTGAAGGCGATGGCCAGGCTGGCGATCGAGCTGGGCCTGTCGATGATCGTGAAGCGCTGAAGGCGTCTATCTGCCGGGCGGCCAGGCGGGCGGCTCGATCTTGATGCCCTTCTCGTTGGCCAGCTTGTCGATGAGCTCCCAAAGGCCGCGCAGGCAATCCTGCACCCTGTCGAAAAAGAAGCGGAGAGGGTCCTTCTCCGGCGTGTAGCCGCGCAGCCTGGAGAGGATCGACCTCACCGCCGGGTCATTCAGATCGGCGCGCGACGGGGAATGGGCCATCACGTTGCGCAGGTCCTTGATGTGCACCATGTCCTCGCGAAGCTTCTCGCCGATGATTCCCATCGCGAAGGCCATATCCAGGCGGGGCGCGAAGTTTCCCAGCGGGCCATAGCCTTCGAAGAGCCTTTCCCGCAGCCGCCTCGAAAGGTTGGGCAGGCTGTGTGTCAGGAGGGTGACCAAGAGATTGTCCAGAACCGCCGCGCCCCACATGACCTGGGCGACATGCGCGTTTCTCACCATCTCGGCGGGCGGGGCTGCCCAATCGACGCCCGGCAACTCGGGCGCAGCCGGCGCCGATTCCGAATCCTCAGGCATGGCGTCCTCCCCCGCAGCTCACGCCGAACATATAACACCCTTGCCCATGTGGAACCTCTTGCGGCGCCACGCGTTGTGGTTG
>Ga0193743_1002904_pt1 | contig 11684 bp, 9 predicted proteins | sample L2c2metaG_FD_143038 | JGI IMG/M metagenome (GOLD analysis project Ga0193743, IMG submission 143038) | Soil microbial communities from a riparian zone of the East river system, Colorado, United States - L2c2 | ecosystem: Environmental > Terrestrial > Soil > Riparian zone | place: USA: East River...
GCTTCCGGGCACTTGAAATCTTCCACGCCCACGAGAGGCTCACCCCAAACTGGTCCGCCAACTCCGCAAGCGTTCCCTTGCCCAGATCGTGAGACTCCAACAGCTTCCGACGAAGATCGTCACTATACGGTCGCGCCATCCTTCAAGAGTCAAGCACTAAAGCAATCCGGCAAAGAATCAAGCTGCATACCATCAGCTAATCAGCTCTAATAGAGTGGCGCGCTGGCATGGAAGCCTTGTCCCCCTCCACGATCAACGTCCGGCTCTCGGCCGTTCGCAAGATGGTGGGCGAAGCCCGACACGCCGGCATGATTGGGCAGGAGGAGGCGGCCAGTCTGACCGACATCCCCAGCATCAGCCAGAAGGGAACTCGTCTGGGAAACTGGCTGACCCGCGAGCAGGCCAAGGAGCTGTTGGCGGTTCCCGACCGTTCCACCCTGAAAGGGAAGCGCGATTATGTGATCCTGGCACTTCTGGTCGGCTGCGCTCTCCGGCGCAACGAGCTGGCCGAGCTCGAGGTCGAGACCATCCAGCAAAGGGAAGGGCGGTGGGTGCTGGCCGACCTCGAAGGCAAAGGCCGGCGCATCCGCACCGTCGCCATCCCCATCTGGGTCAAACTGGGCATCAACGCATGGATGACCGCGGCCGGCATCGAAGATGGCCGATTGCTGCGGTCGGTCTCAAAGAGCGGGAAGATCAACCGGGACACGCTGAGCGACTGGGCGGTGTGGTCAATAGTTGAACAGTCATCCAAGCAAATCGGGATCGAACACTTCGGCGCCCACGATCTCCGCCGGACATGCGCCAAGCTTTGTCGGAAGAGCGGCGGGGATCTCGAGCAGATCAAATTCCTGCTGGGTCACTCGTCCATCCAGACTACCGAGCGCTATCTGGGCTCCGATCAGGAGATCGTCGTGGCGGTGAATGATAATTTGGGGCTTTGATCGGATACCGTAGTGAAATGAAAAGCTGTATCCGCCAGATATGCTTTTTGTACGTTATTTTGTTGTGATTTATGTGCCAATGTGAGAGACTAGAAAAGCACAGCTCCACAGGAGGTCTGTTATGGCGACTGCATCACTCCCAAGACCGGATCTATTTGCCCATCGAGAGGCACTGCGCTTACCTGCTGCTACCGTAGTCGAAAAATTAGTTGAAATCGTGGGTCGCAAGCTCACCGCATACATTGGAGGAGTCAAAGACGTTCGCGCCGTGACCCGCTGGATTGCCGGGGGCGAGATCTATGGGGATGCCGAGGCTCGTCTACGGTTTGCGTTCCAGGTGGTACGCACATTGAGCGAGCACGATTCACCTGCGGTCGTACAAGCCTGGCTCACGGGCGTGAATCCGGAACTTGGCGACCGCGTTCCTCTTCGGCTTCTGCGGGAGAACGACATCGACGCTGTCGCGCCCGCGATTTTGAGCGCAGCGCGTGCCTTCCTTGCCGGAGGATAGAGGGATGGAACTTGAAGAGCGCCGGCTGACCGAGCCGGTCTATCGTCTCGGTCGCCGCCCGAATGCGTGGCAACCGCCAGAATGGTTTCTCGCGCATAGTGATGGCACATTCGGGAACCGGTTCGACGATCCGCAAGGCTACTACCGCGTCCTATATGCCTCTTCGCAACGTCTCGCATGTTTTGTTGAGACGCTAGCGCGCTTCAGACCGGATCTGTCGCTGTTGGCAGAACTAAATGCGATTGAGGGAGAGGACGATTTCGTTGCTCTCGGCACGCTTCCGCGTGACTGGTTAACTGTCCGCACCATGGGAAGTGCCCAGATCGATGGGGTCTTTGCTGACATCTATGGAATCGCCTGGGTGAGTCAGCTCCGGCGAACGCTGGCTGGGGAAGCACTGAGACTCGGAATGAAAGAGATCGATCTTAGCTCCCTTGAAAGAGCTGAACCAAGGAGACTCACGCAGCTTGCGTCGCGGAAGGCATACCTGCTGAGCTTCTCGGGCATCTTTTATCGCTCCCGATACGGTCAGACGCTCGAGAATTGGGCGATCTTTGAACCGTTCTCTCTGCAACATGCCACATCGAAGGAATTCTATGAAGACGATCCAGACTTGTTGGAAGCGCTTCGGCTTCATGGAATCCGTTTTGCCCAGCTGGATTGAGCGAAATTATGGACGGCGCTTCAGCAACATCGTTTGCCCTGCCCGCTTGGTATTAGCCGGCTACTTGCACTGATTAGCCATCTAATTACGCTAATTTCGGTAGCCTTGGCAGCCCAAAGGCAGGGCATGGAAATGGGACGAACGGTTCGTTTAGCGTGGATCAAACTAGGATGCGGAAGTCCGATATGATGTCGTTTCAACACATAACATCCATGCGGAGAGATACTTAGTGCGGCAGGTAGAGGCTTCAACCTTTCATCGTTTCATGTCGACTGGTCGAACGAATCCGGCTCTTATGTCATGCATAGCCGACGATGACTCGGAGAGTGAGTACGTCGTAAAGCTAAAAGCAAGCGGAAGCACCATTCCAGGGCTGCTTTGCGAGCTATTAGCGTCTGAGCTGGCCGATCACTTTGAGATCCTTCATCCCGGCTATTCTATTGTCCACATCAGTGCGATGTTGTCGCAACTCTTAGCCACACGTCTCGTAGCAGACAAAGCGGCCGTGTTTGTGAACAGCGTTGGAATGAATTTTGGGAGCAAGAAACTAGACAATCTCATCACTATCCCGCAGAATCGAACGCTCAGCACCACTCAGCTCGATGCAGCAGCCGATATTTTTGCATTCGATGTTCTTATCCAGAATCCCGACCGAAGACGAGAGAATCCAAATGTTGGTACTGTAGGGGAGACCTTTCGAATTTACGATCACGAGACCGCTTTTTCTTTTCGGCACGATATCTTTCCGGTACCCGATTCCTGGCGTGCAAGCCGCCAGTTGTATTGCAACAACCACGTTTTTTTTGCAACACTTCAGAGGAAGCCGCTTTCTCTAAAGAGATTTCAAGAACGGTTGATTGCTCTTTCACCCACGTTTGTGGAAGATCTCACCGTTCATATCCCTCAGGAGTGGCATTCAAGTGACCTGCAGCTGATTGGAGACTATCTGCGCACGGTTCAGAGCAACGCGTCCGAGTTCATCTCGGAAGTGATCAGGAGGTTGTCATGAAACAGGCATATACCTTCAACATTCTCCGGTTTATATGCGATCCCCTCACTCAGGAATTCGTGAATGTGGGCATTGTGATCTTCTTTCCAGAAGAACGCCGAATCGTGTCACGTTGTATACAGCACTACAGCCGTATTTCGAAGATGTTCGGAATGTCGGTCGACGGCCCTCGCCTGCGTCAAACGCTTAAATTTATCCAAGACCGAATCAATTCTCTAGGAGACGAGTTCAACAGCTCTCTTCATTTTGAGAAGGATATCCAAGTAGAACGATTCTTGGCGAGGGTTCTTCCGGTCGACGATAGCGCATTACAGTTTCATCCTGGTGGAGCTGGGATATCTAGCGATGTCGACGTCACTATTGAGCGTTTGTTTTATACATACGTGGATCGATACAGCTCCGTTCCCACTGAAACCAAGCGCGAGGACGAGGACGTCTGGAGGACATTCAAAGGTGAATTTGAACGAAAGCAAATAATCAAGTGCTTTGAACCCAAGCGAATCACCGCTCAGGATTTCGAATATGAATTTCAGCATTCTTGGAAAAACGGGCGCTGGAATGTCCTTGAGCCACTCTCTTTTGACTTATTAACAGCCGATTCGATACTCGACAAAGCTAATCGATGGGTCGGCCGCGCTACGGGATTGCAGGACAGCCATGAAGATTTTAAGCTGTACCTCCTTCTAGGGGCTCCTACTGAAACACGTCTACGTGACGCATATCACAAGGCAGCTAATCTGCTAAACAAAATGCCGGTGAAGCATGACTTCGTTAAAGAGGATGAAGCCGCGTCATTTGCGGCAACCTTTGCTGATGAAATTGCTCACCACAATGCCTAATCAGCTCAAGCTGTTGGTTTGCTAATTATGTGGGTTCTTCCGTACATTTGGTGAAGGACGTTCCTGCTGCGTCGATGTTGGCATAGAGCCTGTTTTCAAGCCTTTTGGAGGACGCGCCCAGTCTTAGCAGATCGAAGCTGGCGCGTCCGTACATCTGCCGTTTGATCAGCTTGAGCCGATAGACCTGTCCCTCCACCGGGCCGTTGCTCCACGGCAGATGCAAGGCGGCTGTCACGCTGCACTCAAATCGCGGATTTTGATTCGAACCCTCGGAATACTGTACTCAAATCGCGGATTTTGCGGCTTGTTTGTATTCAAATCGCGGACGAAGTGCAGGGGACTGGAGATAGCCGCCGGACGAGGGGACACACCCTCCGCGCCAGCGGCCATTTCTTCCGCAGGATCTTCGGCGTGCACGACTAGCGGTTCGTTACGCGCGAGGCCACAATGGCCAGCTTGTCGTTCGATTCGCCGTGTAGGTGGTGCCCGCGCAGCAGGATTTCCAGGCTGCGCAGAGTGCCGCTTTGCAGCAGATGTTGCAGCTCCGGCGGCAGCTCGTTGCCCGTCAGGAAGCGCGCCGCTGCCTCGTTCGCCGGGACGTCTGATCCGATGATCATGAGCACGTAGCCGCTGTCGGTAAGGTTCGGTGTCAGCGTAATGTCGGCGTAGTTCACGCTTTCCAGCTTGCCTTCCACGGGGGCGTACTCTGCCTGCTCGCCGGGCAGCGGATGGAGGTTGCGGAAGCTGTAGTGCTGGCCCGCAGGCGTGCCGGTGTACTGGAAGTTGTCTCGCCCGGAGAACAGCGTGACCCAGGGATCGCTGCGCTGGTTGCCGATGAGGATGTAGCTGCCCTGGCCCAGGTCACGGATATGGAGGTCGCGCGCGTAGCGCAGTTCGCCCTGCATGCCCGCACGCGTCAGCGACTGCATGAAGTCCATGCCCACGGAGGCCTCGTCCAGCGTGGTGGTGCGCACACGTCCCAGCAGTTCCAACGTGTTTGAGAGCTTTGCATCGTCTGCCAGCAGCGCCAGTTGGTCGCGGCTGCTGGTCTGCGTGTACGTCTCCAGCGTGATCTCCGTGTTCAATGTCTTCTGCAACAGCAGCAGCGACGTGTCAGGCAATACGATCGCGACCTTGCCGCCACCCTTCGCCAGGAACGGAAACATCTTCTGCGCAGTGGAGTCTCCGCTTGCCGGTGGGAAATGTCGCATCTTCCAAAGCAGCCCGGCTACCACGATGCAGAGCAGAACTGCAGCGGGTGCGATCCACGGCCAGCGCGGTTGCCATGGCTCTGCGGGAGCTGCGGCCGGCGAAGGTATTTCAACGGCTGCAACCGGCGCTTCTGCCAGTGCCTCCGGGGCGTCGTGAAAGACGGTGCGGTAGCTGCCGCGCGGCAGCGTCAGGCGCAGCGGTTCGGCTGCCCCTTCACCTTCGAAGTACGCCTGCAGCTTGCCGCGCAGATGCCCCATCTGCACACGCACGATGGCGTCATAGGCAGGATCAAAGTCGTTGCGGCGACCCAGTACGCCCTGCGCAATCTCGCCTTCGTGGATGACGACTTCGGGATGTAGGAGGCTTCCCTCTGCCACGAACAGCAGAATCTTCTTCAGGTGTGTTGCTCTGCGAAGACCCGCGCTGCCGACAATGCGCTGCACCAGTTGCCATCCCGGGTCATCGACGAGGGCCTTAAGCGCCTGCTCGTGGAGGGTGTCGATGGTGTCGGTAGACATGGTGGCGACGAATCTCCCTTCACAGAGCGGCCTTTTAACGTGAACGGATAACTTTATACGGTTAATTAGCTTGTCCACGCAAGCCGTGCGCACGAAGATTGGCTCTCGTTACCCCAATGCTTGAAACGAACGAGGGTCTAGCCAGATGCATCGCAGGGAGTTTTTGAAGTCGGCCGCAGCAGCCGCCATCGGCGTTCATGCCGCCAACGTTCTGGGTCAGGCGAAGTCGCTGCGCCCCATTCTTTTGCGCAGCGGCTGGCAGGCGGTCAACATCGGCGATATCGGCCACACGCCAGGCGCCATTGAGATCGTGCAGAAGTTTTGCCCGGGTCGGCCCATCATCCTGTGGCCCAGCAAAGGCGGCCTGGACCTGGGCGCGGGTGACTTCCTGCGGCGCAGCTTTCCGTCTCTGCGGATTGTAGAGGGGGGCGTAAAGGACGGCAAGCCGGACACGCCGGAGTTGCTTGCGGCGTGGGAGGAGGCCGGCTTCCTTCTGCATAGTTCAGGGTCAGGCTTTCCCGCGCGTCGTGACGTTGACTTCTGGCGCAAGGGGACGGGCAAGCCATACGGCATATTCCCGGTCAGCACTGATCCTGTGTCGGGGGTGGCGCCCGGTCAGATGCTTGAGGGCGGCACGCTGCCGGAACTCCGTGCTGCCAGCCTGGCGCTGCCACCGCACACCTTGGCGCCGGACCTGCGTGAATGCATTGAAGGCGCCAGTTTCATGTTCACGCGCGACACCATCTCGCTGAATTACTTGAAGGCGCAGGGCGTGCATGCTCCGCTGCTGAAGATGGGACCGGACACGCAGTTCGGCATGACGCTGAAGGACACCGCGCGCGACGACGCCTATCGCAAGGCCAACGGTTTAGAGCCGCACAAGTTCATATGCGCCATCCCTCGCATTCGCTACACGATGCCCCGCGCCGGACAGCCCGGCAGCGAGATCAGGGCAAAGGTGAACGCCGAACACATTCAGCATGACATGGACATGTTGCTGGACGTCATGGTGCGCTACGTCCGCTCCACAGGCAACAAGGTGCTGGTCTGCCCGGAGATGACGTACCAGATCGCCGTTGGCAAGAAATACCTTGTGGACCGCTTCCCCGCAGACCTGAAGAGTAAGCTGGTTTTCCGCGACACCTTCTGGATGCCGGACGAGGCTGCGGCAGTTTACGCGCATGCGTCGGCGGTGGTGGGCTTTGAGTGCCACTCGCCCATCATTGCGCTGGTGCAGGGCACACCCACGTTTTACATCCGGCAGCCAACCGACACCTGCAAGGGGCAGATGTATCCCGACCTGGGTGCTGCGGCATGGCAATTCGAAGCCGACAAGACGAGTGCGGACGAACTTTGGACCGTGCTGAACGGCATCCTCCATAACCCCGCAGCCGCACGCGCAAAGGCGAACTCCATCATGCAAACGGTGCATGCGAAACAGGCGGTCATGGGCAAGGCCTTACAGACTGCGCTCCTTGCCATGGATAAGAACCACGCGTAAACGCCTACAAGAGCCCGCGCGAGCCAACACATTTTGATTGCCCTGTGTTCGCTGGGCTTAGAGGAGAACAGACGCAATGAACACCTTCCCGTTACATCACAGAACGTTCTGGTTCCTGGCGCTCGCCGCCATTACGGTGTCTACCCTGGCGGGCGCGCAGCTTGTACGCGGCACCATTGCAGGCACGGTCACGGACGCATCCGGCGCGCGTCTGCCGGGCGCAACGGTCCGTGTCACCAACACCAGTACGGGCATAGCGCAGGAGCTGGTCTCCGGCGACAACGGGGCCTACACGTCCGGCCCTCTGGACGCCGGGCATTACACCGTGGAGATCACCAAGGACGGCTTCACGTCGCTGCGCAGCGGTGACATCACGCTGGACGCCGCCGCGCACGTCACGCAGGATGCGTCGCTGACCGTGGGGTCCACCGGCGAGACCGTCACCGTGTCCGCATCGCCGCCGGCCATGAACACCACCGACGCCACCATCGGCAACACAATCGATCAGCGCGCGTCGCAGCAACTGCCGGTGAACGGACGCAGTGCGCTGGCGCTGGCCACGCTGGTTCCAGGCGTGGTGTCGAACCTAGGCGCGGTCAGTGAAGGCTTTGCCAACCGCGGCACGGCCGTGTCGTCCATCCGCATCTCCGGCGGTGTCACGGGTCAGAACAGCAACCTGCTGGACGGCATCAACAACGTCAACTCGCATACCAGCGAGATCGGCGTGAATGTGAAGTCAGATGCCATCCAGGAATTCCGCATCATGACGGGTGTCATTCCCGCTCAGTTCGGCTACACCTCCGGCGGAGTCATCAACGTCATCACGCGCTCCGGCGGCAACGGCTATCACGGCAGCCTGTATGAGTTCTTCCGCAATGATGTGCTCGATGCCAACATCGCGTTTCCGCGTAGCGTCTTCGGCAAGCCCAAGGTGCGCTTCAACAATTACGGCGGATCTATCGGTGGACCCATCCTGAAGCAGAAGCTGTTCTTCTTCGCGAACGCGGAGGGCTACAAGTACATCAGCGAGAACCCGAGTTACGCCACCGTGCCCACGGCGCAGGAATACAATGGCGACTTCAGTGACCTGGGCGTGCGTGACTCCAGCGGCGTCTGCACGCCGGTCAAGATCTACGATCCATCGACGGCAACCACAACAGGCGCGCGTACACAATATCTGAACAACAAGATCACCAATCTTGATCCAGTGGCGGTCGCGTATACCAAGCTGTTTTATCCGCAGGCGAATAACACCGGCGGCACCTACGACAGCTGCACGCACGCCAACAACTACATCAATCGTCCACGCGGGGTGACCACGGAGAAGCTCATCCTGGGCCGCGTGGATTACACCATCACGAACAAGGACAACGTAGTGGCGCGCTACGCGTTGTATGACAATGCCGGCAACAATCCCGGTGGATACAGCGCCTACTTCTATCGCTACGACGATTCGCAGACGCAGAACTCGGTGGTGACTGAGACGCACGTCTTCTCGCCGAATCTGGTGAATGAACTGCGGCTCGGCGGCATTCGCAACGGCTTCCCGTTCCAGTCTGGAGCGGCGAATCAGAACATCTCGCAAAAAATCGGTCTGCCGGATCCCACGCCGCTGGTGGGCCCGGTCATGAGCAACGGCCTGTCGTCCTTCAACACCACCTATGGCTTCCGTACCAACACCGGTCTTGACCTGGTGGACGACCTCACGCTGATCCGTGGCAATCACTCCATGCACTTCGGTGCGAGTTATCGCTTCACAGAGGCGTTCAACTACCAGTTGAATGGTGGCGATGCCTTCACCTTCAGCGCCACACAGACCGCTGCCGGCAACAATACCACTACGACCACGGGCACAGGCTCTGCCTTTGCCAGCTTCCTTGCAGGCGCTGTCGCAAGCGCGACCGATAACTCCGCCGCGGGCATTGCCATTCACAAGGTGAACTACGCGGGCTACGTGCAGGACGACTGGAAGGCAACGCGCCGGCTCAGCATTAACGCGGGTCTGCGTTATGACTACGGTCCACAGGCGAAGGAGCGCAAGAACGGCTTCAGCAATGTCGACCTTACCCAGCCTAACGGATCGAACCCCGCTCTGCTGGGGCTGGTGCAGTATGCAGGCCATGGCTATGGCACTAACTTCGCAAAAGAGAACCTCGGAGACTTGGGTCCGCGTCTTGGCTTTGTTATGCTGCTGACGAATGACAGCAAGACGGTGCTGCGCGGAGGCTACGCCATCTACTACACACCCAACGCAGGTCTGGACTACACCGAGGCTGCGGGTAACATCAACGGCTTCGCCAGCCAGGCCACGTCGTATGCGTCGCCCACGAAGACGGGGCCAGCCTTCCAGCTTTCGGGCGGCTTGCCGTACGCGCCCAACCAGGTGCAGGGTGCCGCGGGCGGGCAGACGGCATTTCTTGGCAACAACGTCTACACAGTGAACCCTGTTGCGAAGGATCCTTCGTCACAGCAGTTCACGTTGTCTGTATCGCGCGAACTGCCCTTCCAGACGGTGCTGGAGGCCACGTACCTCGGCAACAACGGACGCCACTTCCCGTATAGCTTTACCATCAACCAGAACACGCTGGACCCGAAGTATTTCAACCTGGGCACGGCGTATCTGAACACCAGCGTGACGAATCCGTATGCGGGTCAGGTGCCGGGATCGTTGGGCGCCGCGACCATCACGCGGGCCAACCTGTTGAAGCCGTTTCCGTACTACTCGGGCGTCTTTCAAAGCTACTCGCGCCTGCAGTCGTACCATGGCAACTACCTGTATGTATCGGCCACACGTCGCGCAACCAGCGGGCTGCAGATTATCGGCTCCTACACCTACGGCAAGTTGATGGACACGCCCATCTTTGACCTGCTGCTGAACTCACCCGGCGCGGGCACCAACGCGGTGAACGGTCCGCAGAACTGGCGCGACCTCTCGGGCGATTACAGCGTGGATGTGCAGGATGTGTCGCATCGCGTGACCGTCTCCGGCCTGTACGACCTGCCGTTTGGCCACGGCAAGAAGTTCCTCTCCGGTGGTTCGTTTGTCGATCATCTGCTGGGTGGCTTCCAGTTCAACGTCATTATTACGGCGGAGTCCGGTCGCCCCTTGGTCTTCTCCGGAGCGAACAATCAGGGCATTGCCACGCGACCCAACATTCTGCCCGGTGTCAGCGTGAAGCTGGCTCATCCGTCTAAGGAGAAGTGGTTCAACACGGCAGCATTTGTGAACCCTGCGGACTACACCTTTGGCAATGCCCCACGCGCGTATTCGCATGCACGTGGACCGTCTCAGACTAACTTCGATATGTCCGTCTTCAAGACCACGCCCATTGAAAAGGGCGCGCGGTTGGAGTTTCGCGTGGAGGCCTACAACGCGTTGAATCACACGCAGCTGGGGCAGCCGAACACAGCGTTTGTTGCGGGAGCCGCTGCGGATCCAGCCAATCCGACTGCAGGAGGTGGCGTCAACACCAGCTCCACCTTCGGCACCATCACGTCCGCGCTCAGCGCACGAATTGTGCAGTTGGGAGCGAAGGTCATCTTCTAGGAACTTGTTGAAATTGGTTCTTGTCTTCGGCTGATTTCCGTTCTGGTTCGTCTAGTGAGCATGCGTGGAGATGAGCGAGTTCAGGACAGTATGTTCAGCTATTTGACGTTGGAGCAGCGTGTTCCTCAGGATCACCCATTGCGTGAGATTCGCACGCTGACGGATGGTGTGCTCCAGTCGTTGGATCCGGAGTTCGACAAGCTGTATGCGTGTCGCGCGGCACTTAAATCCCGGATTTCCGCCTGCCGACCGATTTTATAGCACTTAAATCCCGGATTTCTTGATGGCTACAGCACGTAAATCCCGGACTGTGGGCAGGTAGCGGATCAGTCCGCCACCGTAGTTTGTTCCGCTCGTGATGGGTCCGCGCATGATCGAAACGAGCTCGTACAGCGACCGGCCACGAGCGGGTGGACCGCTTCAATGCGACTTCGTCATTTTCACGGACAGAGGAGAGAATCTTAGTCCAGAGCTTAAGACTTCTTCGATGGCGGTTGGAGCGGGTTTGCGGGTCAGTGGCGGGAATAGCATTCCATATGAGATCGGCAATTGCTGCCAGCCTGGGCTGATCTGAAAATGAGCCTTTCTGCTGCCGCTTGGAACGCCTTAGCTGTTGTCGATATTTTTCGCGAGCAAGGAGTTCGAGGAGGTCGTCGACGAGAGATTGAAACTGCTCGTCGCTAACTTGACCGAGCAATGCGGAGTTCGGCTCAACAGACATCAGAGCAGCGCGGTAGGCCTGGTCGATTGCAGTGACGTCCCCTGCGAGAGCCTCTTTGGGTCGACATGTTTGCAGCGTGAGATCAATACCGCCTGTTCTCGCGCTTTCTTTGCGCCCTCCCGCTTTTGTAGGGACACTTTCAAATCCAACTCTCCGATCCTTCCGCGAATCGTGCGATAGTGGGGAACCGGCAATCCTTGCAGTGAGAAACGGAGACG
>Ga0193743_1002905_pt1 | contig 11683 bp, 7 predicted proteins | sample L2c2metaG_FD_143038 | JGI IMG/M metagenome (GOLD analysis project Ga0193743, IMG submission 143038) | Soil microbial communities from a riparian zone of the East river system, Colorado, United States - L2c2 | ecosystem: Environmental > Terrestrial > Soil > Riparian zone | place: USA: East River...
CACATCGTGTCGCTGACGACGACGGCATCGTCGTCAGCGGCACCAAAATGCTCGGCACCAGCGCTGTGATGGCCGACGAGATTTTCGCCGGCACCATTCAGCCGCTGCGGCCCGGTGAAGAACGCTATGCGCTTAGCTTCGCCGTGCCGGTCAATCATCAGGGCGTCGCGCTGCTGTCGCGCCGCTCCTATGAACTGGCGGCCTCGTCCGATTTCGACTACCCGCTCTCCAGCCGCTTCGACGAAAACGATGCCATCGTACTCTTCGACAAAGCCCGGGTGCCGTGGAGCCGGGTGTTCGTGGCCGGTAACATTCAGGCAGCAATGGCGCAGTGGCACGACACCCCGGCCCACGTGATGCAGAACTACCAGTCGCAGATCCGGCTGACGGTGAAGATGCGCTTCCTCTCAGGCCTCGCGCGCCGCATCGCCGAAATCAACGGCTCCGCCGACATTCCCCAGATCAAGGGTGTGCTCGGCAAGCTCGCGGCGCAGGCCTCGATAGTCGAGGGCATGGTCGCCGGCATGGAAGCAGAAGGCCGAATGGTCGGCGAATATTTCGTGCCTTCGACCCATTTGCTCTATGCCGCGCAGACCCTGACGCAGGAGCTTTACCCGCAATTCGTGCTGGCGATCCGCGACCTCGCCGGTGGCGGCGTCATCATGCTGCCTTCCTCTGAGCGCGACCTCACCAGCCCGCATACGCAGGGCTTCGTTGAGGCGACGCAGATCTCCTCGATCGCGGAGCCGCTGGAGCGGGTGCGGCTGTTCAAGCTGGCGTGGGATGCACTGGGCTCGGAATACGCCTCGCGCCACATGCAGTATGAAATGTTCTATGGCGGCGCATCCTATGTGAACCACGGCCACATGTTCCGAACGTTCGACTGGGATGAAGCTCGGCGGCTGGTCGATGGCGCGCTGGCCCCACAATCGGCCCGCGAGGGGACGCAAGCTACCTGATTCTAATCCTGAGACCGGCGCGCCCTCGCCTCCGCCCCGTCGCAGGACGACAGCAGGCCCTTGGTCAGACGGGCCAATGTCGAGAAGTCGCGGGCACTCAGGGTGCTGAACAGTACGTCGTTCACACTCACTTGCAGCGGCGCGATGTCCCGCAGCGCGGCGCGCGCCTTGGCGGTCAGCAGCAACATCACCCGGCGGCGGTCCACCGCGTCCGGCCGCTTCTCCAACAGGCCGAGAGCTTCGAGCCGGCGGGTCTCGGTGACGACGAAGGGCACGCTTACGCGCAGCCGCTCCGCGAGGTCGCCCACCGTCACATCGTCGCCGAACTGCGACAACGTCATCAGCACATTGTACTGCGGCGACGTCACGCCCATGCCGCGGGCAATAGCCTCGCGGATTTCCTGCAGGCGCGCGGAAAAATCCACCAAATCGCGCACCAGTTCGCGGAATGGGCGGTCATTGCCCTCCACGAGCAGCGCGGTCCGCGATGTAGTCAATGGCGCCGTCCGCCTGTCTTTAGCCATGTGTCCCGCCAATCGAGCTGTTTGCATCCCGGCATCCTCTTTAGCGCCTTCGATTGCCGCCGCCAAAATGCCTGTGATTCAGGCAGTATTGCTCAGAATTAGATAATTGACAAATATAGGTTAGTTATCAATTATTTTGCCTGAAACACCAATGAGGGCTTTGCGACGATGTCGAAATCAGCCGAGAGCCACCTGCGCAGTCTGAATGACGGGCGTTGCATCTACATCAACGGCGCACGTGTCGTAAACGTCGCGGAGCACCCAGCATTCTGCAATGCCGCGAGCTCCGTCGCCGGGCTGTACGACTTTCAGGCACGGCCCGAAAATATCGCGAAGATGACCATCGAGGCCAGCAACGGCGCGCGCGTCAGCCGCACCTGGCAGCTGCCAACCTCCTATCAGGAACTGGTCGCGCGGCGCGAGGCGCTCGTGGCCTGGGCGGAACTGCATCACGGCTTCATGGGCCGCTCGCCCGACCATGTCGGCTCCACCATCTCCGGCATGTATATGGGCCTCAAGGTCTATGAGGCGCACAAGGGCGGCCGGCCCGGCGTGGTGAGCGACTATTATCGCTACGCCAGCGATAACGACCTTTATGTCTCCTATGTCATCATCGACCCACAGGGCGACCGTTCAAAGGCCACCAGTTCCGAAGGCAATGCCAACCTTGCGGTCGCCATCGTCGACGAGGATTCCGAGGGCATCACGGTGCGCGGCTCCAAAATGCTCGGCACCGGCGCCGTGCTCTCCAACGAGGTGCTGGTTACCACGCTGCGGCCGCTGAAAGCGGACGAGGAACGTTACGCCTTCACCGCCGCGGTCCCGCTGAATTTGCGCGGGATGAAGCTGCTGTCGCGCCGCTCCTATGAAGGCGCCGCCTCGTCTTCATTCGATTACCCGCTCTCCAGCCGGTTCGACGAGAACGATGCGCTGCTGTATTTCGACGATGTGAAAATCCCGTGGGACCGCGTCTTCGTGCACCGCGACCCGGAGGCGCAGCTCGCGCAATGGCACGACACCCTGGCCCACGCCTACCAGAACTACCAGGCAGAGATCCGCCTGATGGTGAAGCTGCGCTTTTTGGTCGGTCTCGCGCGCAAAATTACCGAGACGATCGGTACCATCAATTTTCCGCAGGTGCGCGAGACGTTGGGCGAACTCGCCGGCCATGTCGGCATGATCGAGGCCTTCGTCTATGGCATGGAGGCCAAAGGTCATCACCGCGGGCAATACTTCCTGCCCGACCCAGGCCTCGTCTACGCCGCGCAGGTGCAGTCGCAGTTGCTCTATCCAAAGATCATACACTTCCTGCGTGAGCTTTCCGGCGGCGGCGTGCTTATGCTGCCATCCTGTGTCGAGGATTTCGACAACCCCGACATCGCACCGCTGATCAAGCGCACGCAATATTCGCCCAACATGAGTTCGCAGGAACGGGTCAAGCTGTTCAAGCTCGCGTGGGACGCGGTGGGCTCCGAGTTCGCCTCGCGTCACACACAGTATGAGATGTTCTATTCCGGCCCCCGCACGGTGACCACCGGCATGGCTTTCCGCAATTTCGACTGGGCCAAAGCAACCGGCGCCGTGGATGCGATGCTCGGTAGTTACGACACGCCCGAGATCGCCGCCGCCTCCCCTCCTATTACCGCGCTGGCGCGCTGAGGATCGTCATGGAAAATCTCGTCATCGAAGGCATCACGGTCGCCCCTGGCCAGGCCGTGCGCGCGCCCCTTCCAACGCTGGAACTGGCTGACGGCACCGTGGTCAACCTGCCGCTGTTGCTCATCAATGGCGTGCGTCCCGGCCCGCGCATCTATATCGGCGCCGGCATTCATGGCGACGAGGTCAACAGCATCGCACTGGTGACCAAAGCGCTCGCTACCGTCGATCCCCAGCAGCTTGCCGGCAGTATCGTCTGCGTGCCGGTGCAGCAGCCGCTCGCGCTGCAGGCCGACCATCGCCTGCCGCTGTCGCAGTTTCTGAAATCGCCGCTCGACCAGATGCCGGCAGACGCGTGGACCTGCTTCCCCGGAGATGCCAATGGCAATATCGCGCAGGTGATCGCAGCGACGCTGTTCCGATTGATCACACAGTGCGACGTCGCGCTCGACGTTCACACCCCGACCCGCGGCGGCAAATATGTGCCGATCGCGATACTGCCGCATCACTCGCTCGGCGTCCCTGCGGCGCGGGCCGAAGAGATGGCGCAGGCGCTCGGCACCGGTTGGATCATGCGCGGCGAGCGCGGCATGTACATCGCCGACGGCATTCTGTGCGTCGAGGCCACCCGGGCCGGCGTGCCGTGCTTCACCTTCGAGATCGGCGAGGGCGGGCGGCTGGATATCGCGTCGGTCGACACTGGCGCGCGCTGCGTGCTGAACCTGCTGCGCTCGCTCGGCATGATTCCCGGCGAACGCGTTCCCCCGCAACAAACTCACCTGATGCGCGATTTCCTCGGCATCCGCGCCACCTATGGCGGACTACTGATCACTGAGGTCAAGCTCGGCCAGCCCGTCACCAGGGATCAGGTGCTCTGCCGAATCTACAATGTGTATGGCGACGAGGTCGAAGTGGTGTGCGCGCCGGAGGACGGCCTGTTCGTGCGTTCGACCACGCTTGGCACCGTCTCGCGCGGTGAACGCGTCGCCACGCTTGGTCTCGTCTGAACCGTTTGGCCGAGGTGGGCAGTGATGCCCAGTCAGGCGTGAGATCGGGCGAATGGGCAAAGAAGCGGCAGGCAGGCCGTATAGGCCACCAATTGCACCGCCGGAATTTGGCACGCGAATTGCTGGTATTTGCGCGTCATGCAAGCTGACTTGCACACAGATAAAACGAGATTGCGGCACACCCCGTGGCAGCGGTTTGCTTTTGTCACAACCAAATAGTGCCAACCAAGGAGTTCGGAAATGAGCGTTCGCCCAGCCTTCACGTTTGCAGCCCGCGGTCACCGCAAGCCTACTCTTCGCCAACGCCGCCTCGGCTGCCATGGATCCGGCCTGCGAGCCGGGCAAGCTTGCCACCAAATATCCGAGCCTCGTCGGCAAGACCGTCAAGTTCGGCGCCGACCCCCAGACCCCACCTTATGTCGCCCGTGATGGGGCCGACTTCAACAAGGTGAGCGGCATTGCCATCGACATGGCCAAGGAAGTCATGGATTGCGCCGGCGTGAAGTACGAATTCGTGCTCGGCGCCTGGTCCGGCGTCCTCCCGGCCGTGACCTCCGGCCAGATCGACGGGATGTGGGACGACCTCTACTACAAGCCCGACCGCGCCAAGAACATCGACTTCGTCATGTATATGGGCGCCGGGACTGGCGCGCTGGTTCCCGCCGGCAACCCCAAGAAGGTGGTCGCGCTCGGTGACTTCTGCGGCAAGACCGCCGCCTACGGCATCGGCAGCATCGAAGAGGCTGCCACGTTGAAGCAGCAGGAAGACTGCAAGACCGAAGGCAAGGCCGCCGTCACCACCATGCCGTTCCAGGATCTCGCCGCCGGCCTGCGCCTGCTCGAGAGCGACCGTACCGACATCCTGCTGTGGGACCTCGGCTACATCGACTTCATGGCGGCCGCCAACCCGACAAAATACACCCGCGCCTTCTCCATCGTCAGCGGCTTCCAGATCGGCGTCGGCATCAAGAAGGGCAACGACGATCTCGTGAAGGCTGTCTCTGACGGCATCAAGATCATTCAGGCCAACGGCACGCAGAAGAATATCTTCGCCAAGTACAACACCGACCCCGCGCTCCAGATCCCCGTCGAAATCAAGACCCAGTAACGCTCTGCGACCTCCCGGGGCTCGCGCGAGCCTGCTGCATCTCATCGCCATGTCGGGACGGCTCATCCGCTCCGGCATGTTTCTATCCGGCCGTCCGCGTGAGGACGGCCTTCCGAAGCCGGAACACTCGGATATGACACGATCTGGAAAAAGCACTTTCGGCGCGGCGGCACTGGCGACACTCTTGGCCAGCATTGCGCCCTCTCTGGCGCAGGCTCCGAAGGGTTCGACCATCCAGGACATGGCGAGCGGTCTCACCGCAAGGGACCCCTATGCGAGCATGGCGTTTGGCTGGTTCTGGGAGTTCCTGTCCTACTGCGCTTCCGGCTTCCTGTGGGAAGGCGCCTGGGTCGCGGTGAAGATCACCGCTATCTCCATGACGCTCGGCCTGCTGCTCGGTTTGGTGCTGGCACTGATGCGCCTATCCACGCTCAGCGTCATGCGTGTGGTCTCGTGGGTCTATATCTGGGTCACGCGTGGCACCCCGCAACTGCTGCAGCTGGTGTTCATCTTTAACGCGCTGCCGTTCGTGGGGCTGAAATTCGACAGCTTCACAACAGCCCTGATCGGCTTCTCGCTCAATCAGGCGGCGTTTAGCGCCGAGACCATTCGTGGCGGCATCCTGTCGGTCAATCGCAACCAGTCGATCGCCGCCTCCTCGCTCGGCATGGGCCCATTCCTCGCATTGCGCCGAATTATCCTGCCGCAGGCGATGCGCGCCATCCTGCCCGGCGTCGGCAACGACACCATCAGCATGCTGAAGCTGACGTCGATCGCCTCCATCGTGTTCGTCAACGAGCTCACCTTCCGCTCGCAGCAGATCGTCGGCCAGAACAACAAGTTCTTCACCGTCTTCGCGGCAACCTCACTGATCTATCTGATCTTGATGAGCCTGATCTCGCTGGCGCAGGACTGGGCCGAGCGGCGCTTTGATCTTGAGAAGGACAAGCGCAAGGATAGCGCCTTCGCCCGTATGTTCGGCTTCCGTCTGAAGCCCGACGTCGAGCCGGCGCCCGCCCCCGTTGCTGCCCCGGCTGGCGACGCGCTGGCTGCCCGGACCGCCGAATCCGACGACCTGTTCCGCACGCTGGTGAATGCTGATGCCGACCCGGTTGCGCGCGGTGAGCCTCTGGTGGTCTGCCGCAACGTGCAGAAGGAATACGGGTCGAACAAGGTGCTGAACGGCATCGATCTCACCGTCAATCGCGGTGAAGTGGTGGTGCTGCTGGGCCCCAGCGGTTCCGGCAAGAGCACCTTCCTGCGCGCTATCAACCATCTGGAATCGATGGACTGGGGCACCATCACCGTGGGCGGCGAATATGTCGGCTACCAGATGCTACCCGGCGGCCAGCCGCGGTCCACCGGCCGGCTGGCGAAGGCCCGCGCCGATGCCCGCATTTCGATGGTGTTCCAGCACTTCAACCTGTTCAACCATCTGAGCGCGCTGGAAAACGTGACGGAGGCCCCGGTGCGGGTGTTCGGCATCAAGCCAGAAACCGCGCGGCTCATGGCGACCCGCCTCCTCGGCGAGGTCGGACTGCAGAACCACATCAACCACCTGCCGCACCGGCTCTCCGGCGGCCAGCAACAGCGCGTGGCGATTGCCCGCGCGCTGGCGATCTCGCCACGCTTGATGCTGTTCGACGAGCCGACCTCGGCGCTCGATCCCGAACTGGTAGGCGAAGTGCTCAGCGTGATGCGCAAGCTCGCCGATGCCGGCATGACCATGATCGTGGTCACGCATGAGATCCGGTTCGCCCGCGATGTGGCTGATCGCGTCGTCTTCATGGATGGCGGCGTGGTGGTGGAACAGGGCACGCCGGAACAGGTGATCGACAACCCGCAGCACGAGCGCACGCGGCGCTTCCTGCGGGCGGTCAATCACGCATGAACGGGAAATCCGCTGCCGATCAGAAAGTCGGCGGCGTGTTGATCCAAACCACGCGGCAATTCTCGTCGCCGGAAGCGCGGTAGCTATGAATGCGGTCGGACAGAAAGAAGAAGCTGTGTCCGGTCGGCACCCGGTACTGCTCGCCTTCGACCACGAGTTCAAGCTCGCCGGTCAGAACATAGCCAACCTCTTCACCGGCGTGCTGGAACGGCCCGCACATCGGCCCCTTCGCCGGCATCTCCAGCAGCAGGCCCTCGAGCTGGCGGTGCTGGGCGAACGGAGTGAGAATTTCGGCGGTGCTGCCATCGCCTTCCTCGGCCGCCTTGCGGGTGTAGCGCGGGCGGTCGTTCGGCCCGTAGATTGTGCAGATCTCTTCCTCTTTCGGGTCGAGCAGCGCAGCGACGTTGACGTTCAGCGCCTTGCACAGCCGGTGCAGCGTGGTCAGCGACGGCACCAGCAATGAATTCTCGATTCGCGACAGCAGACTTTCCGAGCATCCGGCGGCAGCGGCGAGATCCTTCAACCGCAGACGTTGCAGTCGCCGCAGATAGCGGACGCGGGGCCCCACTGCGGGCAGACCGTCATCCGCATTGTCGATTTCGATATTCGCCATCGTCGCGCTGCCCGGTTTCATGGCGGCTTTTGCCCCCGCAGCCCTGGATTCGTGCCGATCAAGAATCGCTTGAGGACGGCCTTGCCTCGATAGCAGAAGCCCCGCCGCTTGTGCAAAACGCAAGCGGAAACCTCATTTCTGCAAGAATGTAAAAACTTATTGCATTATACGCAAGTGACTTTCATAAACTTCGACATGAACCAAGGAAGATCCAGCGATGCGGATGTCGATCGACGTGGGAGGCACCTTCACCGACTTGATGGTCGACGTTCCCGGGAGTGCCGCAACCATGTTCAAGTCGCCCACCACTTACCCCGATCCGATCGATGGCATTCTCGGCGCCATCGAGCTCGCGGCGAACGCGCGGCGCGTCAGCGCCCCCGAATTGCTGGCTGACACTGAGATACTGTTTCATTCGACCACGCGCGCCATCAACGCCGTCGTCACCGGAAACGCCGCCCGCACTGCCCTGCTCGTCACCGAGGGGCACCCGGACATCTTGCTGATCCGCGAGGGGGGCCGCACCGATCCGTTCAATTACCGCAACGCCTATCCCACACCTTATATTCCCCGCTCGCTCACCTTCGAAATTCCCGGCCGCATTTGGGCCGATGGCCGCGTGCATGCGCCGCTGGATGAAGCTGCCGCGCTGACGGTGATCGAGCAACTGAAGGCCAAGAAAGTGGAGGCCGTCGCGGTCTCGCTGATCTGGTCGATCGTCAACCCGATCCATGAGCAGCGTCTGGCGCAGATGCTGGAAGAGCACCTGCCGGGCATCCCTTACACGCTGTCGCAACAGCTCAACCCGACGGTGCGCGAATATCGCCGCACCTCATCATGCGCCATCGATGCCTCGCTTAAGCCCATCATGAGCGACTATCTCCGGACGCTGAAGCAGCGACTGGAGGAGCGCGGCCTTAAGGGCCAGATCTTCGCCGTAACTTCGCAGGGCGGGCTGGTCGACGTCTCCGACCTTGCCGAACGTCCGATCCTGGCACTGAATTCCGGACCGGCCATGGCGCCGGTCGCCGGTCGCCACTTTGCAGATCTGGAAGGCGCCACCACCGCCATCGTCACCGACGCCGGTGGCACCACTTACGACGTCTCGCTGGTGAAGGGCGGCGCGCTTCCGTGGACTCGCGAAACCTGGCTCGGCCCCATCTACCAGGGCAACCTCACCGGCTTCCCCTCGGTCGACGTGAAGAGCGTCGGAGCCGGCGGCGGCAGCATTGCGCGAGTCGACAGTGCAGGCCTGCTGCATGTCGGCCCCGAAAGCGCTGGCTCGACCCCCGGCCCGGTCTGTTATGGCCGCGGCGGCACCAAGCCAACCGTCACCGACGCCGCCGTGGCGCTCGGCTATATCGACCCGGCCTTCTTCCTCGGCGGCCAGATGAGTCTTGCGCTGAAGGCGGCGCGCGACGCGATCCAGACCGAGGTCGCTGGCCCGCTTGGCATCAGCGTAGAAGAGGCGGCGCTATCCATCATTGACCTCACCACCGAGGGCATGGTTAACGCCATCGAGGACATCACCGTGAAGCAGGGCATCGACCCGGCAGAGGCGGTGATGATAGGCGGCGGCGGCGCGGCCGGCATCAACGCGGTGCTAATCGCCCGGCGGCTTCGCTGCAACACCGTCATCTTCCCTGATGTCGGCGCGGCCCTAAGCGCGGCGGGAGCGATGATGTCGGATTTGACGACCGAGTACTCGCAGATCGGCTTCATGAAGACGACGGCGTTCGATCGCGAGCGCGCCAATTCCATCATCGCGGAGCTGATCGGCCGGGCGCAGGCCTTCTTTAACAAGACCGGCAGCAATGCGCGCGACAAGCGCATCGATCTCGCCATCGAGGCGCGCTATCCCTCGCAGGTTTGGGAAATCGAGGTGCCGCTGCGCGGTGACCGCTTCGAGACCGAGGCCGATGTTGCCGCCCTGATCGCCGATTTCCACGCCCGCCACGCCGACCTGTTTTCGTTTCGCGACGATGGCGACGCCGTCGAGATCATGAGCTGGCGGGCCCTCGCCCGCTGCCGCCTGTCGGACGCCACTTCGATTCGGCTCGCCGACGACGCGCAGGGCATCGACGCGTTGTCGCACCGCCCGATGTTCTTCCGCGAGACCGGGCTGATTGACGCCCCGGCCTACCGGCTGGAGCACTTGCTGGAGAACACCAAAGTGCACGGCCCGGCCATCGTCGACAGCAACTTCACCACCATCGTCATCAATCCCGGTGCCCACGCAGTGCGGCGCGCCGGCGGTCACCTCGTCGTTCGCAGCGCGGCATAGGAGCAGGACATGAACATCCAAGCATCGGCTCCGGCGAGCAAGACCAAATTCGACGGCGTGAAGCTGGCAATCATGCAGAAGCGTCTCGACGGCGTGACCCGCAAGATGGCCAATACGCTGCTGCGCACCGCCCGCTCGGGCGTCATCAATACGGCGCGCGATTTCTCATGCGCGCTGGTCACCGCGGACTGTGAACTGCTGACGGCAGCGGACAGCTACCCGATCCACGTCATCGGTGGCGCCGATTTGATGGCGCGGGCGATGCTCGACATCCACCCGCAGGTGCGCCGCGGCGACGCGTTCCTGCACAACTCGCCCTATCACGGCAATTCGCATGCTGCCGACCACACCATCCTGGTGCCGGTGTTCGACGACAATGACGTACACCGCTTCACCGTGGTGGCGAAGGCGCACCAGGCCGATTGCGGCAACTCGCTGCCCACCACCTATATGGGCAACGCTCGCGACGTGTATGAGGAAGGCGCGTTGATCTTCCCGGCGGTGAAGGTGCAATCCGACTACGAGGACAATCGCGACATCATCAATATGTGCCTGATGCGAATCCGCGTGCCGGAGCAGTGGCGCGGCGATTATCTCGCCATGGTCGGCGCCGCCCGCATCGGTGAGCGCGAGATCGTCCGCATGGGCCGCGAGCTCGGCTGGGACACGCTCACCAAGCACGCCAAACAGTGGTTCGACGTCACCGAGCGGCAGATGTTCGAGGTCATCTCCACCATCAAGTCCGGCAGCGCGCGCGGCACCTGCACCCACGATCCGCTGCTCGGCACGCCTGCCGGTGGCATCCCCGCCAATGCGGACGTCACCATCGATGCCAAGGGCGGCCGCATCATCGTCGACCTCACCGACAATATCGACTGCCTGCCGGTCGGCGTGAACCTCAGCCACGCCTGCGCCCGCACCGCCGCGCTGGTCGGCGTGCTGAACAGCCTGCCGAGCCCGGTCACGCCCAATGCCGGCAGTTTGCGCCGCATCGAGGTGCGGCTGCGCGAGAACTGTGTCGTCGGCATTCCGCGCCACCCGCACTCTACCTCGGTCGCCACGACCAATCTCGGCGACCGTGTCTCCAACGCGGTACAGCTCGCGATGGCGGCGATCGATCCCACGGTCGGCATGGCCGAGGGGGGCGCCGCGCTGCCGCCATCCGCCGGCGTCATTTCCGGCAACGACCCGCGCAACGGCCACGCCTTCGTCAACGAGGTGATCCTCGCCGCGGGCGGCGGGCCAGGCACCCCGGTGCAGGATGGGTGGCTCTCGCTATTCTGCATGGGCAATGCCGGCATGCCTTTCTATGACAGCGTCGAGATCGACGAGATGCTACACCCGATGATGATCGAGACCCGCAAGATACTCACCGACAGCGAAGGCGCCGGCACCCATCGCGGCGCACCGGGCATCAAGACCGTGTTCCGGCCGATCGATTGCGATTTTGAGCTCGGCTTCTGCAGCGATGGTACGGTGAACCCCTCGCTCGGCACCCGCGGCGGCGGCAATGCATTGCCCGCCAGCCAGTATCTGGAATCCGATGACGGCGATGTGGTCACGCTCTCCACCTCCGAACACGTCCATGTGCGCCGCGACCAGCGGGTAGTGTCGCTATCGAACGGCGGCGGAGGCTATGGC
>Ga0193743_1002906_pt1 | contig 11683 bp, 10 predicted proteins | sample L2c2metaG_FD_143038 | JGI IMG/M metagenome (GOLD analysis project Ga0193743, IMG submission 143038) | Soil microbial communities from a riparian zone of the East river system, Colorado, United States - L2c2 | ecosystem: Environmental > Terrestrial > Soil > Riparian zone | place: USA: East River...
CAAGAAATACGGCAAGCCGGCGGCGGACAAGGCGTGGATGGGCTGGATCACCGCGCGCTCGCTGTTCGAATCGATCGATGCGGCGAAATCGACCGACGCCAACAAGATCATCGAGGCGCTGGAAGCCTGGAAGGTGCCGGCCGGCAACTCGTCCTACAGCTACCGCAAGTTCGATCACCAGATGCTGCTGCGCAACCTTGCGGTATCGGTGAAGGAGAAGATCACCGACAAGTACGACTACTTCGACGTCAAGGCGACGCTGCCGGAGAACCCCGCCGATCTCGACAAGGTGTTCGGCACGCAAGAGGAAATCGGCTGCAAGATGAGCTAGCGGGCGCGAAGAGAAGCGGGCGCGCCGACGATGCTGGAAATCCTTTTGTCGCAGACCGTCAGCGGCCTGGTGCTGGGCGGCCTTTACGTCCTGATCGCCATCGGGCTGTCGATCATCTTCGGCCTGCTGGGCATCGTGAACTTCGCCCATGGCGCGTTCTTCACGCTGGGTGCCTACTTCGCGCTGACCCTGGTCGAGCTCTTCGGTTGGCCCGCCGTCCTGCTGTCGCCGATCATCGTCGGCGGCATCGGGATGGTGGCCGAGCGCCTGCTGATCCGCCGGCTGTATGACAAGGAACCGCTGATCAGCCTGATCGTCACCTTCGCCCTCGCCCTGCTGATCGAAGCCACGGTTCGCCTGATCTACGGTGGCATCGGCCAACCGTTCAGCCCGCCGCCCTTCATGGCCGGCTTCCTGGTGTGGGGCCCGATCCTGATCACCAAGTACCGCGTCGGCGTGCTTTTAACGACCGCCACGGTGCTGCTGCTGCTCTGGCTATTCCTCGAGAAGACCCCGTTCGGCCGCATCCTGCGCGCCGGCTCACGCGATCCCGAGATGGTGGGACTGCTGGGCATCAACCTGCCCCGCGTGCTGACCTGGGTGTTCGGGCTGGGCTGCGCCATCTCCGGCATCGCCGGCATGCTGGCGGCGCCGCTGTGGACCGTCACCCCGGCGATGGCGACCAACGCCATCATGCCGGCCTTCGTCGTGGTGGCGATCGGCGGGCTGGGATCGTTCGCCGGCGCGGTGATCGCGGGCCTGCTGGTGGGCGTCGTGGTGGCGCTCACCATCCAGTTCTGGCCGGAAGCCTCGGGCGCCGTGATGTACCTGTTCATGGCGCTGATGCTGCTGCTGCGCCCGCGCGGCCTGCTGGGCGAGCGCTGGGAGCGTTTCGAATGAGCGGGCTTCTGCGCCATCCGGTGCTCTGGACCGTCCTGGTGCTGAGCGGACTCAGCCTGCTGTGGGTCGCGATCGGCGCGCCCATCAGCCTGATCACCCAGATCGCCATCTACACTCTGTACGGCGCGGGCGTCTGCCTGCTGGTGAGCTACACCGGCCTGGTGCCGTTCGGCGCCTCGGTCTTCTTCGGCTGCGCGAGCTACGCCGTCGCCTTCGCCCTGCTGCGCGGGCCGGCCAACGAGTTCCTGGCGCTGGCCTTCGCGGTGCTCTTCTCGCTGCTCCTCGCTGCCGTTATCGCCGCGATCATCCTACGCCGGCGTGGCCTCTATTTCTCCCTGCTGACCTTGGCCTTCTCGCAGATCGCCTTCGAGATCGCCTTCAAATGGACCGACGTCACGGGCGGCGAGAACGGCCTGCAGGGGCTGCCGCGGCCGATGTTCCCCGACGCCTGGTCGTTCCACATCTTCACCATCGTCACCGTGGCGGCAGGGCTCGGCCTGTTATGGCGCATCGCCCATTCGCCGTTCGGCCGCAGCTTGCAGGCGGTGCGCGACAACGAGCAGCGGGCGCAGAGCCTGGGCTACGATACGTTCCGGCTGAAGTTCGCCTCCTTCGTGCTGATGGGCGGGTTCATCGGTTACGCGGGCGGGCTGCTGTCGCTGATGCTGAAGGGCGCCTATGCCGACAATCTCAGCTGGCAGCACGCCGGCGATTCGCTGCTGATGGCGGTGCTGGGCGGCGTGCACCATTTCCTCGGGCCGCTAGGGGGGGCCATCGCCTTCATCCTGCTGGAGGACCGGCTGTCGGCCCTGACCGAAAGCTGGTGGCTGATGTTCGCGCCGATCGTGATCCTGTTCGCCCTTGCTTCGCCCGAGGGCATGCAGGGCCTGGTGTTCCGCCTGCGCGGGCGCACGGACTGGACGCTGACCCGGCCCGGCATCCCGCCGAGGCCGGCCGCCATCGCGCCCTGGCAGGCCGGGCATGCGACGCTCGACCCGTCGATGCCGATCCTCAAGGTCAGCCATCTCGACAAGCGCTTCGGCTCGCTGGTCGTGGCCAACGACGTCAGCCTGGAGGTCCATCCCTACCGGCTGCACAGCCTCATCGGCCCGAACGGCGCCGGCAAGACGACCTTCTTCAACATGCTGACCGGGCTGCTGCCGCCGGACGGCGGCGCCGTCGTCTTCGACGGCCACGACATCACCCGCCTGCCCGTGCACCGGCGCATCCGGCTCGGCCTGTCGCGCTCGTTTCAGATCCTGAGTGTGTTCCCCAACCTGACGGCCTTCGAGAATGTCCGGGTCGCGGTGCAGGCACAGGACCGCCGGCGCTGGGGCCTGTGGCGCGACGCCTACCGTTACGACGACCTCAACGCGCGCACCTGGTCGCTGCTCGCCGCGGTCGGACTCGAGGATCGCGCTGCTGACGCTTGCGCGAATCTCGGCCACGGCCAGCGCCGCCTGCTGGAGATCGCCATCACGCTCGCCACCGATGCCCGCCTGCTGCTGCTCGACGAGCCGTTGGCCGGCCTGGCGGAAGCCGACCGGCAGGTGGTGGGCGCGCTGATCCGCAAGCTCGCCGACAGCCACGCCGTGCTGCTGATCGAGCACGACATCGATCGCGTGCTGGCGCTCAGCGACCGCATCACCGTGCTGCATCAAGGCCGCCTGATCGCCGACGGCGCGCCGGCCGACGTCGCCGCCAACCCCGACGTCGTCACGGCCTATCTCGGCGCCGAACGAATCGTCCCGCCCGCCGCGCCGACCGACCTGGAACGCGCCGAGCATCTCGCCGCCCGGCCGCTCCTGGTGGTCGACAAGGTGCGCGCCGGCTATGCCGGCAGCGTCGTGCTGGAGGACCTCTCGCTGGTCGTTCATGAGGGCGAGGCCATCGCCCTGCTGGGCCGCAACGGCGTGGGCAAGACGACGACGCTGCGCGCCATCACCGGCACGGTGCGCTGTGGCGCGGGCAGCATCCGCCTCGACGGCGCGGAGATCGCCAACGCACGGCCCTACGAGATCAATCGCAGGGGCGTCTCGCTGGTGCCGGAGGGCCGCCGGCTGTTCCCCAACCTCACGGTGCTGGACAATCTCAGGATCGCCATGCGCGAGGGCGGCGCATCGCTCGACGAGGTCTTCACCCTGTTCCCCAAGCTCGGCACCCTGCAACGCGCCAAGGCCGAAAGCCTGTCGGGCGGCGAGCGCCAGATGCTGGCGATCGCCCGCGCGCTGATGGTGCCGGCCAAGGTGATCCTGCTCGACGAACCGTTCGAGGGGCTGGCGCCCGCCATCGTCAAGGAGGTGATGGACGCGCTGGCCAAGCTGCGCGGCCGCGTGGCCATGGTGATCGTCGAGCATCACGCCGAGACGGTGCTGCCGCTGGTCGATCGGGCCTATGTGCTGGTGAACGGCCAGGTCGCCTTCGAGGGCACTGCCAAATCGCTGGAAGGCGATGCCGCCTTGCAGGCCCGGCTGCTGGGCGTTGTGCAGAAGGAAGCAGCGTAGCGGGCATCGCCAACGATTCGCGCGGGAGGGCCGTCATGAAAACCTCGATTGCGACAGTCTCCCTGAGCGGCACGCTCAGCGAGAAGCTCGAAGCCATCGCCGCCGCCAAGTTCGATGCGGTCGAGATCTTCGAGAACGACCTCATAACCTTCAACGGCGCGCCGGCGGACGTGCGCCGCGCCTGCGCGGAGCTCGGGCTCGACATCGTCACCCTGCAGCCGTTCCGCGACTTCGAGGGCATGCCGCCGGGACGGCGCGAACGGGCCATGGAGCGCGCCGAACGCAAGTTCGACGTCATGCAGGAACTGGGCACCGATCTCTTGATGATCTGCAGCAACGTGGCGCCGGAATCGCTGGGCGGCATCGACCGCGCGGCGGCCGACCTGCGCGAGCTGGGTAAGCGCGCCGCCAAGCGCGGCCTGCGCATCGCCTTCGAGGCGTTGGCCTGGGGCCGGCACATCAACGATTACCGCGATGCCTGGGAGGCGGTGCGGCGCGCCGACCATCCCGCCGTCGGGCTGGTGCTCGATTCCTTCCACATCCTGGCGCGCGGTACCGACCTCAGCGCGATCCGCGCCATTCCCGGCGACCGCATCTTCCTGGTGCAACTCGCCGACGCGCCGCTGCTGCAGATGGACTACCTCTCGTGGAGCCGGCATTTCCGCAATTTCCCCGGCCAGGGCGAGCTGCCGGTGCTCGACTTCATGGAAGCGCTGACGGCGACCGGCTATGACGGCGTGCTGTCGCTGGAAATCTTCAACGACCAGTTCCGCGCCGGCTCGGCGCGCAGCCTCGCCGTCGACGGCCACCGATCGCTGCGCTTCCTGCTCGACCAGCTTGCCGAGCGGACGGGCAAGCGGGCGGCGGGCGTGCCTGTCCTGCCGCCGCGCTCGCAGGCCAAGGGCGTGGGCTTCATCGAATTCTCCGCCGACGATGACGATGCCGCGCGGCTGGAAGAGCTTTTGGCCGGGCTCGGGTTCCGGCGCGCCGGCCGGCATCGCTCGAAGGCCGTGACGCGGTGGAGCCAGGGCGACATCAACCTGGTCGTGAACCGCGAGAAGGAAGGCTTCGCCCATTCCTTCAACATCGTGCACGGCTCGGCCGTGTGCGCCCTGGGGCTCACCGTCGACGACGCGGCGGCCACCTTCCAGCGCGCGACCCTGTTGCTCGACGCTCCGTTCCGCCAGGCCGTCGGGCCGGGCGAGCTCGACATCCCGGCGGTGCGCGGCGTGGGCGGTAGCCTGGTCTACTTCCTCGATTCGACCAGCGCACTCGGCCGCGTGTGGGACATCGAATTCGACGACACCGGCGAGACTGGCAACGACGCCGGACTTACCACCGTCGATCACATTTCCCAGTCGATGCAGTACGAGGAGATGCTGACCTGGCTCCTGTTCTACACCTCGCTGCTCGATCTCAAGAAGATCCCGCCTCAGGAGGTGGCCGATCCGGGTGGCCTGGTGCGAAGCCAGGTGGTCGAATCATCCGACGGCGGGCTGCGCATCGTGCTCAATGCCTCGCAAAGCCAGCGCACGCAATCATCGCGCTTCCTGACGGAGCTGTTCGGCTCGGGCGTGCAGCACATCGCCTTCGCCACCGACGACCTTTTCACGACCGTGAAGCAACTGGAGCAGAACGGCGTGCGCCTGCTCGCCATTCCGGAAAACTATTACGGCGACCTTTTAGCCAAGACCGACCTGCCGGCCGACCAGCTGGCCATGATGAAAGCGCACAACATTCTCTACGACCGCGAGGGCAGCGCGGAATACCTGCAGGTCTATACCGAAACCTACGATCAGCGGTTCTTCTTCGAGATCGTCCAGCGCCGCGGCTATCGCGGCTACGGTGCCGCCAATGCCCCGATCAGGCTGGCCGCGCAGGCGCGCCTGTCGGCAGACGGCAACGCGCTCGGTGTTTGATCAGACTGTCACTTCGATGACACCGGCTGCCTCGGCGACGACGACGCTGCCGATCACGGCGGCTGCCAGCGTGCCGCGCTGCTTGAGGTCGGCCAAGAGGCCGGCCAGCCGGTCCTGCGGCACGGCGATCAAAAGGCCGCCGGAGGTCTGGGCATCGGCCAGCAGCAGGCGCTGCGGCTCGGCGAGAGCGTCGGCAAATCGGGCGTTGGGCGCGGCGTAGTCGAGATTGCGCTTGGTGCCGCCCGGGCAAAGGCCCGCCTGCAGGAAGGTCTCGACCTTGTCGAAGATCGGCACGGCGGCATAGGACAGGCGCGCGCCGATCGGTTGGCCAGCGGCGGCCGACGAGGCGCGCAGCATGTTGCCGAGATGGCCCAAGAGCCCGAAGCCCGTGATGTCGGTGCCGGCCGTGGCGCGCGCGGCGACCATCGCCTCGGCGGCGTGGCGGTTCAGCGTCGTCATTGAGCGGATCGCAGCCTGCAGAACGCTCTCGGGCGCGGCGTTGCGCTTCACCGCCGTGGTGAGCACGCCAGTGCCGATCGGCTTGGTCAGCACCAGCGCATCGCCGGGACGGGCGCCGGCATTGGACACGATGCGGTCGGGATGGATCGTGCCGGTGACGAACAGGCCGAACTTGGGTTCCTCGTCGACGATCGAGTGGCCGCCGGAAATCGCGATACCGGCTTCGGCGCAGATCGCGGCGGCGCCGTCGAGCACTTGGCGCAGCGGCGCGGTGCCGAGCCGGTCGACCGGCCAGGCGACGAAGCTCAGCGCATTGAGCGGTGTGGCGCCCATGGCGTAGATGTCGGAGAGCGCGTTGGCGGCGGCGATGCGGCCGTAGTCGAACGGGTCGTCGACGATGGGCGGAAAGATATCGACCGTCTCGACCAGAGCGAGGTCGTCGCGCAAGCGGATGACGGCGGCATCATCGGACGTGTCATGGCCGACCAGCACGCGCGGATCGGCGGCGACCGGCAGGCCGGCGAGCGCGGCGTGCAGATCGGCCTGGCTGATCTTGGCGGCGCAGCCGGCGAAGCGCGCCAGCTCGGTAAGGCGGGGCGGCGTGCTCTCCGGTGAAGTCGGCTTCAGCGGCGGGGTCGCGACGTTCATGATTTCCTCCGACTCTAATGGCGTACGCTACCCATAAGGCGCGGTGGGCGCATTGTCTCTATTTTGCAAATGATAATCACTTGCGTCTTGATCAATCTAGCCCTATATTCTGGCCATGGATCACATCACCGAAGTGGACAATCGGGAAGGCCGCGTGCGGGCTCTTGAACTGCTGCTCAGCCGGCAGTCGGTCGGCATGCTGGAGGAGCCGGCACCGCAGGGTGCCGAGCTCGACCTGATCCTCGATGCCGGCCTGCGCGCGCCCGACCATGGGCGGCTGCGGCCGTGGCGCTTCGTGCTGATCCGCGGCGACGAACGGCTGGCCTGGGGCGAACGTCTCGCCGAAGCCGCACAAGCGCGCGATCTGGCGACGGCGCAAATGCTGGGCGATCGCTATCGCGCCTGGGTGCGGCGCACGCCGCTCCTGATCGCGGTCGGCGCGGAGATCCGCGCGGACCACAAGATCCCCGAGATCGAGCAGGTCCTTTCCGTCGGCGCGGCGGCGATGAACATGCTGAACGCGATCCACATGCTGGGCTACGGCGGCATGTGGGTGACCGGCGTGAACACCTACGACCCCCGCCTCAACGCCCTGCTGGGCTTCGAGGCGCCGAGCCGCCTGGTGGGCTTCCTTGCCGTCGGCACGCCCAAGGCGATGCCGCGCGTCGAACGGCCGTCGCGCGCCGCACACACGACAGCGTGGAGCAGCTGACGTCTACTTCTTGGCGCCGGGCAGGAAATCGTCGAGCGGCACGCCGAAGCTGTTGAGCGCCCAGGAGACGAGATTGTACTGGCCGACGGTGAAGACCGCGTCCATCAGCTGCTCGGTCGAATATTTCTTCGACAGCACGGCCCAGGTCGAATCGGAAACCACCGAGTTTTCATAGAGATCGTCGGCGACCTGCAGCAGCGCCGCCTCGTGCTCGCTCCAGCCTGCCGCCTTCGGTCCCTGCTTCAGACGCTCGATGTCGGCGTCGGAGACGCCGCCCTTCTTTGCTATGAGCTCGTGCTGGGCGAACTCGTACTCAGCCTCGTTCAGCCAGCCGATGCGCAGGATCAGAAGCTCGCGGTCGCGGAACGGCAGGGTCTGCTTGCTCAAGATATGGCCGGCGAACGGCGTCCAGCGCTTCACCAGCGCCGGATGATGGGCCAGCACCTTGAAGATGTTGAAGACCTGCCCGTTCATCGCGTTCTTCTCGACGGTCGTGCGGTCTTCCGCCGCCATGGTCGACAGATCGCGCATGGCAATGCGCTGCTTGCGCTTGATCACCGTGTTCCTCCCTCGGTAAGGCCGGTAATCTAGCAGACTGCCGCCTCGGCCATGCCAGAGGGAACGCGCTAAAAAGAAACGCGGTCCGCTCTACGGCACTGACTTGTTCATGACGCCCGCGAGCGCCTTGAAACCGACCCATCCCCAATAGACACGATGATGGGCGATGAGCCCGTTCGCCATGTCCATTACCTCGACCAGGTCGACCTGATCGCCTTGCGGTGTTTCGCGTGGATACTCCCAGACAAGCTGTCGGCCGTTGGCGAAGAACGTTCCGGTTCGATACCAGCGGCCGAGACCGCTTTCAGGATTACGAAATCCGGCCTCGAAGAACGCCCTGATGGCGCCTCTTCCTTTCAGGATGCCCTCGGTCTTGTCCTTCAGGATCGCCACGATGAACGGAGTCTCGAAGACGGCGTCCTCGGCGTAAAGTGCCATCAGGCCATCGATATCGCGCACCTTGATGGTTTCGTGCCACTGTTCATAGACGTGGCGGATCTGGGCATCGGTGTTCCCGGTCATCATCGGTTCCTCCTTCAACTCGATCACCATCTCGATCTCGACCGCCATCTGGCCCGTCAGCGCCGCCATGCCAACCGCAGCGCGTGCGCCGCGGCCCGCGTCGCCGAAAACCTCGACCATGAGGTCGGAAAAGCCGTTGATGACCTTGGGCTGCTCGCGAAAATCCGGTGCGGCGTTCACCATGCCCAGCACCTTGACGACCCGCGCCACGCGATCGAGCGAGCCCGCGACCAGGCGGATGCGCGCAAGCATGGCGAGGCCGGCCAAGCGCGCCGCCCCATAGGCCTGCTCGACGCTGAGATCGGCGCCGGCCTTGCCGACGACATAGGTGCCGTCGGCGCGCTGCGGACCGCAGCCGGAGAGGAACAGCAGGTTGCCGACCCGCACGCCCGGAACGTAGTTGCCGACGGCCTGGGGCGGCGGCGGCAGATCGAGGGCGAGATCCTTCACTCTTCGTTCGGCGCTCATGATTTCTCCCGGGTGACTAGAAGATCGCCAACGACGGCGGCGAGCACGATGGCGCCGCCCAGGCAGGTCGCGAGCGGCGGCACTTCGTCGAAGGCGAGCCAGACCAGGGCCGGCGCCAATGGCGTTTCGAGCGCGCCGACCAGGGCGGATCGCGTGGCCGAGATCAGGCGCGTGCCGGTCGTGAGCAGAAGCAGGCCCAGCCCGAACTGCGTCGTGCCGAAGAGGGCGAGATAGAAGAAGTTCCAGCCCGTCGCGCTGGCGGGCTCCGCCCACGGCCAGACGACGAGCGCGCACAGAAAGGCCGACAGCGCCGCGGCGGGCAGCATGCTGACGTCGCGATGCCGGCGGATCACCACCATCATGGTCGAGATCAGGATCGTCATCAGAAGCGCCAGGAAATTGCCGAACAGGTGGCCGGAGGACAGTGCGGCGCCGACCGTGACGACCACGCCCAGCAGCGCCACCAGGCTGGCCGCGAGCGTGGTCCAACGCTCGCGCGCGCCGGTCCACGCCCAGGCAAGCCCTGCGGTCATGAACGGCGCCGTGGCGTTGATCACCAGGACGTCGGCCACCGTGGTCTCGCGCAGCGCATTGACGAAGCAGATGGTGGCAGCCGTCGAGCAGCCGGCGGCGACAAGACCGGCGCGGCCGATGCGCTGGAAGGCCAGGACCGATCCGGCGCGCTCTCGCCAGACGATGTAGCCCGCGATGAATAGCCCGCCGAACAGGCCGCGCCAAAACAACATGGTCCAGACGTCCGTATCGATCAGGCGCGTGAAGAAGCCGGCCGTGCTGAAGGCGAAGGCCGACAACACCACCAGGGTCACGCCCTGCCAGCTCTGGCTCCTGTCCCCGGTCATGGCGACGACGCTCGCGGCAGACATTCCTTCACCCTTTCGCCTGTTTTCGAGATCACCCTAGCGCCGGCCTACTGACATCGTTATGTCAGGAGTGTGTCGTCCTGCTTCGGAGATCGATTGCATGCGCGCAGACCGGCTGTTCGACGTCATCCAGGTCCTGCGGTCGGCCAAAAAGCCGGTCACGGCCGCCGCGCTGGCCGACGAGCTGGAAGTCACCGTGCGCACGATCTATCGCGACGTGGCGACCCTGCAGGCGCGCCGCGTGCCGATCGAGGGCGCGCCCGGCGTGGGCTACGTGCTGCGCAAGGGGTTCGACCTGCCGCCGCTGATGTTCACGGTCGACGAGGTCGAGGCCATCACCGTGGGCGCCCGGCTGGTGCAGCGCCTGCGCGATTCGGAGCTGCAGCAGGCGGCCAAGCGGGTGCTCGACAAGGTTACAGTCGTGTTGCCGGAGAGCCTGCGCTCACACGTCGCGGATGCGCCGTTCTACGTGTCGCGAGGCGACGCCGTCACACCGCGTGGCGTCGATGTGGCGCAGGTGCGCAGCGCCATCCGCGACCGGCGGAAGATGCGCATCTCCTATGTCGACGAGAAGAACAAGCGGACACGGCGCACGATCTGGCCGCTCGCCATGGCCTACTACGTCGACGTGACGCTGATCGGCGCCTGGTGCGAGCTCAGGAAGGATTTCAGGAATTTCCGCGTCGAGCGGATCGCGGCGTCACGGGTACTGGCGCAGCGTTTCCAGGATCACAACGGACAAAAGCTGGCCGAATGGCTGGCGCTGCCCAAGGATCGCCCGGTAACGGTGCTGTGAACCTCCTCGGCGTCATGGCGATCATGGCGATCGAATGCGCCGAGCTGCGCCGCCGCCAGACGGGCGTGGCCGCGCGTGGTGAACTGTGCGCCATCGAGCTCGAAGAAGGGCCGGGCTATTGCATAGAAGCGGAAGGCATTGCCTTCCTTGACGACGATACCGGCGGGCTTGCCCCAGACTTCGACGACGAAGGGTTCGGTCATGGCTGGATCTCCCTGGTCACTCTCGACATGGTCTCGATCCGACGATTCGACAATGGTTGAGATTGTCGAAGTTGGCCTGACGCGAAGCAAAGCCCCTTCATGCGGCGTCAATATGGCGATGAATTCTTCTGCACTGACGTTGAGGACATCGCGCGCAACGTGACGTGCGGATGACTACTCTTCAATTGTCGTGCAGAGGCGGCACGGCCCGCCTGAGATCGTCCTGCGTGTAGGGTTTGCGGATAAAGGTGACGCGCGGGTCGCCGGCGAAGCGTTGGTGCAGAGCGGGGTCGTCGTAGCCGCTCGCCACGATGATGGGCAGAGCAGGATGGCGAGCGCGCAGCTCGCCCACCAGCACGTCGCCCTTGATGTCGGGCAAGCCGATATCGACGATCGCCAGGGCGATGTCGCCTTCCATCAGCTTGATCTTGTTCATCGCTTCCGTCGCCGATCCGGCGGTCTCGACGCGATAGCCGAGATCCTCGAGCTGCTCGGTGGCGACCATGCGGACAAGCACTTCGTCCTCGACCAGCAGGATGCGGGGCGGGCCCGTCGACTCGTCGAGGATGTCGGCGAGCTTGGCGGCGAGGGCGGCATAGGTGAAAGGCTTGGGGATGAGCACGACGCCGGGATCGAGCCGGCCGTCATGCACGATGGCATTGCGGGCATAGCCGGTGGTGAACAGCACCTTGAGATCGGGCCGGGCCTTGCGAGCCGCGTCGGCGAGCTGGCGGCCGTTCATGCCGCCGGGCAGGCCGATGTCGGTGAACAGCAACTTGATC
>Ga0193743_1002907_pt1 | contig 11681 bp, 9 predicted proteins | sample L2c2metaG_FD_143038 | JGI IMG/M metagenome (GOLD analysis project Ga0193743, IMG submission 143038) | Soil microbial communities from a riparian zone of the East river system, Colorado, United States - L2c2 | ecosystem: Environmental > Terrestrial > Soil > Riparian zone | place: USA: East River...
CATCTTATTTCTTTTGCTTTTTCTCTTCACGTGTACGATAAGTTGGTGTGCAATGAAGAATGGATTCAATACTTTTGAGCGGAATTCTAGGTACACGAGAGCTGGTATATATATATCAATATGTGAGCTAACGATTAGGGGGCTTCAAACAGCCTCGTAATGAAGTTTTTTTTTAATCGCGTTTAGCTCTTCTCGATTCCACCATTTCCTGAACGTCACTCAACCATCGTTTAAGTTCAGAACCCCATCCACCCATCCTCCTCATCCTCCGCCTGTCAACGTCGCTCCCGATCCCTAGGCCTATCTGTTGCATCCTTTTTTTATTCTGTTCACGATTGTTCCAGTGATTACTTATGCACCAGCAGATAATACCTTGTTTGGAAAAAACTTCTCCAATCCGTTCCTCACAACCGGGAGCACAAGGAGGACGAAGGCGGAAAAGACGCAAAAAGGTACGTATCACCAGACGAGGCAAGTAAAGCAGCAGAGGGGGATCGAGCCCTACATGGGTAAGTGAGTATCCGTTCGTTGAAGGTAGCATTGGAACTATTCGATTATTGGAATTACTGACATACGATATCCGTGGCTTCTTCATGTATTATCGATCCTCCTCGATTCATGTAAGCTCCATCTGCAATCCATCCTCTCTCCCGGTGCTCGTCAATAAACGACCTTAGCTTTGCTTGAAATTCATCCCGTGGAGCTTCACCCCAACCCGGCTTCCACATAACAGTATCCAACGAGATGAACGGCACTCCCAGTATACCTGCCAACGCAGCACCAGTAGTACTCTACAGATAACTTCTTATGAAAGAAGTCATTAGAGGTGAGAAGGCACTTGCCTTCCCGGAACCTACGAAATGGGAAAAGTGAACAGTTTTTTGAATATGAATTATGTGTTGTTTTCAAATACTCACCACTGTTTCCCATGATATGGATGCGATAACGACCTTGGCCATCGCCAAGGAGTGCGGGGAACACATGCGAGACCTGCATCCCAAGAGCTCACCGTAGTAACAACCAAGGCAAAACCCCTTGTTTATTACCGCCAGTCACTTTTGTCTGTCTATTTTGAGAAGGACTCGACTGACGCGTTGACGAGTCATGGTCAATTGACTCAAACCATTCGTCGGGTCCGCATGCTACCTGATCGTGACATGACGCGACGCGTCGGGGTCGCAACTTATCCACAGAACCCCCATTCATACCGGCGAAAAAGGTGTGATTCCGATTCGGACAAAATTTGAGCAAAAAGGCCAGGTGTGCCAGTCCTGACAAAAAGTGGTCCAAAACCGGTCGGTACCAACAAGGACCCGCTTCCGAACAACATGGCCCTGCACTTTCTTGTCCCCCGTTGAGGCATTCTCTTCTCTTATTTTGGAATCATCGCAAAGCTATGGAAATCAACTCTGACACCTATGAACCCTTTCATGCAAAGGACTGGATTGGGGCATGGAAAAAAAAATATGATGAAGACAAAATCTTCCATCCTTTGTTACTGGCAGCCGAAATCATCAGGAAATGTTGCGCAAGCATAACCTCCCCTCAGTCAAATTTATCAATCACAGAATTTGTCTCTCACACAGAAGACTCAGATTATATTAGATTACATATTACAATGTTATTGTCCAATTATCCTATTTTATAACTCTCTGGAATGCCGTCTACCCACCCAGGCCATATTTTAGCTGCTGGCGAGGCCAAATCCGCCGACCCGGACAAATTTGGGCCAAAAAATACTGATCTCACCGTCCGGACAGATTTTCAAAAATAGAGGTTGGGCCAGGTCCAATCCGGACAAAACCCCCGTTTTCGGGATCAAACCTTCGCCGGTATAAACGGGGGTCCTTCTTCTTACCCGGGATACCACTTCTTATGACTTGCGGGCAGAGGCCCAAATCGATACAATAACTGTCATCTTTGGAGAAACGTTTTCCAAAAAAAGGGTCGGGCAAAATAGGTAAGGCTATGGTAGATTGGTGAAAAATCTTGTCCGAGTCGGAGGTTCACTTTTTCCCGCCAAGTACGAAAGAAAACCTCCATTATGGTCATGGAATCACCTCAAAGTACTAGTAAGTAACTACGAAAACATTTTTTTGACCATGTCCAGGTTAGTATAGATTCCGTCTGGTCCCTGATGGCCACATGTACCCAATTTTAGTATGTGCTATATATACGCTAAGTATGGTAAACATAAATCCTACCCATCCATCACGTATCCAGAGTGGAAATTTGGTCTGCTCGGAGGATTATCTTTCTAGAATGTGGTCACTATAGGCTGGTCAGAGTAATGTCGACGTCGATCAAGTGCTATGGCTTAGCGCTTAGTGCTAAAAGGTTAGTTGCGAGGAGTCAAGCCTTACTGTGAGTCAAAGCTTCAGATGGGCGCCCAACGTTTGCTCAACCCTTTTTTTAAAAAAATTAAGTTTGGTCCGGCTCAAATTTACCCCTCTGAACTAGTCGGAAACCACAAGAATAAACTGCTGACTGTTGTATAGTGGCAAATTATAATAAGTACGGTCTGATCGCTTGCAATCACAGAGTTACTGTGTATGGAATTCTTGTTTGAAACATTCACCACTCGGGACCAAAAGTTAGGTTCATTCAAAGTCATGATGAATGAAATGATGGTCACTCGCTTTTAATAATGTACCGATAGACTGTACTTGGCTCCTAAGCCTTCATCTGACATCTAATCCCCACTTATCTCAATCCTCACAGTAAATCTGCCGGCGCAGCATATCAACTTCAGGTTGAAACATGAGCACAAATATACCCCAACCATATTACATACTTGTCATTCTTTCTTTTGGTGGAACTACATATATGGTATACCATGGTTGACAGAGATATAGTGAGGACTCTGTATGGAGTAAGCTGTCCGAGCCGGGAAGTAGAACCGGATACTTCGACATAATAATATTATATTTTCCAAGAGCGACTCACAAAAAGGATCTAAACATAGCTATCAGCTTGACCAAGACGTCCGATTTATTTTTTTAACCGACTGCTGCCTGTCTTCCAATTGCGAACCGTCTCTTTTACGAAGAACTGGTAGGTTGGCCTGGAATCTCCGGTCTAGGCCTCATACAGTTCAAAATTAAAACCGATGCACTGTAGACCCATGACTTCAACTTTCAACCCTCGGTCAAGGTAAGGTCTCTTGGTAAATTTTAGCAGTGATTTTGGTTCGGAATCATTAACAGAATCCTTGCTGTTTTCCAAAGGCTTCGACAAGAGCATCGAGATACTGCAAAGACACGGAATGAAACTCTAGCACGAGTGGACAATGTTAAACTTACCACCCTTTCAGTGGGCATTGGGGATCCTTCTGGACTCCAAGAAGGAAGATTGTGACCAGCATATATTCCACTATAAAAATTATGACCTTGCGAAAGATAGAAAAGCTCAAAGCTTTTTTTCGTATCGCCCTTCAAACGTCGATGTGTTCTTCCAGTGGTGGCCTTTGTCAGTATCGAGAATATACCGAGGGCCAAAGACCAATCCATGCTGACTGTTTGGGTTACACCACAAACAAATGGCCAGGCAAATATAGGAAACTATTGGAGAACCTGAGTAGAATGGGTAGAATTCATCAACCCATGGATAATGGTAGCAAGTGAGGAGCTATGACGAACTTGGCCAATGTAGAGTCCTATCAACACATTTTGTCACTGAGGCAAGAAATGAAAGTTTCTAGAGAGAACATACAGTCTCTAAGTACGCCGTGATATCGACGCCCCGAAGACATATAGGCTGAAGTCGTGAAAAATGTGGCCGTTCACACTCCGGGAACTCGATCATGGAGGCCGCAAATTCATGTCGGCCGGGTAACTTCAAACCAGCACGAATCAGATGTCAGCGATACTGCGAAGAAGAAATATAAAACAGGGAGCTGTTTCATTGGCATTACCTGAGACGCTGTAGCAAACATTTAGTAGAGCTTCCGATCAGTAGATAACAGACGCTAGGCCCCAGCTTGAATGAGCTCAGTTCAGCCGCCTGCCGCGATTCTTTGTTCTCTTCAATGAAGTTTTTAACCAGAGTGTCGAGGCCTCCTCGAGCTCTTTCACTCTAATATATGTTAACCAGCAAGAAGCTGATCAAACAAGCTTACCAGGTCCAAGTTAGGTTCCGAGTCATTATGTCGTTCTTCCAATACTTTGCTTCTATAACCTCTTGCTACGCAGAAGATGTTATATAAGGAAGCGATGATAGACTCCTGAGTACCCTTACCTTAACACATAGATCTCTTGACTCTTCCAGTAATAATTTCAATGCCACCCTCCCCACGTTGAGCCTTTCAACTTTTTGGCCGTCAGGCGGCCCACAGAAGCCTCAGCGGCTTCCGCACGCTCTCAAAATCATCTATCACGATAGAATTCTCCCTGTTCTACACGGTAAATCAGTACCCATAGCAGTGATAGCGCAAGACGCGTACATCATACCGAAGCTGAGCCTCCAGCTCTTTTATTCGTACGCGGGCCGATTTCAGTTCTTTCAGCAAGGTGATTAATTTTTTTTGCTAGCTCCGGGTCGTTTCTGACGGAGTTCTTCGTCGTTGGAACGTCCGGAACCGATGGAACATATGCTCACGGAAGATGGTGAACCAATGTTGAACCCAGGTGCGTCTTTGCAACTCTTTCCCAATTTTAGTTCTGCTAATGACCGTGCAGCTGAGTTATTGACCCCAGGTAAGTAGGCATCATCTAGGCCAGGTGTTGGCTCTAATTGTTCGATAGGAATCTCTTGCATCACCCCCACCCTCTTGACGAGGAGGTGTCCACGAAATTGATCTGCCTCGATGTCAGAAAAAGAAAGTGGGGCCAATTGAATGCGCTACTGGCTCTTGCACGATCCTACACTTCACGTGATTTTGGGTGACATAGGCCCTATTTTGATAACAAAGTTAGTGGCTATGGCAAAAGGGCAGATTTGAGTCCCGTGGTGCACAAGGTGGTATAGTTAATACTAATAGTTATATCTAGATCGTGGCGCGAAGGGCTTGCTGGGTGTGACTCACAATGAAGCGAAAAATCGACCCTTTCCCAAGTTCACGCTGTCATTACTACTCGGCATGCCCAGACGGAGGCTGGGGGCACTGAAAGAACCTTGGAAATTATGGAATTAAACTTTCAACTGACGCAACACAGGTTTTCGCGACGTTCTCGAAGGTTTGTGGGTGCATATCACAAGGGATTGGATGGTAGACGGGCAGCTTGGGCTAACCGTAAATACCAGAGTTTTCCCAAAGGCACTTTGGGATGACCGAAAGCGAGCATATCTAATAGGCCTGTCACAGGAAAGTCACAGACCCATCACAGAAAAGTCACCTCACGTGACGTTGTATGTGTAACCTTAAAAGTGTTGGTTGTTTTCATGTAAAATAAGCTGTTTTCATAAACCATCGTGAGTGCAAGCATTTACATGTTCATTGGCACATCAACAAAGTCGATCCGAGGGATTTACCCCCAAACGACTACCCTCTCATTGGCATTCTTGACAGCGATGATTGAATATTGAGCGCCGAGTCTCAGCAGAGAAACAAATGTCGATCGGGACTGTTAGATTAGACAATGCGGAAAGTAGAAGTAATCCACCACATCAGGTAGATGCATCAACTTCAGTATCCACCTCCATATGGTCCACATTTGGAAGGTCCGACTCTTGTGGCGAATGAAGAAGTGGTGGATGGGTAGGCGATGGCTGTCGTGGAGTAGTTAAAACAATAGAGGCAGGCGATGACGTGGCAGACGCGGTTGGCGAAGGGTCTCGCTGTTGACGCGATCGTTTTGAACGTGTGGACGCGTTAAAGTGATGGCATTTTGGACAAACATATTCTGTAACAGCAAATCGACAATCAACTTCAAGTATTACGACAAAATCTGAAGAACGTACGAGAGTCTTCCCACATACTCTCTTTGACAAGCCCATTGTGAGCGAAACATTTTTCACAGATGAGGGCATAGCGAGAACTTGGAGAGGCAATATTGGGGTCGTCTTCGCCCAAGATCGAGTCAGCGAGCCGATCGTACCACTGTCGTCGTTGAGGTTGCACAGGGAAGGGAGGTGTGATAGCTGTGGGAATAAAAAGTATGTTCACGAACTGGAGTAGGATAAACTTACGAGAAAGCTGGGCTTGCAACGTTGGGTTCACGCCAGGTGTCTTCCCGCCATTTGGATTCATATGGTTCGGGATTGGTTGAGGAGTGACGGCCAACAGCTGACGGGGGATAACTCTCGGCCGAAGTGGAGTGGCTGGAGCAGATTCATCGTATCGCTGGATGAGATCACGAGTAGAATAGTAGTTGGTTTTCTTTTTGATTTCTTCAACTTTGTCCCGCCTTTCTTTCGTCAAAATTTGAACCGTTTTCTCTGGCTTGAATTCAACAACGACCTGTAGTGGTTGGATTGGATACAATTATCTCACCTTCGGCGTCACCTTTTCTCTTATACCAGATTTGAACAATTCGTCTGATGAATAAAATTCTGCAGAGGCGGTTAGGCGAAGCTGGATGACAGGTTTGGATGAACATACACAACCGGACCAAAAAGAACGGGAACAATTTTCACTCCCTTCGCCACTCCAGGATTTGAGATTGTGCTCATGGCCGGCAGCGACTCCCAGTACCATACACTAACATAAGCCACCCATGCTCCGAGCGTATAGAGAGTAACCAGTAAAGTCGACCTGCGTTCGCGCAGACGAATCTCAGAGAGCTTGAGTTGTCGTTTCTGTATGTCATTGGCTAGATTAGACAAAATCGTTTCATAGTCCTCGTTATTCGTCTGAGCCGGAAACTCAATAAACTTCGTTTTGTACACCTTAAACTTGGAAGACGCAGACCTTGGCAAATAGACGGCGAATAAAGGACATATTTTCGATAAAGCAGGCGATAAAATATTTGATCTGGCTGTTGTAAGTTAGGTTCAAAGGCCAGAGTAGGGCATGAGGAAATGAACATTTGAGAATGTGACCCTCCGTGACAACGTGTACGGCCCACAATCACATGATCATACGTCCGTCGCTGTCACATATCCACTGCTTCCTCTAAAGTTCTAAGACTAGAATCTAAAGTCCTCAACTCCTAGATCCTCTTTTAGGAGATTTATTGGATCTGAATCGAAGAACCGCGTCTTGCTAAACTCCTTTGGCTCTAGTGTGAATTTTGAAAGCCGAATTATTCTAAGCTTTCAATTTACTTCCATCGAACTTCGGGCAGGACAATTCGGTCCCGCAAATGACTTTAAATATTATCCGGCTACGTAGCTACGGTGCATACGGGGGGTCATGCATCACCTACTCCAGTCCCCAACCTCTCCATGTGCTTCTTGCTTTCTTGACATTATTGTTTCAATGCCCTTCAACTTGAAACTGAGGATCGCTTAATTAAACGTATTGTGGAAATGTTCTGAACAAGTCAGTACGAAACCATTCATCCATCATCCGACCAGAAGAAAGCCACCTAACTGATTTTGTAGGACAAGATCCATGGAACTCTGATTTTGCTGGGCTCCTTTCTTCGGAATGCCGATCTTGGGTAGAATCTCACTAATCGCTTGGCTCGGACGTTCGAACCAAGCACCGTCGACGTCATCATCAAAGTTAGATATCGCCAGAATGCTCATGAAAGCTGTGCAAGTGCAAATGTCTCAATCCCTTGTTTATATGCATCAGGTTGTGCTTCACTCATCAGAATCCTGTACAGTGAAGTTGTGAAAATGTGGCGGAATGATCAATACATTGTTCACGGCTGTTTCTACGGGCCTCGCGCATCTTTTTAGCTATCCCGTGCCAAACATTATAGTATTGCACTCATTTTCACACCCATTCGACTATTAACTCACAGGTTCCAGGTAAGGAGGCCCAGGTGCCATGCCTTTAACATGGATCCAAGAATTACCCAGTGGTTCGTCGAGGCCGACATTTGGACTATTGGTGAGTTGATCTCCTTGATAGATGTCGACGGAGCGCCGTAGACCTTCCCTGTTTGACGGGTAATTGTTTGACGGGTACTCATTCCTTTCCCTTCTTATCCTAGTGCCTTTTGCCCAGTCGTTATTTACCGAGATCCACGGGCTCAATACCAAGCTTGAGCCAGCTTCGTGATGTGGACCTGGAATTGTTATTGCACCGCCGATCTCTAAACGAACAATCTTAAACTTGGAGGCCTAGGCCAGTTGACGATGAATTCTGCTGTCAACTTTCGTCGTTATGATTCATGTGGGTGGTGCTGCCTCACTGCCACTATCTCCGACTTATCCTCATGAGCCTTGGGGTATTCACTCAAAGTATCAATGTCATACTGCTGAGTATGTAGTGGCGTCGAACTTCTGTGATGGTATGTCACCAAAGTCATCCCATTCGAGACAAATTCTGAACTTTTGAATGATGCGCTCTAGCTGAAATTTACCGTTAGTCCGCGACTTCGCTCTGGGGAAGATATCTTCCTGAGTTTTACACAGCTTTAAGGAGAGATCTACTTGGTACCCCATTTGACAGACCGAAGGTGAGTTTTGCTTCGTTCTCTTGACGGTTGTCGTCTTATGCCTACAGGGAAATTTAATTAAAATCTGTAAACTGAAAAAACCCTTTCTTACCTCGAAACGAATATGAGGTTGCAACCTGTCAGTGATCGCAAAAATGTTGAGGGTCCAGAAAAGAGACACAAAAAAAAAGGAGTGTGCTAACGCAAGATTTTACTTTCGTGGCGGTTTTTTTTTTTGCCGATAGCCGTGCGATTTTTTCAGGAGGATATTTCATCAAAAGGATTTCACGATGAACGGCTCAGTGACTACAAGGATCCTGCAAAGCTGAGACGCTTGCTCAGCTCATCGCCACAACGTCGGTACTTGTACGTAGTTTAGCGAAGATATTAGAGCAATACGCAATGCGCCAGTCGCGCTACTTGTTCTCTCACGACGGAAACTGTCTTCCCTGACAGGGTTGAAAGCAGTACATAAGCGTCCAGATTTCCATACGAATCTCTACATCTTTGACTTGGTCCAAGGGCGATTTCCTCAAAATAGGCATTTCACATGGGCGTATCTCATCAAGTTCAATATGGTTGCTAATTTATTCTGATCTCCTTTAACTCGACATGGGAGGACTGGACCAGGTCAACGAATTCGCCATCAAATGGGTTTGTTACAAAATCACGCTTTTTGTTACAGTTGCCTTTTACGTTTTCGGCCTCTGTTAAGTAACCGATCACAGTTAAAAAGTTTGTTTTGCAGAAGGCGGGTTCAAATATTTTGAAATGCAATTATTCAAAATCCTGTGGATTAAACAAATTAGATATTTTGAAACCCATTGTCCCTATTACGCAGTTGCAAAGGATGCTATATTTCGGAGCGTGACAGGGCTTGATGGGCATTTCGGTTTTTTCCGACAGAGTATACAAATTGAATTAGCCCTGGAAGGGAATGTTCAAGCCGGAGTGTGAAAAAAACGCAGCCATTTTCGGTGACCTGTAAGGCTCGACTTTTTATGTTGTTTTGAAAATGGAGCATAATTGCAAATAGGTGGCAATTGAGTTGGTGATTGGACCACACAGCTTTACCAACATTCCACTCGTTTTAAAAATTTAGGCTTAGCTTGCTGTTTGGACGGGTCCCACGTTTTCTAAAATGATGGTAGTAGTCCTTTTTATCAAGCTTCCACTTTTTGCAATAATTTATTCGGCTCGACTTTACTCGCACAGCATTTATTTTATCCTAACCTAGGTTGGAGAAATACATCTCGACGCCTACAACATGATGCATCGACATTAGCCGAATTTTCGCAGACCACTTATTTGAGAAGGCCGTCGCTGGAAACAGTAGCTGCATAGCCTTGGGCGCATCGAGTCATGCGTCCAATTATATAATCAAGTTCGGCCGTTCTGGTTGTCCTACTTGTGTCGCAAATCCCCGAAACGGTCGGGACTCGGCATGAGGAGCTGTTACGTTAGTTGGACTATCTTTGCTCAGTTTGCTCTGGTTACAATGTATAAAGGGTGGGGATCTCCATCAATCTTGGGTCCATGATAAATGGGGTTCAGGGGACCGGCGGTAGATTCATTGCAGATAAGGGCCCAAGTCTCGAGGCGCTCATTTGTTTGCAAAGTTCTTTAAATTGTCACTCTTTGGCACTCTCTGCGGGCTATTCGTACGGGATCACCTTTTTTAACTCGTTTTTTGACATACTCGAATGTCAACGAACTGACTCCAATCTGCTTTTATATTTTATTGGATCTCGATATTCCAGGGAAACGGATTTCACCCTGGTCACTATATAAGGAATCCGTATTGGCATCCGAGCTCATTTCATCGTCTTTTAGTTCCTGACGACGACCACAACATGGTCCATGCAGCTCGACCCCACTCTAACACGTTCATGCCTATCGCCAAGAGTCATTCCTTTCCTTTAGGGGGTAATGCAATGTGCTGTTCACCGCCTCCCACGATGTTTTCACCTCAATCGGGTCATGGGGATTGGTCACTTAGTGAGTTCGTGCCAGATGAGGTCACCTTCAATGTTCATCGTCTTCTTACCGCAGACGCTGGTCAGACTTACGATAATCACTTCAATTCTCCACATAGCAGTGACTATCAAAGGCGTTGGGTCTCTGAACAAGAAATAAATCTCCGCTCACGGAATCATCGTACTAACGCCTCCCATTCTCATTCCCAAAGTCAACATCCAACACCGACGGATCTTCTACCCGCTCCAATCGCGGCATCCACTGATTTTCTTCGCTCAACCTCTTTGCAGACCTCTTACCCCCGACCTTCTTCGGAGATTATGTCTCCTATGTCAAATTGGAATAATTGGGATGTTCACAACGAAGCTCAACTCCAATCTTCATCATGGACAAATCCCCTCAACGTCCAAATTCCCCAATTCACTCCTCAACAGTTCGACAATATGTTGTTCTCTGCGTCGGATACTACCTCTGCCTCCCTCTACACGTCGAGTCAAGACCAAGCTACGCTAAATGGTTTCTCTTTTCCTCATCGACTCTCGCCAGTACCCTCCCCTTCCCCTTCTCCAATATTCTACGACTCAATAAAGCAAGCCTCCCCAGTTGGAAGCTCTCCATCTCAGGGTTCCAGGAGGAGCAGCCTCGATCGGTCAGATGCTGGCAGAAGTTGCTCTCATTGTCATGCGACGACTACTCCTCTGTGGCGCCGAGATCCATCCACAATGAAACCCCTCTGTAATGCATGTGGTTTATACTTGCAGCAGCGAAATAAACTTCGACCTCAAGAACTCATCGATGCAGATGATGATGGAGACACGTCGGATGAGTCAGACGCAAACTACGTTGGACCTGAATGTAGTCATTGTCGTACTCACCACACTTCTGTCTGGCGAAGGAGCAAAACTGGGGATCAACTTTGTAACGCATGCGGTGTGTACGCTCGCCTTCGGGGAAAGCCTCGCCCTCTTTCACTGAAAAGAAACAAAATTCGACCGCGATCTAAACACCTTTCCAAGTGAATTCCATATTTTTTTATTTCAACCGATACGAGAACGTCCAATCTACATCTTTTTTATTATTCGAAGCCAATGTTCTTAATATTATTAACAACCCCCCCCCCACACTCACCATTGTTGGAAGACCGCCGATCACAAGAAACATATATATTTTAATATTATTGGTTTTTTTTTTTTTTTTTTTTTAATAATATAACAA
>Ga0193743_1002908_pt1 | contig 11679 bp, 6 predicted proteins | sample L2c2metaG_FD_143038 | JGI IMG/M metagenome (GOLD analysis project Ga0193743, IMG submission 143038) | Soil microbial communities from a riparian zone of the East river system, Colorado, United States - L2c2 | ecosystem: Environmental > Terrestrial > Soil > Riparian zone | place: USA: East River...
ACAGATGTCATCCACCCAAGAAGCACCGCCATGCAATAGATTCTTCCAATCCACCGGTGAAGACCCGGCCGCCTCTGCCTCAGCCGGGCGAGAAACTGCCATGGACCAGCCAGAAGCGCGATGGAGGAAAAGATCGCATGAGCCACCAGCCATCCGTGTCGTTGCTGAAAGTTCGGCAGATTCGCGGGAAAGGGAACCTGTGGAAGGGCGTAGCGAAGCGATACCAGGCCGATCAGCAGGGCCACGAGCGCCAGCAGCGCCCATCCCCAAAAAGCAAGTTTTGAAACGGATGCAGCCGGAGATAGAAGTCTTTCCATGAATCAGTAAACGTTGGAAGACCTGCTTTGGTTCCTCAGCTTTACCAAATCGCTCCTGCCACGGTCGACGTCAAGGTAGCTTTATGGATTTTGCAAGCGAGTTTTTGACGAATTCATAGCTTTTTCTTCGCAGGGCTGGCCGGTTCCGGAAACAAAATGGAGTCCTCAGGCATCCATAGCCTTATGGAATATAGACAGCTGGGTAAATCAGGACTGAAGGTGCCGGAGCTCTGCTTCGGTGCAGGCACGCTGGGCACGGCGGGAGAGTTTTTCAAGGCGTGGTCGGATACCACGCAGCAGGAGGCCGACCGCATCATCGGCATCTGTATGGATGCTGGGCTGAACTTCTTCGACACAGCCGATGTCTACTCCAATGGATCGAGCGAAGAGGCGCTGGGCAAGTCGCTGAAGGCATACAAGCGCGAAGATGTGCTGATCTCCACGAAGACGACCTTTCGCTTCGGGGAGGGTCCGAACAATGTGGGTTCCAGCCGTTACCACATCATTCAGCAGGTTGAGGGAAGCCTGAAACGACTAGGCACGGATTACATCGACGTCTACCACATGCATGCTTTCGATGCGACGACTCCTGTGGACGAGACGTTGAACACGCTGGACAAGCTTGTGCGCGACGGCAAGGTGCTTTACATCGCGTGCTCGAACTTTTCCGGGTGGCACCTGATGAAGTCGCTCTCGGTGAGCGAGCGTTATGGATGGGCGAAGTATGTGGGCCACCAGGTGTACTACTCGCTCATCGGTCGCGATTACGAGTGGGAGCTGATGCCGCTGGCTCTCGACCAGGGCGTGGGTGCTCTGGTGTGGTCGCCGCTGGGCTGGGGCCGCCTGACCGGAAAGATTCGACGCGGCCAGCCGTTGCCGGAGAAGAGCCGTCTGCAATCGAAGGTTGTACTTGATAACGGCCCGAAGCCGGATCAGGAATACGTCTACAAAGTGGTCGATGCGCTGGACGAAGTGGCGAAGGAGACCGGCAAGACGATTCCGCAGATCGCTCTGAACTGGCTTCTACAGCGACCGACGGTCTCTACGCTGATCATCGGCGCTCGTAACGAGGAGCAGTTGAAACAGAACCTGGGAGCGGTGGGCTGGAAGCTCACGCCTGAGCAGGTGGCGAAGCTTGATGCCGCCAGCGAGGTGCAGCGCGCCTATCCGTACTGGCACCAGGCACAGTTCGGTGAACGCAATCCTCTGCCTGTATAGAGATAGAGTAAGATCGTTCCACCTCGATAAGGCCGCGGAGAATCTTCGCGGCCTTATCGCTTATGGATTTTTATGGGTTTGCTTACGGATTTTTTATGCGCTGCTGCCTATGGTTAGAGATGCCGTCTCAAGTGGCTGGCGAGGATGCTCCATGACGAGCTCATCGCGAAAAGGGCCACCGGCAGGAGAGGTATGAAAATAAGTAATAGATCCGGCTCGGTGCGAAGTGTGTGCCTGAGCCTTTTTCTCGCGTCAAGCGCAGCTGCTGCGCTTGCGCAGAGTGGTTCTTCTTCTTCCGTAGGCGTGCAGACAGCCTCTGTAGACAGTGACGCAGGTGTGCTTTACAAGATACCGGGAGTAGGCGAATCCGGAGATGCCGCACAGACCAGCTCAACGAATAGCGTGTCGGCCTCGGGGAACTTCTTGCAGCGGTTCGGCGGCTACTACAAGGCCGACTGGACGGGAAAACTTCCGTCCTCTTCCTCGCCACGACGCATGCTCGATGCCCCGCTTGATTCGCCTCCGTTTCCCAGCTCCGACTGGGGATACGGCGGTTCTCCGGCGATTGGCGTGCCTGATGGAAATGTCTATCCGCTGATGACAGCGCTCGGTAAACAAAACAGTCGTACGAAGGTCTACGGATGGATTGCAGCGAGCGTGAATGGGAGTACGTCTGCGAAGAACAACTTTCCAGTGTCATACGACATCTTCCCCAACTCCGTAGTACTGAATCAGGCAGTGATCTACCTCGAGCGCCTGCCCAATACCGTGCAGAAGGAACACTTCGACTGGGGCTATCACCTGACGGCGTTCTTCGGCAACGATTATCGTTTCACGACGGCGAAGGATTACTTCAGCCAGCAGCTGCTGCAGAAGAATCGCCGCTATGGCTTCGACCCCGTGCTTGAATATCTCGACCTCTACTTCCCGGTGAAGGAAGGTCTGAACATTCGCTTCGGCCGCTTTCTTTCGGTGCCTGGCATCGAGGCGCAGCTTGCTCCGAACAACTACAACATGACGCACTCGCTGCTTTACACCATCGACCCCTTTACCGACACCGGTGCGATTGCGACCCTGAAGCTGACGAAGCAGTGGATGGTACAGCTCGGCATCTCGGCGGGACACGATGTAGCGCCATGGTCCGACGATGCCAAGCCGTCGGCAATCGCCTGCTTGAACTATTCGACCAAGTCCAATCACGATAATTTCTACGCCTGCGCGAACGGCATCAACGACGGCAAGTATGCGTACAACAACCTGCAGCATTACGACGCCACGTGGTATCACCGCTTCAATGCGAAGTGGCACATGGCCACCGAGGCCTGGTACATGTACGAGCGCGAGGTCCCCAACGTCGCCGGTAACGTCGCGAACCCGGTTTCTACGGAGATCGGAGCCAATGGCGCGTTCTGCGCCCCCGGCCAGCTCACCTGCACGGCGCCGGAGTATGCGGTCGTCAACTACGTGAACCGCGAGTTCAACCCGCATCTCTTCGTCGGTTTCCGCTCAGACCTGCTCAATGACAAGAAGGGCCAGCGCACGGGTATTGCCGGCAAGTACACGGAGAACACTCTGTATGCGACCAAGTACTTCGGGTCTACGATCCTGGTACGGCCTGAGATCCGCTTCGATCACTCGTGGGATCGTCCGGGCTACAACAGCGGCACGGCGAGGAACCAGTTCTTCTTCGGTGTCGACATGATTTACAAGTTCTAAAGTCTGGAGAGCTCCACTCGTCCAGACCAATAGCTTGAGACAACAGGCGGTAAGAGGATCCAGTTCTCTTACCGCCTGCAAACATAGGAGCGTTATGCAATCGACGAACGGGTGGCAGAACGCTCGACATCTGGCGAAAGTTCTGCTTCTGCTGTGCCTGTGTTCTGCCGCTTACGCCGACAGTGGCGACGCAACTTCACTCGGGCGAATGTACTGGCTGCCGGGCGTTGGCGGCGTAGAAGCTCAGTCTGCGGCTCAGTCGCCAGAGCCTCAACACACCTTCTTCCCGCGACTCGCCAGCTTCTACAAGGCCGACTGGACAGGCAAACTGCCTGTATCGTCTGCGCCTCCCCGCCGCGCGCTCGATGCTCCGCTCGACTCATCGCCATTTCCGTCGTCTGACTGGGGCTATGGCGGCTCCCCCACCATCGGCGTTCCCGACGGCAATGTATATCCGTTGATGACGGCGCTCAAGAAGCAGAACAGGCGCACGAAGCTCTACGGCTGGATCGAACCCACGGTCAACGCGAGCACATCGTCGGACAGCAATCTGCCGCTTGCCTATGCCATCTATCCCAACTCCATCCAACTCAGTCAGCTTGTCGTGTATCTCGAGCGGCTGCCCGATACGGTGCAGAAGACGCACTTCGACTGGGGCTTTCATCTCACGGCCTTCTTCGGCACCGACTACCGCTTCACCACGTCGAAGGGATATCTCAGCAGCCAGCTTCTCGACCACAACCACAAGTACGGCTTTGACCCCGCGATCGAGTATCTCGATCTTTACTTCCCTGTGCGTGAGGGCTTGAACCTGCGTATCGGGCGATTCATCTCCATCCCCGGCATCGAGGCCCAGCTTGCTCCCAACAACTACGCCGTGACACACTCGCTGCTCTACCTGACCGACCCGTTCACCGATACCGGCGCGATCGCGACGCTGAAGCTGACGAAGCAGTGGATGGTGCAGGCGGGTATCACGGCAGGACATGACGTCGCGCCCTGGACCGACGATGCCAAGCCTTCGGCGACGGTATGTCTGAACTACTCGACGGCAAGCAACCACGACAACCTCTACGCGTGCGCCAACGGCATCAACAACGGCAAGTATGCCTACGACAACGCGCAGCACTACGACCTTACGTGGTACCACCGATTTAATGGGAAGTGGCACACCGCGACGGAGGCCTGGTATCTCTACCAGCTTGACGTGCCGAACGTTGCCGGCAACGTCGATCATCCCATCAGCCCCGGCAAAGGAGCGAATGGGGCTTTCTGCGCGACAGGGCAGCTCAGGTGCCGCGCCCCGGCCTATGCCGTGGTCAACTACTTGAACCGTGAGATTAACGCCAAGACGATGGTCGGCTTCCGCTCCGACCTGCTCGACGACCGCAAGGGACAACGTACCGGCATCCCGAGCAAGTACACAGAGAACACGCTCTATCTGACGCGTTACATCGGAACTACCGTCATGCTGCGGCCAGAGCTGCGCTTCGATCGCTCCTGGGACGCAAAGGGATACGACAATGGCAACGCCCGCAACCAGTTCTTCTTCGGCGTCGACATGATCTACAAGTTCTAACGGCACCTGACGTGAAGTAAAGTGGTGCATCGCGCCCTTCGCCACGGTTCAGTTAGCATCGTTAACATTCGGGCCGACCGGATGCCTTCGTGCGTACGCAAAATCCGTGCGATCGATCAGGAAATGACGCGTCAGGAGATATATCTTGAGATTCACCCTTCGAGTTGCGGCAACCCTGCTTGGCTTTGCGATGACCGTTCCAGCGCAGACTGCGCAGCATACCTTCGCCGTAGCCAATGGACAGTTCACGCTCGACGGCAAGCCCTTCCGCGTCATCTCCGGCGAGATGCACTACCCGCGCATCCCGCGTGCCTATTGGCGGGAGCGCTTCCGCATGGCCAAGGCGATGGGGCTGAACACGATCACAACCTATGTCTTCTGGAACGTCCATGAGCCGCAGCCCGGCGTCTACGACTTCAGCGGTAACAATGATGTCGCCGAGTTCATCCGCGAGGCCCAGCAGGAAGGGCTCTACGTCATCCTTCGTCCCGGTCCCTACGTCTGCGCCGAGTGGGAGTGGGGCGGCTACCCCGCGTGGCTGCTCAAGGATCCCTCGACCGTTGTCCGTACCTCAGACCCGAAGTTCATGCAGCCCGCCGCCCGATGGATCGAGCGCCTTGGCAAAGAGCTTGCCCCCTTGCAGATCGGTAACGGCGGCCCCATCCTCCTGACGCAGGTCGAGAACGAATACGGTTCCTTCGGCAACGACCATGCCTACATGCAGCAGATTCATAAGCTGCTGGTCGATGCCGGATTCACGAGGTCGCAGCTCTATACCGCAGACGGGCCCGAGCAGGTTCCCGATGGATCGCTGCCTGACCTTCCCGTGGGGATCAACTTCGGCGGCGAAAAAGTTGGCGACGCGCAGGCGGCCTTCGCCACCCTGAAGAAGCTTCGCCCCAACGGCCCCTTCATCAACAGCGAGTACTGGGCAGGCTGGTTCGATCACTGGGGCTCCAAACACGCGCACACTAACGCTGACGCACAGGTGGCGAACTTCAAGTGGATGCTCGAGCAGGGCTACTCCGTCAGCATCTACATGTTTCATGGCGGCACCAGCTTCGCCTGGATGAACGGGGCCAACACCGACGGCAAAGGAAGCTACGAACCCGACGTCACCAGCTACGACTACGACTCCGCACTCGACGAGAGTGGACGCCCCACGCCGAAGTACTTCGCCATGCGCGACGTAATCGCGAAGGTCACCGGCGCGACGCCCCCTGCTGTCCCGAAGATCGAGCCAGCGATGACGGTGCCCGCAATCGCGCTGCCTCAGTCGGCCTCGCTGTGGGACAACCTCCCCACACCCGTCCAATCCGACGACATCCAAACCATGGAGCAGATCGGCCAGGCGTACGGCTACATTCTCTATCGGACGCACCTCGGTGCCAATGCCCAGGGCGAGCTCGTACTCGACAAGCTGCACAGCTACGCGCAGGTGTACGTCAACAAAAAGCTGACGGGGACCATTGACCGCCGTCTGAAGCAGGATCGCATCACGCTTCAGGCAACTGCGGGAGCGCAGCTCGATATCCTCGTCGAAAACACGGGCCGCGTAAACTTCGGCAAGACCATCGGCGGCGAGAGCGCAGGCATCACCCATCAGGTCACGCTGGCAGGCAAGCCGCTCTCCGGCTGGGAGATCTACCCCCTGACCATGGCGCACCCGGACAAACTACGATTCGCCAGCAAGCCCTGCGAAGGCCCATGCTTCTACCGCGGCAGCTTCAACCTCGCACAAACAGGCAACCTCGCCGCGACAGCCGATACCTTCCTCGACACCAGCGCCTTCACCAAGGGCCAGCTCTGGCTCAACGGACGCGCCTTGGGTCGCATCTGGAACGTAGGTCCGCAGATGACGCTCTATGCCCCCGCGCCTTTTCTCCGCAAGGGAGAGAACGAGGCGATCGTCTTCGACGCAAAGGGCAAGGCAGGTGGATCGTTACGCGGGCTCGACAAACCGGTCTACATAGTTGGTCCTGACGCAAAGCCATAGCTGGTTCGCCTGAAAACCCGGTGCCACTGCGAAGAATCGGAGCTTACCTGTTATAGCCCCGATTCGCGTCATAGGTTAAGTTCATCAGACCATCGCGATAATCGATGTCGATCTTCAGGTAGCCAAGCGCCGTAATCCCAATCAGTCCCGAGACATCCATCCCCATCGACTTGCTCAACGAGTCCGTCGAAAACGACACCACATCCTGCACCTGCTGCGAGATGTGAGAGAACCGGAACGTAATCTCATCGGCGACAAACACCTTGTCCACCTTCCCGCTGATCCCCTTCACCGTCATGTTGCTATCGTTGTGTACCTTTGTCACCTCGCGCGCCACCTCTGGTGAGATGGTCGTTGCAAATGCTCCCGTATCCAGAATGAACAGCTTCTGTGCTGTCCCGTTCAGCGCCGCCGGGATCAGAAGGTTGTGTCCGAGACGATAGATCGGAGTCCAGTCCTTCATCTCCGGTGCGATATAGCGGTTGCGCGGCCCACTCGAGACCGGTTCTTTCTTCTCGCCTGTCTCCGCCGCCGGTGCCTCCTCGTTGCCTTCATTGCCCGCTGTTTCGAGCGCCGGTTTCGCCGCGACCACTTCGTCCGGCCGCTTCGGCAGCGGAGCCAGCTGCAGCTTCCGCATCGGGTAGTCCAGCGTTACCAAAAAGTGCGAGAAGACATCTGCTCCAATCAGCCCGTCCATATCGACCACGTTCCCCTGGTCGATCACATCCACCTCGCAGTCGCGGAACTCCAGCGGCCCGATCCGTATATCGTCTGCATAGGCTGTATATCCCTGCCTGCCCCCTTTGCTTCCGATCCCCGCAATCTCCGTCTTGCTGAACTGCTTCAGCCCTGCGCGCTCCGCGACCGACCGGCTGACGACCAGCCCGCTCGCGCCCGTATCCAGCTGCAGCCGCGAGTTGTGACCATTCAGCTTCACCTCAAGCCCGAACGCCCGGATACGGGTCGCATCATGCATGATCAGCGCAAAAGGAACCGTGGCCGAATCGACCTCCGACACCATCCGGCACGATCGGTGCGGATCGGTAAGCTGATGTTTCAGAAACTCCAGGTAGAGCCCGAGATTCTTCTTTGTCTCCTCATCCTCCCCGCTCCCCGACGCAAGATACGATTCCATCTCGGCAATCCGCTCCTTCAGCGGAAGCGTCCTCAGCCACTCACGCCGGATCCCCGGATCGTGCGGGTCCAGCTTGTGCGCGGTCTTGACCTCGGCTGCTGCCACTCCGTAGTACGAGCTCAGCCGATACAGCTTTGCGCCCAGCAGACGAAGCGGTGCATAGCAGGGGTCGACTGCCATCGCGGCCTTCATCGTCGCGCTGGCCGGCCACGGTGTTCCATCTCTGTACTGCACCTCACCCAGCGCCGTCAGCAGATCCACCGACTTAGGGTGCTGTCCCAGCGCCTTGTGAACCAGCGTGTCGGCCTCATGCACCTTCTGCTGTCGCAGCAGCACAAGGGAATACTCCTTTGTAAGCGCAGGATCGTCAGGACGCCCCTGAAGCTGCGCCTGGTAGAGCGTCGCGGCCTTCTCGTAGTCGCTGTCCAGAAAGGCCCGTTGGGCCTCCGTGGGAGCTACAGCGGGGGCGACCACGCAATGGACCGAGGCCGGTGCAGCTGATTGACAAAAGCTTAAAGCAGGCAACGCAGAAACAAACAAGGCAACGCAAAGGCGCTTCAAAGCAAAACCCCAGGGAAGCTGAATTTATAGGAATTCGCAGAACAGCATAGTGCCCGCTGGGGAGTTAGGGAAGAAAAAAGTAGAAATGTGCGCCCGATCCATTCCCCGAAAGAGAATGGATCGGAACGAGCTTAGTGCCCCGCCGATGGGCTCGCATTCTTCGGTGGCTTCGGAATAAAGAACAGCAGCGGTAGCATGCAGGCGCAGAAGATCGCCATGTACTGGATGATGTCGAGGTACGCCAGCATCCCTGCCTGACGGTGCAGCTGGTTGTAGATGTATGCCTGCGCCGTGTGTGCCGAATCGCCAAGGAACGGATTGCCGTCCCCGTGACCTCCGAACATGCCGCGCAGCTTCTTCACCTGATCGACAAACGCACCATTCCCCGGCGTCAGGTTGCGGATCATGTTCGTCTCATGCGACGCAGTCAGGCGTGTAAGCATGGTTGCCACGAAGGCTGTTCCGCACGATCCGCCGATGTTACGCGCAAGATTCGTAAGGCCGGAGACGTCGTTGCTCTCCGACTGCTTCACGCCGATGTAGGCGATCATGTTGATCGGGATGAACAGGAAGGCCAACCCCGAGGCCTGGAAGATGCGCAGGAACACCAGGCGCGGGTAGCTGATGCCCAGATCCATGGAGTGCATCGTAATCAGCGACAGCGTCAGCATGGTGAAGCCGTAGCCCATCAGCTTGCGCGGGTCCACCTTGCTCGAAAGGAAGCCGACCACCGGCATCATCGCCATCATCATCAGGCCTGCGGGTGACAGCACCATGCCCGCAAGCTGCGCCGTGTAGCCCAGCAGCGTCTGCACGAACTGCGGGATCAGCACCGTCGTGCCATAGAGCGAGAAGCCAAGCACAAACATCAGGATGAAGCCGATGGCGAAGTTGGGGCGCTTGAAGAGCGTGAGATTGACGATGGGGCGATGCCCTACCCGCAGTTGCCGCAGCTCCCACCAGATCATCGTCACGAAGGCGACGATCATCGCGACAACGAAGAAGGTGATCAGCTTCGAACCGAACCAGTCGTCCTCCTGGCCCTTGTCGAGGATGAACTCCAGCGAGCCGAAGGTGATGCCCAGCAACGCAAAGCCCAGAAAATCGAGCTTGATGCCACCCTTCTGCGACTCCTTCACCTGGTCGTGAACCCACGGCGGATCTTCAACGATGCGCGAGGTCAGAAACAGCGATAACAGGCAGATCGGCACATTCAGGAAGAAGATCCATCGCCAGTCGTAGTTGTCTGTGATCCATCCGCCCAGCGTAGGCCCGATCGCCGGGGCTACAACCACGGCAAGGCCATACATCGCGAAGGCCTGTCCGCGCTTCTCCGGTGGGAAGGTATCGGCGAGAATCGCCTGTTCGGACGGCGCCAGACCGCCTCCACCGATTCCCTGCAGGATGCGGAAGAAGACCAGCAGCGGCAGCGAAGGGGCCAGGCCGCACAGGGCCGAGCTGATTCCGAAGAGCAGGACGCAGATCATGTAGAACCGCTTGCGCCCGATAAATGTCGTCATGTAGGCGCCCGCCGGCAGGATCACGGCGTTTGCCACCAGATACGAGGTCAGGACCCACGTTGCCTCGTCCTGCGACGCGCCCAGGCCGCCCGCAATATGGGGCAGGGCGACATTGGCGATCGAGGAGTCGAGCACCTCCATGAAGGTCGCCAGGGTTACGGTCATGGCGACGATCCACGGATTGACGCTTGGCCGCCACGCCGCATGCGGAGCAGTTGCTGTCTCCTGAGCTTTCTCAGGAAGCTGGGAACCGGGTAAGTCTAATGTAGTCGAGGCCATGCGTTGAGGTTTCGATTCGTGCCCGAAGTCGAGGGATTCAGTTTCTGACTGGTTTTTTACCCGTTGCCTCGGGGATGGTGCAGACGCGCTGAGACAGGGAGTTTGTCAAGTCCCGAAACCACCTAAACCTCTAAAACCAAAAAGGATCAGGGCTGCCGATCAGTTCTCTTCGACTTGTTACAATGAACTCAGGACAGAATGAAAAAACGCCCCGGGAGAACCGGGGCGTTTTGTTTTGCCGCTTCGCCCAGGAAGTCCAAGGCTAAGTTTTTTGTTTCGAAGACTTTGCGCAAAAAACGGGGGGAGGGGGTACGGTATCGATCGATGGAAATCGATACCGTCTAGTGATCGTAGTTCTGGGCATATAGGTCACGCGGAAGGCCAGAGCCTCGGGCCTTCTGCTTAAAGGCCATCGCGTCTTCCCGGCTCATCGCTCCCCCTACCGTCACCAGATAAGGTGCGCGTCCGTTGGGAGAGAAGACCTGGGGATTCAGCGACGGATGTTGCTTTTGGATCTCTTCCACCTTCTGCTGGGCCTGGGCTTCACGGTTGTAGGTGTAAGCCACGACATGCCACTGTGTGCGCCCCGAGGACGGTGCCGCCGAGGGAGTTGGTGCCACCGGGACGGCTCTGCCTCTGCCCGCAGCCGGTTTCGTTGCGACCGGGGGAGGAGGTGTTGGCGTGGAGGCTGCCGCAGAGGGTTGCGTTGCTGTCGGGCGCGAATCTTCGCTGGCTCCGGCTGTCGCTCCGCTCCGCGTCAGACGCCAGCAGAAGAAGATCAGCAACAGGATCGCAGCCGCAACGATTCCCCATAGTCTGGTCCGCCGTGGATCCCGCTCCACCGGCTTCACGATGCGGTCTCTCACATCGCGGATATGCGCAGGAGTGACCCGCTGCGCCGGCTTCTCCGCTGCCCTGGTGGAGGTTGCGGTGAAGTCTGCTCGCTTTGCAGCCTGCGGACCCGAGGCATCTTCTATGCCATCGAACAGTGGTCCGGCAGCCTGCGGCTTTGGTTTTACGGCTTGCGGTGCCTGGGATGTTGTCGCCGCCGTCGGCGCGGTCGCCTGTGTTTCCTTGGCCGGCTGCGCTGCCGGGCGTGAGGTTGCTGCGGCAACCTGTGTGGGCGACACCGGCCCCAGCGCCGCGGTCATCTCGGCCAATCCCCACTTTCCGCTCAATCCATTGCGAATGATGCCGTCAAAGGGCGAGGGCAGCAGCGTGGAGGAGCCCTGCAGGGAGCGTCTTCCCGTCATCGCCTGCAGCAGCACGGTGGCAAGGTCGCGAACGTCGGTGGCCTTGCGGCGCGCCGCGGCTTCCGGTCCGCCGTCGGGCTCGGCAGCCGCTTCTCTGACGCAGTC
>Ga0193743_1002909_pt1 | contig 11678 bp, 10 predicted proteins | sample L2c2metaG_FD_143038 | JGI IMG/M metagenome (GOLD analysis project Ga0193743, IMG submission 143038) | Soil microbial communities from a riparian zone of the East river system, Colorado, United States - L2c2 | ecosystem: Environmental > Terrestrial > Soil > Riparian zone | place: USA: East River...
CCACCCGCTGCAACTGCTCCCCATTGACTGTGAGAGCGCCGAAGTCCACGTCACCCCAGAAGATGCTGGTCTGCGTGGTCTGTGGACCTCCCGTCGCGGCATAGTCGGTCTTGACCGCGTTCTGCGGTGCGGCGTTCACAGCTGCGACAAGCTCCGCATCCATCGCAGCCATCAGCCTGCCGCGATCCATGCCGCCATTGCCGGAGTTGCCTGCCGTGGCATAGTGGATCTCGCAGCGCATCTTCGCCAGAGGCATCGCGTCATCGGCAATGACGGAGAGCGCGGTCCAGCGCAGGCGAAACACGTTCACCGGCAGATACGCCGATGTAAGCTCGTTCTCCTCCAAGCACATATCTCCAACTTCCTGAATCGCAAGCGGGCGCTGTCCCTCGAAGGCCTGGACCGTGTTCTGGCGGCCCAGAATCTGAGGGTTGAGGAGATTCTCCCCGTGGAGCTGACCGCCGCGTCGGCCCTTGCAGCCGAGGAGAAGAGGGAGGAGCAGGTGGACGTGCCGATCGTCTCGCCCTCGGCGGCGATGGACGATGTGCAGATCGCCTCCTCGGAGGTAATTGAGACGGTGCCGGTGTTAACGGCGAGACTGCGCGAGAACAGGGCAAAGCCTGCTCCGCGGCGTGGGGAATGGGAGAGGTTCGTGGCGGTGCGGGTGGACGCCCAGCAGGCCTCGGCGATGGCTCCCGTGCTGGCAATGGGCGCTCTGGCAGTGATCGACCGGCACTGGAACTCGCTGGCTCCCTATCGCGCACATCAACCTAGCCTCTATGCGGTGCGGTCGGGGTCGATGCTGATGCTCCGATACGTGGACTTTGACGAGCGTCACCTGATCCTGCGGCCGTTCCTGCGGGAGTTTCCAGTGCAGTTGATCGGGCTGAGGGAGGGTGAGTCGCCTGCGGATTACATCGTGGGCAGAATTTGCATGGTAGTAGCGGAGGTTTAGCTCTCCATTGTGCCGACGGGCGCGGGGCCGTCCGCTTGATAAACTTGAAGGATGCTAGGAAAGCTTTACGCGAAGTGGATGTACGCCTGGGAGACGGCGTTGACCACACGCGACACCAATCGCATCGTCAGGCCGCTGGAGTGGGGCGCAGACTGGCTGGGTGATTTCATTGCAACCGATAGCCTTACCGGGAACTCCGAGTTCGACCGCATGGTCGACCTTAACCAGAAGATCGTAGACCAGGCCGACGCCTTTTTTGGCTACGAGATCCCGACCGACTTCCGGCTGGAGCACCGTCACCCGCAACTGTTCCCCACCAATGTGCGGCCTGAGACTCTGGAGCAGGACGCGGAGATGAAGCGGCAGGCTGAGTCAGGCGAGCTTTCCACGGTGGAGTTTCTGCGATTCACCTCGCCGGTAAGGACCCGCTACCCAGAGAACGACATCGTCAATGCGCGCTGGTATCCGGCTCCGGCGGCAAAACAGGCGGGAAGGCCGAAGCAGGCCATGATCGTGATGCCGCAGTGGAATGCCGATGCCTTCAGCCACAATGCCTTGTGTACGTTGTTCAACCGCTTCGGCATCTCCGCGCTCCGGCTCTCGAAGCCGTACCACGACATCCGCCGCCCGGCGGAGCTGGAGCGCTCGGACTACGCGGTGAGCTCGAACGTCGGACGCACCATTGAGGCGTGCCGGCAGGCGGTCATCGATATACGAAGCTGCATCGACTGGCTCGAGGCCCAGGGGTACGAGCACTTCGGTGTGCTGGGAACGAGCCTGGGAAGCTGCTATGCGTTCATCGCTGCGGCGTTCGATCCTCGCCTGCGCGTCTGCGCTTTCAACCACGCCTCGACGTGGTTCGGCGATGTGGTGTGGACGGGCCAGAGCACGCGCCACATCCGCGCCTCGTTCGAGCAGGAGAGCCTGGGCCAGGATGAGGTGCGGCGCATCTTCACCTCCATCAGCCCCATGTCGTACATGGAGCGCTTTGCGTCACATCCGAAGCGCACGCTGGTGGTACACGCAACCTACGACCTCACCTTCCTCAGAGAGTTTTCGCTCGACGTGCTTGAAAATTTCAACCGGCTCGGTATGGACTACGTCTCAAAGGTGCTGCCCTGCGGCCACTACACGACCGGCGAGACGCCTTACAAGTACATGGATGGCTGGTACCTTGGATCGTTCGTCTACGAAGCCTTCCGCAGGCTTCGCGAGGGAGAGGCTGGAGCTCGCAGGCCGCTGGAGAATCAGTTGGGCGAACTCCGCCAGGACCGTTCGTAGGATCGACAGCGTCGATCCGCCTAAAGCGCAGCCAGCCTGGAGACAGGAGGCTGTGCCTCGCTCCGGCCTTCACGCGCCTTCGCGAGCAGCGCGATAGTCCGCGCAAGCGGCAGCCCCATCACGTTGAAGAAGCAGCCCTCGATCCGTGGAATCCAGCGGGCGGCGTAGCCCTGGATTCCATAGGCACCGGCCTTGTCCAAAGGCTCACTGCTCGAGAGATAGTGGCTCATCTCCTCCTCGTTGATGAGGTCGAAGAAGACCTGGGTGATCTCGACCTCGCTGAACAGTCCCTGGCGCGAGACGACGGCGATTCCGGTGAGCACCTGGTGGGTTCGCCCGGCGAGCATCTCGAGCATGCGTCGCGCGTCGGCCCTGTCAACCGGCTTGCCGAGGACGGCTCCATCGCAGACGACGGTGGTGTCGGCCCCCAGGACGACGAGGCCCTCGCTCTGCGTGGCCTTGTGGCGCTCCCAAACGGCCTGCGCCTTTTCGAGCGCGAGCCGCTGCACGTACTTCGCCGGCGACTCGCCCGCCTGAATGCTCTCGTCCAGATCGGCAGCCTCGGCGGTGAACGCAAGACCGGCGAGCTGAAGCAGCTGGTGGCGGCGAGGCGAGGACGAGGCAAGGATCAGCATGGTCAGCCCTGCGCCTCGTGCGACTTTGCTACGGTGATGTGGGCCTGCATGACGTGCGTCGACTTCGAGGCGAGCGTCACCGCGTTGGAGCCAGCATTGACGGTCTCGACGCACACCATCTCGTGCCACTCGTCCGGCCCCATGTCGGGAAGTTCCTTCCACGGGTTGAAGACAACCGTCGTATGGGAGTTCTGCTTTTCGATCGTGATGGCGCGCCTGACCTGCGCGTCCTGGATCGTGCAGGTCGCAGTCGTATTGGGATAGACGCGGTCGGTAAACCCGGTCAGCCGCAGGGCAGCGTTGGCCGCTGGCTTGAAATGGAAGTTGTCCGTCTTGTCGATGTAGCCGGTGGGCTCAAGACCGGTGATCGAGACCTCATGTACATCGCCGACAGCAAAGTAGGTGTGCAGTGCCTCTTCAAACACGAGCGGCGTCTGGGCGTCGTTGGCGACCGCCAGGCGCATGGTGAGGCTGTGGCCGATCACCAGCTCGAAGGCGAGCCGGAAGTGATCGAATCCCATCTCGCGGCTGAGCTCCGTGGGGCCAAGCGTAAAAGTCAGGTGAAGGTCGTCGCCCGAGAGTCCGGCAAAGCTCAGCGTCCAGTCCTGGATGCGGGCAAAGCCATGAGATGGACCGGGTTTGCCCTGGTAGCGGTCCTGCTTGGAGTCGATTGCGAACCAGGGAAAGGCAATCGGAACGCCGCCGCGGATGGGCTTTCCGGGAAGGAAGTCGCTCCTGCGACTGGTGAAGAGAACGGGCCGTTCCCCAGTGGGCTGCCAGTGGGTGAGGTGCGCCCCCTGCAGGTAGACCGTGGCGTTAGCCGCGGGTGCGGTGACGACGGCGCGCGCAAGGCCGTCCTGCTCCTCGAAGCGAAGAACGCCCGGGATTCCGAAGTGATCGTTAAGCTGCTTCACGTCCATATCGATATCAAGTGTAGCCTCTGGGAGAGTTGTCGGCTCTCAGAGGCCCGGCGGCGGGGATTGCAGGGCCCTGTCCCTGCACATCGACCGCGATCTCCGAGGTCGCAGCAAAGCGCGTTGTCGGGAACGCGGCCGGGTAGTTCTTCTGGATATAGGCAATCATCTTCTCGCGGACGATGCAACGCAGATCGAAGCTCTCGCTCGAGTTGCGCGAGCTTATCAGGCAGCGCAGCTCCATCGCCCGCTCGGAGAGGTTCGTCACCTGCAGGCCGCAGACCTTGCTGTCCCACAGCGGAGACTCCTCGACGATGCGCTTCAGCTCGGTGCGCAGCTCCTCGACCGGAACACTGTAGTCGACATAAAGGAAGGAGGTTCCCAGGATGTCGGAGGACAGGCGCGTCCAGTTCTGGAATGAATTTTCGATGAAGAAGGTAAGCGGAACGATCAGCCGCCGCAGGTCCCAGATGCGGACGACGACATAGGCCGAGGTGATCTCCTCGATGCGACCCCACTCCCCCTGGATCACGACGACGTCATCGATGCGGATCGGCTCGGTGATGGCAATCTGCAGGCCGGCCAGAAAATTCGACGCCGTGGACTTGGCGGCGGCCGCCACCACCAGCGAGGCGAGGCCAGCCGAAGCCAGAAGTCCGGAGCCATAGTGCCAGATGCGTGGATCGTTGAAGGTCCACAGCAGCGCGCCGATCGTAATCACGATCACGAACGTGATCAGAAGACGGCGGAAGAGCTGAAACTGCGTGTGGATGCGCCTGGCCTGGATGTTGTTCTCGCGCGAGAGATCGTAGCGCCGGAGCATGAACTCCTGGACAACATAGACGCATCCGATGGCGAACCAGCCAAGGCAGAGCACCAGAGCCATCAGCAGCCCCTGGCGCAGGATGCCGTTCAGGTCGGCCGACAGCGACGGAACCAGCGGCAGGGCGAACCCCACGCAGGTGATCAGAAAGATGGCGCGCGCAGGATGGCTAAGATGCCGTTGTACCCCCCAGCTGGCCCAGCGGCCTGTCTTCTGCTGCTCCTTCTTCTTCAGAACGTTGAACAGGACAAAGTGAACCAGGTTGGCCAGCACGATGAATCCGCAGAAGGTAAATATGGCGGCGAACCAGGTATGTCGAAAATGTACGGCGATAGCGATCATTGGCATTTTTGGGGAGACGGTGGCAGGCGCCGCTTTGTAGAGAGGATGACAACCGGCAATCGCCGGTTGCTTTTTATCCCGGGTTAACGCGTGTGCACCGACTCGAGAGCTTTCAGGATCTCCTGCTCGAGCGCGATGCGGTGGTCTGAGTAGGAATGGTCCGTGGCGAAGTGAACCGAACGAGCCTCCGCATCGCCAAGCTTATGCAGATTGGCGGCAAGCTCCTCACCTCCCACCGCAAGACCATCATCGGAAGTGATCACAAGAACAGGCCGTTTCACCAGCTTCGGCGCGAGGCCAGGGATATTCCAGCGATCCGCATTGGCCAGCAACTCGCGCGCAAGCGACTCCGGCGTGCATCCTGCAAGCGGCGCCATGCCTTCGGCAGCAAGGCCTCGCTCAATCTGAGGCAACGCTGACTCCTGCTGATGAGCCTTCACGACAGGAAGAACCCGGCCCGCCATGTTCGCCGCTGAGATGAGTCCGACGAAGCGGATGTCTGGATTCTCCACCTCCTCGGATGCTGTGATCGCAGCAATCATTCCTCCCATGGAATGCCCGATAAGAAGAATCTTCTTCGGATCTGCCCTGAACTTTGTCGCATTCGCAGGGTCCTGCAGGAAGGCAATCGCCGCGTGCGTGTCTTCGATGGCGTGGGCAAAGGAGAAATCGCCGGGAGAGCCCCACGCGCCCCGATAGTTGAAGTAAAGAACATCGTAACCTGCGCGTCGAAGCGTCTGCGCCAGGTCCAGATTGCGCTCGTTTCCGGGAAAACCATGGAGCAGGAGGACGATCGGGTGTGGACCTGCTCCCGCCGCAACATACACAAGAGCGTTGAGTTTTTCGCCATGGCTGGAGAGCTGAAAGGACTGCATCGCGGCGGGATTCTCCTTGTCGGGAGCCGGATCGTCCGTGATGGCTGAGGAAACCTGTGCCTGAATCGTAAGCGAAGCACAGAACAATCCAGCGACGAAGAGAGACTTGCAGGCGCGCATGCCGTGATTCTATCGAGGCGCAGTGGAATGTAAAGAAGAAGCACCCTTAAGATCGAACGAGCCGTGAACGCGGAATGTCGCTCCACGATAACCAATGCCCGGTAAAATAAGGGGGATGGCGTTTACGGAACAATACGATGTCGTCGTCGTGGGCGCGGGACACGCCGGCTGCGAGGCCGCAGTCGCGGCGGCGCGTATGGGGCAGCGCACGGCGCTCTTTACCCTGAACCTCGACCTGATCGCGCAGATGAGCTGCAACCCCGCCATCGGAGGAATCGCCAAAGGCCATCTTGTCCGCGAAGTCGACGCCCTGGGAGGCGTGATGGGCGAGATTGCCGACGCTTGCGGCATCCAGTTCCGGCTGCTGAACACCTCGCGCGGCCCGGCGGTGTGGTCGCCCCGCGCGCAGTGCGACAAAGCTCTTTACCGCGTGAAGATGCGCGAGGCGCTCGAGGCGCAGCCGAACCTCTACATCAAGCAGGCCGAAGTGGTCGATCTGATTGTTGAAGACGGAAGAGTGATTCACGGCATAAAGCTGCGCGATGGCCGCGAGGTCCGCGCGCAGGCGACAGTCGTCACCACGGGAACCTTTCTCAACGGCCTGATCCACTGCGGCGAGCAGCAGTACACCGCCGGGCGGTCGGGTGAGCCTGCCAGTGTGCTGCTCGGCGAGAGCCTCAAGAAGCTCGGCCTGCGCAACTGCCGCCTCAAGACTGGAACCCCGCCGCGTCTGGATGGACGGACGATAGACTGGACAAAGTTCGAAGAGCAGCCCGGCGACGCCGAGCCCACGCCCTTCAGCTTCCGCTCGCCGTTTACGCGCAGCGGGCAGCCTCCGCTGCGGCAGATCTCGTGCCACATCGCCTACACCACGCCCGAGACCTTGCAGCTCATCCGCGACAATGTGCACCGCTCGCCCATGTACTCCGGGCAGATCGAGGCCATCGGCCCGCGTTACTGCCCGTCCATCGAAGACAAGATTGTCCGCTTCCCCGATAAGACACAGCACCAGTTCTTCCTCGAGCCCGAGGGCCTGAACACGCACGAGGTCTACATCAATGGCATGAGCACCTCGCTCCCCATGGAGGTACAGGCCGCGATGGTGCGCTCCATCCCCGGCCTCGAGAACGCCGAGATGCTGCGCCCCGGCTACGCCATCGAATACGATGCCATCGACCCCACAGAGCTGGACCGCGCCCTGAAGGTGAAGAGCTACGACGGCCTCTATCTCGCCGGACAGATCAACGGAACCAGCGGCTACGAAGAAGCCGCCTGCCAGGGCCTGATGGCCGGCATCAACGCCGCGCTCGCCGTAAAGGGTCAGCCCGCGTTCACGCTCGACCGCACTGAGGCCTACACCGGCATCCTCATCGACGACCTCATCTCGAAGGGCACCAACGAGCCCTACCGCATGTTCACCTCTCGTGCCGAGTTCCGCCTGCACCTGCGCATCGACAATGCCGACAAGCGCCTTACTCCGCACGGCCGCAGCCTCGGCCTCATCCCTGATGAGGCATGGACAAGCTACGAGGCGAAACAGGCGCGCGCACGGGTTCTGTCAGCCATGCTGCAATCGACCAAGGCCAATATCAGCTCGTTACCGGCAGATCTTCAGCCCGGATTGACCGGACCCAGCGTGGAGGGCATCACCTTCGCGCAACTGCTCAAGCGGCCTGCCATCACCATCGAGGCCATCTTCCCCACGCTCTCTCCAATCATCGCTGCAAAGCCGGAGCTTGCGGAGTGGACCGAAGCCATTGCGTCTGCCGAAGGCGACCGCCTGCCGGTCTGGGTACGCAACGAGATCAAGACGGTCGAGACCGAGATCAAGTATGCGGGCTATCTCGACCAGCAGCGCAAGTCGATGGAAAAGCTGAAGCGCGCCGAACAAAAGACCATCCCCGACTGGTTCGACTACGCCGCCGTCAGCGGTCTCAGCCGCGAGATGAAGGAGAAGCTGACCCGCGTCCGTCCCCAGACTCTCGGCCAGGCCAGCCGCATCTCCGGAGTGACGCCTGCGGCGATCAGCCTGATCCACGTCTATATCGAGATCCAGGCCAAGCAGCAGAGCGTGGCTTAGCTCGTCATCGGACTACGAAGGGTGTGACCTCTGCACAGCTACGACATCTAATCAGGCAGGAGCGCACCATGAAAAGCGCATCATACTGGACCACCTTGAGTTTGGCGTTTCTTGCGATACTGGCCGCAGTACTCTGGATGGGAGGACGAACCATGACCACAGCTGCAGAGACAAGAAAAGAACCAATCCCCGCCCCCGCAGTGGACGAGCACGTAACTACACCTCGCAGCGAGACCGCGGTCTTCGCCGGCGGCTGCTTCTGGGGCGTACAAACCGTCTTCCAGCGCGTAAAGGGCGTCACTGCAACGACAGCAGGTTATTCGGGCGGAACGAAAGCGACCGCCAACTACCGCGACGTCTCGTCCGAGCGCACCGACCACGCCGAGGCCGTAAAAATCGTCTTCGATCCCTCAAAGATCAGCTACGGCACCCTGCTGCGCATCTTCTTCTCCGTCGTGCACGACCCAACACAGTTGAACCGGCAGGGGCCTGATGTAGGAACCTCCTATCGCTCGGCGATCTTCTTCACTACGCCTGAGCAGCAGAAGGTAGCCGCCGCCTACATTCAGCAACTCGATGCCGCGCAGGTCTTCCATGCGAAGATCGTTACGCAGCTCGTGCATCTTGACGCCTTTTACGACGGCGAGGACTACCACCAGGACTACGCCGAAAAGAACCCCGACAATCCATACATTCAGGTCTGCGACGTCCCCAAGATCGCCGGGCTGAAACAACAGTTCCCGGAACTGTTCCAAGACTACAAGCACAAGTAAAACGGCTTACAGTCTCTAAACGCCGGTTTCCTCTCTGGATACCGGCGTTTTGCTGTGTCTGACCGGATCCACGTAAACTAGCAATTCAAGCGGTCTTTTCCGCAGCCTCCACAGGGATCCACAGGGCTGTGGAAGCCCACTCGGCTAAGGTAGAAGGTTCATGGCAGCAATCCCCCATCTTGTAGGCGGCGGCGACGAGCGCCCCGCATCCGTCCACGCTGAGATGACCATCCTCGGCGCCATGCTCGTCGAGCCGCTCGCCATCACCGACGCCACCATGCTGCTCGTCGCCGATGACTTCGCGCTCGACTCGCATCGTCGCATCTACGCCGCCATGCTGCGGCTCTCCGAGGTAGGCCACGCCGTCGACATCGTCACCGTCGCCGAAGAGCTCAAGAAGCAGAAAGAGCTCGACGCCATCGGCGGCGTGCCCTACCTCGCCTCTCTCAGCGAGGGCCTGCCACGCAAGCTCTCGATCGAAAGCTACGTCCGCATCGTGCGCGACAAGAGCCTCATGCGCCAGCTCATGACCGCCTGCGACGTGGGCATGACCGATGCTGCCGACCAGAGCCAGGAGGCACTCGACGTCCTGAACAGTGTCTCGAACCGCCTGATGGAGATCTCCGACCACGCCATCACCGGCGGCTTCTCCAACATCGGCGAGATCGTCAAATCTTCCTTCGGCTCCATCGACAAGCTCTACGAGCAGGGCCGCGAGGTCACAGGTCTCGCCACGCACTATGTTGAGTTCGACCGCATGACCAGCGGCCTGCAGGACTCCGAGCTCATCATCATCGCCGCTCGCCCCTCCATGGGCAAGACCGCCTGGGCCATCAACATCGCGCAGAACTCCGCCGTAAAGGATGGCAAGGTCGTCGCCGTCTTCTCGCTTGAAATGTCGAAGGAGTCACTGTTGCGCCGCATGCTCGCCTCCGAGGCCATGGTCAACTCGCGCAAGATCCAGACCGGCTTCCTTCCCAAGGAAGACAAAGGCAAGCTGATGGCCGCGCTCGAACGGCTGATCGAATCGAAGATGTTCATCGATGACACGCCCGGCATCACGCTCGCCGAGATGCGCGCCAAGGCACGCCGGCTCAAGCAGCAGGAGGGCCGTCTAGACCTCATCATGATCGACTACCTCCAGCTGATGACAGGCTCCGCAGGCCCGGGGAAGAAAGGCTTCGAGAACCGCAACCAGGAGGTCGCCGCCGTCTCACGCGGCCTCAAGGCTCTCGCCAAGGAGATGAAGGTTCCCGTCATCGCACTCTCGCAGCTCTCGCGTGCCAGCGAGCAACGCGGCGGCGACAAGAAGCCCATGCTCTCCGACCTCCGCGAGTCCGGCTCTATCGAGCAAGACGCCGACGTCGTCTGCTTCATCCACCGCGACAGTTACTACAACAAAGATGAGAACGGCGACGAAGACCCCGACTCCAAAGGCAAGGCCGAGATCATCATCGCCAAGCAGCGCAACGGCCCCACGGGCTCAGTCCATCTCGCGTATCTGTCGGACTACACGCGCTTCGAGAATCTCTCGACCGGCGATTACGGCGGCGGCGGATATTAGTCCGCCGTTCCACCCCGCCTCTATAAATTCCGAAACTCCGCATTTCGCATACAAACATTACAAATACCTGCTGACGCAAGACTTTTCGTCAGAAAATAAACTTCAAATTGCGCCAATCCTACTGACATGATGCTGTCAGCAGCTCTCCGCTATCCTCCATGATGTAGTCGCCTTTGAGCGTTTACCTTCAGGAGCACGCCATGAGCGGACAGATGATGACTTTACGGCAGAACGCGATCAACTGGTTCGAGATTCCCTGCGAAGACCTTGACCGCGCAACCGCCTTCTACGAGACCCTTTTGGGTGCGCCGATGGAGCGCGCCACAACCGAATCACTCAACCCCACACCGATGGTATTCTTCGCTTCGGACCGCGCGGGCGCTGGCGGAACGCTGGTCAAGCGCTCCTTTCAGAAACCTGGCCGCGGAGGCACCATGGTCTACCTCAACTGTGACGGCGACCTCGACGCCGTCCTCGCCCGCGTTCCCACTGCAGGTGGTCTGGTGCTGATGCCCAAGACTCCCGTGCCCGGCGGACACGGCCACTTCGCCTGCCTGCGCGACTCCGAAGGCAACCACATCGGTCTGCACTCCCACTGAAGAACCATTGTCAGTTACAGGTTGTCAGTTATCAGTAAAATCAACCTGTAACTGGCAACCTGCAAATTTCCTTATGCGCCGTGCAGACCGTCTCTTCCGCATCGTTCAATTCCTCCGTCAGGGACGCCTGCTCACCGCGCAGACCCTCGCCAACAAGCTTGAGGTCTCGCAGCGCACCATCTATCGCGACATTCAGGACCTGCAGCTCGCCGGCACGCCTATTGAAGGCGAGGCGGGCGTCGGTTACACGCTGCGCCGCGACATGGACCTTCCTCCACTGATGTTTACTCGCGGCGAATTGACAGCGCTTGTCCTCGGCGCGCGCCTCGTCCGTGCCTGGGGCGGTGAAGAAAATGTCCACGGCGCTACGCAGGCACTGCAGCGCATCGAGGCCGTGCTTCCTCCAGAGCTACGCTCCGAGTTCGACTCCATCCTGCTCTACGCTCCCGGCTATCGCATGAAGCCGCACCTGCGCACCCGGCTCGACTCACTGCATATGGCCTGCAAGATGCGCCGCGTCGCCAGCTTCCGGTACGTGCGCGAAGACGGTGAATCCAGCCAGCGATGCGTCTGGCCGCTCGCGCTTGTCTTCTGGAGCGGTGTCTGGACCCTGACCTCGTGGTGCGAGCTGCGCCAGGACTTCCGCGACTTCCGTCTCGACCGCATGGACGAGGTCGCTATCCTCGAGCGGATCTTCTCTCCGAAGAAGGGCCAGCG
>Ga0193743_1002910_pt1 | contig 11677 bp, 12 predicted proteins | sample L2c2metaG_FD_143038 | JGI IMG/M metagenome (GOLD analysis project Ga0193743, IMG submission 143038) | Soil microbial communities from a riparian zone of the East river system, Colorado, United States - L2c2 | ecosystem: Environmental > Terrestrial > Soil > Riparian zone | place: USA: East River...
CGAATCAGTCCGACTTGCCTTCGATCTGATTCGCTAACTATGTCCGCCTGTGGCTCTCCATGATCCTGGGGCGTGTTTGTTCCTAAAATATGCCGTGATGGGGAGTAACGATGGAAGGAATAGTCCTATACTCAGGAGCGTCGCTATTGAATCAGTCCAACCGTTATCAGAGGAAAGCATATGCTTCACGATGTACGCATTCTGCAGAGAATCTTTGCATCCCGTCGCCTGAACTACTTCATTGCTGTGTCAGGTCTATTTTTTTGCGGAACGTTATATGGACATGCGGCGATGGAAGATAAGCTAGCGCTTATGCCCGCCCCTGCCTCTATCCAGCTGGAGCAGGGATACTTTCAGCTGACTGCGGGGCTGCGGGTGACGTATGCCCACTTCCATGATGCTCGACTGGAAGGCGGGTTGGACCGTGGGCTTTGGCGGCTGGAGTATATCTCCGGGCAGCCTCGGTTGCAGGTTGCTGCAGGGAATGAGGGCTCTGCTGCGTTGGTTGTGGACGTCAAGGGCGCGGGCGCGGCTGTGCAGTCGCTGGATGAGGATGAGTCCTACTCGCTGGTTGTCTCGCCGACGCAGATACAGCTGAGTGCGCCAACGGTCGTCGGTGCACTGCGCGGTGTGGAGACATTGCTCCAGTTGGTTGCGTGTGATCATGGTGCTTGCCACGTTCCGGCAGTGAGGATTGAGGATACTCCCCGGTTTCGCTGGCGTGGGCTGATGATCGATGTCAGTCGGCACTTCGAGCCTGTGAGTGTCATCGAGCGGACGCTGGATGGAATGGCTATGGTGAAGCTGGCTTCCGGGCGGAGAGCAAGCGGTTTCCCAAGCTGACCGGGATGGGGTCCGGTGGTCAGTTCTACACGCAGGATGAGATGCGGCATGTTGTTGCCTATGCTCGGGCGCGTGGGATTCGGGTTGTGCCTGAGTTCGATATGCCCGGTCACAGCGTGAGCTGGCTGATTGGATATCCGGAGTTTGGGAGTTCGGCTGCTCCTACTGAGTTGCCTGTTGTGTTCGGCATTCACGATGAGTCGCTCGATCCGACGCAGGAGAAGACTTACAAGTTCCTCGACGCTCTCGTCGGCGAGATGGGAGCGATCTTTCCCGATGCGTACTTCCACATCGGTGGCGATGAGAATACCGGCAAAGCGTGGCGTGAGAATCCGAAGATCGCGGCCTTCATGAAGGCTAAGAATATCCCGAATACCGATGCGCTGCAGGCTTACTTCAATCAGAGATTGCTTCCAATTTTGACGAAGCATGGAAAGCACATGATCGGCTGGGATGAGGTGCTGACCCCCGGCCTGCCGAAGGATGTGATCGTGCAGTCGTGGCGGGGTGGGGATTCGCTGCCGAAGGGGGCTCGGCAGGGTTATAGCGGGATACTTTCGGCTCCTTACTATCTGGATGGGATGAAGAGCGCGGAGGAGCACTATCTGGCTGATCCGATTCCGGCGGATGCCTCGCTGACGGAGCAGCAGAAGGCGCTGATCCTTGGTGGTGAAGTTTGCATGTGGTCGGAGCAGCTGAACTGGCTGACGATCGACTCGCGCATCTGGCCGAGGACGGCTGCGATGGCAGAGCGGTTCTGGTCACCGGCGGATCGCCGCGATGTCGCGGATATGTACCGGCGACTTCAGACGACTGCGTTGCAGTTGGAGATGGCTGGGCTGACTCACATCTCCGGTCCGCAGCGGGCGTTGCGGAGCCTGGCTTTGTCGCGCGAACCTGTTGCTCTCGGTGTGTTTGCTTCCGTCCTCGAACCTGTCAGCTTTCATGACCGGTACCAGGCGCAACATACCAGTGCTACGACTCCGCTGGATGGGTTGGTGGATGCTGTGGTGCCTGATCCACCTTCTCGATTTGAGATTCGCGAGCAGGTGGATGCTGTCGTGGGTGGTGGTGATTCGGCAGAGGCCGGCCGGCTTGCTTTGGTGGCGAGGTTCCGCTCGTGGGAGGAGGCTGTTCCTGCCGTGACTGAGTTGGTGAGCCAGTCTCCACGGATGCCAGGTGCGGCGATCCGGGCGACGCAACTTGGTCAGCTTGCCAAGGTTGGGTCGGAGGCGCTGGCTTATCTGAAGTCGGATAAGAGACCTCCGCAGGGTTGGAGTGAACAGCAGTTGCAGGTTCTTGATGAGGCGGGGAAGCCTGCGGGGATGGTGCGGTTTACGTTCCTGCCCTCGTTGCGGAAGTTGGTGGAGGCTACGGCTAAGTAAGGAGGGGTATCCTCGGGTCAATTGGCGCAAAATTACTTTTGCATTCAGTGAGTGGAACAGCCATGTTTCGCCAACTGACATCTGGCAGTTATTTTGCTCGCCGCGCCCACCCAAACATATGATCCCTTCTCACATAAAACAGGTTGGCTACTTACTGTTTTCCTTCGCCTGGATCTTCTCGGTTGCGAGCTTCTCTGCCGTCGTCAGAGCATCGGCCGCCGGCACTTTCACATCCGGTTCCACGCCGGTCCCCTCCCAGTTTGTCTTCGTCACCGGATCGAGCGACTTCGCAAATGGCACGCCGACCGTGAAATAGTCGGCAACCGTGTGCCCCGACACCGGATGCGCGCCGCCGCCGGTCGTCTCGCCGACGATGGTGGCGCGCTTCTGATTCTTGAGATCAAACGCGAACTCCTCAGCTCCCGAGAACGTCCGCTTTGAGGTCAGCACAAAGACCGGCTGCTTCGCCAGCCTCGGTCCCGGCAGGTACGACAGAGTCCAATTCTGCGTCGTTGAGTCTTCCTTGCGGTTGTACATATCGATCAGGTGCGTCGGTCGGTCGAACAGATAGCTGGCAATCAGCGTCACCATCGCCGGCTGGCCGCCGCCGTTCTGCCGCAGATCGAAGATGATTGCATCGGTATGCGCCACAAAACCCATAGCCGCCACAACCGTCGGCCCACAGAATGACGCATCCATGAACCCGTCGAACTTTACGTAGCCGATGTTGTTCGGCAGAATCTCCACCTTGTCGAACGCGCAATTGTTGTGTTCCATCTGTCGGTGAAACCGTGCCTCCTCTTCTGGGGTGGGCTCGGTCCGCGGCGGCATCTTGAACGGGCTGAAGTTCACGTTCAGATGCTTGTCGTGGCTCACCTCCTGCAGGTCTTTGGTCAGCCGCGAGGCAAACGCATCGCCGTCTGAGATCGCATCGTAGTCGCCTTTGGCCGCGTGCGCCTTCAATGCATCGGCCATCTGCTGGGCCAATGCGGGCTCAATGTAGTACTCCTTCAGGTTGGTTTCCACGCCGTCGATCACCTTCTTCCGCTCGGCAGCGTCCAGCGTCACATTCTCCAACACGGCTCCTGGCGGCAAAGCGCGCAGCCCAAAGGTTCCTACCGTTGGTGGATGACCATCCTTAACCAAGAAGTTTCCGAGTGCGGTGGTCGACCCACCTTTCTCTTTCACCCGGAAACGAATATGCAGCGGCTCGCTGCTCTCGATCGAGAGCAGCTCGAATCCGCCCGTCTGGTTGCGGAATGAAATCATTCCATCGACCGATTGGGACCGGTCCACGGTGTTGACATACGTCTCGATTTTGGCGCGATCACCGCTATTGAAGGCATCCAGCCACGCCTGGAGCGTATGTCCGGCGGGAGTATCGGGAATGTTCGCCTGAGCGAGTCCACTCCCAACAGCCACGAGTAGCAAAACGAACAATCTGCACAGCATTTTGGTGATCATGTGATTCTTATTCGTCCTCACTCATCGAATTGCTCGACAATACCTCTCGTTAGCCAGGTGCGATAAAGATACCCGAGATGCAATCTGGCAGCGAGATAAATAAGTCCGGTGATCCGTGCTTTCGCCACGAATCCGCCTTCTTCCTTGTGGTTGCACATTGGTTGCCGGGAAGACGGACCGTTCATTTGGTGAAAATCGCCTTCACGCGAACTACTTCTTCCAGGAAGTCCTCCTCAGTGGAGTGTTTCCAGAACAGCACTGGTACCGGCTCGACGGCCGACATAGAGCCCGCCTGGAGATCAGGTCAAGCGGCCCTGTCGTAAGCGAATAGCCGGAAAGCGTCCACTACTATCTTTGGCACCTCATCGCGATTCCGCTTCGTCATGAGTTCGTGCCCCGCACCCGCGATCTGAAGCAGTTCGGTTCGTGCCCGGATGAACTTCAGCACGGATGAGCTTCAACGCGACAGTCACCTCGTCGATGGAGCCGAACCCATCCCGCGTGCCGTGAACGAACATCGCAGGGGTTTGGAGGCGCGGGAAGTGCCCCGTCCGTAACTCACCGGGTCGCTGCGGCGGGTGGAGCGGGTATGAGAGCAGCAGGAGCAGATCGACGAGACCGGGTTCAGCCGCGTCGAGCATCGACGCTTGCCTCCCTCCATACGAATGACCGCCAAGGAACATACGGCCTGAAGTCTGTCGCCGCATGGACGCAATTGCCGCTCTGAGTCCCTGTTGGTCACGTTCCGCACTGCCACGTTGTGGTGGCCCGTGCGGTCGCAACTGGCGAAAGGGAAGATCGCAGCGGAGGACGGTCAATCCCGAGGCGCAGAACGCATCCGCCAGGGCGACGAGAAGCGGAGAATCGCAGTTCGCTCCCGCGCCGTGCGTCAAGACGAGGCTATCCCCGCTGGGACCGGTCGGGCTGTGCAGGAACCCTCGAACGGGTACTTCATTCGGCGGAGCATCCAAAAATTCTCGATAGTTGTTCATTCCCAAGACCTATTGCAGCCAATGGCTGCGATCATCTCTCCAACGCCAGAATGCCGGTTTTCTCGAGAAATACAAGGTCAGTGCCTGAAAAGCCCTGTTGGCGTCAGGTGACACTCAATCTCCGATTTGATCGTCATCCGCAAATCGGCGTCAAGTGGGCAACGTCGTCCCCGAATCCTGCAACTGGGTGCTCTTACATCTTCCCGGTCCCGAATCCTGCAACTGGGTGCTCTTACAATCTTCCCGGTCGGGCCTCAAGACCGGCCCCATCCCTTAGCCAGGCGAGAGTTGCAAAATTCTGATTTGCAAAAGTATCTTTTGTGACTAGTATATGACCGACGTGGGGGCACCCATGGCGAAGCCTTCTGCAGTTGTTCAGATCGGCGGTTTCGGCAGCACACTGCGGCGGGATGCGTGGTGGGTTGAAATTGTGCCGGTTGCCATTCTTCTGGGCGCATTCGGCATCTACGCCACCCTTCGAGCGTTCGAAGGGAAGTTCTACGAGTGGGGGCCTTACCTCTCTCCGTTTTATTCTCCGCTGATCGACCCTGAGCACCACTGGTGGCGGTTTTCCCCGGCACTTCTGATTCTGGCAGGGCCGCTCGGATTCCGCGCGACCTGCTACTACTATCGGAAGGCGTATTACCGCGCGTTCTTTTTGGATCCGCCGGCTTGCGCGGTGAGCGAAGGACGCAAAGGGGCGTACCGCGGCGAGACTCGCCTTCCGTTCATTCTGCAAAACCTCCATCGGTGGTTCCTTTACGTTGCATTTGTATTTCTCGCCTTCCTGTGGTGGGACGCAATTCGCGCTTTCTTTTTCCCGGACGGGTTTGGAATCGGTGTGGGCTCACTTGTCCTGCTGGCAAATATCGTCCTGCTGACTCTTTACACTTTTTCGTGCCACTCCCTGCGTCACCTGGCGGGAGGAAAGCTCGATTGCTTCTCTTGCACGTCGTTTGGCCCCACGCGTCACACTGCGTGGCGATGGCTCAGCGGTCTGAATGGACGCCACATGCTCTTTGCGTGGGCGAGTCTCATTTCAGTGGGCCTGGCCGATTTCTACGTGCGCATGGTCTCCGCAGGTCTCCTCAAGGATATTCGGCTCCTGTGAACCCCGCATACGAAACCCACGAACACGACGTACTCATCATCGGCGCGGGCGGCGCGGGCCTGCGGGCCGCAATCGAAGCCCTGGCCCAGGGCGTGCGTGTCGGCGTCGTATGCAAGTCTCTGCTCGGCAAAGCGCACACTGTTATGGCCGAAGGCGGCATCGCCGCGGCAATGGCGAACGTGGATGCGTCGGACGACTGGCGCGCGCACTTTCGCGACACCATGCGCGGCGGCAAATTGCTGAACAACTGGCGCATGGCGCAGCTCCACGCCCAGGAAGCCCCGGAACGCGTGCGCGAACTGGAGCAATGGGGCGCTCTCTTCGATCGCACTGAGAATGGCGAGATTCTGCAACGAGCGTTCGGCGGCCACACCTTCAAACGGCTGTGTCATGTCGGTGACCGCACCGGGCTGGAGATGATCCGCACCTTGCAGGATCGCGGCGTGCACCAGGGCATCGACGTTTACATGGAGTGCACCATCACACGTTTGCTCAAAGACGGCAACCGTATCGCCGGCGCCTTCGGCTACTGGCGCGAGCAGGGGCGCTTTGTCGTTTTCAGGGCTAAGTCTGTGGTCATTTGCACGGGCGGCATCGGCAAAGCCTGGAGAATCACTTCGAACTCCTGGGAATATACAGGTGACGGTATGGCGCTCGCCTTTGATGCGGGCGCCGACCTGATGGACATGGAGTTCGTCCAGTTTCATCCCACCGGGATGGTGTGGCCGCCGGGCGTGCAAGGCATTCTCGTGACCGAAGCTGTGCGCGGCGAGGGAGGCGTCCTCCGGAACAAGAATGGCGAGCGCTTCATGGAGCGCTACGACCCCAAGAGGCTTGATCTTTCCACCCGCGATGTCGTCGCTCGTTCGATTTATACCGAAGTGCGTGAGGGCCGCGGCACCGAGCACGGAGGCGCATTTCTCGACATCTCCCACAAGCCGGCCGACTACGTAAAGCGAAAGTTGCCCAGCATGTATCACCAGTTTCTGGAACTGGCCGATGTGGACATTACGAAGGGGCCCATGGAGGTAGGCCCGACGTGTCACTACATGATGGGGGGAATCCGTGTGGATGCAGAGTCGGCGCAGAGCTCAATTCCGGGGCTCTTTGCAGCGGGAGAATCAGCTGCAGGTCTGCACGGTGCAAACCGGTTGGGCGGCAACTCACTCTCTGATCTGCTGGTCTTTGGCCGGCGCGCGGGACTGGCGGCCGCCGAACACGCCAAACGAAGCCCAGCACCCGCGATCGATTCCTCGCAAATCGAGGATGCGGAACGGCAGATGCTCTTGCCCTTCGAACGACCCGCCGGCGAAAGCCCTTACGCCATCCATGATGATTTGCAGGGCTTCATGCAGAGTCTTGTCGGCATCTTTCGCAACGAGGAAGACCTGCGCCGTGCTTTATCGGAGATCGACAAACTGAAAGAGCGTGCGGCCCGCGTGCGTGTTGAAGGTTCACGGCTCTTCAACCCCGGCTGGCATCTGGCGCGGGATCTGCAAAGCATGTTGACCATCGCCGAAGCGGTCACACGCAGCGCGCTGGCGCGCCGCGAGAGCCGAGGCGCTCACAGTCGCATCGATTACCCCGGGCTGGATGATGCGTGGGGAAAGATGCATAATGTCGTGGTGAAGAAGGCGGACACCATGACGCTCTTCGAATCCCCCGTCCTCGAGATGCCGGATGACCTGAAGCAATTGCTCGCAGAGGATAGCGGAGCCAAATAGCGGAGGCTAGCCATGGCTGATGTTCCGGTGGCACAGGCGACGTTGCAGGTCTTCCGGGGTAACCGGGAAGATGGCAGGGCCGTCGACTATCGAGTACCGCTGGTTCCCGGGATGGTCGTGCTCGATGCGCTGCATTCAGTCCAGGCGCACCAGGCACCCGACCTCGCCGTTCGCTGGAATTGCAAGGCGGGTAAATGCGGCTCGTGCTCAGCCGAGGTCAATGGCCGTCCGCGGCTCACTTGCAAGACACGCATGGACTCACTTCCACTTGATCAGCCCATCACCATCTTTCCCATGAAAGCATTCCCGGTCATCAAGGATCTGGTGACTGACGTCTCCTGGAATTTCAGAATGAATCAAAAGATTCCCCCTTTCCAGCCGCGCCCCGGCGTCGAGTGGAAGATGTACCAGCGCGATGTGGACCGCGTGCAGGAATTTCGCAAGTGCATTGAGTGCTTTCTCTGCCAGAATGTCTGCCACGTTCTGCGCGAGCACGGCAAACAGGAGGAGTTTGGCGGACCGCGCTTCTTCGTGCGCACGGCTTCGCTGGAGATGCATCCCCTTGACGGCGTCTCGCGAACACGGGTGTTGAAGGAGGAACTGGGCCTCGGGCTCTGCAACATCACCAAGTGCTGCACTGAGGTGTGCCCCGAAGATATCCATATCACCGACAACGCCATCATCCCGCTCAAGGAGCGGGTAGTGGATGAATACTATGATCCGCTGCTCATGCTTGTCCGCAAGATCCGCAGCGCCGGAAAAGCTTAGTTGTAAAGGAAGACGCCATGACATACGAGCTGAAACGTATTTCGACCGCAGGCATCCCCGAGGCCATCGCAAAGGCGGAACGCTACCGCAGCCTCAGCGAACCGGAGGAAGCAGAGTCGATCTGTCGCGATATTCTGATCATCGAACCACAACATCAACTTGCATTGCGGGTGCTCGGGCTCGCGCTTACAGATCAGTTCACCGGCGGCGCGTCCGATCGTTACCGCGAAGCGGAAGCGACCTTCCAGCAGCTCAACGACCCCTATGAACGGCTCTACTATGCAGGGATTTTATCCGAACGACGCGCGAAAGCGCAGCTCCGCGCCGGACAGCCATCTCATACGCTGCTGCCGCTCTTCGAGCAAGCTCTGCGCTCTTTCGCAGAGGCCGAAAAAGTCCGCCCAGCAGGAAACGACGATTCCATCCTTCGCTGGAATCGCTGCGTACGCCTGCTGCAAACCAGAACCTACGTATGGGAACAGGAACCCTCTCCGATCGATGTACAGGATGCACCCCCGATATAGGCGACGGTGTGTCCTCTTCCCGGGTGGCGAGATAACAACGCGATAGACCGGCGGCGGACTGCTTCATGCACCGGCGTCGCCGATCCTCGCGGGCGGGAAGCTTTCAAGGGATTCAGAGTCGTGTCCAGAGACGGGATCGAACTGCCAACTCCGATTTCAGAGGTTGGCAAGCCGGAAGTTGACCAATTATTTCCATATCGCCCGCTACCGTCTCGGTCGTAAGCGAGCTGGTGCATGGCTGTCGCTATTGATCCAAACCTGTGCTCTTGCAGTAACGATCATTTGATGGACGTGACCTGGCCATCTGGCGGATGTACTCAAACTATGGAAGTGCCACCATAGACTCCTCACGTGGAGGACATGATGAGAAACGAAATTCAGGGCTCAGGGGTTTGGAACTCGTTGTCCAAATCCATATCAGAAGCAATCGAAGCAGCCCAGGACAGCATCGTCGCCATCCATGGCGGAGGCCGCTCAACCTCAAGTGGAGTTGTGTGGCGACCTGGCGTCATAGTTACTGTGCGTAACGGTCTCCGTCGCAATGAGGTCGTTAAAGTTGCACACCGCGGCGAGCCACTCAACGCTACTGTTGCGGGAACGGATGCGGGAACGGATCTCGCGGTACTTCGCGTAGAATCCAACAGTCTGAAACCCGCTGACACCAGCGGTCTCGAGAGTACGCGCGTCGGGGAGCTTGTGCTGTCAGTCGGCCGTTCTGCGTTAGGCGATATCTCAGCCAGCTCAGGAATCATCGCGCGTCTTGGCAGCCCCTGGCGAACCTGGCGCGGTGGACAGATTGATCGCCTCATTCGACCTGATGTTCGACTTTACGTGGGCCAGTCCGGCAGCGCACTGGTGAACGAACATCATCGCGTCCTGGGTATAAACAGCTCGGCTCTAGCGCGCAATGCCATCATCACTGTGCCAACACAGACCATAGATCGGGTTGCCGACGCGATCCTTGAACGCGGCCACGTGCCCCGGCCCTTTCTCGGTGTCGCGATGCAGGCCGTTCCCGTTCCCGAGACTCTACGCGCTCAGTTCGCGGAGGGTGCCGACCAGGTTCTCCTGGTTTTGCACGTCGAACCTCATGCGCCTGCAGCTTCGGCGGGAGTGCTGGTGGGAGATCTGATCGCGTCACTGAATGGCGATCCCGTTCATGACGTTCGTGATGCCCTACATCGGATTGCCGGCTTGAGCGTCGGGGACTCTGTCTCTCTTGTCGTGATCCGGGGAGGCGCGAGAATGGAGTTGACCTTAACTGTGGCGGATCGTGGCTGACCATCGCAAACACGAAACACAAGGTCGGGCGGAGGCCGAGGCCGTACGTCCGCTCGACCCGTTGCTTGTACTGCCATGTGTCGATTCGACGTTGCACCCGAACTACTTCGAAGTTCTTCGAGGTGCGCGAGGCGTGGATTTGCTGCGCGTCGCACTTCCGTCAACTCTGCTCTTTCGTGCGCAGAGCGACAACCCGGATGCTATCGTGATAGTCACCGAAGAGTCATTTCCATCCGTGTGGGGAAATAACAGCTCTCTGGAAGAAGTTTTCTCTGACACTCCTACGGTCCTACTAGCCGCAAAGCTAAGTGCTGCCATTGCGAGAAGCGCTTCGCGCTTAAAGATACGCTCCGTGCTTCCGTTGGCCATAACCACTCATCAGCTTGTTGCCGCGATTGCAGCGACGGTAGCGGGCTTCGCTGTCACCTGGCCACAGCCCTCTTCCCCAGCAAGTGACGAGATTCACGGTATTCGCCCCGAACCGAGAAACCCCGCACAACTATCTCTAGCGGAACATCTAACCGCAAGAGAAGTGGAAGTCTTACGTCTAGTTGCTCTTGGGCACGGAAATAAGGAGGTGGCTGCGCAGCTCAACGTCTCGGAACACACCGTGAAGTTCCATGTCAGCTCCGTTCTCGCCAAGCTCGGTGCCCGAAGCCGGACAGAAGCCGTAACAATCGGCATCCTGCGCGGCCTGGTTGCCATTTAAAGATAAATTTAGGAGCGGTCGCGGGAGGGGCTCCTGATCGACCGTTACCGTCTACACACCTCGTCTGGACACATTCTCCTGGCCAACTCATTGCAGCGGCTGAGCAAATGACAGCTCGTGTCCATCCGGATCGAGCATGTGGAAATAGCGTTCACCCCAAGACGCATCCCGTGGAATTTCACCGTGACACAGTGTCACCTCGTTCGAGGTTTAGGATCGCAGATCCTGAATCGTTCGCTCGCAGTGAAGAGAAACTTGCCTGTTCTCCGCCGTAAAGCAGCTCCATGCCAAGCACATTTCGGTAAAACTGCACCGAAGCCTGCATGTTCAAAACTCGAAAAGTGATCGCAGAAATCTTTTCAATCGTCGGTGCCATACGCCAGCATATACGTCGAATTTACTTTCCAGGAGGCATACGGTGAAAGTTGAACTGCTCCAGCCATAGGTCTAAAATCCAGCCATAGTTATTCAGAGGCAGGGAGGTCTGTATGCCCCACTATGAGTTCGTCTGCAACGCCTGCAAGAAAACATTCTTGAAGATTCTGACCATCGCAGAGCATGACGCGGAAAAGACCGCCTGCCCGCACTGCGGCAGCCACGAGATAGAACAAAGCTGGTCTGCCTTCTCTGCCATCACCTCGAAGAAGAGTGCCTGAACACAGCAGCACGAGGAGGCGCGTATGCACTTCGACAAATTTTCCTTCGGTACCCTCCGAATCGACGGCAGCACGTACGAACAGGACGTGGTGATCGACTGCGGGGAGATCCGCAAACGCAAGAAGGCACCTTCCAAGAGATTCCGTGACGAGTTTGGGCATACGCCCCTGTCCATCGAAGAAAAGATACCCTGGAAATGCCACCGGCTTGTGATCGGCA
>Ga0193743_1002911_pt1 | contig 11676 bp, 10 predicted proteins | sample L2c2metaG_FD_143038 | JGI IMG/M metagenome (GOLD analysis project Ga0193743, IMG submission 143038) | Soil microbial communities from a riparian zone of the East river system, Colorado, United States - L2c2 | ecosystem: Environmental > Terrestrial > Soil > Riparian zone | place: USA: East River...
CCCTGGGAAGGCGACGCAAGGTATCGACCCGCGAGCCAGGAGACCTGCCGTCAACCGTGGTCACACGCGAAGATGTCGGTCGGGGAGTACAGACATTAGCTTCACCAAACGTGCGGAAGCACGGAGGTGAGACTTCGTTCGCTGTGACGTGCCACTGACGTCAAGCCGAGGTCTAACCATCATGTCTTCCCTCTCACGTGCCGCCCAGCGGCATCGCGTCTATTTGCTCGCATCAAGCGTTCTCGTCCCGATTATGTTTGCCGGGATTTCGCCGGCCACAGCGCAGCAATCCGCCTCGCCCGACCTGCTGCCGCCGGTTACCGTGAACGTACCTGCGCCGCCGAAGGCTGCGCAGCCCGCCGAGACGAAAAAACCGCGCCGGATCGCGCGAACCAGGGTACCGAAACCGAGACCTACCGAGGCAGCGACGCCGGCAGCGGGACCGTCAGCCGGCGGTCCGGCGGCGCCAGCCATCGTCAGTCCAACCGGGACCGTCACCTCGAGCGCCCAGACACCGAGTTCGGTCACCGTGATCACGGCGCAGGACATCGCGACGCAGCAATATCGCACCGTTCCCGAGGCGCTCGGCACGGTGCCCGGCCTGAATGTCGTTCCGACCGGCGGGCCCGGCGGACAGACATCGGTCTTCATGCGTGGCACCAACTCGAATCACACCAAGATCCTGATTGACGGCATCGACATCGGCGATCCCTCTACCCCGAATGCCGCATTCGATTTCGGGCATTTGCTGACGGGGGACATCCAACAGATCGAGGTCCTGCGTGGTCCGCAGAGCGGTTTGTACGGATCGGACGCCATTGGCGGCGTCATCTCGATCATCACCAACAAGGGAGACGGGCCGCCGCGTGCCACCGCATCGGTCGAGGCCGGATCATACGGCACGTTCAACCAGAACATCGGCCTCAGCGGTTCGCAGAACAATTTCAACTATGCGGTCGATGTCGGTCATCTTCACGTCAGCGACCTGCCGGTGACGCCGTTGCAGCTTTTGCCGCCCGGCCAGCGGGCGATCGGCAACGACTACGACAACATGACCTATTCGACCAAGCTCGGCGCCGACCTCAACGAGTTCTGGTCCGTCAACACGGTGGCGCGCTACACCGAAGCGACCTTGCACTTCACCGGCACCGGCGATACGGGCTCTCCGACTGCGCCGGACTCCGAGCAGAGCACGCACGAAGTCCGTCAATTGTTCACGCGCGAAGAGGCCGTGCTGTCGCTGCTGGACGGACGCATCAAGAACTATTTCGGCGTCAACTACACCAACGAATGGAGTTCCGATATCGCGCCCGGCGCCCCCTCGGCGACCGAAACCACCGGGACCCGGCTGAAATACGACTGGCACGCGGTTACGCAAATCGCCGCCGGACAGAACCTGGTTGTCGGAGCCGAACAGCAGACCGAGACGATCGACACCACGGGTTTCTCCGCGGACAACGGCAACAAGGCTGCCTTTGTCGAATTGCAGAACCAGTTCGCGAACCGCTTTTTTCTCGTCACCAATTTCCGCGACGATTTCAACGATCGGTTCGGCGAACATTCGACCTACCGGATCGCGCCGTCCGTGATCCTTCCGGTGACCGAGACCAAGCTGAAGGCGAGCTATGGAACGGGCTTCAAGGCGCCGTCACTGAGCGAGTTGTTCCAGAACTTCCCCGACTTCGATTTCTTCGGCAATCCCAACCTGAAGCCGGAGGAAAGCACGGGGTACGATGTCGGTTTCGAACAACCGGTGTTCAATGATCTTGTCCGCTTCGGTTCGACCTATTTCCACAACGACATCACCGATCTGATCACCACCAACGATACGTTCACGACCAACGTCAATATCGACCGGGCAACCACCGAAGGAACCGAGAATTTCGTCCTCTTCAACGTCACGAGCCGGTTCAATATTCGCGGGGACTACACCTTCACGCGCGCCGTCGATGCCAGTACCGGGGTTCAATTGCTGCGCCGGCCCAAGGAAAAATGGAGCACGACCGCGACCTGGAAACCGATCGATCCATGGACGGTGTCCGCGACCCTGCTGCACGTCGGCAGTTGGCTCGACGTTTCCAGGGACGGATTGGAAACCAACCTCTCAGCTCCCGGCTATACGATCGTGAACCTGCGGAGCGACTACGCGCTCAACGACCAGGTCAAGGTCTTCGCCCGCGTCGACAATCTGCTCAATCTTCATTACCAGAATCCGACGGGATTTCTGGCGCCGGGGTTGGGCGTCTTCGGCGGCGTGCGTTTCGCCAGCTACGGCGTGCGGTAGGGTTGGAAATGTCACAACGATTGCGATTGCGCAGGCCGTTCGACACCGCGTTTGACGCCGCGTTGCTGGTCGCGATCGCCATCATGCTGGTTCCGGCGGCGCTCAGCGCTGCCGGAACACCAAAGCGCATCGTCTCGCTGAACCTGTGCACCGACGAACTGGTGCTGCGCCTCGCGGATCGTTCGAATATCGCTTCCATCACCTGGCTGTCGAAGGACGCGATATCCGCCAACGTCGTCGATCTCGCCGCGGATCTGCCTGTCAACCATGGCCTCGCTGAGGAGATCATTCCGCTCGATCCCGATCTGATCGTGGCCGGTACCTTCACGGCGAGGACGGCCGTGGCGATGCTGAAGGCGACCCGGTTTCCGGTAACGGAGTTCGGCGTTGCGCACGATATCGCGGATGTCCGCTTGGGCATCCGCAAGATGGCCGCGCTGGTGGGCGAACCCGCGCGCGGCGAAGCCCTGGTCGCATCCTTTGACCGGCGTCTCGCCGAGATCGGCACTCCGGCGCCGGGGCGACGGCCGACCGCGCTGGTCTTCAATGCGAACGGCTTTACGGTCGGCGCCGGCACGCTGGTCGACGACATCGTGACCCGCGCCGGTCTCGATAATATCGCGGCTCATATGAAGCTCGGCAACTACAGCCAGTTGCCGCTCGAAATCGCGGTCCGCAGTGAAGTCGATGTCCTCATCATCAGCGCGCGCCGCGATGGACCGCCGTCGCTTGCCACCGCCTTGCTCGACCATCCGGTTCTGTCAAAGCTCGGCCCGAAGACGCATATCGTGGTGTTGCCGACCAATTTGTGGAGTTGCGGCGGCCCGGAAGTGGCCGAGGCCATCGCGCGTTTGCGCGCCGCTGCGCAGGATGTCGTCAACAGCGGGGCTTCGCCATGAATTCGACGACAGTCCCCGAAAATCGTGTCGAGCCGATCGGCTATGCCGCGCTGCTGGTCATGCTGCTGGTTGCGATGATCGCCGCGCTGCTGGCGTCGATCGCCACCGGCTATGCGCCGCTCGATATCGGCGCGGCGGCCCGCGACGTCCTCCACGGCAACGATACGCTGTCGGCATTGGTCCTGGTTCAGTTGCGCCTGCCCCGCGCCGTGCTGGGCGCGCTGGTGGGCTTCAGCCTCGGGATTACCGGGGCGGCGATGCAGGGGTTGTTGCGCAATCCGCTCGCGGAACCCGGCATCACGGGCGTGACCAGCGCGGCGTCGCTCGGTGCCGTCGTGGTGTTCTACTTCGGCCTGGCCGGCATCTTGCCGTTGGCGTTGCCGCTGGGCGGGATCGCGGGTGCCGGCCTCTCCACATTGCTGCTCTACGGCGTGGCGGGTAGCGGCGCGAGCACCATGACCTTGATTCTGGCCGGCGTCGCCATCAACAGTTTCTTCGGCGCGTTGACGACGCTGGCGCTCAATCTGTCGCCGAATCCCTACGCTGTCAGCGAAATCATATTCTGGCTGCTGGGCTCGCTGTCCGACCGTAGCCTGCAATATGTCTGGCTGGTCGCGCCGATGATGCTCGCCGGATGGCTATTGTTGCTGATGACGGGGCCGGCGCTTGACGGCCTGTCGCTCGGCGAAGATACCGCGACCAGCCTTGGGTTCAATCTCGCCCGGGTTCGGCTGCTGTTGATCGCAGGCACCGCGTTGGCGGTCGGCAGCGCGGTCGCTGCCACCGGCTCGATCGCGTTCATCGGCCTGGTCGTGCCGCATCTGCTGCGGCCGCTGGTCGGGCATCGGCCGAGCCGGCTGTTGCTGGTCAGCGGTCTTGGCGGTGCGACGCTGACATTGCTGGCGGACATCATCGTGCGGCTGCTGCCGGTTCGCCCCGAGTTGAAGCTTGGTGTCGTGACCGCCTTGATCGGAGCGCCGTTCCTGTTTCATCTGATCTGGCGCCTGCGCCGCGAGGACCGATGAAGCTCGAAGCCAGAAATATTGCCGTCAGTTTCGGGCAGACCGCAGTGTTGCGGAGTGTCGATCTCGCGGTCGCATCCGGAGAAATGGTCGGGCTGATCGGTCCCAACGGCTCCGGCAAGACCACACTGCTGCGCGTGCTGGCCAATCTGCGCGCACCTGATGGCGGCGGCGTCACGTTGGACGGGCGCGATCTCGAAGCCGTCGGCGAACGCGAGCTTTCGAAGAAAATTGCCTATCTGGCGCAGGGCGGTGACGTGCACTGGCCGATGCGGGTCGGCGCGCTGGTTGGGCTCGGCCGGCTGCCGCACCGGCGGGCGTTTCGCGATCAGGCCGATTCCGACACTGCCGCGATCGAGCGCGCCATGTACGCCGCCGACGTGGTGTCGCTGCGCGACCGCACCATGACGCATTTGTCCGGCGGCGAGCGCATGCGCGTGCTGTTGGCCCGGGCGCTGGCGGTCGAGGCCTCATTGCTGCTCGCGGATGAACCGGTGGCGGCGCTCGATCCGCTGCATCAACTCCGGGTCATGGAATTGTTGCGCGATGTTGCGCGAGGCGGCACCGGTGTCATCGTCGTGCTGCACGACCTGTCGCTTGCCGCGCGGTTTTGCGACCGCCTGGTGCTGATCGCCGACGGCGACATTATCGCCGAAGGCCGGCCGGCCGATGTGCTGACGCCGGCTAGTCTGGCGAGGGCCTATGGCGTCGACATCGTCTGCGGCGTCAGCGAGGGGCTTCCGTTCTATCTGCCGCAGAGCGTGCGGCCACCGATACAGGGGACACCATGATGGTACAAGAGCAGCTGCGCAATCTTCTCGCCGGGCAAATCCGCGATCCGGACACGCAATGGAGCCTCGGCACCTTCGGCGGCATCGCGGAGTTTTCGCGGGATCAAAACGAGCCGGTCGAGCTGACGGCGTCCGCAACCGGCATCGCCGCGGTGACGGAGCGCGGCGCCATTACCATCGAAGCGCATGAAAAACTGCGGCCGTTCGCCTCGGAAAGCATTACCAGGCAAGGCTGGAGCCATCGGGTGGCGCTGTGCCTGCCCGTGGACCTCTGCGCCATGAACCGCCGCAACGTGCTGACCGAACTCGGCGCCGACTCCGCGGCGCTGCGTGAGCAGGACCGCGCAGGCGTGTTGTTCGACATCGGCCTCGACGCGTTGCAGGCCGACCTTTGCATCAGGACATCCGACCTGGAGGCCATCGCTAAACTTCGCAGCCATGCCGGCCGGTCGGTGTTCGAGCCCGGCAATCCCGCGATGGGCGTCATTCTCGCGGCCAATCCGCACCGGGTGTTCATCAGCCGGATCGGTCGGATCGAGGTCTATCAGCCGATTCCGCCGGCGACCGGCGAGAGTCCCGACGGGCCGCATACCCACGTGCTGCCGAAGCTGCTGAAGAGCAAGCGCAGCCATCCGGCCACCGAGCCCGTTCCGAACGGCTGGGTGCCGTGCGCGCATTTCTATCCGTCGCATCCGGCCAAGGACGCGATGGGAGAGCCGCGGCCGTTCGACCGCAGGCTATATGAGGCGTTTCAGCGGTTGATGGACACGCACGGCCTGCCTGAAAGCGTCGCGCTCAAGAAGCAGGTCACGCACGCCGTCTTGGACGGCCAGCCGCCATTCGCGCCCGAAACAGTATCCGACCGCGCCGGCCGCACCAGCATCCGGATCGCCTTGCGCCAGATCAAGGCAACAGGGACTTCATCGCGATCCCTGCCGGCGTGGCTGGAAGCGTTCGATCGTCTTGATCATGATACGAGCGACGAAGGCGATGCACCGGAGCAACACGCGCATTGAGGCGTTCGCTCGGCTTTTGATGGTTGCACCAATCCCGGCCTGCCGCGGCCGCGACGTGAATACACGCGCGAGCCGGATCGGGGCGTGATTTCTTCGTCCGGATGACGTACGGAACATGTGATCATAACGACGATAAAAGTCGATCATCGATCTGGGAGGATCACATGACATCCAGCGGCGTCAATGCCGGCGGCCGGCTCGACAGATTGCCGATCGCCCGGTTTCACTATCGGGTTTTTTCCCTGATCGGGGCCGGGCTGTTCGTTGACGGGTTCGAGATATTTCTCGCCGGCAGCATTTTCGGCGCATTGGTTCAGTCGGGCTGGTCCGATCTCGCCCACAATGCAAGGTTCATCTCCGCGACCTTTGTCGGCATGTTGCTCGGCGCGTGGATCGCGGGCCTGGCAGGCGATCGGTTGGGCCGCAAATTCTCCTATCAGGCCAACCTGCTGATCTTCGGAATCAGCGCACTCGCCGCTTCCGCTGCGCCGTCGATGGATTGGCTGATCGCCGCCCGGTTTGTCATGGGCCTGGGCCTGGGCGCGGAAATCGTCGTCGGTTACGTGGTGCTGAGTGAATTCGTGCCGCCGCAGCAGCGCGGAAGATGGGGCGCGGCGCTGGCCACCTGCACCAATGGCGCGCTGTTTGTCGCCACGGTGGTGAGCTGGGCCATCGTTCCGGTTCTCGGCTGGAGGTGGATGTTCGTTCTGTGCGGCATCGGCGCGCTGCTGGTCTGGTTCCTGCGGCGAACCCTTCCTGAATCGCCGCGTTGGCTGGAATCAAAGGGCAGGGATCAGGAGGCCGAGGCGATTCTCTCCGCCATCGAGAACGAAGTCGCTGCGACCAAGGTGCTACCGCCGCCGGCCTATCAGCCGACGCCGGTTCAACCGAACACCCGCATCACGCAGCTTTTTTCCCGGGCGCTGCTCGCCAGAACGATCGTTGGCTGCGTCATCCTGATCGGACTCAATACCGCGGTTTACGGCTTCATCGCCTGGATCCCGACTTTCTTCGTCAAGCAGGGGATCAACCTGTCCTCATCGCTGGGCTACACGATGCTGATGACGCTCGGCAGCCCGCTCGGCACGCTGACGGGTATGTGGGTTGGGGAAAAAATCGACCGAAAGCCGTCGATGGTCGCATTGTCGCTCGCGGCAGCCGGGCTCGGGCTGATCTACCCGATGTTTATCAATCCGACGGCGTTTGTCGTGATCGGTTTTCTCCTGGTGTTCACGGTCGCCATGATGCTGGCGCTGGCCTGGGGTCTCTATATCCCGGAGCTGTTTCCGACCGAATTGCGGATGCGCGGCGCCGGAATCTGCAACACCGCGGGACGTCTGATGTCAATCGTGACACCGTTCGTTGTCGTGGAACTGTTCACGCGCTTCGGCGTGACCGGGGTCGTTTCCGCGGTCGCCGGTCTGCTCGTCCTGCAAGCGGCCGTCGTTGCCCTGCTCGGGATTGAAACGCGCAATCGGCCGCTGGAAGAACTGCGGCCGGAGCTTATCGGCGCCGGAGCCGGGGCTCCGCGCCACTCTGCCGCCATGGAATTCGAGCCTCGGCCACCGAGCCCTTAGGGATGGACGGAGCCAACGAGTCCGGCCCTCGTCCGATCTTGGGCCGGTCCAATGATGAACTCTGCGATACCACGAGCTTTATTTTCAAAGGAAAAAAGCAGGCGCCGATCAGACTACAAATTTGATGCCGAATGTCTTGCCGTTGCGCCAGACGACTTCGCATGGCTGGCGTTTCGGATGTTGCGGCACCAACGCCAATACGATCCGGTCGCTGACATCGATCTCGGCATCGGTCACGATCCTGGCGCCACCCGGCGAGACGTCCAATACGAAGCAGTCGATCTGGGTCATCTGCTCGTCGACGGCGATCCAGGCCAGCCGTCTATCCATCTGGCGTCGCGGCTCGCGCGGTACCTTGGTCCTTCGTCCCTCAAAATTCATGATGGCCATCCATCGTTGGATCCAATCAACCAAAAATCTCTCAAGCAAGGCCACCAGATTGAGGGTATTTTCGTAAAGTTCCCCTTAGCGCATCGCCTCGAAATCTACCTGTCATGGGGATTTCCGAGTATCGAAAACCAAGTTCCCGATTGACAAACGGGGTAGGCTTTGGCTGTAGTCGGGCGCATGGGGAAGCGATCTCCCCACAAGGCGACATGCCCAAGAATCGCGTCCGGTTTTCCACCAAGGACGCATCATGTCTGCCATTTACTCGATTGCCCCCGATAAACTTGCCCGTCTGATCGGCACACCGTCGTGCCCGGTCCTTGTAGACGTTCGGATCGACGGGGATTTCGACGCGGACCCGAATCTTGTCCCCGGCGCCGTCCGCCGCAGCCACGACAATGTCGCGGAATGGGCACCAAGTCTCTCCGGAAAGACCGTCGTCGCGATCTGCAAAAAAGGACAAAAGCTCAGCGAAGGCGTCGCCGCATGGCTTCGCCATGCCGGCGCGTCCGCGAATGTTCTGGACGGCGGTACCGAGGCGTGGGCGAAAGAGAAGCTGCCACGCGTTCCAGCCGCGAGACTTCCGGAGCGCGATCCGGAAGGACGAACGGTCTGGGTCACGCGCGCGCGGCCCAAGATCGACCGCATCGCATGCCCGTGGCTGATCCGGCGTTTCATCGATCCTTCCGCCGTCTTTCTGTTCGTGACTGCATCCGAAGTTGAGTCCGTCGGCGAACGCTTCGGCGCCGTACCGTTCGACGTCGAGGGCGTGCACTGGAGCCATCGCGGCCAGCGCTGCACCTTCGACGCGATGATCGAGGAATTCGGATTGGAGACTGACGCGCTGCGTCACCTGGCCACGATCGTCCGCGCGGCGGACACCGATCGGCTCGACCTCTCTCCGGAGGCACCCGGTCTGCTTGCGGCGTCGCTCGGTCTCTCCCGGATCTATGCCGACGACCATGAACAGCTTGATGCCGGCATGCTGCTCTACGATGCCTTCTACCGCTGGTGCCGGGACGCGACCGCCGAGACCCACAACTGGTCTTCCCACAAGGCGAAGCCGAAAACGAAGGCCAAGGCATGACCGACGTGACGGCAAATTCCACGATTCCTGCTGAACGCGGTACGCCCGGTTTCCCCAGCATGACCGAGGCCTTCCGGGTCTGGCTCCGCGTCGCGATGCTCAGCTTCGGCGGACCCGCCGGCCAGATCGCGGTGATGCACCGAATTCTGGTCGAGGAGAAGCACTGGGTCTCCGAGAGCCGGTTTCTGCATGCGCTGAACTACTGCATGCTGCTGCCAGGTCCGGAAGCGCAGCAGCTTGCGACCTATATCGGCTGGCTGATGCATCGTACGCGCGGTGGGATCATGGCCGGCGGCCTGTTCGTCGTGCCCGGCGTCGTCGCCATCATGGCACTGAGCTATATCTACGCCGCGTTCGGCAACGTCGGCTTCGTGGCGGCTCTGTTCTTCGGCCTGAAGGCGGCGGTTCTCGCCATCGTGATCCAGGCCGTGGTGCGCGTCGGCAAGCGGGCGCTGAAGAACCCGGTCATGCAGGGCCTCGCCGCGGCGGCGTTCGTGGCGATCTTTTTCTTCAACGTCCCGTTTCCGGTGATCGTGCTCGGGGCAGGCCTGATCGGCTTTTTCGGCGGCCGCGCTGGTCTCAAGACTTTCGCCGTCGGCGGAGGGCACGGGCCGTCGAAGTCAACCGCTCTGGTCGACAGTCTTCTGGGCGACGAACTGCCGACGCATGCGAAACCGAGCGTCGCAAGTTCGTTGCGCGTCGCTTCGGTCTGGCTGCTGTTGTGGCTGGTCCCGGTTGCTGCGCTGCTCGTGATGCTCGGCGAAGCCAATGTGTTCACCCAGATCGCGATCTTCTTCAGCAAGATGGCGATGGTCACGTTCGGCGGTGCCTATGCCGTGCTGGCGTACGTCGCGCAGCAAGCCGTGGAGCACTATCACTGGGTGCAGCCGCGCGAGATGCTGGACGGCCTCGGCATGGCGGAAACGACGCCAGGCCCGTTGATCATGGTGCTGCAGTTCGTGGGCTTCATGGCCGCCTTCCGCGATCCCGGCTCGATGTCGCCGATGGTCGCGGGCACGCTGGGCGGCCTCTTGGCGACCTGGGTGACGTTCACGCCGTGCTTCCTCTGGATATTCCTCGGCGCCCCCTTCATCGAAGTGATGCGCGGCAACAAGGCACTCGCCGGCGCGTTGTCGGCGATCACGGCGGCGGTTGTCGGCGTCATCCTCAACCTCGCGATCTGGTTCTCGATCCATACGCTGTTTCACGCCACCGTGCCGGTCCACAGCCTGGGCTTATCCTTCGAGGCTCCCGTGCTGTCGAGCGTCGACCCTTGGGCGCTTGCTTTGTCGGTCGCGGCCGCCGCGGCGATCTTCCGGTTCAACGTCGGAATGTTGCAGACGTTGGGCGCCTGCGCCGTCGCCGGTCTGCTCCTTCATGTCGCGGGTGTGCTGTGAAGGAAGTCGCGACACGGGTGCTCGTCGCAACGTCTGCGTTCGGAGCGTCGACACGAATCTAGTCAACAGCCGGCCGCGATGCATCTCGCATCATTTGAACCCTGCTTCGCGGTTGGATCGAATTGGGCGAAAACGGAGAAAGCCATGAAACAACAATCCACATCTTTCGCTCTGGTCGATCGCAAGTCGCAGCCGCGCGCCTTGTGCGCGGCTGGTGCTATGCTGTTCGCGGTTTCCGCATGCTCGGCCGCAGCCCAGTCTGCCACGTCCACCGAGCGCGGTCTGGCGCCTGCGTTGGCATCAAGCGCGGCGGCGCAGGAAACCTTTGGCGGTATCGTCGCGAGCTCCGACGAGCGTAACGATACACTTACAATTCAGCTTTCATCCACCGGCACATCGGGGGATTTCAAGGTCCAGGACGGCCTACTCTTCAATTCGGTTCGTTATGGCGATCCGGTCGAGATCACAGTCGAGACTATCGACGGGGCAAGAACCATCACCGGCTTGAAGAAAAAATAGACGGCGTTCCGAAGGCGTATCAACGCCTTTCGATCGGATCGACACATCGCCCGTCGTCAATTCTCAGAACTGACGCGGGAAAATATCGGACTGGTAACTAAAACCAAGAAGGAGTGAGTTATGCGATTGCTCGGACTATTGATCGTCGCCGGCGTAGTGATTTCCGGCGCAGCACGTGGAGAAGGCATCGTCTGGTCGAAGGTCGACGAGGCCATGGGAAGGTCCGCGGCCGTGACCCAGGACGTTCACCGGTACGGATTTCCAAGAACCGATCTGAATGTGGTCCTCGACGGCGTGACCATCAAGCCATCGCTCGCGCTGGGAGGCTGGGTCGCGTTCAAACCGATGGGCAGCGAAGCCATGGTCATGGGCGACCTCGTCCTGCTCGAAACCGAGATCGAACCGGTCATGGCCAAACTCATCGAAGGTGGCCTGGACATTACCGCCATCCACAACCACCTGCTCCGCGCCAGCCCGGCGACGTTCTACATGCATGTCGGCGGTCAGGGAGATCCCGCAAAGATGGCCGCGGTCATCCACGAGGCGCTCGCGATCAGCAAGACTCCGATAACGGCACCCGCCGCGCCGGCGACGCCGCCGGCGGTCGACCTCGACAGCGCGCAGATCGAGCAGATCATCGGCGTGAAGGGCCAGGCAAACGGCGGAGTCCTGCAGTTCAACGTACCGCGCCGCGATG
>Ga0193743_1002912_pt1 | contig 11672 bp, 8 predicted proteins | sample L2c2metaG_FD_143038 | JGI IMG/M metagenome (GOLD analysis project Ga0193743, IMG submission 143038) | Soil microbial communities from a riparian zone of the East river system, Colorado, United States - L2c2 | ecosystem: Environmental > Terrestrial > Soil > Riparian zone | place: USA: East River...
CCACCTCGCTCCCAGCACCGCGGGCAACGGCAACGCGCCGCGGGTCCGCAACGAGCCGGTGGCGGCAACCACAAACGGCGCGGCAGACCAGCAGGACGCGGCAACCGGCAAACGCACGGCGGACCAGCAGGACTCGGCGACCAGCGGCGAACGCACCGGGGGCCGGCAAGAGGCAGCAACCGCCAACTCAGCCGCCAGCAGGCCGGACAGAGCGACGGTCGAAACGGAAGCGCCCGACACCGATGCGAGGCCGGTTGCGCCAAGTCGCAACAACGGGGGCCGGGGCCTCGAAGTGCCGGCGCCGCCTACTCACCCGGTGCCGCGAGTCCCGGTCAAGAACCGTCGCCGCTCGGCCGCCGACGCTGGCGAGCCGGCCCGCGAGGGCGAGCGCCCCGGCGACGAGGTCGAGCTGGTCGCCCGCACCCGGATGGAAAGCGACGCCAGCGTGGCACTCCCTCGCACCGACCGCGACCAGCGGTAAACCGGAGCGAACCTCAGCAAGCGACCACAGCTTCCCAGCCGACGAGGCCAAGCCCCGTCCCACGCACGCCACCGCGTGCGATGTCGGCCGGGCGCGAACCGACCCGCGACGGTGGCCTAGGAAGCGACGGGGAGTTCCCAGGCCCAGAAGGCCTGGGTGTCGAGGCGGGTGGGGATCACTGCGGGGGTGAGCGCCGTCAACGTGCGGGTGATGGCGGCGTCGAGTTGGCGGGACTCGTTGCGGGCGCACAGGTCGAGGGCCGCTACGCCGGCGTTGGCGCGGACTACGCGCCACATCCGTTCGATCATGGCCTCGAAAACGCCTGAGCGGCGGTGGTCGGTGGCGATGGCGATGAAGCCCAAATACCAGATGCGGCGTTCGGCGTAGCGGTCCGGCCAGCGGTGGGCGAAGTAGTCCGGGGAGATCAGCGGCATCGCGTCCAGGTCGTTGGTCAACGTTGACAGGCCCGCCAGCGAGCCGTCGGGCGCCAGGGCGACGTATTTCTCCACCCGATCGTCGGCCATCACGTCGTCGAACTCCGAGCGGTGCATGACGTGGCGCTGGACCGCCGCGACGCGCAGCTCGTCGAAGGCGGCGACGTAGAGGTTCCACGCCTCCTCGCGCCGCGCGGTGGACTGCACCTTTTCGACGTCGACCCGCATAGCTGTGCCTGCCCCCGATCGATGATCGACAAGGAACGCTACCCGCAGGCGCGAAAAAGATGCAAGGTCACTCATATTGTCTGAATGATCACTCGGGGGCGTTGTCGGCCTTTCCACCGATCACGTAGGGAGTCGTATATCCCTCGTATGCCAGGTGCGCGATCATCCCGTCGGTGGCATGGGGCAGGTTGTGGCAGTGGTCGAGCCAAATGCCGGGATTATCGGCCTTGAAGGCGATCACGTAGCTTTCGCCGTCGTCGACGTCGAGCGAATCGGTCCACCATGGACTGCCGCTGGCCGCCACCCCGTTGCGGGACAGCACCAGTGCGACGTGGCCGTGCAGGTGCATCGGGTGCACCTCGCCCGAATCGTTGCTGATCGTCATCTTGACGATGTCTCCGGTGCGCACCATGAACATCGGCACGTCGGGGTAGAGGTGGCCGTTCATCGTCCACCACAGCCCGGGGCGCCCGTCGAGGAAGCCGGGCGACCGCCCGATGCTCAACTCGAAGTCGCGGTCGAAGTGCGAGGTGTCCAGGTCGACCGGCCCCGGCGTGCCATACGACAACAGGTCAACCACGGCAGAAGGGGTGACGGCGGCCGGTGCCGACGCACCCGCGGGCCCGACCACCAGCGAAGACCCGGCGCCGAGGTCGACCCGGACCGCGCCGCCACCGGCCGGTGGCGTGACCGACAGGTCGGCGCGACCACCGGCCGCGATCATCAGGCCGCGATCGGAGATGTCGGTCGGCCCGTGCAGGTCGTGGCCGTCGACGGCGAGCACCCGGTAGGGCGCGCCGGTCACCGACAGCGGCAACGGGCCGTTGTCGGTGTTGATCAGCCGGAGCCGGGTGGGCTGGCCGGTCGGCGCCGAGATCGGCCGCTCCCCCGTGGCGCCCTGCACCGTCCGCCGCCCGTCGTAGGTGTGTACCTGGAGCACGGCGTCGTGCTCGATCGGGCTCGCCGGGTCGACCACCAGTGCGCCGAACAGCCCGCCTTTCACCTGTTCGTGGGACACCTGATGGGAGTGGTACCAGTAGGTGCCGGCGTCGCGCGCCACGAACCGGTAGGTGTGCCGCCCGCCGACCGGCACCGCGTCCTGGGTCACCCCGGCCACGCCGTCTTCGGCGTTGGGCACCCGCACGCCGTGCCAGTGCAGCGCCACACCGTCGGGCACCGACTCGTTGACCAGGTCGACCTGGACCAGGTCACCGACCCGCGCGTGGATCTCGGGGCCGGGTGACGCATGGTTGAGCGTGTAGCCGTCGACCCGCTCCCCCGAGGCCAGCGTGAACGACTCCTTGCGCGCGGTCAGCGTCACCAACACCGCCGGCGTCCCGGTGGACGGCCCCGTCAACGTTGCGACGCTCACTCCCCCGGCATGCTGATGCCCAGCAAGAGGAACGGCGCCGCCACCGAAGTCGGCGTAGCCCATGTCCAGCACCGAGTAGGTCGACGGGACCCGGCTGTCGAACCAGAGATACCCGAGCGTGCCCACCAGGACCAGCGACAACCCGATCGCACCCCAGCGCGCCAGGTGACGGACCCAGGACCGACCCCCGGCGGCCTCCGCACCGCCGGGTGGTGGCGCGACGGCCACCGCCGTGGAAAGGGCATAGCTGTCTCCCCCGGCCGAGGTTGTCGTTTGCTCGGCCGGGTCGTCAAGCGCCGTCATGCGCCCGCGGTGACCCCTGGGTCACTGCTCCCGACAGGGGCGGCGACGGAGGTGTCGGGACGGGAGGCACGGGAAGCACGAGCGCCGGCCACACCGGCGATGCCCGCGATCGCGAACGCGTTGAGGGCGTGCAGCATGCCCACCACGGGCGCGTCGAACGACACGAAGGCCAGCACGATCTGGAGCACCACGAGGCCGACCGTGATCCAGGCCCGCGCCACGCCGCCGGGCACCTTGGCGAAGAACGAGACGATGCCGAAGAGCAGCGCCAGCGCCGGGATGACCATCATGCCGACGACCGAGTGCAGCATCTGGCCGACGTTGGCATCGGTGTCTTCGGTGAACGCGACGCCGTCACCGGCGTTTTTCAAGATGTCGAACGCGCCCCAGGCGACGAACAGCACCTGCAGCACCACGCCGAGCGCGATCAGCCGGGACAGCCAGATATATAGAGCCCGCATCGTTACCCCCGTCTCGAGTCTGAGTTGGACGCAGTGACTCTATGACCGGGCTGTGACACGTTCGTACTCGCCAGGGAGTATCCGACAGTACGCCGAACGACGTACACGGCAGATCAGAGGGCCTGTCGCAACCACTCCTCGACACCTGCGATGTGGACGGTCGCCCACGATCGGGCGAGTTCCGGCTCGCGCCCGGCGATCGCGTCGACGATCGCCTGGTGCTGCTCGCGGGTCTTGTCGACGGCACCCTCCTGGGTGAGCCCTCGCCAGATCCGGGCCCGGGTGGTCGGCCCGGACAATCCGTCGATCAGCGAGCAGAGCGCCGCGTTGCCCGACCCGGCCGCGATCGCCCGGTGGAACTCGAGGTCGTTGGCGACCAGCGCCTCCACCGACGGCGCGGAGCCGAGTTCGTCGAGCACCCGTTGCAGCTTGGCCACCTCCTCGTCGGTCATCCGCCGGGACGCCAGCGCCGTGGCGGCCGGCTCCAGGATCCGCCGGACCTCGAGGAACTGCAGCACCGTGTCGTCGCGGTGGAAGTCGACCACGAAGCTCAGCGACTCGAGCAGCAGGTCGGGCGAGAGGCTGGTGACGTAGGTGCCGTCACCCTGCCGCACGTCGAGCACCTTGATGATGGACAGCGCCTTGACCGCCTCGCGCAACGAGTTGCGGGACAGCCCGAGGCGCTCGGCGAGATCGGCCTCCTTGGGGAGCCGGTCTCCGGGGCCGAGCGCCCCGGAGACGATCATCTCTTTGATCTTGTCGATGGCTTCGTCGGTCAACGCCACGCGGTCACCTCAGTCCTGGGCCTTACCCGTCGTCAACCGGGCGAGCATCAGCGCCACCAGGATGATCAGGCCGTAGATGGCCTGGATCCACTGTGCCGAGACGCCGGCGAGCGTGAGGATGTTGTTGATCAGGCCGAGCACGATGACGCCGCACAGCGCGCCGAACAGCGTGCCCTTGCCGCCCTCCATGCTGACCCCGCCGATCACGGCCGCCGCGAACACCGTGAAGATCATGCCGTCGCCCTGTGCCGAGGCGACCGAGCCGAGCCGGCCGGTCATCAGCAGCCCGGCGAGGGCGGCGAGCACGCCGCCGACGATGAACACGATCCACATCACCCGGTCGGCCCGGATGCCGGCCGCGCGTGCGGCGTCACGGTTGCCGCCGATGGCGTACACCGCCCGCCCGTGCCTGAAGAAGCCGAGCACCGCGATGCCGATCGCGAACAGGATGGCGCAGATCCAGATCGAGGCCGGCAGGCCGAGCCAGACCGCGTTGCCGAGGTAGAGCACCGACTCGGGCAGTTCGAACAGGTTCTGGCCGCCGGTGATGCCGATCTGCAGGCCGCGCAGCACGATCAGCATGCCGAGCGTGACGATGAACGCCGACAGCCCGAACCGCAGGATCAGCAAGCCGTTGAACGCGCCGATGGCCAGCCCGACCAGCAGGCAGATCGGGATCGCGAGCGCCGAGGCCCATTCGGTGCCGATCCCGTTGCTGGCGGCCGGGATGACCAGCGCCACGCCGAGCGCCGGTGCGAGGCCGACGGTCGACTCCAGCGACAGGTCGAACCGGCCGCCGATCAGGATGATCGCCTCGGCCAGCACCAGCAGCGACAACTCGGTCTGCTGCTGCAGCACGTTGGTGATGTTGGCGCTGCTCAGGAACACCGGATCGATCAAGGCGCCGACCAGGACCAATACGATGATCGCGGGTACGAGTGCCAGGTCCCGCATCCGCGCCAGCCGCGGCCCGCGCAACCGCCGCGCAGCCGGCGCCTCCGCGACGGGAGGTGCCGTGGTGGTGCCGCTCATGACTGCGCTCCTTCGGCCGAAACGCCCTCTGAAAACACACCTTCGACGGCGGCGACCACTCGTGCGTCGTCCCAGCCGCGGGCCAGCGTGGCCGTCACCCGGCCGTGGAACATGACCAGCACCCGGTCGCAGTGCCGCAGGTCGTCAAGCTCGTCGGAGACCATCAGCACGCAGGTGCCCTGGTCGGCCGCCGACCGCACCGCGCCGAGCAGCGACTCCTTGGAGCGCACGTCGACACCGGCGGTCGGGTTGATCAGCACCAGCACCCGCGGGTCGGTGGACAGCCCGCGGGCCAGCACGACCTTCTGCGCGTTGCCACCGGAGAGGCTGGAGACAGGCGCGGCCGGGCTCTCGGTGCGGATGTCGTACTTCTTGATCATTGCCTCGGCCGCAGCGGTCCGCCGGGCCGGCAGCACAACGCCGGCGGGCCCCAGCCGGTCGGCGATCGGCAGGGTCGCGTTCTCCGCCACCGACAGCAGCGGAACGAGCCCCTCGCGGTGCCGGTCTTCCGGAACCAGCCCGATGCCCGCCTTGAGCGCGGCCGGCACACCCGCGCCGACCGGTCGCGTGCCGACCGTGACCGTGCCGCTGTCGGCGCGCCGCAGCCCGCCGACGGTCTCGGCCAGCGACACCTTGCCGCTGCTGCCCGAACCCGTGACGCCGACCATCTCCCCGGCGCGCAGATCCAGATCGATCCCGGAGTACGCGTCAGCGAGCGTCAACTCCCGCAGCGACAGGACGCTGTCGCCGGGCGGCACCTCGCGCGGCGCGACCTCGGTCAGCCCGACGGCCTCGCCGGTCATCGCCGCGACGAGCTGGTCGTGGCTGACCGCCGGGACCAACTCGGTGAGCACCCAGCGGGCGTCGCGAAGCACGGTGACGGTGTCGCAGACCTCGTAGACCTCGCGCAGGTGATGCGAGATGAACAGCATGGTCACGCCAGCAGCCGACAGCGACCGCATCCGGCCGAACAGCCGCTCGATGGCGGTCGCGTCGAGCCGGGCGGTCGGCTCGTCGAGGATGATGAAGCGGGTGCCCAGCGAGAGCGCCCGGGCGATCTCGACGAGCTGGCGCTGCTCGACGTTGAGGTCGCCGGCCAGCGTGGCCGGGTCGACCGCGACGCCGTATTCCTCGAGCAGCGCCCCCGCACGGCGGCGCAGGGCGCCCCAGCGGATCGGGCCGCCCGCGGTCTGCCGGTTGAGAAACAGATTCTCCGCCACCGTCAGCGTCGGGATGATGGTCGAGCGCTGGTAGACACAGGCGACCCGGCGCCGCCAGCCGTCGCGGTCGGCCGGCGCGGGCGCCGCCTCGCCGCCGAAGAACACGGTGCCCTCGTCGGCCCGGTGCAGCCCGGTGAGCACCGAGACCAGCGTCGACTTGCCGGCGCCGTTGCGGCCGACCAGGCCGTGCGTCTCGCCGGGCCGGATCGCCACGCTCACCTCGGCCAGCGCGGTCGTCGCGCCGAACCGTTTGGTGATCTGGTTGGCCTCCACGGCCGGCGGCGGGACTGCGCCGCCAGCCGTGTCGGACAGAACTGCGAAGGTCATCACTTCCCGATCTGGTTGCCCCACAACGACGCGTCGTCGACGTTGTCCTTCGTCACGAGCGGCGCCGGCAGCTGGTCTTCGAGCACGCCGTTGCCGACGTCGATGATGGTGCTGTCATGGTCGGTCGGTCCAGGGGTGAAGGTCTTTCCCTCGACCGCGGCCTTGGCGTAGAACAGCGCGTACTTGGCGTAGAGGTCGGCCGGCTGCGAGACGGTCGCGTCGATCTCGCCCTTGCGGATGGCCTCGAACTCCTGCGGGATGCCGTCGTTGGAGACGATGAAGATGTGCTTGGGGTCGGTCGGCGGCACCAGCAGGTTCTTCGACTTGAGCAGTTGCAGGGTCGGCGCCAGGAACACACCGCCGGCCTGCATGTAGACGCCCTTGATGTCGGGGTGCTGGGCGAGCCGGGTCTGCAGCGCGGCGGACGCCTTGGCGCCCTCCCACTCGGTCGGCTCCTCGAAGATGGTGATGCCGGGGAACTTCGACTTCATGCACTCGGCGAACGCCTCGGAGCGGTCGCGACCGTTGACCGACGAGAGCGAGCCCTGGAACTCGATGACCTTGCCCTTGCCGCCGAGCTTCTCACCGAGGAACTCGCAGGCCTTCTGGCCGTAGGCGCGGTTGTCGGCCCGCACCACCATGAAGACCTTGCCCTTGTCGGGCCGGGTGTCGACGGAGACCACCGGGATCTTCTTGGTCTCCAGCATGCTCAGCGTCGTCGCGATGGCACCGGTGTCCTGCGGTGCCATCACGATCGCCTTGGCGCCCTGCGCGGTGAGCGCCTGCGCGTTGGCGACCAGCTTGGCGATGTCGTTCTGCGAGTTGGTCGGCGTCATCATGTTGATGCCGGTTTCCTGCGCGTACTTCGGGATGTATTTCGCGTACGAGTTCCAGAAGTCGGAGTCGGCCCGGGGCAGGTCGACGGCGATTGGCGGGCTGGCGGTGGAGCCGTTGCCGCTGCCGCCCGTAGAAGGAGAGTCGGACGAGTTGCAACCAGCGGTCACCGCGGCGAATGCGGCGACGACCGCCACGCTGACGACGGCGCGTCTGTTCAGGATCATCGCTGTCCTCTGTGGTGGGAAGAGGGATGGGGTTAAGGGACGAGAGCTGGTTCACCCTGCGCGCGACCAGGCCGGGCCGTCGGGGAAGGCGAACCGGGCCCGGCTTTCCGGGCGCATTGTCGAGCTGAAGCCGGGTGCCTGGGGTGCCAGGTAGCGACCGGCGCGGATCTGCACGGGATCGACAAAGTGCTCGTGGAGATGGTCGACGTACTCGATGACGCGGTTGTCCATGGAACGCGACACCGCGACGTAGTCGAAGAGCGAGAGGTGCTGCACAAGCTCGCAGAGGCCGACGCCGCCCGCGTGCGGGCAGACCGGCACCCCGAACTTGGCCGCCAGCAACAGGATCGCGACGTTCTCGTTGACGCCGGCGACGCGGGCCGCGTCGAGCTGCACATAGGACACCGCGCCGAGCTGCAGGAGCTGTTTGAAGACCACCCGGTTCTGCACGTGCTCACCGGTGGCCACCGGCACGGGGGCGATTCCGCGGGCGATCGCCGCGTGCCCGACCACGTCGTCCGGGCTGGTCGGCTCCTCCACCCACCATGGCTCGAACGGCGCCAGCGCGCCGACCCACTCGATGGCCTGGCCGACGTCCCAGCGCTGGTTGGCGTCGACCGCGATCCGGAAGTCGGGACCGCACACCTCGCGGGCGATCCGCAACCGGCGGATGTCGTCGTCGACGTTGGCGCCGACCTTCAGCTTGATCTGGGTGAAGCCCGCGTCGAGGGCCTCCTGGCAGAGCCGGCGCAACTTGTCGTCGTCGTAGCCCAGCCAGCCCGGCGAGGTGGCATACGCCGGGTAGCCATGCGCCAGCACCTCGGCGACCCGCTCCTCGCGACCAGCGGCACCGGGCCGGAGCAGCTCGAGCGCCTCGCCCGGAGTGAGCGCGTCGGTCAGGTAGCGGAAGTCGACGAGGGAGACCAGCTCCTCGGGCGGCATCGAGGCCAGCAGCTGCCAGAGCGGCAGCCCGGCCTGCTTGGCCTTGAGGTCCCACAGGGCGTTGACCACGGCCGAGATGGCCATGTGCATGACGCCCTTCTCCGGGCCGAGCCAGCGCAGTTGCGAGTCGTGCACCAGCTCGCGCCAGAACCCGCCCAGGTCGTCGAGGACGCTCTTGACCAGACGCCCGGCCAGGTAGGGGCGCAGCGCGGAGATCGCAGCCGTCTGCACCTCGTTGCCGCGCCCGATGGTGAACGCGAACCCGTGCCCCTCGTGGCCATCGACCTCGTCGGTGCGCAGCACCACGTAGGCGGCCGAATAGTCGGGGTCCGGGTTCATCGCGTCGGAGCCGTCGAGCTCGCGCGAGGTCGGGAACCGCACGTCATAGGTGTCCAGCGACACGAACCGGGCGGTCATCGACGAACCCCACGCGCATTCATAGGTCCGATGTTTACCAGGTGGTCGGATGTATGGCAAGACCTTCGATCTCCACAAAGGAAGAATCGCCCCGCCACCGGGGCGATTCATCCAATGACTGGCTACCGTGAGTTAGACGAGGTCGAACTTCTCCCATGGTCCGATCGCCGCGCGGTTGGCGATCAGCGCCGCGGCACCGCTGTTCTCCGCGACCACGTACATGTTGTTGACGGTCGCCCGCAGGCTCTCACTGCCGTCGGCGTTGCGGACCAGCGCGAAGGTCTCCCACGAGCCGGCCGTAGCCCGGTTGGCCACCAGCGCCGCCGCACCGCCGTTGTCGGCACAGACAAACATGTTGTTGGCCCGCGAGCGCAGCGCGACGTTGCCGCCGCCCAGGTCGACCACGTCGAACCGCTCGGTGGTCCCCGCCGTCGCCTTGTTGGCGATCAGCGGTGTGGTGCTGTTGGCAGCGCTGACGAACTGGTTGTTGACCAGCGCCTTGAGCGTCGACCCGCCGGTCGGCGGCGTCCCGGTCGAGTTGAGGGTGAACGCGTCGAGGTCGAACAGGTTGCCCGCGCCGCCCTTGAACACGAAGAAGAGCTGCGTCGACCCGGCCGGCAAGCCGGTCAGGTTGGCGGTCACGTTGGCGAAGGTGTCCCAGCTCCCGGTCGAGGTGACCGTCAGCGTGCCGTGCAGCGGCCCGGTCTGCGATCCGCTGCGCACCTCGATGGTGCCGCCGGTCGCGCCGGACGCGACCCGCGCCGTGATGCTGGTCGCGGTGGACAGGTTGTAGGGCCGGAACGAGACCCAGTCGTTGTTGTCGATGAAGCCCACCGTCGCGCCGCCCTCGGCGGTCGCGTGGCTGGCGAGCTGCACGCCGCCGGACTGCACGGCGAAGTGCTCGCCCTGGCGGTGCCGGGGCTGCAGGGTCTTCTGGCTGGTCGTGGTCAGCCCGCCGTTGTCGGTGTAGGACGCCACGAAGATGCCGAAGATGTTGGCCGCCGCGTCGTGCTCGCCGTCGGTGGGCACGGTGAGCGTGCCGGAGCAACCGGTCTTCGAGGTGATCTGGTGGGAGTGGTTGTCGTGGCCGAGGAAGTAGGTGACCGACACCCGCGCGCAGTTGATGGTGCCGTCCTCAGGATCGGAGACGCTCGCCGTGTACGCAATGGTGTCACCGAAGTTGAACAGCGTCCCATCGGCCGGGGCGCTGAGGTTGACCGTCGGTGCCGAGTTGCCGACCGTGACGACCAGGCTCGCCGTGCCGGACAGCCCGGTCGGGTCGGTCACCCGCAGCGTCGGTGTGTAGGTGCCGTTGGTGGTGTAGGTCTTCGCCGGGTTGGCCGCCGTCGACGTGGTGCCGTCGCCGAACGTCCACAGGTAGGACAGCGCGCCGCCCTCCGGGTCCGACGAGCCGGCCGAGGAGAAGGTGATGGCCAGCGGTGCCGGGCCCGAGGTCCTGTTGGCCGACGCGACCGCCACCGGGCTGCGGTTGCCGCCGCCGATGTATTCGACCCGGTAGAGCGCCTGGTTGTTGGAGCCGGTGCCGTAGTCGAGCACGTAGAGCGCGCCGTCCGGCCCGAAGGCCAGGTCCATCACCTGCGTGCCGTCCCACGGGAAGTCGGAGATCTCCCCCGGGGTGCCGTTGCTGTTGACCGCGATCGCCTTGATCCACTGCCGGCCGTACTCACCGGCGAAGTAGCGTCCGTCGAGCGACTGCGGGAACTTCACGGCCGAGTTGAGCGCGGCGTTGTAGCGGTAGACCGGGCCACCCATCGGCGACTCCGAGCCGCCACCGAACTCCGGCGGCGTCGAGTCGAAGCCGTAGCGGATCCAGGCCGGCTTGGCCGCCGGCAGGGTCTGCTGACCGGTGTTGCGGAACGAGTTGTTGGTCGGCCCGCCCGTGCAGTTGTATTTGGCCTGCGACGGCCCGCTCGGGAAGGTGAACTCGTTGTAGGTCTCGGCGGTCGAGTTGCTGCCGGTGCAGTAGGGCCAGCCGTAGAAGCCCGGCGCGGTGATCCGGTCGAACTCGACCTGGCCGCCAGGGCCGCGGTTGGCGTCGGCGGCGCCCGCGTCCGGGCCGTAGTCGCCGAGGTAGACGATGCCGGTCGGCTTGTCGACGCTCATCCGGAACGGGTTCCGGAAGCCCATCGCGTAGATCTCCGGCCGGGTGTTGGCGGTGCCCGCCGCGAACATGTTGCCGGCCGGGATGGTGTAGCCACCGGCCGTGGTCGGCTTGATCCGCAGCACCTTGCCGCGCAGGTCGTTGGTGTTGGCCGAGGACCGCTGCGCGTCGAACTGCGGGTTGCGGTTGGTCCGCTCGTCGATCGGCGCGAACGCGTTGCTCTCGAACGGGTTGGTGTCGTCGCCGGTGGTCAGGTAGAGGTTGCCGGCCGCGTCGAAGTCGATGTCGCCGCCGACGTGGCAGCACTGGCCGCGGTCGTTGTCGACGGTCATCGTGACGACCTGGCTGCCCATGTTGAGCGTGTTGTCGGCGTTGAGGGTGAACCGCGACAGGTTCAGGTGGCCCTTCCACGCGTTGAAGTCGGTCGCGGTGCCGGTGGTCGGCGCGTCACCGCCGGGGGTCGTCAGCGGCGGCGAGTAGTAGAGCC
>Ga0193743_1002913_pt1 | contig 11672 bp, 5 predicted proteins | sample L2c2metaG_FD_143038 | JGI IMG/M metagenome (GOLD analysis project Ga0193743, IMG submission 143038) | Soil microbial communities from a riparian zone of the East river system, Colorado, United States - L2c2 | ecosystem: Environmental > Terrestrial > Soil > Riparian zone | place: USA: East River...
CAGGGTGGCCGGGTCCGGCAGGCTGCGGCGGTCGATCTTGCCGTTGGCCAGGCGTGGCATGCGGTCGAGCGCGAAGAGCTGCGCCGGCACCATCGGATCGGGCAGACGCGCCGCCAGGGCCGGGCGCAGCGCCGCGACCCGGGCGGCGGCGTCGCCTTCGGCCGCGTCCAAGGTGACGTAGGCGACCAGCCGTGCCTCCCCGCCTTCCGACCGGTGCACGATGACCGCCGCCTGCTGCACCCCGTCGAGGTCCTTGAGCGCGGCTTCGACCTCTCCCGGTTCGACCCGGTGGCCGCGGATCTTGGCCTGGTGGTCGGCGCGGCCGATCAACTGCAGCCCACCCTCAGGCAGGATGCGGGCCAGATCGCCGCTGCGGTACAGACGCCGGCCGTCGTGGATGACGAAGGCGCCGTCCGCGTCGCCGTGGAGGTAGCCGCGGCAGAGCTGGGCACCGCCGATATAGAGTTCGCCCACCGCGCCGGTCGGCACCGTCTGCCCGGCGGCATCGAGCACACGGACCTCGCTGCCGGCCAGGACGCGGCTGAGCGGCAAGGCCTCGCCGGCCCAGGCCCGGTCCGCCGACGCCGCCTGATCATGCGCATGCACCAGCACGCCGACCGTGGCCTCGGTCGGGCCGTAATGGTTGAACACCCGGCATTGCGGCGCGATGGCGAGCACCCGGTCGACCAGCGTCTTCGGGGTCGCCTCACCGCCGAGCACCAGCGTGCCCGGCAGCGCCGGGGCCGACGTGTCGAGCAGCGCCGCCAGATGCGACGGCACCAGCTTGGCGCAGTCGATCGCGTGGCGCCGCAGAAAGCCGGCGAAAGCCGCGCCGTCGGCCATCTCGGCGTCATCGGCCACCACCAGGCAGGCGCCGTGGCGGAGCGCGCCGAACAGCACGGTGTTGCCGAGATCGGCGGCGACGGTCGAAGTCAGGGCGAAGCGGCGACAGCCGGCGAGGCCGAGGGCGTCGCTCACCGCCTCGACATAGGCCCGCAGCTGGCCGTGTTCGATCACCACGCCCTTGGGGGCGCCAGTCGAGCCGGAGGTGAACAGCACATAGGCCGCACGGCTGGGGTCGTCCTCGGCGAGGTCCGGCAAGGCCGCAGCGTCGGTCGCGGCCATCGCCGTGGCCAGGGCGTGAACGGGGATGGTCTCCGACGCCACCGGATCCGGCCCTTCGGCCAGCACCAGCACCGGCTTGGCCTGGTCGAGCAGCTGGCGCCGCCGGGCCTGCGGCCATTGCGGGTCGAGCGGCAGATAGGCGCCGCCGGCCCGCCAGACGGCGAGCAGCGCCACCACCATGTCGACCGACCGCGCCATGTCGAGCGCCACGACGGCTTCGCGGCCGACGCCCCGGCCTACGAGCCAGGCGGCCAGCCGATCCACCTGCACATTCAGCGCCGCGTAGTCCAGCACGGTGTCGCCGCCGGCCAAAGCCGGCGCCGTCGGCGTATCGCGACCCCAGCGGGCGATCTGCGCCGACAGGGACGGTCCGGGACCGGCCGCCCGGTCTGTGGCGTCGACGGCCAGCAGTCGCGACCGCTCCGCCGCGCCGATCGGCGACAGCGCGGCGACCGGCGTCGCGAGCTGGTCCGGCAGGGTGGCCAGAAGGGTCAGATATTGTTCCAGCAGCGTGGCAGTCGCGGCGTCGCCGTAGCGACCGGCATCATGATGCAAGGCGACGGCGCGGAGCGTGCCGTCATCGGCCAGCTGGGCTTCGAGCGCCAGCTCGAAGGCCTGCGGCCCCGGCAGCGAGGCCAGGCGCCAGCCGCCGTCGTCGAGCCGCGCCGGAGCCCAGGCGGACGCCCGGGCCGAGACCTGGAAGCCGACGGCGAGATGGTCGCCGCGCCCCGGCGCCTCGACCGGCCAATGCTCCTGCCAGCCGAGATGCAGGTCGAGCACCGGGCCGAGCCGGTCCAGCAGGCGGCCGAGGGATTCGGCCGGGTCGACCGCCAGGCGCAGCGGCAGCACCTTGTCGAACGCACCGATGGTGTCGGCGAAGGCGTCGTAGTTGCGGCGGCAATCCTGCTGCCAGCCGACCACCATCTCGGGCCGGCCGGAGATCCGGGCCAGCAGCGCCCACCAGGCCGCCTGCAGCACGGTGTCGAGCGCAATGCCGCGGGCCGTGGCGAGATCCGCCAGCCTGGCCGCGACGGCGGCGTCGACCACGGCCTCGCGGCTGGCGCGCGCCGCCGGACCGGCCTCGCGCCGGCGGTAGGGCAGATGCAGCGGCAGCGCCGCCGCGGCGCCGCGATGCTCCTGCCAGTAGCGGCGGCCCTCGGCGACATCCTCGTCGGCCGCCATTTCGGCCCGCCAGTCGACATACTGGGCGTAGGCGACGGCGTCCTCATTCGCCGGAACGGCCGCGCCGGCGTAGTCGTCGTGCAGCGCCCGGTACAGCAGGTCGAGCCCGCCACGGTCGGCCACCAGCGGCGAGGCCAGCAGCGCCAGGCGCCATTCCGCATCGCCGAGCCGGTACAGCGCCGCGCGCAGGGTCTGGCCGACAGTCAGATCGAAGCCGGCGGAACGCTGTATCGCCAGATCCTGTGCCTGCGCGGCCGCGGCGTCGGCCCGGCCGCGCAGGTCGAGCACGGCCCAGCCCGGCGCGGCCGGCGCGTCGAGCGGCTGGGCCCGCAGGCCGCGATAGCCGGGGACCGCGACGAAGGCGGTGCGCAGGATCTCGTGGCGTCCGGCCACCCGCAGCAGGGCCACGCGCAGCCGCGCCTCGTCCAGCCCACCGGCGATATCGACGGTCAGCAACAGCGCGTCGTTCGGGCGCTCGGCAGCAGCGCGCTGCTCAGGGCCGAGCGGCCAGGTTTCCGCAGCCGTGGCCGAGAGGGCGAGGTCGGTCATTGCACGCCCCCCGGCGCCGCAGCGCCGTCGAGGCTGGTGCGGTCGACCATGTCGCCCATGGCCACGACGATGCGGCGCGGCCCTTCGAACGGGTCGCGGGCATGGGCGGCCAGCATGTTGTCGAGCATCACCACATCGCCGCGGCGCCAGTCGAAGCGCACGGCGCAGGCCTCGTAGAGGTCACCGATCAGGTCCATCACCGCATCCTCGATCGGGGTGCCGTCGCCGTAGAACACCTGGCGCGGCATGCGGTCCGGCCCGACCATGCCGAGCAGGTCGTCGCGCACATCGGCGTCGAGGCAGCGGGTGTGGTGCAGCTGCACCTGGTTGAAGAAGGAGCGCTCTCCGGTCAGCGGGTGGGTGATCACCGCCGGGCAGCGGGTGCGGGTCTGCAGCTCGTCCTCGCCGATCCAGGTGAAGTCGACCCCGGCCTCGCGGCAGCGGGCCTCGACCTCGGCGCGGCTGTCGGTGCGGAAGAAGTCGCGCCAGTTCACGTCCAGCTTGTCGGTGAAGGTGCGGACATACATCAGGCCGAGGCGGTCGAAGCGCTCCGCCAGCTCGGCCGGCAGGCGGCGGTGCATCTCGCGGCAGTCGACGATCGGCGTGGCGCCGCCGACCGGCGAGGGCTGTTCGCAGAAGAACCACTGCATCCGCGGCCAGCGCGGCAGATGCGAGCTCTCATTGTGGAACAGGATCATCTTCCGCTCCGGATACGGCGTGGAGCGGTAAGTGTTGCGGCCGCCTTCCTTCTTCGGCAGGTCGCCATAGCCGCCGTAGAGCCCGGGCTGCAGTGCCTCGGCGAAGGCCTCGAAATCCTGCGGCGTCGCCAGGCCGAGGCCGCGGAACAGCAGGCCGGCGTGGCGCCGCAGCAGCGTCTCGACGGTGTCGCGATGCGCCGCGGCCCAGGCCACGGCGTCGAGGTCGGCGCTGGCCGGCTCGATCACCAGCGGGAAGATCGCTCCCGGCGTCAGCGACGAGGTCCGCACCAGCTCCCGGGCCGGCGCTGCCGCCGGCCGGGCGGAGGGGGTGGCGAATTTCTTCAGCTTGTCGAGCTTGGCGCCCATACGCGCCTGGCCGGATGGCACCTGGCCCGATGGCGTCGGGGACGACGGCGCAGAAGACGACATCGCTTGATCCTCCAGTGAGGGAAGGGAGAAGCCGCTCAGCGAGCGGTCGGGGGTGTCGGCGACCTGTTGCAGGAGGCCGGTCCAGGCGGCGACCAGCCGCTCGATCCGCGCCCGGCCGAACAGGGCGCTGGCGAAGACCCATTCCCCGTCCAGCCCCTGCGCGGCGCGCAGGCCGAGCGGGTCGAGGAACAGCGCCATGTCGAATTTCGAGCTGTGCGCCTGGGCCGGCCGTAGCTCCGCCGCCAGCCCGTCGACGCCGAAGCGCCCGCGCGGCGCGCTCTGCAGCACGAACAGCGCCTGCACCAGCGGGTTGCGGCTGCGGTCGCGCGGCGTGCCCACCGCCTCGACGATCTGGTCGAAGGGCAGCAACGGGTGTTCGAAGGCCAGCAGCGTCTCGTCACGCACTTGGGCCAGCAGGGCATCGAAGGCCTGCTCCGCCGACGTCCGGGCGCGCAGCGGCAGGACGTTGACGAAGAAGCCGATCAGCCCGTCCAGCTCGCGCCGCGGCCGGCCGGCGACATCGGTGCCGATGATCAGGTCGGTGGCGCCGGTCACGCGGTGCAGCAGCGTCTCGAAGGCCGCCAGCAGCACCATGAACAGGGTGGCGCCGTACGCGTGGCCGAGGGCCTCCAGGCGCGCGACCAGCGGCCCGGGCAGGCTGAAGCGCACGCTGTCCCCGGCCGCGGAGGCGATCGCGGGACGCGGGGCGTCGGTCGGCAGGTCGAGGCTGCGCGGGGCGCCGGCCAGATGGTCGCGCCAGAAGGCCTTCTCGCTTTCCAGCCTCTCGCCCTGCAGCAGCTGCCGCTGCCACAGCGCGTAGTCGAGATACTGCACCGGCAGCGGCGCCAGCGCCGACGGCCCATGCTCCAGCGCGGCGCGGTACAGCGCGCCGAGGTCATCGATCAGCACGCCGATCGACCAGCCGTCGCCGACCAGGTGATGCAGGCCGACCAGCAGGCTGTGCTCCGTCGCCCCGAGCCGCAGCAGGGTGGTGCGCAGCAGCGGCGCCTGCGCCAGGTCGAACGGCCGCCGCGCCTCCTCCGCCTCGATCTCGGCCAGCCGCGCCTCGCGCCGTGCCGGGTCGAGCGTCGACAGGTCGATCTCCGGCAGCGGCAGGGCGGCATCGGCGGCGACCCGCGCCACCGGCATGCCATCCGCGCCGTCGGGATAGGCCGTGCGCAGGATCTCGTGCCGCGCCAGCAGGCCGGCCAGTGCCCGCTCCAGCACCGGGCGGGACAGCGGGCCGGTCAGCCGCAGCTGGCCGGTGAGGTTGTAGGCGCTGCGCGCGTCCTCGCCGGCCAGGCGTTCGGCCAGCCACAGCCGCTGCTGCGCCAGCGACAGCGGCATCTCGGCCCGGCGCGGCTGCACGGCGATGGCCGGAAGCCCTGCCCCCGGCGCCTGGCGCGGGGCGGCGTCGAGCTTGGCGGCCAGATCGGCGAGGCTCTGTGGGGCGAAGATCTCGCGCAGCGGCAGGTCGACGCCGAATTCCGTCCGGATGCGGTCGACAGCCTGCAGGGCGAGCAGCGAATGGCCGCCCAGCGCCAGGAACTGGTCGTCGCGTCCGACCGGGTCGACATCCAGCAATTCGGCCCAGATCGCCGCGAGCCGGCGTTCGGTCTCGGTCTGCGGCGGCTGGTGGTCGCGGGCCGTGGCCACCGGGCGGCGATAGAGGTGGTAGGCCTGCAGCTCGCCCGAGGCCAGGCGCTGCCGGCAGGCGGAGCGCTGCAGCTTGCCGCTGGTGGTCTTGGGCAGCGTGCCGGGATCGAGCAAGGCGACCAGGCTGACCGGCTCCTGCTGGGTCTCGGCGATGACGCGATCGATGGCCTCGACCAGCGCCGCAGGCGCCGTCTTGCGCTGCTGGCCGCGGCCGATCTCGACCGCGACGCCGATGCTCTCGCGGCCCTCGTGCTCGACCGCGAAGGCGGAGACCCGACCCTTGCGGATCTGCTTCACGCCGGCCTCGACCGCCTTCTCGATATCCTGGGGGTAACGGTTCTGGCCGCGGATGATGATCACATCCTTGCGGCGACCGGTGATGAACAGCTCGCCATCATGCAGGAAGGCCAGGTCGCCGCTGCGCAGCCAGGTGCCGCCGTCATGGTCGAGGAAGGCCTCGCTCGTGGCCGGCGCATTGCGCCAGTAGCCGCGGGTGACGCTGCTGCCGGCCACCCAGACCTCGCCGACCGCATCCTCGCCGAGCGTCGCAAAGCTCTCGGGAGCCACGATGCGCAGCTGCGGCGGGCGGATCGGCCGGCCGCTGCTGACCAGCTCGATGCCGGTCTCGCTTGGCACCACGCGATGCGCTGCCAGTGCTTCGGCATCGACGCGCAGCGTGACATAGGGTTCCGGCCGCGGGCTGCACGACATGGTCAGCGTGGCCTCGGCCAGGCCATAGCTGGGAACCAGCGCCTCGTGGCGGAAGCCGGCCGGGGCGAAGCGGGCGGCGAACTCCGCCATGGTATCGGCGCGCACGGGTTCGGACCCGCAGAAGGCGACCTGCCAGGAGCCGAGGTCGAGCCCGGCCAAGGTCTTGTCGCTGACCCGTTCGCAGCACAGGCGGTAGGCGAAGTCGGGGCCGCCGCTGATGGTGCCGCCGTGACGCTGGATCGCCTCCAGCCACCGGGCCGGCCGGGCCAGAAAGTGCTGCGGCGCCATCATCACCAGGGGGATGCCGGCGAAGAACGGCAGGATCAGACCGGCGATCAGCCCCATGTCGTGGTACAGCGGCAGCCAGGTGACGAAGACGTCGTCGGCCGTCACGCCGCAGCCATGGACCATCATCTGCTGGTTGTCGAGCAGGTTGGCGTGGGTGACCTCGATGCCCTTGGGGTTGGCGGTCGAACCCGAAGTGTATTGCAGGAAGGCGATGTCGCCACCCTTCGCCGGATGCGGCCGCCAGGCCTCGGCCAGGTCCGAAGGCAGAGTGTCGACGGCAATCACGGCGACGCCGTGATGGGCCGCGGCCAGGGCCTCGACCGAGACGCCATGGGCGCGGTTGGTGAGCAGGTGGCGGGCGCCGGCATCGGCGACCATGCCCTGCAGCCGCTCGACATGGTGCAGGCTCATCGATTCCGGCGGGTAGGCCGGCACGGCGATGATCCCGGCATAGAGGCAGCCGAAGAAGGAGGCGATGTAGTCCGGCCCGCTGGTCAGCAGGATCAGCGCCCGGTCTCCCGGCGCCGCCACGGTCTGCAGATGGGCCGCGATCGCCCGGGCCCGGAGATCGAGGGTCCGGTAGTCGAGCGTCTCGCTGACCGTCTCGCCGTCGGCCAGGAACCGCACCGCCACGGTGTCGGCGTCCTCGGCGGCGCGGCGGCGCAGGACCTCGACCAGCGTCTCGGCGTCGGCATAGTCCAGGGCCAGCCGGCGGGCGGCGTCGCGGCGCGGGCGGATATCGAAGGCAGCGTCGCTCACGTCGAACCTCATGACACCGGCGAGAGGGAGAGATCGCGGCCGGCGGCGACGCGGAGTGCCGGCGGCTCGACCGGGTCCGGCACGCTGCGCTCGACGATCTGGCCGCGGTCGAGCTTGATCAGCTGGTCGGCGAGCGGGAAGTAGCGGTCGTCATGGGTGATCACGAGCAGCGTCTTCCGCTGCGCCTTCAGGTCGCCCAGGATGTCGCGGTAGAACACGTCCTTGAACAGCGGGTCCTGGTCGGCCGCCCATTCGTCGAACACCATCACCGGCCGGTCCTCGAGGCAGGCCGCCACCAGCGCCAGGCGCTTGCGCTGCCCCTGCGACAGGTCGCGGGTCGAGAAGGCGCCGTCCTTGACCGTGACCTTGTGGTCGAGATGCAGCTTGCGCAGCCAGTCGTTGGCGCGGGCATCGAGCGACCCGTCGGCGGTCTCGAGCAGCGTCTCGAACAGGTGGAAGTCGGAGAACACGGCCGCGAACATCTGGCGGTAGGCACCGCGTCCCGACTCGGCCAGCGCCTCGCCATCGACCCGGATGGTGCCGGCCTCGGCGGCGTAGAGGCCGGTGATCAGCTTCGCCAGCGTGGTCTTGCCGCAGCCGTTGCCGCCGACCAGGAAGGTGGCCTCGCCCGGCCGCAGGGTCAGGTCGATCGGGCCGAGGGTGAACACCTCGTCGTCGCGCTCGTGATAATAGCCATGGGTGACGCCCTGCAGCGCCAGCGTCACCTCGGACCGGGCCGGGACCGGCGCGGCCGGCAGGCTGTCGCCCTCCGGCGCCAGCTCGGCCAGGGTGCGGTTGATGCGGCCGAGGGCGACGCGGGCCATGTTGAGATGGGGGATGTTGGCCAGAACCCCTTCCAACGGCCCCATGACATAGAGAAAAGCGATGACGTAGCCGGTGACCACGCCGGCATGCTCGGGCACCACCCAGATCCGGGCGAACAGCGCCACGCCGATCACCGCCATGAACAGGAACCGCCCCCAGCCGTCGGCGATCGCCAGCAGCGCCATGCCGCGGCTGCGGTTGCGCGCGACCGCGTCGACCGCCCCGGCCAGCACGACATCGAGGAAGCGGCGCGCCTTGCCGCTGTTCAGCTTCAGCTCCTTGGTGCCGCCGACCAGGGCCTCGAACTGCCCGAACAGCTGGTCCTGGCTGCGCCCGGCCTGGCCGAGATGCCGCAGCACCCGGCGCTGGCTGAGATGGTAGCCGGCCGAGCCCAGCACCATGGTGGCCACCGCGATCAGCAGCAGCAGCGGCGACAGGGTGGCGAGATAGATCAGGGCGCCGAGGATGACCACCGAGTTGGTCACCAGGATCGGCAGGCCGAAGCAGAAGGTGGCGACGTTGGTGGCATCGTCGGTCAGCATCGACTGGATGCGCGCCCGGCCGACCGTCTCCAGCCGCCGGGTCGGCGCCGCCACCACCGCCCGGGCGATGACCTGGCGCAGCGACCCCAGCGCGCGCTGGCCGAGATGGGCGAACAGGGCGCGCGAGCCGACCTGGGCCAGCATCGCCACCAGGGCGGCGGCGACAAAGGGCAGCAGCCATTGCGGCAGCGTCTCCGCCGACGCGTAGAGCGCGCGGTTGATCAGCAGCACCAGGGCCGCGCCTGCAGCACCGCAGGCCAGGCTGGCCAGCAGGGCCGCCACGAACAGCGTCCGTGACCCGCGAACCAGCATTCCGAAAAGCGACACGGCCTTCTCCAGCATCGGAGTGTCGGCGCCGGCCCCGCCGTCGGGGCCGCACGCCTCATCTGCGGAACGGATGCGTCAGCGCAGCCCGTGCGCTTCCGCCATGGCGACGATGACCTTGCGCGGCCCCTTGAACGGCGCCCGCGCATGGGCGGTGAGCATGTTGTCGAGCATCACCACGTCGCCCGACTGCCAGGGGAAGGTGACCTTGTGCGCGTCCAGCACGCCGCGCACGACTTCGAGCGCTTCGTCCTCGATCGCCGAACCGTCGCCGTAATAGACGTTGCGCGGCAGGTCCGGCTCGTCGACCAGCTCCAGCAGGGTCGCCCGCACCTCGGGCTCGAGGTTGGAGACGTGGAACAGATGCGCCTGGTTGAACCAGACCATCTCGCCGGTCACCGGATGGGCCATCGCGCCCTGGCAGACCTGGCGGGTGCGCAGCTCGCCGTCTTCCTTCCACTCGCAGTCGATGCCGTGGCGGCGGCAATAGGCCTCGACCACGTCGCGGGATTCGGTGTCGAACACCTGCTGCCACGACACGTCGAGGCCGTTGCCGTAGTTGCGGACATACATCAGGCCCTTGTCGGCGAAGCGGTCGCGCAGCGCCTCCGGCATGTCGCGGTAGATGGCACGGCTGTCGGCGATCGGGGTCTCGCCGCCCTCCGGCGCCGCCTGCTGGCAGTAGAACCAGATCTTCATCGGCCAGTCGCGGGTGTAGGCCTGCTCGTTGTGCAGCGGGATGTGCTGGTGCGGCGGGTATTCGGTCGAGGTGTAGACGCCCTGGGTCACCTTGCTGCGTGGGGTCGAGCCGAACTCGTAGGTCAGCAGCGGATGGCCGAAGCCGGCGGCGAAGCCTTGGAACGCGTCCGCCCCGTCCAGCGCGAAGCCGCGGAACAGCAGGCCGCCATGGCCGAGCAGGTGACGGTCGACCAGCTCGCGGATCTCCGGCAGCGCCGCGATCAGCGACGGCGCGGTGCCGGGGGCGGCCTCGACCAGCAGCGGCAGGGCGGCGCCGTCGCGCAGCGGGCGGACGGTCAGGGTGCTCGTGTTCACAGCATCCATGGGTTCATGCTCGCAGAAGGGCCCGGCCGGCGGGCGGCGGCGATCCGCCGGCACGGGACGAGGCGGCCGGGCCGCCATGGATCCGCCGGGAGACGCTGGCGTCGACGACGCGCAGCACCTCGGCCTGGCGGGAGTGGATGAAGAAGTGGTCGCCGTCGAACAGGTCGATGGCGAAGTCAGCCGCGGTCTCCCGCCCCCAGGCCTCCAGCGCCGGGCGCGCGACGTCGTCGCGGGTGCCGCCGAGGACATGCACCGGGCACGGCAGCGCCCGGCGCGGCCGGTGGGCATAGGCGCCGCACATCAGGAAATCGGCGCGCAGCACAGGCAGCACCAGGGCCATCAGCTCGGCATCGGCCAGCGCGTCCTCGGGCGTGCCCTGGTAGTCCCGCAGATCGGCGATCAGCTCGGCATCGCTGCGCGGCCTCTCCCACCGGCGGCCGTCGCGGACCGCCGGCGCCTCGGTGCCCGAGGCGAACAGCACCAGCGGCGCCGGGGCACCACGGTCCAGCAGGGCATGCGCCAGCTCGAAGGCGAGCAGCGCGCCGAGGCTGTGGCCGAACAGGGCGTAGGGCCCGTCCAGCCCGTCCTGGATCTCGTCGGCCAGCGATTCGGCCAGGCGGTGCGGGTCGGTGCCCAGCGGCTCGGCCATGCGGGTGCCGCGGCCGGGCAGCTCGACCGGCTGCACCGCCAGCCAGGACGGCAGCAGCCGTCGCCAACGCGCATAGACCATGGCGCTGGCCCCGGAATAGGGCAGGCAGAACAGCCGGGCCGCCACGACGCTCATGCCGTCACTGGGCCGCGTCGACGAGGGGAGTCGCTTCGGCCTTGGAGGCCGCGTCGCCATCCATGTGCCGGCGCAGGGTCAGGGGCCGCATGTCGGTCCAGACCTGGGCGACATAGGCCAGGCATTCCGCCTTGGTGCCGGTCTTGCCGACGGCGGTCCAGCCCTGCGGGATTTCCTTGTAGTCGGGCCAGATCGAGAATTGCTCCTCGTGATTGACCACGACGTGAAACACCGTGTCTTCCCGATCGAAGGCCATCAGGCACCCCCTGCCGATATCGCGTGAGACGAAACCAAGAACGCAGCCACGCGCCACCAGTGCAAGCGCACGAACATCCACCCGATGTCTTTCGGAAGGATATCTGTACTCGATGCCGTGACGCTTCCCTGCGGTTATCAAGAAACAGGCGCCCATGACGTTGCGTCTGGACTTGCCGTCTCCTTCAAGCTATGAATGATAATGAGTTGCAGTTGCACGGAGTGTCAAGCGCCTTTTCCGCCGCCTGCCCTTCCCCGGACGCGGGGCGCGGCGGCTTCGGCGAGCTTGACATTGAGAATCAATCGCACAAAGTTGCCGGCCTGACGCACCGCCGGATTCGATCGGAGCCCCGAGCCGCACGAGGCCGGAGCCGCATGAGGAGATGATGATGGACGCTGGACGCACCCCGTCGGCCGGCACGGCGTTTCCGTCCTTCGCGGCTGGAACCGGGGCGCCCGTCGTCACCCTGCGCCAGGGCGAGG
>Ga0193743_1002914_pt1 | contig 11671 bp, 10 predicted proteins | sample L2c2metaG_FD_143038 | JGI IMG/M metagenome (GOLD analysis project Ga0193743, IMG submission 143038) | Soil microbial communities from a riparian zone of the East river system, Colorado, United States - L2c2 | ecosystem: Environmental > Terrestrial > Soil > Riparian zone | place: USA: East River...
CGGGTGGTGCGTCGCCCGCCGATGTCTCCGCTGTCTCCGCCGAGCAGCCCGCGACGGCGGCTGCGCCGGCGATGCCGAGCAGCCCCAGCATGCGGCGGCGGCTCAGGAGCGTTGGCAGGTCGAGGACGAGTCCCTGGTCGTGCTCGTGCATTGTGGCCTCCCCTTTGTCGGTGGCCCCAACCATTCGTCCGGTTACTGCGGCGTGCCTTTTGGCATGCTGTGCGGCGGCTGTGGATCCAACTCCTGGAACAGCGTGATCTGTAGGTCGCCCGGTGCGTCGAGGCGCGAGTTGAGCGACCGCCACGGCGTCTCCGTCGGCGCCGCCACCTGCTCGGCCCCGGCGTCGACGAGCGCGGCCGTGCCGGCGGCGGTGTCGTCGACCTCGAACGCGATCCGGAACCGGGGCGCCACCGGACGACCCACCTCGACCTCGTCGATGTAGCGGTGGTGCGGCGTGTTGGCGATCTCCAGCGTGGCCCGGCCGGCCTCCAGGATCATCACCCGCTCGTCACCGCCGCCGCTGAACGCCGCCTCCTCGGTGAGCCCGAGCGCGTCCCGGAAGAACGTCACCGCGGCGTCGTAGTCATCGACCTGGACCACCAGCCGCATCTGCCTGACCTGTGCCATGCGGGGAAGGCTAGCGACTGGACCGGCTCCGCAGCTCGCGCAGGTGCTTGGCGATCGTGCTGATGTCCTGCTGGCCGTAGCCGTCGGCGATCGCCGCCGCGAGCGCGGCCTTGTTGGCCTGGGCCTGGACGACCGGCACGCCGACCCGCTCGGCCAGCGACAGCACCAGGTCGGCGTCTTTTCTCACCAGGTCGAGCGAGAACGCGACCGGGTTGTCGTCGGGGTGCTCGAAGATGGCGCGCTTGTATTTCAGGAACGGCGCGCCGGTGGCGCCCGACAGGAACACGTCGTAGGCGGTGCCGCGGTCGATGCCAGCGGCCTCGGCCAGCACGTAGGCCTCGCTGAGGCCCTGGTTGATGGCGATCAGCAGGGTGTTGATGGCGACCTTCATGGTCGCGCCGGTGCCGGTCGGCCCGATGTGGAACACGTTGCCGCTCATCTGGTCGAGGATCGGCCGCACCCGGTCGACGTCGGCCGCCTCGCCGGCGGCCAGCGCGGTCAGCGTGCCACCCTCGACGCTCGACACGCTGCCGGACACCGGGCAGTCGACGTGCACCCCGCCGGCGCCGCGCACCATCTCGGCCAGGCGCAGCGTGGTGCGCGGGTCGACGGTGCTGGTGTCGACGACGGCGGTGCCCCGGCGCAGTCCGGCGACGATCCCGTCCCGGCCCTCGTGTGCGGCCAGGTCGGCCGCGTCGTTGGACAGCGACACGATCACCACGTCGGACGTGCCGGTGGCCTCGCGCGCCGTCCCGGCGACGGTCGCGCCGGTGCGGGCGGCGACCTGCTCGGCCCGCTCCCGGGTGCGGTTCCAGGCGGTGACCGGGTAGCCGGCCGCGCGCAGCCGCCCGACCATCGCGCCGCCCATGTTCCCGGTGCCGATGATGGCCAGCCTCGGCTTGTCGCTCATCCCACCATCCTTACACCGCGCTTCCGCCCGCGTTCCGGGTTGGCCCCTTGCTCTGCTTACACATACGCACCACCACTACTACGCCGGAATGGTGCGTATGTGTGAGCAGAGCAAAGCCTCCGGATCATCTGCCCGGCGCGTCGAGGCTGTTCGGGTCCGGGTGGCCCCCGTCGGTGTCGGCCAGCCGCGTGGCGATCTTGCTGAGCGCGGCGTCCAACGCCGGCCCGGTCGGGCGCTGGCCGTCGCGATCCGGGAGCTTGGTCAGCAGCCAGGTCTTCCACGCCTCGGCGAGCTTGCGGTAGGACTCCTCACCCTGCTGCGTCAGCCCCAGGCACTCGTCGTCGTCGATCGTCACCAGCCCCCGCCAGGCGGCTGCGGCGAACGCGGGCCGCAGCACGGCAGCCGGTAGCCGATAGGCCCGCCCGACGCCGGCCACGTCCACCGGGCCGGCGTAACGCGTGCGCAGATGGATCTGGGTCAGGCACCACGCGTCGGCGGACCCGAGCCCGGTGCCCGACGCGGCCAGCACCACCGGCGCGGCGGCCGGCCCCTCGGCCCGGATCACCCGGGAGACGGCCCGCTCGAGCTCGCCGTCGGAACCCTGCGCGTCCGGCATGCCGAAGCCCTCGCCCAGGTCGGGTGCCGCGGCCCGGGCCATGTCGCGCAGCGGCACCTCCTTGAGGAACCAGGCCAGCGCGAAGGCCACCAGCGGGACCGGCACCGCGTAGAGGAACAAAGAGTGCACCGATTGCGCGTACGCCTCGATGATGGGTCCGGATTGTGCGGGTGGCAGGTCGTGCACCGCGCTCGGCAGGCCCAGCACGTGCGGTGGGAGCACGCCGGTCTGGCGCAGCGCATCGGTCAGGTGGTGGTTGAGCTGGTTGGCGAAGATCGTGCCGAACACCGCCGCGCCGAACGAGCTGCCCAGCGTGCGCAGGAACGTCACGCCCGAGGTGGCGACGCCGAGGTCGCGGTAGGCGACCGTGTTCTGCACGATGATGATCAGGATCTGCATCGACAGGCCGATGCCGACGCCGAAGACGAACATGTAGAGCGACGTGTTCAGCGTCGACGTGCCGGAGCCCATCCGGGAGAGCAGGTAGAGCCCGAGCGCCATGATCAGGCCGCCGACGATCGGGAAGATCTTGTAGCGGCCGGTACGGCTCACCGTGTTGCCGGCCAGAACCGCGGTGACCAGCAGGCCGACGACCAACGGCAGGGTGCGTACGCCGGAGGCGGTCGCCGAGACGCCCTGCACCCACTGCAGGTAGGTGGGCAGGAAGGTGAGTGCGCCGAGCAGGGTGAAGCCGACCACGAAGCTGAGCGCCGCCGACACCACGAACACCCGCGACTGGAACAGGCGGATCGGCAGCACCGGCTCGCGGGCCCGGTGCTCGGCGAAGCCGAAGGCGACCAGCAGCAGCACCGAGACCGCGAACAACCCGATGATCACGGGCGAGCTCCAGGCGTACTCGGTGCCGCCCCAGCTGGTCGCCAGGGTCAGGCCCGCCGCGCCGGTGCCGACCAGCACGATGCCGAGATAGTCGATCACCGGTTTGCCGCGGCTCTCGATCGCCGGGATGGTGCGGGCGGCGACCAGGATCACCACGACGGCCAGCGGCACGTTGATGTAGAAGACCCAGCGCCAGCCCAGGCTGCTGTCGGTGAACAGCCCGCCGATCAGCGGCCCGATCACCGTCGCGAGCCCGAAGACGGCGCCCAGGCCGCCCTGGTAGCGGCCCCGGTCGCGGAGCGGGATCACGTCGCCGATCAGCGCGGTCGCGGTGACCAGCAGGCCGCCGGCGCCGATGCCCTGCACCGCGCGGGAGAAGACCAGCCAGATCAGGCTCTGCGCGGCGCCGCACAGCAGCGAACCGAGGATGAAGATCAGCGCGCTGACCTGGAAGATGCGTTTCCGGCCGAACTGGTCGCCGAACTTGCCGGCGAGCGCGGCGGCGATGGTCTGCGCCAGCAGGTAGGCGGTGACCACCCAGGACAGATGGCTGGCGCCGCCCAGGTCACCGACGATCGTCGGCAGCGCGGTCGCGACCACGGTCTGGTCCATCGCGGCGAGCAACAGCCCGAGCACGACGGTGCCGTAGATGACATTCATCTGGCGACGCGACAGTGCCGGTGGGCGGACGTCGCCGTCCGGAGCCACAGCTGTGTCCACTGCCACGCGCACCCCCGTACGCCCGCCGGATCTTCAGCGTACGGGCGGGACCAGCACGGTGAGGCAGGTTACGCAGCCTTCGAGCTTCTCGAACTCGCTGATGTCGACGACGATCGGCGCGAAGCCCATCTGGTGGATCAATGCCGTGGTGTGCGGCGCCGAGGCGGAGATCAGCACCCGCTCGTCGCCGAGCGGCACGAGGTGGCAGCCCGCCTCCTCCTCGACCGGGAGCACCGGCGGCAGCGCGTGCGTGTCGATCAGGTGGGGAAGCGCGACCAGGGTGCCGTCGGGCAGGGCGGTGACGGCGGACTTCAGATGGAGTACGCCGTGCAGGGTGACCGGGGTGGCCGTCTTGCCGCGGCCGGCCAGGTGGTCGCGGAGTTGGGCGAAGCCGGCCTCGTTGGTCCGGCCGCCGACACCGACGTAGACCCGCTCGCCGACCTGCAGCACGTCGCCGCCGTCGAGGGTGCCGGGCGCCTCGATCCGGGCGACGTCGAGCAGCAGCGCCTCGGCGGCGGCCCGGGCGCCCGCGACCTCCGGCCGCCGTTCGGGCGCGCCCGGCCGGGTGAGCACCGCGAGGCCGCCGCAGACGACCACGGTGTCCTCGATGAACGCGCTGTCCGGGCACTCGTCGGCCGGGGCCACCTCGACCACGGACCAGCCCGCGCCGGCCAGGGCCGCGCGGTAGGCGTCATGTTGCCGCCGGGCCAGGTCGACGTCGACGGGGGTACGCGCGATGTGTGTGACGATGCCGTCGGCCAGCCGCGAACTCGGCGCGCGGACCAGCGCCGTACCAGTGATCATGCGGTTGATTCTGGGCTCGGCCGGCTAATGCCGCAACGCCGTGGTGATCCGCATCAGCTCGTCGTGGGTGATCGGGCTGCCCTTGCCGCCGCGCGCCTCCTGCATCGCCTTCGCGAGTTGGGCCCGGCGCAGCACCTCGCCGACGTCGGCGCCGCTGAAGCCGTGGCAGACCGCGGCCAGCGCGGCCGGGTCGACGTCGTCGGCGAACATGGTGAACCCGGCGTACTCGTGCCGCTCGCTCAGATCGCGGATCTTCATCTTGAAGATCTCGGCGCGGCCGGCCTCGTCGGGCAGCGGGATCGACAGCTTCACGTCGAACCGCCCGGAGCGGATCAGCGAGTCGTCGACCCGGTGCGGGAAGTTGGTCGTCGCCACCACGACCACGTTCTGGTTGTCTTCGATGAGGTTGTTCATCTCCTGCTTGAAGATGCCGGCGACGGCGTTGACGGCCTGGCTCGCCGCGTCGCCGCCGGCGCCCGCGTAGCTGATGATGCTGTCGAACTCGTCGAAGAGCATCACGGTCGGGTGCCGGTAGCGGCGCGCCTCCTGGAAGATCGCCTTGATGTTGCGCTCGGAGCCACCGAGCCACTTGTCGAGGATCTCCGGCGTGCGGATCTCCCGGAACGTCGCACCGATCTCGTTGGCGAGCGCCCGGGCCAGCATGGTCTTGCCGGTGCCGGGCGGCCCGTAGAGCAGGATGCCCTGCGGTCGCCGGGCGCCCCAGCGGGCCATGATGTCGGGGTGCCGGAAGCTGACGGCGATCTCCCGGAACTGGCCGACGATGCTTTCCAGCCCGCCGACCTGGTCGAGGGTGACGTTCTCGGTGCGGGTCGGCCCCGGCGACGCGGCGGCCGGGCTGCTCGGCGGCGGCTGGGTCTCCCGCCGGCCGATCACGTAGGTGCGGCCGCGCAACGGCGCCTCGCCGCCGACGAACTCGCCGACCACGCGCAGCACCAGCAGGGTCATCTCGCGGAGCAGGTCGGTGGTCATCTCCGGGCTCGGCACGTTGGCCCGGATCGAGATCGTCCGCGGCCCGCTGCGCAGCGGCCCGTCGGAGGAGAACGGGTTGCCGTTGTTGTTCTTGGCGTTGGCCGTCGGCCCCGGGTAGGTGATGGTCGCCTTGAGCCCCGCGGCGTTGGCGGCGGCGAGGGGGTCGACCTTCTCGCCGTAGTCGTCGGGCGGCCAGATCGTGCGCACCAGCCGGCTCGGCACGGTCGCGATCACCTCGGCGCCCTGCGCGATCCGGCTGGCGACCGGCCCGTCGTTGCCGAACCGCCGGGCCAGCATCGCACCGAGCGGCGCGGCGGCCCCGAGCATGGCGGCGTCGAACACGGTGCGGGCCGTCGGCCCACCGCGGACGCTGACGTCGGCCGACATCTGGTGCACGGCGGCACCGTCGACGGTGGCGGTGTCCAGCCAGTAGCGGACGTCCTGCACCGGTGGTGGGAAATAGCCACCACCGAGCAACCGCACCCGATCTTCCCGCGCCGCGGCGATGATCCCCGGACCATCGTTGATCATCAGCCGTCCACCGAGCACCTCGACGGTCTCGTTGCCGCTACGTGGTCCGTTAGAGGCTCCGTCTGACATTGATCCACCCCCGTCAGAAACCGGGTCGACCCGCACCTAAGACTGACACGCCGCGCCCACCCCCACCACCGATCGCCCCTGAACCGCCGGGGTGGTGCGCCTCGTTCGTGCCCGAATGGAGTGTTTCGGGCTACCCGGCCGGAACCCGCTCGCGGCGGGTGGCGACGTGTTCGACGAGGGCGATCAGCAGGTCCTTGCCGGACTGGCGTTCGCGGGCGTCGCAGAGCAGGACCGGGACGTCCGGGTCGAGGTCGAGGGCGTTGCGGACCGAGTCGGGGCTGTGCCGCTGCAGGCCGTCGAAGCAGTTGACGCCCACGACGAACGGGGTGTTGCGGGTCTCGAAGTAGTCGACCGACGGGAAGCAGTCAGCCAGCCGGCGGGTGTCGGCCAGCACGACGGCGCCCAGCGCGCCGAAGGCGAGCTCGTCCCAGAGGAACCAGAAGCGGTCCTGGCCGGGCGTGCCGAACAGGTAGACCTGCAGGTCCTCGTTGATGGTGATCCGGCCGAAGTCCATCGCCACCGTGGTCGTGGTCTTGCTTTCCACGCCGGCGACGTCGTCGGTGCCTTCGCTGACCGTGCTGAGCACCTCTTCGGTCTGCAGCGGCCGGATTTCGCTGACGGCGCCGACCAGCGTGGTTTTGCCTACCCCGAAGCCGCCCGCAATCAGGATTTTCAGGGCGATCGGGATGTGCTGCCCCTCGCCAGTGCGGTCAGAGCGCACGGAGTCCATTGACCACCGCCTGGAGGATGTCGTGGTTGGGAAGGGCAGCTGCGGGTTGAGGCTCGTATGAGACCACCAGACCCGCGCTGAGCAAATCACTGAGTAGCACCCGGACCACGCCCAGCGCCAGGTCGACGCGGGCGGCCAGTTCGGCCACGGCCACCGGACGCTGTGCGACCTCGATGATGAGGCGGTGTTCGGGTTGCAACGGCGCCAGGTCGACCCGGTCGAGCGGCGCCGCCACCACGAACGCGACCAGGTCGAAGCCGCTGGCTGGTCGGACCCGGCCGCCGGTCACCGTGTAGGGGCGGACGACCGGCCCGGCGTCCACGTCGAGCCAGTCGGGCCCGGCGCGCCGGGGGTCAGCCGCCATCGGGGCTCCCTGGCGGCGGGATCGGCGGGATGCGGGCCGGCGCGGTCAGGTTCTGGCCGACCCGGGTGACCAGCATGGCCATCTCGTAGGCCACCAGGCCGATGTCGGTCTCCGCCGTGGCCAGCAGCGCCAGGCAGGCGCCCGAGCCGGCGGCGGTCACGAACAGGTAGGCCTGCTCCATCTCGACCATCGTCTGCCGCACGGCGCCGGCGTTGAAGTGCCGGCTGGCGCCCTTGGCGAGGCTCTGGAAGCCGGCCGCCATCGCGGCGAGGTGCTCGGCGTCGTCGCGCTCGAGCCCGCTTGTCGACCCCATCAGCAGCCCGTCGGCGGAGAGCACGATCGCCTGCTGCGCCCCGGGCACGCGGGCGACAAGGTCTTCGAGCAGCCAGTCGAGGTTGGACTGCGGCCTGGTCGTCTGCGTCACTACGCGTCCTTTCCGGATGGATCTTTGATCTGCGACCGGTCGTCCTCGTCGCGCGGTGACGATCTCTGCTCAGAGGGTACGGGCGGCGTCGTGGCGCTGTTCCCCTCCGTCCGGTCGGGAAGTTCACCCGACGCACCGTTTCCGGTGACTGGCGTGCGGGGCGCGTCCTGATCCCCGCCGGCGCCATTGCCGGCCGTGTCCGTGCGGATCCGCACTGGCCGGGTCGCGTCGTTCAGTTCCTTGGCCGCGCCCTGGTCGGCGGCCGGTGCGGGCGGTGTCCACATCGGCTTGGGCGCCGCGCTCGCGGCGCTCTCCTGGCGGCCGCGGCTGGTGCCGGCCTGCAGGGCCGACATGCGGGCCCGCACCTCTTCCGGATCACGGGGGGCGGGCGGCGCCGAGGTCGGCGTGGCCGGGCTGCCGAAGCCGGCCGCGAAGCCGCCGGAGACCTCGCCGCTGCGGTCGTCGGCCGGGCGGCGGAGCTGCGGCGCGAGGTGCCGCTGGCGGTTGCGCCGGGGCAGGCCGTCGTCGCCGACGACAAGCTCGGTGGTCGCCTCTTCCGCCGGGCGGCGGCGCTGGACCGGCAGGCCCATCGCCGGCGTCGGCGTGGATCCACCCCACGCCGGGGCGGCCGGCGTTGATCCGGTGGACGTTGATCTGGGCGGCGTCGAGAAGGTCGACGTCGGGACCGTCGAGCTGGGGATCGATGACGTCGGGGCGGCGGATGAACCCGCTGCCGGGGTGGTGTCCGGCTTGCGCCGGGTCAGGCCGCCGGACAGTGCGGTCGGCCAGTTCGCCCGCGGTGCGGAGCTGAACGCGCCGCCGGACGCGCCGTCGCCGGACGCGGTCAGGGCGCCGTCGGGGATCGTCCACACGGGGGAGTCGTCGGCGTTTTCGCCGGGCATCAGGACCGCGTCGGTGTCGCCGGCCGGCAGGGCGCGGCCCGCCGACTCGGCGGGCGCGCGGCCGGGCAACGCCAGCGCCCCCGAGCCGGCGCCGATCAGCGCCGTCGGCAGCAGCGCGACCGCGGTAACGCCGCCGTAGGGGGAGGGGCGGAGCTGCACGCGTACGCCATGCCGGGCACCGAGCTGGGCCACCACGAACAGGCCCAGGCGCGCGGAGTTGGCCGGGTCGAACTCGGGCGGCTCGGAGAGCCGCTGGTTGGCCTCGGCGATCGCCTCCGGCGGCATGCCGAGGCCGCGGTCTTCGATCTCGATCGCGTAGCCGTTGGGCACCGCCTGGCCGGCCACGTGCACCTTGGTGTGCGGCGGCGAGAAGGAGGTGGCGTTCTCGATCAGCTCGGCCAGCAGGTGGATGACGTCGGCGACCGCGCGGCCGGCCACCGCGGCGGGCTCGACCGCCACGATGTTGACCCGCGGATAGTCCTCCACCTCGGACACCGCGCCGCGGATCACGTCGATCATCGGGACCGGGACCCGCCAGCCGCGGCCGGGTGCGGCGCCGGCCAGCACCACCAGGTCTTCGGCGTGCCGGCGCATCCGGGTGGCCAGGTGGTCGACGCGGAACAGGTCGCCCAGCTCGTCGGGGTCGGTGGTGTGCCGCTCCATCTTGTCGAGCAGCGCGAGCTGGCGATGCAGCAGCGTCTGGCTGCGCCGGGCGATGTTGAGGAAGACTTCGCTGAGCCCGCGGCGCAGCGCCGCCTCGTCGACCGCGGACCGGACCGCGGTGCGCTGGACCGCGGCGAACGCGTGCCCCACTTGCCCCAGCTCGTCAGTGCCGTATTCCAGCGGTGGCGACTCCGCGTCGACGTCGACTTCCTGCCCGCGGCGCAGCCGGCCGATCAGGGTGGGTAGTCGCTCGTCGGCCAGCTCCAGCGCGGTGGCCCGGAGCCCGACCAGGCGCCTGATCAGCCCGCGGCCGACCCGGATGGACACGTAGAGCGCGATGCCGACGGCGATCAGGCCGAGGATGCCGGCCAGCGCGAGCCGGATCAGGATGCCGGTCGCGACCGGGACGGCGCGGTCGGCGAGCCGGTCGGACGCGTCCAGCTCGAACTCGCGCAGGGCGTGCTGCACCTGGTCGTAGGAGGACTGCCACGCGGTCGCCGTGAGCGGTGGCGCCGTGTTGTCGCGGCCCTTGCTCACCAGCGTGTCGAGCATGCCGTTGAGCTCGGTGAACGCGGCGCCCGCGGTGAGCTGGTTGTATTGGCTGCGGTCGGCGTCGGGCAGGTCGGCGATCGCCGACTCGTAGAGGTAGCGCTCGGTGCCGATGATCTGCACGAGTTGGCCGTGCTCGTCGGCGCCGAACCGGCCGCCGGCGAACACGCCGCCGAGCAGCGCGTCGGCGCGGGCCAGCACTTCGCGGGCGCGGCCGAGCGAGGTGACCGCCCGCCCCTCGCGGCCGAGTTGCTCGTCGGGCAGGGCGACCAGCACGGAGAACGCGCGGAACGCCGAGTCGATCACGCCGTTGTAGAGGCCGAGCGCGCCGGCCTTGTCCATGTCGCGACGGTCGATGAAGGTGCGGCCCGAGGGCAGCACCGCGAACGCCTGGTCGAGCTGCCCGAGTCGGGTGGACAGCAGGTCGCTGGTGTCGGTGCCGGCCGACCGGCGACGGAGCTCGCTGATCGCGTCGTCGGTCACGGCGCGCTGGGTGGCGAGCCGTTCAGGGCTGCTCTTTCCGGCCAGGTAGACAAGGGACAGTCGGCGTTCCTGCTGCAAGGCGGCCACGACGTTTTCACCGGGCTTGCCGATGTTGTCGAGCAAACCTTGCGCGGACAGCAGGCTGAGCGCCGGACCCAGCGTCATGGTGGTCGCGAAGATCCACAATGCGGTGAGCGCGGCGATCGGCACGGCGACCAGGGAAATGATCTTCGAACGGATCGACCAGCTGCGCGAATTCATCAGTCCTCGCCCGAGGGGTTTGGCAGGAGCGACACGCGACCTGCCCGCTTCCGCCAGAAAGCCGACACCGCCGAGACGCATGCGCCTTGGGCAGGATACGCAAATGCCGGCGGTGGCACTACAGCCGGACGTCGATGCTCTGTTTCAACTTTCCGAACTCGTCCGGCAATCCGCGATTGGCGACCGTTGCCATCTGGGAAATAACCCGGGTGACGACCGGAAGGCGTCGTGACGCGGCAGCGTCGCGGCGGCTGAGGACCCGGTCATAAGGAGGAACGCCATGTCGCCCACCCAGATCGTCGTTCTCGTCATCGTCATCGTGGTGCTCGTCGGGCTCGGGGTCTTCGCTTGGAACGCGATGCGCCGCCGGGCCCTGCGCGAACGGTTCGGCCCGGAGTACGACCGGGTCGTCGAAGAGCAGGACAGCCGGGCGTCCGCCGAGCGTGAGCTGCGCGACCGGGAGCGCCGGCACGCCCAGCTGACCCTCACGCCGCTCGACGCGGAGTCCCACGACCGCTACGCACAGGCGTGGGAAGAACTCCAGGTGCTCTTCGTCGACGACCCCACCCGCGCGGTCGGCGCCGCCGACGAGTTGGTCACCCGCCTGGTCGCCGAGCGCGGTTATCCGACCGAGGACTATGACGACCAGCTTGCCCACCTCTCCGTCGACCACGCCCGCACGCTCGGCAACTATCGCGAGGCGCACGAGATCCACCTCGCCAACGAGCGCGGCGAGGCGAGCACCGAGCAGCTCCGTCGGGCCGTCGTGCACTACCGCTCCCTGGTCGCGGAGCTGCTCGGCGACGAGCCCGTGCCCACCCACAGCACCGACGGTCCCGTTACCGACGACGCCCGCTAACTTCGAGGAGATCCCCATGACCTATCAGGACCAGCGCAACGACGACCACCCCGAGGCGGTGCGCTCCGACCCGGTGCCGGTGCAACGCAGCGCGCCCGACGACGAGCTCGACGAGCGGGACACCGACGGCGACCGCGTCGACGACCGGGTCGAGGACCGGACCGAGGCCGACGCGGGCTACCACGACAACAGCGAGGCGGAGTCCGGCTACCACGACAGTGCGGAGCCCGAGCGCGGCTCCCACGACAGCGCGGAGCCGGCGCCCCGCCAGGAGGATGCCGGCGTGGAAGACGCCGATGCCGGCGCGACCGGCACCGTCGAGGAGGACGACC
>Ga0193743_1002915_pt1 | contig 11664 bp, 10 predicted proteins | sample L2c2metaG_FD_143038 | JGI IMG/M metagenome (GOLD analysis project Ga0193743, IMG submission 143038) | Soil microbial communities from a riparian zone of the East river system, Colorado, United States - L2c2 | ecosystem: Environmental > Terrestrial > Soil > Riparian zone | place: USA: East River...
CCAGGTTACCACTCTTGGATTGTAATGAAAACGCTCGATACCTGCCTCGGGGTTAAGCTTGCGTAAGAGGGAGTGAGAACGGGGGCTATGAAAATGTGAATGAAAGAAGGGTGTACACGCAATAGATAATGGACTCGGAAGAGTTTAATATCGTAGTCGAAGCTTAAGGATGCCGAGATACGCTAGCCAAACCGTGTGCAGGGAGTTTTTACTACTATGTAGCATTGATGATCACTTCTAAAAAAAGTTAGAAATAGATAGGTGGGAAGCAGAAGCTTCACCCTAAATTATTAACGTCTGCTACATTAGATTTGTCCGAAATCCGGTATGCCCACGCTCCACCGTCCGATACAGACTTAGAAATTGTAATTGTAATAAAGACCGGTCCGTCCTTGTCATTTTCCTCACACTAAACCGGTGGCCAGTCTTTTCCTTCCTGTATGGTGTAAAGGAAAATATTATTATTGAAGGATAAGACCGTGCAGTTGAAACCAAGTTGGCAGCCAATGTACTTTGATAGTTCGAACTTCACGCTTCAGAGTTCTCAGTTTTAGCTCCCAACAGAGATTGGACAAATGGAACTGGACGGAAAGTACGGAGTGGATCTTATTGGGGATGACCAAGGTGGCGGAAGGATGCCCTGGTACAGGATATATAATATGTCTTTGCCTGGACATGACTCGAAGGGCCCGGATTTCACCTTAACACCTTGCATATGTACCCACGATATATTATTGGAAATTGAACAAAGATAGAAAGTATTATTGATGCACTGGTCTTGTCAAATACTAGTAACTTAATAAATGATTGGCTCGTACAGCTCAAGGTGAGCTGAGTCGCCGACATTTTAGCTTTAATGAACGACACCGGGGAGAACATGGTTGGGCGCCAAGCGCCGAATCAAGACCTTTTGGGGGTAGCCTGAGAAAAATTACAGTATCGAACCCAGAATCTAGTAGGAGCAAACGACTCCCCGGGTCGCGGCGGTAGGTATCTTATTCACTGCAGAAACATTGGTCTTGCCCATAAATACCTATGGTAGTCCTAACGTTGGCAGCGGCGAAGGACAAAAGTCACACTGTTCTTGATCTGTTTTCAGTTTCATTCTCGCCGACGCCGAGCCATAGATGCCTTGAAATTTTCAAGTTTCAGGATACTGCCTACGGCAACTTATTTTTATCAATGATTTAATACTCTCATGCGAAAATAGCTACGTCCGACTTGCCGTTTGTTGCCCATCGGAAGTTCAAAGCACGATTAAGTATGATTGCTGTTCTAGTCTAGCTGTTGTGCCTGGTAATAGACCAACTTTTAGAAGCTTTGGCGTTGATTAGGGTGAGGATAAATTGACGTTAAAATGCTTCAAAGCGTTGGATACTGGGTGGGATATTTGGTAAATGAACTTTTTGGTTATGACTGCTCGATTCTGTGAGGGTTCGATCTGCCTTCTGAGCCCTCCCATTCCTATAAGGAAATAAGAAATGGACACCCTGTTAAATAATGGGGACATTGAAATGAAATTTGGAAACGCCATAAATACACTGTTTGTCGGGGGCCGACATGATGATTGATACCGATCATCTAAAATGATGCGAATGATGCGGGGTCATTCTGTACGCGCGATAGGCAGAGAGAAGTGAGGATCTACCCAGTTCGTTATATATAAACGAGAATTTCCCAGCTTCTGCTGGTGAACCTCCATCTGTTCTCCAAGGGTTTACCAATACCGGAGTGTCACCGGGTGAAAAGAAGAATATTAGTATCACGCTTTATTTGGGATGTAGTGAAGCAAGGTGGAGGAAGCCTGAAGGTCAAATTGGCATCACTGTCGGCGCGAGTAGTGGAGATGCGCGGTTGAAAGGATATTTGTCTATTTAATCTCATCTGCATCCTCATGTCCGTGTGCCATGCTGGTTGATTTTTGGGTGCATTGGTTTTCTTTGGTTAGATAATACGTATCACAATCTTCTATGCGATTGCTTTCCTTTAGTATGAATGCGCTGGAAGTCTAAAGATCACTCGGTTTGTTCAGCAAGCGACCTGAAAGTTAAGGTTCAGCTATTTCCGGAGGTCCTTCAAGTCGTACCAACCTTCCATTCCTCCCTCAACCATGAGGACCTGACCAGTGACATGCCCTGACACTTTGTTGGATGACAAGATAACAATTTGGGTTGCTATATCATACGGGACCGCAATTTTCTTCAAAGGTGTGCTACACAAAAGAGAGCTCAATCAAAAAATTTCTGGGTCAAACAAACAAACCACTGTTTTACGTGGCTAAAGCACTGTAAAGGACGTCTGGATTGTTGAGGGATTCCGTCGCCATTGGCTAGTGAAAAGGTAAGATAAGATCTGACAGTAGTTATAACGGTCTGGGCAAAAAAACAAAAAAACACTCAACTGTTCTTACCCAACCTGGGCCGATAGAATTGACCCTGCCTTTTGGTGCGATTTTTACAATTTCGTTTTTGAGTGACATTGTCAAACCGTACATCATGGCTAGAAAAATAAATAAATCTTTGAATGGCCTATATTTGAAACCACACATTAGTGGGGCGAATTTATTTCGTACCACTTTTGGAAGCTGCATAATCGGCGTGTCCAGCTTCGCCTATATTGAACACATGAACGAAATTAGGCTATTCCACGATAGGGCGAGGATGAGTTCGGGAGGAGATATTGACCGTATTTTCCTGCCGTGCTTCCAATAAAGATGATGGCGGCCTTTTCCTTCGAGACCGAGGAGGCAGTCTTCAATTGCTTCAAATATTCCCGAGTAACTAGGAATGATGAAGTAAGGTTAGTGTCGATGGTCGTTCTCCAGCGGTCCAGTGACATTTCCCACAAATAATCATCTTTAACCACCGATATGGCATGGTTAACTATGACGATCTGTATGGATCCGAACGTAAGTTGGGCAGAAGAGAAGAGCCTGACGACATCTTCTTCAACACGGAGATCAGCTTGGATCGCCTGTATTCTAGAACCCTTTTCGAGAAGCGGCTCTAGAGATTTGGAGTTGGAGTTGTAATGAGCTGTTACCATAGCTCCTTGCTCTATTCCAAAAAAACAAAAAAAAAAGGTTATTACTATTAGTAGATGGGAGTTTCTGATCGCTGTCGACCATAAACCGACCAACAAAAAGGCGAACTGTGTCTACGCCAATTCCTCCACTTGCACCTATGTAGATATTAGTGAATTGTTGACAAGGGATTTCAGAACTACAAGCAATGGTACCTGTAACCAGAACATGGACTCCTTCAAGTGCAAGATCCATTTTTGTCGACTATCGCAGCGGCGTGGATCAATGTAAGGTCAATATGAGGCTGGGAAGCAACTGATCCAATGTGATACAATGAACACGTCGTAATCCCTACGATGTGAATTAGAAAAGTTTGGCCCCGGCCCCGGGCCGGCGTCAAGATGAGCCGGCAAAGTCCGAATGGCATGGCCGGCATATACCTTTCGAGCTTTGCCTTCGTATTCAGCTGGTCTCTGTAAATATATCTGCCTCTTCAGTACATCACCGATATTCGAAATATTACCTGCCACACATCTTGGCTTCAAATAAGCACCAGAAGTGAATGAATACTGGTCCCACTTTATCCTTGGAGGTTTTGAGATTTTATCCAACATTCGAAAATCTATCTGACTCCGAGAGGCATTGGCTATGAAGGGGAAGAAAATCCCTTGGGTTGGGTAGCGGAAACTGTGAAGGCTGAGCGCTGAGCGCTGATAGTAACTAGTGACTATTGATAGTGGTCCATCAAAGCAAACTGGTCATTCCGTAAGAATTTGCCTGGTGGATCCAAATCAAAAAAAGTGCAAGGAAGCAGTACGTTAGACATAACTTATTGATGGAAAGAAGTGATTTTTTTTTGTTTGATCAGTCCGTCAATCCTGCGGCTTTTTATAGCATCGTTCGGTCACTGGCGCCGGCCCAATGGAATGGGTTGCTACTTTCTCCACACCTTGGACAAGAATCTCTGAGAGTCACGGAATACAGAATACCCTGCGCTCAAGAAGTTGTGACAAACGATAATTATAAGATAAAACGTGAAGGTTGAGATTCATACAAGTATGGAGAGAAGAATATTAAAAAAAGCTTTCGAAAGAAGTGGTTTGGGTCAAGTTGAGGCCAAGGGCCGCTTCTAAGGGGGAATTGGTGGGAAACCCTAATATACCATTTGGAAATACCTTCAAGGCGACGCACCATTTTTGTACAGTAAGTCCCTTGGTTCTGGGATAGTTCGTTTTAATTATACTAGTCAAGAGTCAGTATGGAGGGATCCGCAGGGAGAGCAGGTGGGTAGGGAATGAAAGAAGCGCCGGTGGACATGTCACACGCACAAAGAATATTCAAACTTTCTCACAACCTGAGGCTGGTCAATCCCATAGCCCTCTGTGGTCGTGACTCAGCATATGTTCTCGTACTTAAACAATGAAGCTTGATGAAGGCCTGGCCTTGTTTTACGTTGTTCGGATGCCATAGTACGAACCATACCATATATAATGCTGTGTAAGTGAGGATGCAATTCCCAGATACACGTAATCGACAGGTTTCGTGTCGTTAACATTTTCATCCCGAGGTTCAGTACATGTGATGGCGTGGGGAGCGGTCATGAAAAATGTGGAAAGTGAACTTATAAAAAAGAATGTGGGTAGGTTGAACTTGGCGGTCCGAAGTGTCACACACACACAGTTTGTAACAACGCGGTTCCAAGCTCCAACCACTTCTGCCCAACCTAATAAATTTGTTTCTGGGAGACAATGTTTTTTTACCTTTTACGCTAGCGTATCAATAGTTGAGATATGATGTAGAGTACTGATCGTCATTGTGCTGCTTGATTTGGCGTTCAACATATCCGCAGTTGTGTGATCCGGCGACAAGTAAAGGCCCGGGGCTACGTGTTATGCATCAATATTTCGAACCCATTTTTATTATTATTAGGATCAACTTTGACCCACCGTCCCGAGAAGTTGCGTGAAATAGATCATGGGATCAATGATTCTGATTATACCAAGGGAAGAAAAAAATGTGAAGAAGACGTGTCTGATCTGTGAATGGTTCTGAACGAAAGGTTGATAAAATCAGTGATGTGGCTGATCCTTTCAACTGAGAGACGGAGATGAGGAAGATCACGCTTCCTTCTCTGTCGAGATGTTTGACTGAATAGATTCTTTTGATAATCTTTATGTAGTAATTGTTATAATGTTCAATGCGGGTTAGAGGACTTTGGCGAGAGCGGAAAAAGGGATTGGGCTTGCACTCGATGTAGTAGAATGGAACTTTCTGAAAAAAAAAAAAAAAAAAAAAAAAAAAAAAAAGAATAGAAAGTATAGAGATGGGGTTGGTGATAACTAACGCCGGGTTAATTGTTGACGGCAATGTCTTGATTGCAATGTACGATGAGTTTTTTGTATTTTGCGAACTAGGAAATATGTGGGTGAATTACAAAAGGGGATGGAACGAAAGATCTGAGATACTATCATGATGGATCTGATGATGGGGCAGGGTCGAAGTGATAAGGTGAGAGGTGCGGTCATAAGAGGAGAGTCTGCCTTTGTGCAGAAAGATGATCCGAGGCTGAGGGAGATGGGAAGGCGATTTTCGGCGACTGAATTGAATATATACCGGTGTGTGACTCGGGAGCAATCGGAGAATGAAAAAAGAGGGGGTTGGTTTGGTTTGATTCGGTGTTGATTGGGCGCTGAAAAAAGTATTGGATCAACATCACTTTTTGATTTCAACCCAACGAAAGCCATCGAGAATGCCCATGTTAGGACGGTGAGTTTGGAGTGGTTAAAATACTTGCCCTGATCGTTCTAACGACCCCCATCAAAGTGATCCCAAGCCCTCTGATCCAGAACAATCTGAGCCACTTCATAAAAAAGATCAGCCTGACCACCTCATCGACCCAGCTCTTCGTGACAACAACAACGTAGGTGGCCGACCTTTATATCAATTGATGATGTTGACCCTGATCAATTCTTCTTTTTCTAGGTTCCACCACCAAAGGAACAACAAGAACAGGCGCAAACCACAACCTCTCTTGTCGTTGTCGAAACTACTGACGCAGACCCAAAATCCATGCGGCAGCCCCCACACATGTCTTCTCCGTTCGTTTCTGCAACTCATTCTTCGGATGCTCGGCTTTTTAATGTCAACACCTTCGACAGGCATCACCGAACGTACTCGAGCCGTGTCCCGTCACCCCCTCCTCCTATTGCTACCATGTCCAACTCTCCCTCCCCCTCAGTTTCCGTAGACCGTTCATCAAATTCAACTCCACACATACGGCGCTCACCTCCCAACATACAACAACAGCCCACTATGTACCCACCATCTTACGATCAAAGGCACCATTATAGCCAAAGAGGAGAACCAATAACACACGCGCCTTATTCTTACCCTCACCAACCTTTCGAACAACAACAACAACAACAACAACAACAACGCTACGAGCACCACCACCCTCAACACCCTCACCCCCAACACCCCGATCCTCATACTCAATACCATACTCAGCCCTATTTTAGCGTACCAACTATGGCTCATCCACCTCCTCCCCCACCCCCGCAAATGCGAGACAATTATGGTCGTCAATATCCCCCAATCAGCCAAACACCTGTCACAATCGTCCACACGGATGACGCTGCTACGAAGCTCACTGATGGGATTCGCAGAAGGTGCTTCAACTGCTGCACCACCGATACCTCCACTTGGAGAAGGTCGAACCTCAGTCCAGGAAAAGTGGTTCGTCTTCTTTTTTTTTCTTTACCATTACCTGTTTGTTTAATTTCTCGAATAATAACGTAAAAACGCTTCCTTTTTTTATTATTATATAGTTGTGTAACAAGTGCGGCCTGTTTGAAAGAACCCATTCACGTCCTAGACCGGACCAATTCCCACACAAACGAGGCCCACTAGCCGTTTCCGTCTCGCGTGGTCGAACTCCTCCTGGCAATCACTTACCACCCATCTCTAACCCACCCGGTTCCTACCAATATCACCATTCTCAGATCACGCCACTCAATGCCGGCGAGTATCATCAAAATCCTTTACCAGGCTTACAAACTTGGCAAAACAATAGCGCCAATAGCAGTACGAGCAGCAATAATAATCCGAATACTGGGTCCGGCAGCCAAACACATAATGGCTCTGCCAATACCCATGGCGTAAGCTCTACTGAACCGAGTGGTAGCAGTGGAGGAAGTGGTTCTTCGGCAAATATGGGTCCTCTCCTACTGCCACGTTTGGACAGTCCCAGAATGTCAGCCTCAGCCAGCTCAACTCCGAGGGGTGGACGACCATTCGATGAACCTCTTTCATCTAATGCAGCAGCTATACCTGGTAATGCTAGCGGCAGTGCTGCGACTGGTAATAGCGTTGGCGATTCTTCTGGTCCGCATTCACTACCGCCTACTCCTCCCTCCCGGTCTTCGACGGTTCATCCCTCGTCTGTTGGTGTTAAACCTCATGATGGTGGCAGTTCTTCTTCGACTGGACATAGTCCGCCTCCTGCTAGTGCTATTGCTAGTGCGGGTTCGTCAGCTAGGGATCAAGCGTAGATCGATATGCATCTTTCCTTCCCTTTCCATCCCTCTATCCTTATCTCTAGTCCGAACATTTTTACCTCGGTTAACGCTCAGTTCCGCGGGATAAAATGGAGCAGTAGAGAATATGCTCGTCAGTCAACAAATGATATTCGGACTTGAACAATGAAGTATACATACGATAATTGACTTTCATTCTTCTCCCCTTTTTGCATTTCTCTTTTTTACTTTTTTCCTTCAACTCTGCTTGCTTCTACGATAGTCTGTCTACCTTTCTTCCGTTTCGCTGAGCCTCGCTGTTGCATCAGACCAACAGCCACTTGCCAGAACACGTTTGAAGTTACCTTATTATGTATCGCTTTTAAAGTTCTTTTTTTACTCCTTACTCCTTTACTCCTTACTCCTTTCTTACGTTTTTTTTGCTTCGGAGTTTCTCTTCGTACTCTCGCTCCTTCTTTCTCGTTCTTGTTCTTCTGCGACTTGCCTCTTTCTTTTTTTCTCTCTCTCTTTTCCTCACCAACTTTCCTTCCCCCCTCTCGTCACATTCATTCAGTAAAAAAGACAGCTTTCCTGAATACCGTAACGTTAACTTAACCTCCCCTACCCCTCTCTATTCTAACAGCTTTTTTTCTCTCTCTGTCTCTTATAGCTATCTATATAAAAAGTCTGACAACCTTCCGTTTGAGTATATTAAAAGGCTGGACTCTTGGCTTGAAAATTGGCATCCTTTTTAATGTAGTAGTTAATTTTGTTAAAGGGAGGGGCCACTTCGCCTAATTGGCATCACTAAAACCCTCGTCTCCTGTTACTTACATCAAGGATTTCTTTGTCCTTTCCTTATCGGGAACGGCTAAGAATCATCCCACGGTCCTTCCCGCGGCCATCGATGATCGATGACCAATCAATTATTCAATGAAATCAATAGTTCACCGTAAAAATGAAATCATATTTTGCCCACATTTTTCTTCCACAAACGAACAGACGAAGGTCGGACCGGGCGGCTGTCTGCGGAAAAAGAAAGAAACATGTTATGGGGTACAAAAAAAAAGGTTCTTCAACCATTATACCCAGTTGGAGATAACCGATAAAGGAAACTTCAACTGATATGTGATCATGATGGTGTGATTACGAGGGATTACGACTGCGCTCTTACTCATCCCAAACGAGTAATACTAGGTAACTCCATGGTGCGATTGCCATTAAATTGGAATGCTTCAACATATGACCTTTTTGAGTTTGCCGGTTCGTTTGGGTGGTTAATGGTTTGGGGGCCCGTTGCCTGTCGTGGACTGTTTGTTGCCCGAACTCTAGTTCAACATTTTCATGGATGGATGCGTTTCAATTTGATGACTTGATCCTGAATTTGATCCATATAGCAAACCGATGTAACGGCCCAATTTCTTCGATCAACATCAATCGTTTCTATATGTCAGTTGATCCATTTGATCCGCATATATGGGGTTCGTTGTCTTTTTGATCAGACCCATTTGCAATTGCCCAGGGACTTGCCGTATCTGACACCGAACCATGTACGTATTTGTTTTTTTTCTTGTCCCTTTCAGATACGATGGTTGGATTCGAGTTTGGTGTCTGAACGTCGAGTATGTCTCGGCTGTTATTTTTTTATGCTTTTCTGTTGGACCGCTACCAAAATGGCACGCATGCGAACGAACTATGGCCACCTCTCAGATCTCATCATTAATGCATCATTACATGGTCCATCACCGGTTGTGCCATCACCGGACTGATCATTCCTCCGTCACTAGCCGTCACCATGCCCATGCCCAGAAATTTTCAAATGCGTGCATATGATTATTGACCAACATACATAGTTGCCCACAATTTTATGAACTCGCGTTACGGTTCAACGTTGCAACGCCCAACGGTCAAACCCTCGTCTTCGCCTATAATCAACTCACACTAAAAATCTCCAACAAAAAGTCAATTTTGGGATCTGACGCTAGGTGGTTCTTCGAGCAGATGTTGATATGTTGACGCCCACCTGACACCCCCCCCTGATGCAAACTTCAAATGGAAAACAATTTGACCCAGTTCATATTCGGTTAGTTCGGGCTCCGATAGCCAATTAATAATTGTTACCAGCCATTCGGTAGCATGTTAGTTAAGCATCGTAGTCTTAAAGAGATTTTGCGGAAACATTCTTGAACTACTCAAAAAACTTGGAGCAGGCCGTGGTAGCCGCACAGCTGTCTTGCTCATAGATCGGCAGGCACAGATGTCAGAGCTTGATGGCATTGATTTCATCAAAAGATCAGTTATCATCAAATCATAAATTAGACCTCGACACTAGGGGTCCAAAACGTAAACATACGCTCTCCTCATGTCACTGAGGCCATGAGGCCATGCAGAAATGAGCTTTCAAAATACGTTGGAAATCAAAAGGTGCTTGTAAATCGTTTCGTCACTTTTGTGACCATGTTGCCACAATAGTTTAAATAACTCCGCCATTATCGCGAGAAGCATCGCACTGCTGGGGCACAAGTAGAATTCATTGGGCTCAAAGCCCAATGCAGAGGCATAGTCATCTGCTACCTTTTACTGTCACACGTAAGCATATTTTCACAAGTTGGAACGGACCGTCCGGCATACTCGCTCACTGGCAGGCTCACGCTGTTGCTATTCTTCAACAAAAGACGGGTAACGGAGAGAAAATGAATTTTATTTTTACATCCAACGGATGGAGGGAATGCAAATGTGAAAATAAACCAATCGTGCCGCATATGACACTGAAACTCTGACTGCCAAAACTTTCGTTAAGAAATTGGAGTTTACTATAACATTGAAATATGGACTGTGGATCTTGTGACACCCTGGACGTACATGCGTATAACCATCGTAGTATGCGCGTCGTACAAACTACATATATCACAAACAGCCTCTCGATGCCATTCAGCCGCGACACCCCGGGCTTCGGATATTCACTAGATGAGAATTTATTGCCACAAAGAGAACATCGGTGCTGTTGTGTGTCGAAGTGGAGCTTCTAATCGACTTCTCTATCTGTATGTGCGTATAAACTGCGGTATTTTGACTGTCAAATGGGTAGATGTCGATACCTGAATGTGAATTCAGTAAATCCTGTCACAAAGGCTAAAGCGATGTTGGCGCATCTGATTATAATGATGATGAAGTGGCACGTCCACAATAATAGGGTTCTGAAAAGCAAAAATACCTTCGAAGAAGGGAAACAACTTAAACCAGATAAGGCGGATCAGTCATCCCCATCGATTTCATCGGATGTTTTCTCTTGTAAGTAATCACTCGATCAAACGGGGAGGCAGTAAGAGGAGATGCACGCCGCATGGTAATCAGAGTTCATCCAAGACAACTTTCGAAGTCCTGGAAGTGTTCGTGCTCGGGGTTAAAGAGTCGAGAAGAGAGATCCGAGGCAGGTAGCGGGTGGGACTAGAGGAACAATTATAACCCTAGATGGTTCTAAAATCTGCGGCGCGGTTCGCAGTCTGGTTCAGTGAAGCAAGGTTCTAGAAATCCATCTCACGAGAATTCTACTCCGCGTATATGTGTGACGAATATGATTGAGCGACAATTTTGCCTGAGCAGGATGCGCAAATGTCTCCAAGATCCAAGATTAGACTCTGTCATTGAAGTTTTTCAAACGAGAAGGACGAGAAACCAAGATAAGTTACGAACAAGCTCGTGCAACGAGGAGAATTTGGTTGGCATCCACTTTTCCACGGGGGAGAGGCTAGAAAGTGTCAAGAACGCCAAAAGATCCCACATGGGATTTTAGTTGGATGGATCTGAAGAAGCTCGCTTGGCATGACTTGTGGGATATTAGGGTTACTAGACCACGCGTATCGAGGGTTTCTCACCTATACCTAGGGCGTTTTACCTTGTAGACGAGGAGGGAATAATAAAGGTTTGTCATAGTTAAAATCTTTTCGAACCTTTCAGGCATCACGCCAGGCGCAATGAAATAGATGTTTCGACATTCGAATTGAAAGAAGAATACGTACTAACATAATCTCACGTAGGTGAATTCTCCGGTGCATTGGAAGATCGACCGCCGGAACGTGATAAAACATCCTGCCAGTGGTCGGTTGGGAATAGCTAAGGCATACCCTA
>Ga0193743_1002916_pt1 | contig 11661 bp, 11 predicted proteins | sample L2c2metaG_FD_143038 | JGI IMG/M metagenome (GOLD analysis project Ga0193743, IMG submission 143038) | Soil microbial communities from a riparian zone of the East river system, Colorado, United States - L2c2 | ecosystem: Environmental > Terrestrial > Soil > Riparian zone | place: USA: East River...
AAAAGAAGGCCTGATCGTACTTGGAAAATAGGTGAAATACAAGGAAACCTTGAAGCGTGATCGCTTTAGTGACCACTTGTTCGATATTCTGTATGCAGTCGCATTTTTTTTTTTTAGCAAATTTTCCAAGAAAGAAAATCGAAATCATGATCGCAAGAGGAAGGAACTACTAAATTTCACCTTAACTGGTGCTCCTCCCGGAGTGTTATATCCCGAAATCATCCCACATTCCTGTGAAAAAAAAAAAAAAAGATTGATATTTTGTATATATCCTGAATAAAATTCTTACAATGAAGCGAGCGCCCCTATCGCTGGCAGCCCCAAGTGCCGCATCCAATGTCTCTCCGCCAACGTTGTCCCAATAGCTTTTTGAGATTAGTGACGTCATTTGAAAATCAAAAAATAAAATAAAATTGAACTAACATGTCCACTGGACCTTCCTTTTCGAGAACATCAGCAACATTCGTCGTCTTATAGTTGAATACGACGTCAGCTCCGACTTCTTTCATGAATTGCAGCTTTTCTTCAGAACCAGCGGATGCGATGACTTTTAATCCGTCCATCTTCGCAAGTTGGATTACAAGCCTAAGGTAGGTATGAGTTTGGTGGGAAGGAAACATCAATGAAACCACGCACGAGCCGACAGGACCTTAGACAAGAAAATATAGTTAGGGATGAGTTGTAGCAGAGAACCGAATTACATGCCAGCTCCAGCAGAGACAAATACGGTTTCATCCTATAACTCAAAATGTGAATTGTACCCTTCAACATTTTTGATTTATTTTTACCTTCTTGGCGTGCGAATACTCCTTCCAACCCATGAAGGCAGTCTTTCCTAAACGAAAAATAATTCATAACTGTAGGTTAGGATACGAACGGTGAAATGAATACCTGGCATGCCGAGGACGCCTAAGAACGTCGACAAAGGCAACTTGTGTGGGTTCTGCAAGATTTCAAGTCCTTTCAAGTCCTCCTTGATTACGAAATTTTGATGCTCTATATGATATCAATAGTGATTCTGAGAATTTTCTATGTGAGACTGACCGAGATAACCAGAAACATAGTCTCCCGCTTTTGCGCCTGGAAATTCCGAACGAACAACCAGTCCAATGCCATGTCCAACAAGCCTTCGAAATTTGATATTGTGTGTCATTCTTCGCGTCGTAAAAAGATACTGAGGAAAAGCTTACGGTTTTCCAATGGTAAACGGTACCTAAAACAAAAAGATGTTAAGAGTTATTTTTTATTAATCGTTATATATATGCACTCACCATATACGATTTTTTAGACGGCTCGCGCATGCGATTCCTCATGTATGGATCGATAGAGAGTTGGAGAACCTTGACCAGAATCCCCCCATTTAAAGGTACCTTCTCAACATCAATCATTTCGGACGTATCGTATACAGTTGTCTTTCCTGGTTCAGGAAAACCTGGGATCAAACAAGGTGACCCTTTGACTACTCAAAAAGAGTTTGTATAAAAAATAATACCTTCAGGAATAGAGTTGAATATTACGCGAGCATTTACGGTGGGTGCCATTTGGTTTATATGTTTGATGTTTGTAAAATCTGCGATGTGGTAGTGGTTTGAGTGTCAAAGACGATGGACAGAGCGCTGAGACTTGAGCGAGACAGAAGTCGCATATTCAATTATGGCAAATACGGCTATATACTTTTTTATTTATGTTTACTTGTCTACCTCTGCTGCGAAACCGAGCAACATGAAATCCGTTGGGCGGATTCCCAAGCTTTGGTTGTAAAGGATTGGAGACGCTGAGGATATACCACTGAGCGCATCGGATAAGTATGCCGTAAGTACATGGACCTTCTCTATATATAGTTCAGTCATCAAACAACTTGACCTCGAATCCTTCAAGCTTTACGACAAGTTCCTCGTGTTCTCTGCCCTCTCCTTCTGGAACCTTCGGCCGTGCTGCATAAACGCCAATTAATAACCTATTCTCCTCTGGGTTCACTTTCGAGTTCTCCTTGCCCAGAATATCTTTCTCGAACCACCAAGTAATCTGCCTGATCCCCTCTTTTTCCCCCGTTTCCTCATCAATAATGTAAACCCACAAACTCTCTACCCTCTCGCCTCCCTTCACCTGCCTCTCCACCTGGATCGTCACTATTCCATCCTTTTCCTTCTCCAACGGCACTAACGACCAATCACTCCACCGACTCGTGGCCACAGTCCCCACATACGGTTTCCCCCAAACAAACTCGATGCCCGTCTTCACCCATTTCTTAATATCCTCATCAGGGAGAAATAATACCAAGCCGCCTTGATCATACGGCGTGCTCCAATTGCCACTGACAGTGACACGCGCTGAATGAAATCTGTGGAGATCGATAGGAGTAGATATAAGGATGGTAGGCGCATTGTCGGTGTCAGTGCTGGGGGGTTTGCGCCAGAGATCGGTCTTAGGTCGGGCATGGATGGTGAGCGGCTGGTCATAGGTCATGGTGGTTGGAAGATTCTTTTGGATTTCGTCTTGAGACATGGCTAGAGCGGAAGACCCATGGTGTAAGGTGAGTCTGGGAAGTGTGGCTTCTGGCATGGCAATTGTGGTCGGTCAGAATAAACCTTGACAGGAAGATTATCATCAGGACTACTTATAGCTGCCAAAATTTCTTATCGTGCCATAATATTGAAATCCGCCGAACTTATTGAACAGCGGCGCTTGAGTTATATATAAAAATTCGCATGTGACTATTAGTATCGGGCAGATTTGACGCGTGCATATCTGAGGCGCCTTTGGAACTTCGGCCAGCATGTCTGTTTTCTTTGTCGTCGTTGAATGAGTTTCGAGCAAAAGAGAGATGGAATAGATTAACAGTATCTACTGGGCTTAACTAGTCGAAATTTTGAGTCGAACGGATGAAGAATGAGTGGGAGATAGTCCAAAGCGTCAGTCGAAGTGTGATGATGGTCACGAACACATATATACAAACAATCCCGCTATCCCGGAGTCTTGACCAGAGTCTCAACGACATCCCACGCACTCTTTTTCGTTCCCCAATGACGAACGACTGCCGACCCTTTGATCATCATCTCGTTCCAATGTTCTTTTAAGCCCTTCTCCCTCCTCACCCCATCATCTCGATTCTTCAATTTCTCCCACATCGTCGTCACCAACAGCACTCGAGCATGAAACCCGTCTCCACATAATTTTTGGAACAGCTCGTGAGGCGGTTGAGTCATACGGTTTTGGGTGATATTGTAGAGGTAGAGGATACCAGTGACATTTATGTTTTTGCCAAAACTACTTGCGGGATGTCCCATCAAACAAAAAAAATCGTGAGCTGGTCCCGTTCTTAACGTCAAACACTCACGTTTGTTGCGACCATTCCCGTATCTTCAATTCAACATCCAGCCCCGCGAGTCTTTCATCGCGATCACCATCCTCAGGAAAGGCGGGTGTATCAATAAACACCACTTGTTTCGTGCGACCTTCGAATTGAATCGCACATCGCACATGCTCGACCTTGGTAGTGCAAGGTTCTAGTCCAGAGTTGACTTTAAGTAACGTTTGTCCTGCTGCTAGATTTATGAACTTTTATTTTCGCGCCGACATGTAAAGAACCATGGTCATTTTTGGCTGCTAATCAATCCGTCGATATCACGGAGTGGGCTCACGTAGCTCTTCCCTACTCCAGATGGCCCGATAACGCTGATGATTAAACATGCAAGCTCGTGAGCTGAGCTGCTTCAGCCAGATAGTTAGGACGCACACGATAACGGTATCATCTGAAGATATATCCTCCAACCGAATACGTTTCGAGAAGAGTTGACCCATTCAAGGTTGTGGGTTTATTCAGACGTGAGTCGCAATCGTTTGGTCGGTAATCGATACCCTCATCGTGAAATGCTGATTTCACGAGTTACTTATGTACACGTGGTGGGAAGATCCCGGCAGCGATGCATGTGCATGTTTCTGTCAATGTTCACTTTGTAACAAGTAATTCAAAAGTTTCGTCTCTATATACATAATTGATCGTCAGATTCCGTGATTCCTGCTGGCGACCTTCATGGCACCTGTTGCTTGCCAGTCAGGCTGTTCAACCTGTTGAAACATATACAAGGACCCCACCTGGCTCCGTGTTGTCCAATATCCAAAGGTTCACCGTCCAAAAATTCACTATCCAAAAGTTCATCGATAATAGATTCGGAATCTGATCGCGATTTTCACCGGCAGAAGTAATATGGCAAGAAGACCTATATATCGGATTGAAGGCCAGAAGCCTCATTGCGACCTCGTTCTTCTCAAGGTGTGGTACACATTTCCTTCGGCCTCTCTAACATAAGATAGGTTGTGGTATGTGAGTATTAATACCATAACCTTTCAAACGCCAAAGCCGATCACCCTATTTCTTATCCCTTGTCTGACTTGTTACTGTACCATGGGAATGACGAGCATACTGACAAGACTACTAAATGCCTTGGAAACTCTCATGGGCAGACGTCGCGAATTAGTGTCCGAAACGGATATGATTATTTTGTAAGTTTTATTTTTCAGGCATTTTGAGTCGGTCTTTTACCTTTTTTTATTTTATTCAAGTGTCATTGGGTCGACAGGGGCGGGGAAGAGTACTGTGAGTCTTCTTTCATAGGGTCTCTCATGGACGACTGTGCAACTTCTTCTGTTTGGCGTCATAATTTCACAAGTTCATCAATACAGCAATTTCTGACGATGTAATGGTCGTCAACCACACACTTTCCACATGCGTAAATGATGTCGAAAGCATCAAATGCACCAGTCCCTGGAATCCTTTCGGACGTACGGTTATTTTCGTTGAGATACCCGCCTTCAACCATTCCAACCCAACGATACAGAGAAGGATACCTGAGTTGATTACTAGATGGCTTACCGGTATCTAGTACGTTCTCTTATCATCCCTCCATGCCGACTATATTGAGAATTAAAAAAAATTACTCACACAATGTGTGCAGCGGTACGAAGGGGCCTATCGAATGTGGTATCCTCTACATGCATTCTATGGCTTCACCAAGAATAAACGAAGATTTCGGGAGACATCTCGAGCCCTTCGTTGGACTGTGCCATGCAAGAGGACACAGACCCATCAGCGCGTTATTGGTATCGACTCTGTGGCCTAATGCAGGTGAAACAGAAGTGTATCAAAGGACGGAGAATTTGGAAGGACATTTCAAAAGGACTGCTACTCCTTCAATATACCGCATCCCATGTTCGGTTCGCTTTGACGGGAGTAGAAGCTCGGCATGCGATGCAATTGACGTGCTGATGTCGGATATGCAGTACCGGGAGAACTACTACCAATCCTATCGATAGCTCTTCCCCCTCGCCTTTCCTTTACACTTCCGGGCTATCCTATGTTCGTTTTTAATTAGTTTTTTTTGCTTCGATCTTTTCTTTTCCATACATGCCGTGCTATTTATTATTTAGGATCCACTTGTTGGCGTGATGTCCTCCAGGTGGGGATATTTAATGTTTATCTGTAATCACTTAGGAAATTAGATTCCCAGAACTGTCTGATATCAAACAAGTTGGATTAGTATACATACATAAAATAGAGTTTGTGATGCAACCATGATGTTCGGTGCTGTAAACTCGACACGCACCATGGAACTATAAGATAAACTCGTGAAATGAGTTCATTGCCTTGGTTGGCATGTCATCGGGAAGGGAGGAAACGTCGAGGCCCTATATCATGCACTATCGATATCTTGACCATCAGTTTTACCAGAAATCAAATGAAACCTTACTTCTGTGAATACTGGGTAGGGACTTGAAGACCTCGTGTGTATCACGCGTAACTAGCTTAAACAAACTTTGGAAGCTTGCTCTTTGGACTTCCCAACCTGTCCTTGTTTAACCCTCATGAAACTTGCCACTAGAGTCTCAAAGGCCTTACTCGTCCTTCAGGACAAAGATATTACAAACCGCTTGGAGATATCGGACAAGGATGTCGTTATCTTGTGAGTCCGTATCTCCTTCCATCCCTGCTTTTTCCAACCACTAAATCCGAGACATTTGTTTCGAAAGTGTTATCGGATCTACAGGATCGGGGAAGAGCACAGTGAGGCTTGGTTCAAACATTGTTTGCCATCGTAAACAAAAAAATCTAAGCGATGTTCAAGTTCATTAACACGGCGCTTGCAAAGCCATCAATGGTCGTCAGCGAGCCATCTGCGCTCGTTTCATGCACCAAAAATATTCAGATGTTCAAATGCACGAGTCCATGGAACCCTTATCGACGCAGTGTTGTCTTCGTGGACATGCCCGCTTTCAACCATTCGAAAATAGACGTCCAGAGAAGGGTACCGGATTTAATCAATGCTTGGTTGGAAACCAAGTTGCGTCGTTTTTTTTGTAACGTAAAATTCACAGCTGAAGTATGTGCTTCTTGGAATAGCTGTACGGGCAAATCGGTCAACTCTGGTATCCTATACTTGCACGCCATGCGGCCGAGATTGAACGAGGGATTCAACAAGCATCTTGATCCTTTTGTCAAATTATGCCACGATAAAGGTCATCAACCTATCAGTGCGCTCTTGTTGTCTACCATGTGGCCTCCCAACCGCGGAAGTGAGGAATCTGCGCACATAAAGGAACTTGAGCAGCATTTCAGGAATTCAGCTGCCGACATTCGGAAAATACCGGATTCAAGACGTTTTGATAGCAGCAGTCATCAGTCTGCTACCGAGGCCATTGACGCGCTCTTAGAGGACATTATGGTTGTCAAAGGCGGGAACTTGAAGGGAGGGTCAGCGTAGAAACGGGATGTCACAATTGTTGGATCGTGTCGCGTATATAGGTCACCTGCATTTCGATGGAACGTCAATCTGTTTACCTCAGTATGGGAGTCTGTGATAATTCTATTCACCATTAGCATTCGGAAAACGACACGCGTTTTTCTTAGATGCGATAGCTGCGAAGATCGCAAGGATGAGAATCAGGACTAAAAATCAGATTACAGATGTAGTCAGTTACCATGGTAGATTTGGAAAGGTTTAAAACGACACATGAAATCGTATCTAGAATAAATCCAAGGAACTGTGATTAGAAGAATCAATTCGACAAGAAAATAGAGTACCTTGAGCTTGAGCTTGAGCGCTTGAACAATATTGTACCCGTGGGAAATTTGATTTGATAGCGTTCAAGTACATCGACCACGAGAAACCCGCATGTCGTTTGAATTCAGAATCCGCCTTGCTTTCGCATGTTCAAGCTTTTGCGCAGCTGGTTGCTGGTATGCCCCACTTTGAAGCCAATAAGTCACTTTGTTATTCTAGTCTTTGACCGTCTTGTCCACGTCGTCAAACTCTCTCCAGAACCCCACATAGTATCAATAAGCTGACATGGAATCAGCAGTCTATTCCGAAGACATAAAAAATGCTGTCAACCTTATGGCTGATGATCTTGTTGTTGCGTGCGTCTTTGAAGCCACCTACCCGCCAATCGCCGAAACAGAACTGCTGATAGTGCCATTTTTTCCAGATTCATGGGACCTACAGGATCCGGCAAGAGCAATGTGGGTAGGAAGCTCTCATAAATTTCCCCTCTTTTTAATCGAATACCTCTTTTCAAAGCTCATAGACACCCTTACTAATCAACCAGGCGAGCGTTCTGGGTCTTCTCTTGGTTCATGCACGCAAACTATTCAAGCCGTCAGAATGTACGACCATCCGAAGTACGCTAATCGACTTGTCCTCGTTGACACACCAGGCTTCGACAATACCGAAAAATCTGATATGGAGATTTTGCAGATGATTAGTGACTGGCTGAAGCAAACGTACTTTCCTTGTCTTCCTCTATACTTCCTTTCTTCCTTCCCTCACAGGCCGTACCTTGTTTAGGTACAAGAAAAGTATCAAGCTCGCAGGGATTGTCTATCTACAAAAAATCACTGACAATCGCATGGCTGGGACGCCTCATCGCAACCTTCGCATGTTTAGCGAGTTATGCGGTGACCAGGGTGTGAAGAAGGTCATACTCGTCACAACCATGTGGGACAAGCTCGCAAGAAAATCTGTGGGAGCGCAACGGGAGCATGACCTAAGACTCAAGTATTGGAGGGTTATGATGGAAAAAGGCGCTTTGGTTGCTCGATTCCGAAATACACCACAGACCGCTTGGAAAATTATCGATATGATCATCCAAGAACCGACGACGGATGCACTTTTACTCCAAGAAGAATTAGTCGACCTTAAACTCCGCCTCAACGAAACGAAAGCAGGAATGATGCTGTACTCTAACCTCCAAGAATTACTTGTCGAGCAACAGAAAACAATCGGTTCACTCGCTGAGCAAGCAAGGGCACAAAATGACCCAGCAATTGTGTCTTTCTTGACAGGAGAATACGACCGTATCGAAAAAAAGTTTCAGAAGACGTATCGTGAGATGAGGCGTTTACGAATCCCCATCGGCAGGAGAATTATACTCTTCTTTTCGAAGAAATCGCGGGCAGCCACAGTTAGTACTACATATAGTTTCCATTGGGTTTTTAGTGCTCACCATTTACTGAATAGCGCTCCTTGGGTTTTCTTTGACAAACGTTCTATCCATCACCGGTTTGCCATATGGAGTGGCAGTGTATTGATTTATTTTCCCCCATCCATAATTTATCGCCTCCCATGTAAGTCATTGCTGTACAATCTTTCCTTATGGTACGCGTTGAGGTCGCCATGGTGATTCCTTTGTTATTTTGGGACAATTGGGACGGGGTGGTTTCTTGCCAATGAAAACCGTGCCACCCTTCAAGAATTGTCTTCAGTTTATACGTATTTTCACCTCGCTATCATAAATCAACTATGCTGACTTGATCTCGCACACCTGTAATTCATGTATGTTACCTCATGGCTCGAAATTACTTTATCGCTCTCCTATAAGGTACAGTCTACAACGCATGACTAGCATCACAGTAATGGTAGGGCATCATATTTTGCTAACTAGAACATGGGAGACACTATCCAGGGGGCCCGCCTGATCAGGACATATAGTTAACAACACACCAAGCTAAATTACAAACCATCGCTGGAACGGAGAAAGAAGGACGATTAACCTCGAATAGATCATTCCCACACGTAGACCATGATACGATTCGAGTTACGAAACGTGACGACCAGCCTTTTATTGTTTGGAGAAATATTAAGAGATTGGATGCCGTCTGTAGGAGATACGTCAAGATCAATGAACGACAACTCCTTTTTCGAAACAACATCTTGAATAATGACCGTTCTAGGATCAGTCGCAGAGGCGTAAGCCACGAAAGAACCATCGGGCGAGAAAATCACTGGTGACGAGGGATATGCTGAGGAATTGAAGTTAGATTGCCTACTGGTACCGGCGTCTCTCAAGACGGAATAGCTTCTGGCTTTGATATCCCATGAACGAATCTCCCCTGAACTATAGGACACCATGACTTTCTTGCCGTCGGGAGAGATGGCAAGCGATCTGCACTCTGCGACTGCGGGATCTCTATCTGGCGAAATTGCCCTCCTGCGATTGAGCGTATCACCTCTGGGAAGAGAGGACAGATAGAATGGTCCATGCACAAATTGCCCATTGCTAGTGGAGCATATGAACAGACTACCGCTTGAGGTTCCTATATAGACTTCCTTTCCATCAGGGGAAAATGCTGCACATAGACACGACGAAGGGGCGATTCCATGGAGAGGTAATCTATCCTCAATGGCGCTAGTACTGCCACGTAAAGACAAGCACCATTTGATGATGGTCAGGTCCTGGTTGCGAGGACCTATACACAGTGCCGTCACCACTATGTTGAGGACGTGTAGACAGAGGATAGGCTCATCATTGCCCGTCAACGTTAAGGTGGAAGGGAAATCGGAGAGCGACTTGTGATGATAGAGGACATGACCGGAATTGAAGCCAGCTACATAGGTCGAAGACGATAGTTCGAATGCAACCGCAGTAACAGGATCAGAGGACCGCTCAACTTCGATGTCTTGTGGAATTTTGCTGGCTATATTTGGATTCCACAAGATGCAAGAACCCTCCGAGAGCCCTGCAAGCAAAACCTTACCATCGGAGGATTGGACAATTGAGTTGATACCCCCTGGATTCTCCAGAGTAAATGAAGTGCGGTAATGCCCCATCATCGGTAGGGCTTTCGACCAGAGGCGAGGAAAGCTGGAACCCCGGCGCGTAAGAAGCTTTAAAGGTGCAGGTGAAGCCGGGCGCGATATCGGCTCAATATCTGCTAGAGGGAGGGACATGATCGACGTCCTCTGAATCGGCGGCGGCCTTTCTAGAAAAGGATTTGAGGGTAACGGCGGATATACGGATAATATGTTGTTGAGTTTGTTGCAAGCATCGCCGGCAGTAGGTCGACTCGCAGGTTCAGCCTCCCAACAAAGTTGTATAACCATCCAAGCCTCGTCTGATAGCTGTGGTGCTTCGATCGCAGTCGGTCTTTCTGGGCGCATGTTCCGATCCACTACAAGTCCGCGTAATATGTCTGGCGCAAGGTGACCAAGAGGAATTTCATTAGTAAAGAGCTAAGAGAGTTGTCAATCATCCGTAGAATTTCCACATTTCAACCATACCTCATACATGGTCATCGCAAAGGAGTACACGTCGCAAGGAAACCGTAGCCTTTCTCCTTTAAAAAGTTCTGGCGCCATCCAGTTTGGACTACCGACGGGAATAGATGGACTGCCAATGGAACGACTGTTGACATCCGCCTTGATTCGAGATAAGCCGAAGTCACAAAGAAGCGCTTTCTCGCCATCACCAACGAGGATGTTAACGCCTTTCAAGTCACCATGAATGATATTTTGCGAATGCAAATAGACCAGCCCAAAGGCAATATGTTTGATCTATTGTGATGGAACGGATGGTTAACATTGAGGTGCTTAATAAAGAAGAAAAAGACTTACAAATCTTAAGCGGTCGCAGTTTGGGTTATTGTTAATATAGTTAGTGACGTTACCATTCGCAATCAAAGGCATGACTATGAATGGTTCGTCATCCAAAATGTTGGCGCCGAGGAACTCTGAGGTCATATGAGCATCCTTCAACTCAAAGAGCGGTAAACTTCATACGCAAAATATGGGGATGTCGAAGCTTTGACCAAGTCTGAATACCAAAAGGTTATAAGAGAAAGTCATGTCGGCTATGATATTTCCCACCTCTATTTCTCGCAAAACAGCCTGTCAAAAAAAGAAGTGTTTTTGTAGGCACCAACGATACTCAAATAATCGGCACTAACTGAAGGACGTGGTACAATGTTCCCTCTGTTCGTCATCACCTTCAAGGCAACTTCTGTCTGGTTCCAAGTTCCGCGATATACTACTCCACTTGTTTTTGTTTTTAAGAAAAACACTGGCGCACGATTGAATGACAGGAAATGAAAACTTACAATCCACCCACTCCAATGACCTCTGCAAATTCAACATCGAACGGGCTTATGGTCCATGGTTTGATGTCGGCTTGTTGGCCACTGGCAGTCAAGAGGTACCGAAAGCTTTGCGAGAAGAAACTCAACTCTTCCTGGTCTCCTTTCTTCTCGTCGATACGCTTCTTGAAAGTGGCCATCATAGCCATCGGGTTGTTTTTCTTTAAATCTGTTCGTGATGTTTTTGAATATATGATTTGTGATAATTGGAAAGGTAACCAACTAAGGGCCTCTATCAGAAGTAGCTGATTTGCCGC